>Ga0081539_10002081_pt1 | contig 29921 bp, 25 predicted proteins | sample TabmetS4T2R2_FD_71023 | JGI IMG/M metagenome (GOLD analysis project Ga0081539, IMG submission 71023) | Tabebuia heterophylla rhizosphere microbial communities from the University of Puerto Rico - S4T2R2 | ecosystem: Host-associated > Plants > Roots > Rhizosphere ... | reverse complement strand
GCGGCCCTCGACGGCCGCCTGCTGGCCGACAGCCCGCCCGGCGGCGGGACCGTCGTGACCGCCGAGCTTCCCAGCCACACCGAGTCCATCAACCCAAGGGGGGACTGTCCCCCTGTTTCACCGGGAGAAAGGAAGAACGTCGCATGAGCGGCACATTCGAGAGCAAGGTCGTCGTCATCACCGGCGGCGGAGGCGGGATCGGCCGCGCCGCGGCCGCCCGCTTCCTCCAGGAGGGCGCGAGCGTCGTGCTCAGCGGCACGCGCGAGGACAAGCTGCGCGCCGCGCAGGAGGCGCTCGACCCGTCGGGCGAGCGCACGCTCGTGCACGCCGGCGAGATCTCCCGCCGCGACCACGCGCACGCGCTGATCGCCGCCGCCGTCGAGCGCTTCGGCGGCGTCGACGTGCTCGTCAACAGCACGGGCATCTTCCGGCCGGTCCCGTTCGACGAGCAGACCGAGGAGCACTTCGAGGAGGCGCTCACCTCGATCCTGCGCCCGACGTACTGGGCGTCCCAGGCGGCGGTCGCCGCGATGCGCGAGCGCGGGGGCGGCGCGATCGTCAACGTCGGCTCGATGTGGGCCGTCGACGCGATCGGCACGACGCCGACGAGCGCCTACTCCGCGGCCCAGGCCGGCCGCCACGCGCTCACGAAGAACCTGGCGCTCGAGCTGGCCGCGGAGCGCATCCGCGTCAACACCGTGGCGCTGGCCTTCGTCGAGACGCCCGCCTACGAGCGCTTCATGACTCGCGAGCAGGCCCAGGAGGTGCTCGACTCGGTGGATTCGTTCCACCCGCTGGGCCGCCGCGGCCAGCCCGCTGACGTCGTCGAGGCGATCCTCTTCTACGCGGGCGACGGCGCCGGCTGGATCACCGGCACCGTCCTCCCGATCGACGGCGGCGTGCTCGCCGGGCGCGCCCCCGCCGTGCAGCCGGCCGCCGAGGCGGCCGCTGCCTAGCTCGGCGTATCGACGTCAGGCTTGAGGATCGGGCACATGAACCCGTACACGGGGTGCGGCTGGAACGAGACGGAGTCGCGCGTCGGGCTGCCGAACCAGGCGGCCGGCACGGGCGCCTTGACCTTCTTGGACTTCAGTCCGCCCCCGTCGATGCGCAGCACGTCGATGCCCCGGTAGGCGTCGGCCGTGTAGACGATCTCGCCCTTCGGGTCGGTCGGCGACCAGTAGGCCGCCCAGGTCGACCCGTCGGGCGGGATGTAGTACCCGACCTGCGCGATCGCGCTGGGCGTGCGGTAGTCGAGGAAGCGGACGCCCTGCTCGTACCAGCCGACCGCCGCGACGCCGCGCTGGGCGTCGAACCAGTGCGACGAGCAGTTCACGGTGACGGGCGCCTTCGAGTCGGCCGCCCCGCCCGTGAACATGCCGTTGAGCTCGGTCTCCCAGGTGCCGAGCGGCGTTATCGCGCCGCTCTTGAGGTTCGACACGTCCCAGGTCTCGAACTTGCCCTGGCCGCGGCAGCCGCCCGGCGGGACCTCGTCCGTGTCGATGTAGTCCTCCTCGGTGATGAGCAGCGTGTCCCCGCGCCGCTGCGAGTTGTGGAGGATGAAGTCGTTGTACGGCGACGGGTTCCGACCGGCCGTGCCGGTCGTGCCCAGGAGCTGCGGGGCGAGCGGGTCGGCGGTCAGCTTGTAGCCGGCCGCGCCGCCGCCGCCGACGTTCCAGACCGTGCCGGTGCTGTCGAGCTCGGTGTCGTGCGAGACCTTGAAGGCGTCGCTCATCGACGCGGCGGACTCGAACTTGCCGAGCGACTTCGGCGCCCGCGGGTTGGTGAGGTCGACGACCTCGACGTGGTCGCCGCCGTCGATCCAGGCCTGCGTGCAGTCGGACTTGACGAAGTTGGCGATGTGTCCGGAGCCGCGGCCGCTGCCGGTCAGCCCGAGCGGCAGCACCGCGGCGATCGACGGCGAGGTCGCGGTGGAGATGTCGATCACGTACATGACCGAGCCGATGTCCTTGGCCTCGCGGTCGTTGACGACGATCAGCGTGTTCCCGCAGAGGTCGACGTCCTCGTTCTCGAAGTGCGGCAGCGGCAGCACGCCCGCGACCCTCGGCGCGTCGGCCTGGGTGATGTCGAGCACGACGACCCCGCCCCAGCCCGTCACGTAGGCGTAGTGGCCCTTGAAGTTCATGCCCGCGGCGGTGCCCGGGATGTGCCCCAGCAGGTGGACGTTCGGGGATGCCGCCAGCGGCTGCTCGGCCGGCAGGCCCTGCCCCGCCGCCGGGCTTGCGCCAAAGACCGCTCCGGCCGCCACCAGCGCGCACAACGTCAACACGATCCTGCTACGCGAAGCCATCTGCCCTCCCGCAGTTCACCGGCCCTCGCGCCGTCCCTTACCCGCGACCGAAGCTCCCGAATCCGGACTCAGGGTTCGCCGTGTCCTGAACGCTAGGGCGTCGGTGTCGGCGTGGCCGTCGGCGTCGCGGTGGCCGTGGGCGTCGGCGTCGCGGTGGCCGCGGGCGTCGGCGTGGGCGTCGCGGTCGCGGTCGGCGCCGGGGTCGGCGTCGCGTTCGCGGCCGGCGACGCCCCGGGCGCCGGGGTCGCGGTGGCGGCGGGCACGCGCAGGCCGCTGGCGTCGAGCTCCTGCTGGATCTCGTCCTGGACCGAACGGACGAGCGCGGCGACCTGCTCGGGCGAGCCGCCCGCGCCGAGCTCGTCGATCGCGTCGAGCTTCGCCAGCTCGTCGGTGAGCCGCCGTACCAGGTCGTCCGAAGGCGCGGCCTGGAGCGTCACCACGATCTGCGCGGCGATCGCCGTCGTGACGCAGTAGGGGCAGTTCAGGTTGAGCGCCTCGGCGACGTTGATCGGCTTGATCGTGTCGCTCTGGCCCACGACGAGGACGAGCTGCACGGACACCGCGACCGTCGTGCACGCGTTGCAGCTCGCGAGCGCGTAGGCGGAGTTCGTCTCGTCCACGGTGTCGCCGCCCTGCACCGTGACCAGCGAGTAGGCGACGTCGTACTTGATGCCGCCGTCGGTCGTGTTGACAGCCAGCGCCTGGGAGTCGTGCGGGCCTGGCTTGTGCGGCAGCTTGAACGGGAACGCGGTGGCCGGCGCCGTCGTCGTCGAGCCCGGGGCGGTCGTGCTCGACGTCAGGGTGGGCGCCGAGGCGGCGCTTGGCGCGCGGTCGGTGACGAGGACCGCGGGCTTCTCGCCGTCGCGGCCCTTGATGACGAAGATCGCCGGGTGCTGCTTGGTCGCGCCGCCCTCGGGGATCAGCGCGACCGCGAGGTGCCGGCCGGGCGCGAGCCCGAGCGGGACGGCCTGCGGGCGCGCGACGGTCGCCGGCGCCGCGACGCCCCGGACCGCGCTCGCCAGCGTCCCGTGGTCGCTCGCGCGCACGGGCTGGTACTGGCCCGCCGGCCACCACGCCCACGCCAGCAGCGCCACGAGCCCGGCGGTCGCCGCCAGGACGGTGGCCTGCCGCGGCGGCCGGCCGGCGCTCCAGCGCCGCGCCCTGACCGCCGTCGAGCGAACGAGTCCCTGCGCCAGCAGGACCGTGCCGAGCACCGGCAGCACGAGCGCGAAGAGGCGCACGACGGACGCCAGCAGCGACAGCACCTGCGCGTCGCCGGCCTGCCCGGGCATCCCCGCCGCGATGTGCGAGCCGCTCTCCCAGGCCGAGGCCGCGAGCTTGGGGAACAGCAGGATCGCGGTCAGCGCCATGCTCAGCAGCACGGGGACGACCACCAGCACCCACACGGTCACCAGCGCGCGGGCGCGGCCGGTGAGCGCGGACGGCTCGCGCCGGCGCCACGGCAGCAGGCGCCGCAACGTCGGCCCGATGTGCGCGTAGAGGTCCGGGATGCCGGTGGCGTCCGAGAGCACGTGGTAGCCGTCCGAGCGGATCACCGGAGAGAGGTTCTTGACCATCTCCAGCAGCTGGATCGCGACGAGCAGCAGCAGCGCGTCGGCGCGCACGGCCAGCCACACGGCGAGCGTGACGACCGCGATGACCGCGTTGAAGTACAGGCCGCCGAGGTCGGTGCGCAGGCGCGCGCGGCGCGGCAGGCGGTAGGCGTCGGTGACGTCCGTGTAGAACGCCGGCCAGACCATGTAGATGCCGGCGCCCATGCCTCCCGGGCGGCCGCCGCCGTAGCGGCACGCGGCGGCGTGCCCGATCTCGTGGAAGGCCGCCGAGCCCACCGCGAGCGCGAGGACGAGCAGCAGTAGCTCGGGGTTGTGGAACGCCTGCGCGGTGGCGGACGCGACGCCCTTGTGGACGAGCACGAACCAGCAGACGACCGCGAAGCCCGCGAGCAGCGGGACCAGCAGCCACGCGCGAAACAGGCCCTGGAACGGAGCCGTGATCCACTTCGTCAGCTTCGGGTCGGTGACGAGGACCTTCCAGCGCAGCGCCAGGAGCGGGTTCGGGCGCGGCGGAGCGTTGCCCTCGGACCCCGCCAGCAGGCCCTGGTCCGAGAGCTTCTCGCCGAGGCGCACGACGTGCTCGGGCTCGACGCGGCGCCCGAGCCGCTCGGACATCGCGGCGGCCAGCGCCGCGTGGTCGCGCGTGCCGTCGACGGCCTCGAGCAGCGCGTACATCAGCGGCCCGAGCTGGATCATCTGGCCGTCGGCGCGGCGCACGAGCGCCGCGCCCTCCCTGTACCCCGAGCCGCTCACGTCGCCGAGCAGCTCCAGGCCGTCCGCCCGCGCGAACGCCTCCGGCGCCCCGGGCGCGATCGGCGCAGCGGGCCGGTGTACGGTCGCGCTCATGCGATCGTCCCCGGCCCGCCCGCGACGCTACTGCTGGTCGACGGTGGTGTCCTGCTGGGCCGTGGCGTCGGCCGACACGCCGTCCATGCTCTGGTGGATGTCGACCTGCTGGTCGGCCAGCGACTGCGCGACGGCGTGATCCGAGCCGATGTTGGCCGCCACGGCCGCGTCGATCGGCGCGGCGACGTTGGCGTTGGCCGCCACCGCACCCGCGATCGGCGCCGTGAGGTTGGCGTTCGCGTGGATGTCGACGTTGGCGTCGAGCAGGCTGCCGCCGTGGAGGAGCGAGTCCACCGCGCCGGCCGCCGGGTCGACCACCGCGCCGGTCGCCGGGTCGATCGCCGCGCCCGTCGTGGGCTCGACCGCGGCACCGGTGGCGCCGTCGACCGCGGGCGCGTCGCCCGGCACGATCTCGCCGGCCGGCGTGGCGCCGGTGGTCGTGGGCGTGCCGCCGACCTCTGGGTTGGCGTTCTGGCTGATGTCCGCGTGCTGCGGCGCCGTCGCCTCGGCGCTGCCGGTGATGCCCTGGTCGATCGTCCCGTGCTGCTGGGCCAGCGAGACCGCCTGGGCCTCGGGGCTGAGGACGTTGGCCGCGGCCGAGGCCTCGATCGGGGCAGCCACGTTCAGGTTGGCGGCGGCGGCGAGGTCGACGGGGGCGGCGAGGTCGAGCCCGAGGTCGACGTTCGCGTTGACGTCGAGCAGCGACATGACTTCCTTGGCGGGAAGCGCGGTCGCGTCCTCGGCTTCGATCTCTGCGTTCGACAGGCGTTCGAGTTCGTCGGCCATCCGAATCTCCTTAATCCAGTGGTCACCCGTCGGGTTCTCCGCACGGCGGCAGTACCAAACGTGTGGCGGCGCTACGGCCGCACGGGCGGCGCGGCGCCGGCGCGCGCGATCGTCGCAGCGATGCCGACCGACGCGATCCCCGCGAGCAGGAACGCGAGCCGCTCCTCGTCGCCGTAGAGCGCGAGCCAGGCGAGGGGCGCGAGCGCGTTGCCGGCGAACTTGAAGGCGCCGATGATCGACACGGCGCCGCCGCGGTTGCGCGGAGCGGCGCCCACCGTCAGCACGTTGAGGCCCGCCCACAGCAGCGCCGAGCAGATGCCCGCCGCGAGCCAGAGGGCCGCGAGCACGACCGCGCCGGGCGCCACGCCGAGCAGCGGCAGCAGCGCGCAGCACGGCAGCGTGCCGGCCAGCGCGACGCGCACGGCTCCCGCCCGGTCGGCCGCGCGGCCCGCGGGGCGGCCGGCCACGACGCCGGCCAGCCCGAAGCCCGCCAGCAGCAGGCCGCGGGCGGTCGGACCGAGCCCGAACGCGTCCCCGGCGCGCAGCGCCACGACCACGCCGAGCCCGGTGATCGCGAAGTAGGCGAGGAAGGCCGCGGCGGCGGTCCAGCGCGTGCGCGGCGTCAGCGCGTCGCGCAGGCGGACGGGCGCCTCCCGACTCGCATCCGCCTCCGGGCGGCGCTCGGGGGCCGTGACGAGCACGAGCACCAGGGCGGCGGCGGCGGCGCCCACGAACGCGAGCCGGTAGTCCAGCGCGCCGGCCAGGCCGCCGACGAGCGGCGCGCCGACGACGCCCGCGGTCTGCACGGCCGCGAACGTGCCGACCGCCTGCCCGAGCTGGGCGTCGGGCGTGTCGTCGGCCAGCGCGGCGAGCACGAGCGGCGTCGTGAACGCGTTGGCCGCCCCCTGGACCGCGCGTGCGGCGAGGAAGACGGCGAAGGCGCCCGTCGCCGCGGCTGCGAGCGAGGCCACGGCGTAGACGGCGAACGCCGCGCGCGTCGCCTTGACGCGGCCGAGCCGCTCCCCGAGCGTCCCCGACACGAGCTGGAGCGCCGCGAACGGGACCAGGTAGGCGGTCAGCGCGAGGCTGACGGCGGCGGTCGAGACGCCGAAGGCGTCGCGCAGCTCAGGGACGAGCACCGTGACCATGCCGCCGCCGAACGGGCCGAGGAAGCCGCCCGCGTAGAGCGCGGCGCGGCGAGTCGGGTGCCGGGGGACGACCATCGTCCCCCATGATGCTGCCGGGCCGCTCGACGAGCGGCCCGGCAGGTGACTCTCAGACCGTGCGGGGAAGCGCGCGGACCTTGCCGTCGACGCTGAGCACGGTCCGTCCGTTGACCGTGCGCGTGTGGGTGGCGAGCCACGTCTTCGAGGCGACGCTCGCCGAGCGGACCGTGTCCGTGGTCAGGCTCTGGATGACGACGTTGCCGCCGGGCCCGCCGTCGATCGTGTCGTTGCCCGCCCCGCCGAGGATGACGTCGTCGCCGGCGCCGCCGAGGAGCGTGTCGTCGCCTGCGCCGCCGAGGAGGATGTCGTCGCCGTTGCCGCCGTCCTCGGTGAGGAGGATCGAGTTGGCGGCCAGCGCGGCGGCGTCGAGCACGTCGTCGCCGTCCCGCCCGTTGACGGTCAGGCGATCGCTGCCGGCGACCGCGCCGGACACGGCGACCTGCGCCGCGAGGCCGTTGACCTGCACGTCCGGCCCGGTCCCGCCGACGCTCACGACGTCGTCGCCGTTCGTCGCGCTGACGATCACGCTGTCGGGCGCGCCGTCGTCGCCGCCGGCGCTGCTCGCGGCCAGGTCGCCCGCGATCCGGGTGACGTCGGTGCCCGACAGGTCGTCGACGGTGAGCTGGTCGGCGCCGCCGAGCGCCTTGACGTCGATCGCCTCGACGTCGTTGAGGTCCATGACGATGTTGCCGATGTCGCGGGTGAAGCGCACGCGCGCGCCGTTGGCGGCGGCCTCGAAGCGCTCGGCGAGGTTGGCGCCGTTGAACAGCATCCTGTCGGCGCCCGCCTGGCCTTCGACGATGTCGCTGCCGTCGCCGGGATCCCACTGGAACGTGTCGTCGCCGGCCCCGAGGATGGCGGTGTCGTTGCCCTGGTTGCCGTCGACGAAGTCGTTGCCGTCGCCGCCGAGCAGGAAGTCGGCGCCGTTGCTCCCGAGGAGCGTGTCGTTGCCGGCGCCGCCGTCGACGGTGATGCCGATCAGCGCGGCCAGGTTGCCGGTCGCCGAGAAGCTGTCGTCGCCGCCGTTGGCGTTGACCACGAGCTTCTCCGAGGTCCCGATGTCGAGCGAGAACGGCGCCGGGTTGAGCCGGTCGAAGCGCACGCGGGTGCCGTTGGCGGTGGCGGTGAACTGCTCGGTGCCGTTGCCGCCGTTGACCTCGACGGTGTCGGTGCCGTCGGCGCCCTCGTTGAGGTCGGTGTCGTCACCGGGGTTCCAGATCATGCGGTCGTCGCCGGACTGGCCGAAGACCTGGTCGTCGGCGTCGCCGCCGGTCAGCGTGTCGTTCTCGCTGCCGCCGAACAGGAAGTCGTTGCCGCCCTTGCCGAGCAGCGTGTCGTTGCCGCCCTGCCCGAAGAGCTGGTCGTTGCCCGAGCCGCCGGTCAGGACGTCGTTGCCCGCGCCGCCGAACAGGAGCGCGGCGGGCAGCGCCCCGTTGACCTCGCTCATCGTGAGCGTGTCGTTGCCGGCCTGGCCGAACACCTGCACGCGCTGGGTGTTGGCGACGGTCGGCGTGCCGCCGATGACGGCGACGGCCCCGCCGTTGACGAGGATCCTCCCCGCGGCGTCGCGGCTGATCGTGATCGCGTTGCTGTTCACGTCGCCGATCACGCTCAGCGTGCCGGCGCTGAACGTCGCGGTCGTCGCGGCGTTGGCCGGCACGGCCGTCACGGCGAGGGCGCTCGCCGCGAGCACGGTCCCGGCGAGCAGCCGGCCGCCCGGGCGCGTGCGGCGGCCAGTGCGTCTGGTCTTCATCGAGTCTCCTTTGAGAGCGGTCACAGCTCTCAGGACGCCGTGCGGCGCCCGGACATTCCCGCGGTCAGGCGACCACGTGGCGCAGGAGACGGTCGGCGAGCTCGGACGGCGGCTCGGTCGTCGTCAGCACGAGGTCGGCGGAGCGGCGCAGGAGCGGCTCGACCTCGTCGAGGTCCGCGAGGACCTGGGCCAGCTCGGCGCCCTCGCGGCCGTACGCGTTGCCGGTCCGCGTGCGCAGCCGCTCGACGAGCACCTCCCGCGGGGCCGTGAGCAGGACCCGGTAGTCGAACGGCAGATCGCCCTGCTCCTCCGAGCAGCCGGCGAAGAACAGCAGGCCGGGCTCCCGGGCGAGCAGCTCGCCGACCAGGTCGGCCCGCCAGCCCCAGCGGCCGTCCGCGCGCGGCTCGGCGAAGCCGTCGTCGTCGGCGTCGAAGGCCCGGTGGCCGCGCCGGCGCAGCTCCAGGACCAGCGCCGACTTGCCCACGCCCGACATGCCGGTCAGGAGCACCCGCATCCACCCGAGCATACGGGCTTGACTTTACCTGACCGGCATCACCATTATGCCGGTCAGATGGAGGAGCGGGACAAGCGACGGGTCGGCGAGCAGGTCGAGCCCGGAGGGCGCCCGAAGGCGCCCGGCCGGCTCGAGCTCCTCCAGCGCTTCATCAACTCCTACAACCACGACCTCCCGCCCGACTGGGACCGCATCGGGACCGCGGAGAAGGCCGCCTCGTGGCTGCGCCGCAAGCGCCTCATCGCGCCGGACGAGCCCGTCGCGGAGACCGACGCGGCACGCCTCAGAGAGCTGCGCGAGGCGATCCGGGCGCTCGTCGTCGCCAACCACGGCGGCCGGCCCGACGCCGGGGCGGCGCCGGTGATCCGCGCGGCCGCGCGCACGGCTCCGATCGCCGTCGCGATCGACGACGCGGGCGGCACGGCGCTCGCGCCCGCACGCACCGGCGTCGACGGCGCCGTGGCGACGCTGCTGGGCATCCTCCACGAGGCGCAGCTCACCGGTCACTGGCCGCGCCTGAAGGGCTGCCGCCAGTGCGGCTACGCGTTCTTCGACCGCTCGAAGAACCGGTCCGCGGCCTGGTGCGCGATGGCGATCTGCGGCAACCGCACGAAGAACCGCACGTACTACCGGCGCCGCCGGACCGCGGGATGAGCGCCCTCGCGGGGCTCGCCCTCGCCGCGCTCGTGCCGCTGTTCGTGGCCGACGGCGGCGTCGCGCTGGAGAACATGGTCCTCGCGGCGGCCTACGTGATCATGGCGCTGGGGCTGAACGTGGTCGTCGGCTTCGCCGGGCTGCTCGACCTCGGGTACGTGGCCTTCTTCGCGATCGGCGCGCACGTCGCCGCGTGGTTCGGGTCCGCCTTCTGGGGCGTCCACGTCGACTTCCTGCTCGTCCTCGTGCTCGCCGTCGCCGCGACGACGGTCGCGGGCGTGCTCATCGGCGTGCCGACGCTGCGCCTGCGCGGCGACTACGTCGGCATCGTCACGCTCGCGTTCGGCGAGATCATCGGGCAGGTCGTGGCCAACGGCGGGGACGTCCACGTCTTCGGCAGCCCGCTGACCGGCGGGCCGCAGGGGATCACCAGCATCGACAAGATCGACCTCCCGCTCCTCGGCCGCTTCGGGGCCCTGGACCTGCGCCCGTGGTTCTGGTTCGCGCTCGCGCTCGTGGCGCTGATGCTGCTCGTCAACGTGCGCCTGCGCGACTCGCGGCTGGGCCGCGCGTGGATCGCGGTCCGCGAGGACGAGCGCGCCGCGGCGAGCGTGGGCGTGCCGATCGTGCGCACGAAGCTGCTCGCCTACGGGGTCGGCGCCGCGCTCGGCGGCGTGGCCGGCGCCTTCCTCGCGTCCTACCTGAGCGCCGTGAACCCCCACCAGTTCACGTTCTCGTTCTCGATCTTCATCCTCGCGATGGTCGTCATCGGCGGCCTCGGCTCGATCCGCGGCGTCGTCGCCGGGGCGATCGTCCTGTCCGCGATCAACAACTGGCTGCTGCCGGTCGGCCTCGACTTCGACCTCTCGGAGATCTCCCCCGGCATCTACGGCTTCCTGCTGCTGATCGTCATGCTCCTGCGCCCGCAGGGGCTGCTGCGCCGCCCGACCAACCCCTGGCCGAGCGCGGGGCGCTTCCCGAGGTAGCTCAGATGGTCTCGCCGGGGCGCTGGAACACGATCTCCGGGATCACGCAGTGCGGGGAGAGCCGGAGCACGAAGCGCAGCGCCTCGGCGATGTCGGCGGTCGTGATCATCTCCTCGGCCGGGACGCTGCCCTTGACGAACTCGCTCATGTCGGTGTCGACGAAGCCCGGGCAGAGGGCGACCGACTTCACGCCGTCGCCGTTGAGCTCCTTGTTCATCGCGGCCGTGTACGCGACGACGGCGGCCTTGGTCGCGGAGTAGACGGACAGCCACGGCTGGGGCGACTTGCCCGCCATCGACGCGAGGTTGACGACGAGCGCGTTGCCGTGCTCGGCGCCCGCCGCCTTGAGCAGGTCGGCCCCCTCGCGGTAGAGGAGCACGACCGCGCGGATGTTCACCGCGAGCTGGAGGTCGACGTACTTGGGCTGGTGCTCGGCGGCCGCCGCGCCGATCCCGACGCCCGCGTTGTTGACGAGCACGTCGAGCCGGCCGAACCGCTCCCGATGGCGCGCCACGATCCCGGACACCGCATCCGCGTCCGCGAGGTTCGCCGGGACGGCCTCGACCTCGTGGCCGGCCTCGCGCAGGCGCTCCGCCGCGGCCTCGAGCGTGTCCGGCTTGCGCGCGCTGACAGTGAGTCCGTAGCCCTCGGCGGCGAGCGCCTCGGCGAGCGCGAGCCCGATCCCGCGGCTGGCGCCGGTGACGATCGCGGCGCGCTCAGGCACGAGCGAGCGCGGCGAAGTCGGCGTCGGCGGTGCTGACCGTGCCCGCCGTGCGGCCGGGGGCGGTGTGGTACTGCCAGTACAGGTTCGTGTGGGCGATCACCTTGTCGGGCGACGGCGCGCCGTAGTCGGAGAGGTCCTCGGTCGTGTGCGCGTCGGCGACCAGCGTCGCGTCGTAGCCGCGGACGATCGCCCCGTGCAGCGTCGAGCGGATGCACTCGTCGGTCTGCGCGCCGGCCACGAACAGCCGCCCGATGCCGCGGTCGGCGAGCACCGCCTCCAGGTCGGTCTCCTCGAACGAGTCGGCGTACGCCTTCTGGACGTGTGGCTCGGCGTCGCCCGGCGCCAGCTCCGGCACGATCTGCCAGCTCTCGCTGCCCCGTTCGAGGTCGTCGCTGTTGTGCTGGACCCAGACGACGTCGACGCCGGCGGCACGGGCCCGCTCCACGAGCGTGCCGATGTTGGCGACGACGGCGTCGCGGTCATGGGCGTCCCCGACGACGCCGTTCTGCACGTCGATCACGAGCAGGGCGGTGTTGGGGCGGTTCGCGAGCGTGGTCATGGCGCTGGATGGTCGCACGCCGCCGGTAGGGTCTGCCTCGAATGGTCACCCCGGAAGAGGTCGCACAGGTCCCGCTCTTCGCCAGGCTCGACGAAACGCAGCGGGAGCGGATCTGCCGCGCGGCCGCCGACATCAGCCTGGCCGCGGGCGAGTATGCGGCACCGCAGGGCAGCGAGCCGGCGCTGTTCGCCGTGCTCGACGGTCGCATCGAGCCGGTCCAGCGCACCGAGGGCGTCGAGCGCGTCGTCGGCGTGCGGCAGCCCGGCGAGATCTTCGGCGAGGTCCCGATCACGCTCGGGACCGTGTTCCCCGTCGGCTTCCGCGCCGCCGAGCCCTCGCGCGTGATGCGGATCGAGCCGCGCGACTACCACGCGGTCGCCTCCGCCTCGCCCGACGTGGCGACCGAGGTGGGCCGGCTCGCCTCGCACCGGATGAGCGGGCTGCGCGGCCTCCAGGGCCTGGCGGCGGACCCTCCCCCGCCCCGCGCGCTGGTGCTGGGGCGCCGCCTGGACCCGGCGTGCACGGAGCTGCGCGCGTTCCTGACGCGCAACCAGGTGACGTTCGAATGGCTGTCGCCGGACACCCCCGCGCGGCTGGAGCGGTGGGACGGGCCGCTGCCCGCGGAGGACGACATGCCCGCCGTGCGCGTCATCGGCGGCAAGACCGTGATCCGGCCGCAGATGCGGCGCATCGCCGAGCTGCTCGCGCTCGGCACCGAGCCCGAGCTCGCCGAGTACGACGTGGTCGTCGTCGGCGCCGGGCCCGCCGGGCTCGCGGCCGCGGTGTACGGCGCGTCCGAGGGGTTGCGCACGATCGTCGTCGAGCGGCAGGCGCCCGGCGGGCAGGCCGGGACGTCGTCGCGCATCGACAACTACCTGGGGTTCCCGACCGGCGTGTCCGGCGACGAGCTGGCCAGCCGGGCGCTCCGGCAGGCACGCCAGCTCGGAGCGGAGATCCTCGTGACGCGCGAGATCCGCCGGATCGACCCCGAGACGCGCCAGGTCCATCTCGACGGCGGCGACGTGCTCCGCGCCCGGACGATCATCCTCGCCTGCGGGGTGTCCTGGCGGCGGCTCCCGCTCGACGGCTTCGACCGGCTCGCGGGGAGGGGCGTCTCGTACGGGGCGTCGCGCAGCGAGGCGCCGGCCACCCACGGCGAGGACGTCCACATCGTCGGCGCCGGCAACTCCGCGGGCCAGGCGGCGCTGTTCTTCTCCACGCACGCGCTGAGCGTGACGCTGCTGTGCCGCGGCGACAGCCTCTCCAAGAGCATGTCGCGCTACCTCGTCGACCGGCTGGCCGGGCGCGGCAACATCAAGGTCCTCCACGGCGTCGAGGTCGCGGGGGTCCACGGCGAGGCGCAGCTGGAGGCGATCGACGTCCGCGACGGCGCCACCGGGGAGGTGACGCGGCTGCCGTCCGGAGGCCTGTTCATCTTCATCGGCGCGGACGCCGAGACGAGCTGGCTGCCGGACGCCATCGCGCTCGACCCGAAGGGCTTCGTCCTCACCGGCGCGGACAGCCGCCGCTCGGACCGCTGGCCGCTCGAACGCGACCCGTTCCTGCTCGAGACGAGCGTGCCGGGCATCTTCGCCTGCGGCGACGTCCGCTTCGCGCCCGTCAAGCGCGTCGCCGCCGCGGTCGGCGAGGGCAGCATGGCGATCGCCTTCGTGCACCAGTACCTGCGCGACGCCGTGGAGTAGCTCTCAGCGCACCGCCGAGCGTGCGAACACGCGGATCGACACGACGACCAGCAGCCCCGCGAAGGCGGCGACGGCGGAGAGGCTGAGGGCGGCCATGCCCGCGGCGTCGCTCATGCCCCAGATCGCGTGCAGGCTCGTGGCGTCTCCGAGCAGGCCGTAGCGCATCACGGCCAGGCCGTGCGTGAGCGGCAGGAACTTCGCGAACCACTCGAGGAAGGTCGGCAGGGCGGAGATCGGGAAGAGCGCGCCGGCCAGGAACCACGGGAGGATCGCGATCGCGGGGACGCGGGCGATGTACTCCTCCTGGCGCGGGACGCGGCTGGCGAGGATCTCGGCCATCCCGTACATGCCGACCGTGAACAGCACGGCGGCGCCGGCGAACCAGAGGCTGCCGCGCGCCGTGGCGTCGAAGTGGATCCCGCGGGCCACCGCGACCGCGATCAGCACGCCCACTTGGAGGGCGGTCACGCCGAGAACGACGAGCAGGTTGCCGAACACCAGCAGGCCGCGCGAGACGGGGGCGCTGAGCAGCTCGCGTTGCGCCCCGCTGACCCGGTCGACGATGACGCCGAGGCCGGAGAACATCGTGTTGAGCGGGATCAGCAGCCCGACGGTGCCGATCGCCACGTAGGACTCGTAGCTCGCCGCCGTGTGCAGCGCCGTCTTGAGCGCGGGCGCGATGACGAGGGCGAACATGATCGGCGTGAGCAGCGGGACGAGCAGCTCGCGCGGCGTGCGGGCGGTGAGCTGGAGGCGGCGGCGAGCGAGCGTCGCGAGCGGTCCGAGCGGGCGGGCGCGGACACCGGTCGGCGCCCGCAGGGCGACATCGAGACTGGACATGGGAGCTCCTTTCGAGTCAGGCGGCGACGGCGAGCGAGTCGCCGGTCAAGCGCAGGTAGACGTCGTCGAGCGTGGGCCGGCGGGCGCTGATCGCGCCGCCCAGACGGAGGTCGTGGATCGCGGCGATCGCCTCGTGCGAGCTCGTCTCGTGCAGCGGGACGGTGACGCGCGAGCCGATGGCGAACGCGTCGTCGCGGGCCACGCCCCGCCGGCGCAGCTGCGCGAGGGCGCCGTCGACGTCGCCGTCGACGCGCAGCTCCACGAGCTCGCGCCCGAGGCGGGCGAGCAGAGCGGCGGGCGCGTCGAGCGCGACGATGCGGCCGGTGTGGACGATCGCGATGCGATCACACAGCCGCTCCGCCTCGTCGAGGTAGTGGGTGGTGAGCAGCACGGTCAGCTCCGCGCGGCTGCGCAGACCCGAGATCACGTCGAGCAGCTCGGCGCGGATGCGCGGGTCCAGGCCGACGGTGGGCTCGTCGAGGAACAGCACGCGAGGGCGCGACACCAGCGCTCGCGCGATCTCGAGCCGCCGGCGCTCACCGCCGCTGTAGCCGTCGACCGGGCGGTCGAGCAGCTCGGCGAGCCCCAGCGCCGCGCCGAGCTCCTTCACGCGCAGCTGCGTCTCACGCGGGTCGACGCCCCACAGACGGGCGTGGAGCTCGACATTGGCGCGGCCCGTGAGCGACCGGTCCAGCACCGTCTCCTGGAAGACGACGGAGCTCGCCCGGCGGGCCTCGAGCGGCTCGGAGGCGACGTCGAAGCCGGCGAGTCGCGCCGTGCCGCTCGTGGGTGCGATCGTCGTCGTGAGCATGCCGACCGTGGTCGACTTCCCGGCGCCGTTGGGGCCGAGCAGGCCGAACACCTCGCCCGGAGCGACGGCGAGGTCGATGCCTCGCACGGCCTCAACACCGCCCGGATACACCTTGCGCAGCGCATGCGCCTCGATTGCCAGTTGCATACGGTCTCCTTGCGGCGGTCACATCCGCCGCGGCTCGTTCGTCAACCAGATGACGGATCCCGGACCGAGGACGTGACATGACGGCGAACGAGCGGCAGGCGCAGGAGTTCACGAAGCACCGCGACCACCTCCGGGCGGTGGCGTACCGCATGCTGGGGTCGTCCAGCGACGCCGACGACGCGGTCCAGGAAGCGTGGCTCCGGCTCAACCGCTCCGATCGCGACCCGGTCGCCAACTTGCGCGGCTGGCTCACCACCGTCGTCGCGCGCGTCTGCCTGGACATGCTGCGCAGCCGCCGCGCGCGTCGGGAGGACTACGCCGGCACGTCGCTGCCCGAGCCGCTCGTCTCCGTCGACGACGGCCCGGAGGCGGAGGCGCTGCTGGCGGACTCCGTCGGCCTCGCGCTGCTCGTGGTCCTCGACACCCTGACGCCCGCCGAGCGGCTCGCGTTCGTCCTGCACGACATGTTCGCGGTGCCGTTCGACGAGATCGCCACGGTGCTGGACCGCAGCGAGGCCGCGACGCGCCAGCTGGCCAGCCGGGCGCGCAGGCGCGTCCGCGGCGCCACGCCGCGCACGGATCCCGACCTGCACGAGCAGCGGCGCGTGGTCGACGCGTTCCTCGCCGCCTCGCGCGCCGGCGACTTCGAGGCGCTGCTCGACGTGCTCGACCCCGACGTCGTGTTCCGCATCGACCTCGGCCCTGGGCGGCGCAGCCGGCCCGTGGTCGGAGCGGACGACGTCGCGCGGCGCGTCCTGGCCCGCGGCGCGCGGATGGCGCCGTACGCCCGGCCGGCCATCGTCAACGGCAACGCCGGCGTCGTCGTCGTGCCCCACGCGGTGCCGATCGCGGTCGTGGGGTTCGCGATCGAGCGCGGGCGCGTGGTCGAGATCGACCTCGTCGCCGACCCCGCCAAGCTGCGGCGCGTGCAGCTCCAGCTGGCCGGGCACGAATGATCACGTAATCGTGTTCATTGGTCGAACATCGGGGGAACAAGCATCTCCACGGCCGCCGATGATCCGCTGTCCACGGATCGTCACCGACAAGGCCCTGCGGGAGGGGCGGCCGAGCAGGGAGATGCTTCGTGCCCGTTTCGCGTGCAGGGGTGCTCGCGTGCATCGCCATCGGTGGTTGCCTTTCCGCCTTCGCGGGCGTCGCGGCGGCGGCTCCAGCGCCCCCGCGGGTCGGCGTGCAGACCCACCTGCTCTGGGATGACGTCTCGCCCGCCGAGATGCGCCATCAGCTCGACCTGGTGCAGCGCTCGGGCGCCGCGCTGACGCGCATCGACGTGGGCTGGGCCTCGCTCCAGCAGAGCGGCCCCGGCGCGTTCGAGGAGTGGTACCTCGACAAGCTCGACGCGGTCGTCGCGGCCGCCCGCGCGCGCGGCGTCAAGCTGCTCCTGACGTTCATGAACACGCCGTGCTGGGCGTCGAGCGCTCCCGCCTCCCTCAAGCAGGGCTGCTCCGGGTCGTGGTGGTCGCGCGGCGTGACGGCGTACGCCCCCAGCGAGCCCCAGCGGTACGCGGACGCGATCGGCAGGCTCGCCGCGCGCTACCGCGGGGCGGTGACGGGCTGGGAGATCTGGAACGAGCCCAACCACCCGGGCTTCTTCAAGGCGCCCCGCCCCGCCGCGGCCTACGCGGCGCTCGTGAAGGCCGCCTACCGGGCGGTCAAGGCCGCCGATCCGCGCGCCACCGTCGTCGCCGGCGCGCTGTCGCAGTCCGATTACGCGTTCGCCCAGCGGCTCTACCGCGCCGGCATCAAGGGCTCCTTCGACGCGTTCTCGATCCACCCGTACAGCGACGACGTGTCCCCACTGGCCCCGCGCCGGCACATCGACCGGCGCTACTCGTTCATCCGCGGCGTTCCGGCGATCCGCCGCGTGATGCTCCGCAACGGCGACCGGCGCCCGATGTGGCTTACCGAGTCGGGCTGGAGCACGGCGCCGATCCGCACGTCCGACCATTGGCGCAACGGGGTCTCCGAAGCCGAGCAGGCGCGCTTCCTGGCGCTCCAGATGAAGCAGGTCGCGAAGTGGCGGTACGTCCGCGCGACGATCTGGTACGACCTCGTCGACGACAGCGCCCGCGCGAACGACCTCTACGGCAACTGCGGCCTGCGGCGCGCCGACGGCACCGCCAAGCCGGCCTGGTCGCGCTTCGTCAAGCGCGCCCGCGCCTGGCGGCGGGCGCGCTGACCTACGACGGCGGCAGGCCGCGCGACTTCAGCCACCCGACGACCTCGTCGACCACGCGCGGGAGCGACGCGTGCACCTGGTAGAGGTGGCCGGAGCTCGGGATCGTGTAGAGCGACACGTCGCAGCCGCAGTGCGCCTTGTAGTAGTCGAAGTCCGCGCGCTCCTTCTCGGGCGGCGCGGTGGTGTCGTGGTCACCGGCCGCGATCAGGACCGGGGTGCCCGGCCCGATCTGCGCGATCGCCGCGTCGTTCTCGGCGAGCTTGGCCCCCAGGTCCGTGATCTCGCCATACGGCGACGGGATGAACGGGGGCGTGCACGCGATGTCGACCACGGACTGGACCACGCCGGGCGGGTAGGTGTTGAACGCCTCGCACTCGGAGCGCTGGTGGAAGAAGTCGAAGTAGTCCGGATGGTCCGGGTTGGGGTCGAAACCGCCGCCCTGCGAGCTCTGGTCGGACGACGCCGCGGCGCCGTCGGCGGTGGCGAAGATGCTCGTCTGGATCATCGCGGCCACGTCGTGGTAGGTGCCCGGGTAGCCGGCCACGATCCAGCCGCCGGCGCTGTGGCCCATGATCGCCACGGTGCGGCTCTGCGCGCCGCCCGGCGTCGCCGCTGCGCAGTCGTCGGTCGCGCTCGTCGCGTAGCCGCCGCTCTTCACGTCCTCCACCACCTGATGCAGCATCCGGCGGTGCTCGCGCGTGGTGAGCGTCTCGCCGCCGCCCGGCATGTCGAAGTAGCCGCTGCGCGCATAGCCGAGGCGGTCGTAGGAGTAGACGACGTAGCCGGCGCTCGCGAGCGCGCGGGCGGTGGACCAGGTCGGCGTGAAGTCCCAGTTGGCGGTCGACGAGGCGATGCCGTGCACGAGCACGACCGCGGGCGTCGCGGGCGATGCCGTGGGCAGCGCGTAGCGCTTGCCGTACAGGGTGCGCGGCAGGCCGAGCGGGTCGGTCACGGGGAAGCAGACGGTGCCGATCCTCAGCCTCGGATCGATCTTCATCTTCGGCGTGGCGGCGCCGGCGGCGCCGGCGAGGCAGCCGCCGGCCGCGACGGCGGCGAGCAGGGCGAGGATCAGTCGACGGAGGTGCCGCATGGCGACGCGTTGCGTACCCCGCCGTAGGAACGCGGTAACCGCGCGCGCTCGTAGGATCGCGCCATGTTCACCGTCGAGCAGCGGGACGCCCTCCGGGACCGCGTGCTCAGGCTCGCAGAGGAGGACGGCCGTGTCGTGGCCGGCGCCGCCGTCGGGTCGCTGGCGGTCGACGGCGGCGATCGCTTCTCCGATCTGGACCTCACGTTCGCCGTCGCCGACGGCGTCCCGGTCTCCGTCGTCCTCGCCGCGTGGACGACCGCGCTGGCCGACGAGCTCGACGCCGTGCCGCTCGCCGAGCTCGAGGCCGGGCCGACCCTCTACCGGGTCTTCCTCCTGCCGGATGCGCTCCAGTTCGACTTGTCGATGACCCCGGCCGCCCAGTTCCGCCCGGCCGGCCCGCGCTTCCGGCTCCTCTTCGGCGAGACGGCGGCCGCGCCCGCCTCCCGCGCGCCCGCGCGCGCGGGCGGGTTGTTCCTCCCCACGCCGGCGGTCGCCGGCGACCTCTTCGGCTGGGGCGTCATCTACGCGCTGCACGCCCGGGCGTGCATCGAGCGCCGGCGCGTGTGGCAGGCCGAGCACTACGTCGGCGCGGTGCGCGACCACGCCCTGGCGCTGGCGTGCCTGCGCGAAGGGCAGACGCCCGTGCAGGCCCGCGGGTCCGACGACCTCGCCCCCGAGACGCTCGCCGGGTTCGCGGGCACACACGTCGGCGCTGCCGAGCCCGAGGCGCTCCGGACGGCCCTCGCTGCGTCCGTTTCGGCACTCCTGCGCGAAAGCGCCGCCGCCGCCCTCCCCAACGCGGACATCATCGCCGAGCGGCTCGCCGAGCTTCGCTGACGCCCGGAGTGGACGGCAGCTTGCGGTCTTCATCGGCGCAAAGGGGCAGACTTTTGACCGACACTTGACATTCGACTTGATCGTTGCGCGCAGAAGCACTAGGCTCGCATGCGCCGGACGCCGAAGCGTCCAGGGGACGGGATTCAAGTCGAGGCTCGACCGGACGCTTCACGCGGTCTTGCGTGGGCTCACGGGGGAGGAGGGACACGGGGTATGAGCAGGAAACTCTCGCGGCGCCGGTTCATCGGAGCCAGTGCCGGAGCGGCAGCCGCCGTCTCGCTGGGCGGAGCCAGCGCGACGCTCGGCCGCATCGGCGGCGGCGGCAGGCCCACGATTCCGCCGGGGCTGCTCGGGGTCCAGCAGTTCTCGGTCCGCGACGCCACGGCGCGGCTCAGCATCGCGGCGAGCCAGCGGCTCGGCGTGTCGCCGACGATGGGCTACCTCGGTGGCCCGAACTACCCGAACGACCCGACCGACCTCGGGCCGCTCGTGCCTCTGCCGGGCGGGTACGCCGAGGTCTTCGACTATCTGGCGTCCGTCGGCATCCGCGGCTTCGAGTTCTTCCAGTCGACGCAGAACGTCAACGAGCTGGGCCGCCAGCCCACGGCCGAGGAGATCCGGTCGTACCTCGACGCCGCGGGTCTGAAGGCCACGGGCACCCATCAGTTCGGCCTCGGCAACTTCGACCCCGCGACCGGCAACCTGACGGCGAACGGCGAGACGCTCTTCACGTTCCTCCAGACGCTCGGGATGGACGCGATGGGCTTCTCAGGCAACCTGTCGCAGCTTCCGAACAACTCGCCGGACCCGGCCAACCCGGCGGTGAACCTGCCGGCCTCGTCCGGCTGGGTCGAGGACTACACGAACCCGCGGACCGGTGCGGTCACGTTCGGGTTCAAGAGCCGCTCGGAGCACGCGAACCGGCTCGGCGAGATCCTCCAGTCGCGCGGCGTGAGCTACTTCTACCACCCGGAGCAGGACAACTACCGGTTCTTCAACGATCCGGCGCATCCCGAGCTCAACGGGACGCACCGCATCGAGTACGTCATGGCCCACACCGACCCGGCCCTCTTCGGCTGGGAGATCGACGTCCTGCACAACTGGTCGGGCCGGCTGCGCTTCCTGAACGCGACCACCCACCAGCCCGACATCAGCGTGTGGAGGCTCGCGCAGGCGGAGAAGCGGCGGGTGCTGGGCTGGCACATCAAGGACGGCTTCCGCAACACCGCGTACAGCGGGACCTGGACCGGCGGCCCGCCGGAGAGCGGCGGCTCGCCGTACCTCCAGACGTTCAACCGGACGCCCACGTTCGTGGACGCGATCATCTCGGGCGAGGGCGACCTCGGCGCGGGGCCCGGTATCAACCACCCGAACGCCGACCCGGACTGCCCGGGGTTCAAGTACATGTTCGAGAACCTCGGCGGCCACCAGCGGCTGTACCTCATCGAGAGCGACAGCGGACCCGGCCCGACGACCGGCCCGGCGGCCGACCCCGGACGCTCGCTGCGCCACGCGAAGGCCAGCGCCGCGGCGCTGCTGAGCCTGAGGGTCTAGGGCCATCCGCACGCCGTTCGATCGCACAGGCAGGAGGGGCGCTCCGGCGCCCCTCCTCGCCGCGCTTCTCGTCGCGCTGACGGCAGCGCTCGCCGGCCCTGCCGGCGCGCTGGCCCACGGCGATCCGACGGCGCACTACCTCGAGACGGACTCCCTGCTCACGTCGTACTCCTCGCCGCCCGACCTCCGGGTCGAGCGCCGGCTGCGCGGCGTGCTCGACGCGGCGGCCGCGCGCGGCTATCCGATCAAGGTCGTCCTCTTCGTGAACGACGGCGACACGGGCGGCGATCCGGCGCCGCTCGAGGACCCGCAGGGGTACATCCCGACCGTGACGGATCAGCTCGAGTCCATCACGCCGCTCCAGGCCCCGGTGCTCATCGTGACGCCGGACAAGTTCGCCCTCGGTGGCCGGCAGCCGCGCGGTGGCGCGCTGACGCCGATCACGGCGCCCTTCGCGGCCAAGCTCGAGCGCAGGCTCCGGGCGGCGAGGAAGGCCGAGGGCACCGCCCTCGCCCGCGCGGCGATCGTGGCGATCCGGCGCCTCGCCGCGGCGGGCGGCCACCCGCTGCCCAAGCACATCCCGCCCGCCAAGGACAACCTCAACGGCATCCTCAGCAGCAAGCCGCCCGGCAACGCGGTGGGCGGGCCGTGGCTGATCGTCGGCCTCGCCCTGGGCTCGCTGCTGCTCGCTGCGTTCCTCGTCGGCGTGCACCGACGCCTGATGCGCCAGCAGGGCGCCGCCCACAGCGGCTCTCCTACGCAGTAGCTCAGATCCGCCGCAGGGGGATACCTCCACGCGCCGATCGCTCAAGGACTGATCTGGGCCGAGCGGAGGGTCGACGCCCCGCTTACTCGCCCACTCCGATCGCCTCGACGGGGCGGGTGCGGAGCGCGCGCCGCGTGGGCAGCGCCAGCGCCACGAGCGCGAGCAGCGCCGAGCCGCCGAGGATCGCCGCGAGCTGGTCGGCCGGCACGTAGGGACGCAGGCTGCCCGTCAGCGCGTTGCTGAGCGGCAGCAGCGCCACGGCGGTGATCGCCAGACCGAGCCCGAGCCCGATCGCGATGATCAGCACGGCCTCCCAGCGCGCCATCGAGCGCACCTGGCGCGGCGTGGCGCCGACGAGCCGCAGCAGCCCCAGCTCGCGCCCGCGCCGGAGCGCGATCATCGCCAGCGTGTTGAGCACGGCGATCGACGTGAAGCCGAAGATCATCGCCACGAAGATCGGGCCGAGCCAGCGGTTGAGCTCGCGGTCGGCGTCCGTCGCGCTCGCCAGCGCCGCACGGTCGCCCACCCGCAGCCCGGGATAGCGCCCCGCCAGCGCGCGGAGGCGCTTGGCGACGGCCGCCGGACGGTCGGCCCGCACGAGGATCGTGCCGAGCAGCGGAGTCGTCTGGTGGCCGGCCACGAGCTCGGGCGCGAGCAGCGCGTCCCCGAACCCCAGCTCGCGCGAGTAGATCGCGACGACCGCGGCGTTCGTGCGCGAGCCGTCGCCGAGCGTGACCGCGACGCGCTGCCCGAGCCGGGCGTGCGCGGCGGCGGCGCGGTGGCGGCCGAGCGCGATCGCGTCGCCGTGGAGCGCGGTCAGCGAGCCGGCGGTCACGCCGACGTCGAGCCCGCCGCCCTGCCCGCCGTCGAGGATCTGCGCGGGCACGACGTCGTCGGACACGCCGAGGCTCGGGCCGAGCGAGGTGGACGTCAGCGCCACGGCCGACCGGACGCCGGGCGTGGCGCGCACGTCGGCCAGCGCGGCGCGCGGGAGCCCCGGGCCGCCGCTGGTGAGCGCGAGGTCGCCCGTCATCCCCGCGTGCCGCTCCTGCGTGACCGCGTGGTCGATCGTCGTGCTGCTGAACAGCAGCGTGCAGCTCATGGCGACCGAGAGCACCAGCGGCGTGCTGGCCGACGAGAAGCGCCGCGTGGCGGCGCCCAGGTTCGCGGAGGCGAGGAACCCCCCGACGGGCGCGAGCGCCGCGAGCGGCGGGCCGACGAGCTTGGCGCCCGCGCGAGCCGCGACCGGGCCGAGGAAGCCGACCGCCAGCACGAGCATGATCGCGGTCATCTCCGACGTCGCCGCGGCCGTCTCCGGGACGTGCGTCGTGGTGGCGACCAGGAACAGCGGCGCCGCGCCGGCCAGCGAGAGCAGCCCGCCGACGAGGCGGCCCGGACCGAGCAGGCGCGGCTCGACCGCCGCGTCGGCCAGCGCGAGCGTCGGCCGCACGCGGGCGGCGCGCCGGCCCGCCGCCAGGACGGCCAGCAGCGCCACCGTGATCCCGCCGGCGACGGCCGCCGCGCCCGGCATCCACGAGGAGGGGTCGACGGTGAAGCTCGCAGGGACGATGCCGTGCCGCACGAGCCCATGCCCCAGCTCCTCGCCGAGCCGCATGCCCGGCCAGACGCCGGCCGCCGAGCCGACGAGGCCGACGAGCGCCGCCTCCCACCCGATCATGCGGCGGATCTGGCGGGGCGTCGCGGCCACCGCGCGCAGCAGCGCGATCTCGCGCTCGCGCTGCTGGATCGACAGCCCCAGGGTGCTGGTGACGACGAACATCGCGATGAACAGCGCGAGCCCGGCGAACGCCGCCGTGACCGGGATCAGCGTCATCCGCGCCGCCTGGAGGTCGGGATGCTCGGCCTGGCCGCGCGCATTGCCGGTGAGCACCCGCGCGCCGCCGGCGGCCGCGTGCAGCCGCGCGGCGTCGAAGCCCGGGCCGGCGAGCACGCCGATCGCGTCGACGCGGCCGGGATGGCCGCCCAGCCGCTCGGCCTCGGCGTCGCTCAGGAAGACCGCCGTCTCCTGCGTGACGGCGTGGCGCGGCCGGGCCACGCCCACGACCTCGAGGGTGCGGGCGCGCTCGGTGGACGCGAGCGACACCCGCGTGCCGAGCTTGGCGGGGTAGCCGGTGACGACCTCATCGGGCCCGGCGGGCGCGTGGCCGGCACTCAGCACGTACGGGGTCAGCGGCGCGCTGCCCCAGCCGTGGGCGACGGCGTCCCGCGCGCCGAGCCGGACCGGCACCGACACGTCGCCGATCGCCGCCCGGACGCCGGGCACAGCCGCCAGCCGCGAGGCGAGCTCGGAGCTCACGCGGGCCCGCTCGCCGAGCGGCACGTCGTGGTCGGCGCCGACGATCTGCCGTCCGGTGACGACCGCCGCCGCGCCGGCGTAGCGCTCGACGGGCGCGTGGCCGCGCAGCACCGACTCGAGCTGCATGCCCCACGCCGTGGTGAGCACGGACGCGGCAATGAGCGCGACCAGCGCGCCGACGAAGGCGCTCGCGCGGCCGCGGCCGCTGAGGAGTGCGAGACGGAGCATCGCTCAGTCCCCCAGGTGCGCGAGCTGCTCGGCGACCTCGTCGGCGGTGGGAGCGTCGAGCGTCCCGACCAGCCGCCCGTCGGCGAGCAGGATGACGGAATCCGCGTGCGCCGCCGCCACGGGGTCGTGGGTGACCATCACGACGGTGTGGCCGTCGACGTCGACGACCTCGCGCAGCAGCGCGAGCACGTCGCGCCCGGTGCGCCGGTCGAGCGCGCCCGTGGGCTCGTCGGCGAACACGACCTCGGGGTTGGTGACGAGCGCGCGGGCGATCGCCACCCGCTGCTGCTGGCCGCCGGACAGCTGCGAGGGACGGTGGCGGAGTCGCCGCTCGAGCCCAACCCGCGCCGCGACCTCGCGGACGGTCGAGCGCCGCGGGCGGCGGCCGTCGAGCCGCAGCGGAAGGGCGATGTTCTGGGCGACCGTGAGCGTGGGCAGCAGGTTGAAGGCCTGGAACACGAACCCGATCCGCTCGCGCCGCAGAATGGTCAGGCGCCGCTCGCTGAGCCGCGCCAGGTCGGTGTCGCCGAGCGCCACGGTGCCGGAGGTGGGCCGGTCCAGGCCCGCGGCGACGTTGAGGAACGTGCTCTTGCCGGAGCCCGAGGGCCCCATGATCGCGGTGAACGATCCACGCGGGAGCGCGACGCTGACGCCGTCGAGCGCTACGACCGCGCCCTCGCCCTTGCCGTGGACCTTACGAACGTCGCGCAGGGCCACCGCGGGGGCGGTGGCGACAGGGTGCGAGGTGGAGGTGAACATGGGCGTGCACTCTCCCGGCCGACCGCCCTCCCTCCCATCCGGCCTGCCTGCGTCCGCGTTTCCGCGCGCAGGAGCGCCAGGGGGCGGCCAGCCGTACCGTGCGCGGCGCCCCGGCCCCAGTTAGAGTCGGCCGCACCCCGATGATCAGCATGAACTGGGCAGTCGGAGTGCGCGCGCTCGTCGCCCATCCGGTCGCGCGTCGTCGTGTCGAGGGGCTGACCCGGTTCACGGCGCCCACGCGCAGCCGGTGGTTCTGGCTGGGGCTGTGGACGGCGGTCGCCGCCGCCAGCTTCGCGGCCCTGATCCCGGTGCTCTTCGACAGCGGGCCGCCGATGGCGACGAACGACGTGATCCACTCGCTCTCGGGCACGTCGTTCGCGGCGTGCGGCCTCGTCGCCTGGCGGCGGCGCCGCGACAGCGCGGTCGGGCCGATGCTGACGATCGCGGGCTTCGGCGTGCTCGTGCCCGAGATCCTCGGTCAGGTCGACGCACCGCTCGCGTTCACGCTGGTCCTGCTCTTCGGCGAGCTGTGGATCATGGTCTACGCGGCGCTCATCCTCAGCTTCGCGACCGGCGGCCGGCTCACGTCGGCCCTCGACCTGGCGATCGTCCAGATGTTCTTCGTCGGGCTCGTGGTCTTCCAGCTCGCGGTGGCGCTGTTCCTGCCCGACGACCGCAACCTGCTGCTCGCGTGGCCCGACGGCGACGTCGCGGAGACGCTCACGCGGATCCAGTTCGGCGTCCTCGCCGCCGCGGCGCTCGCCGTCGCGGCGGTGACCGCGCATCGCTGGCGCGTGGCCTCGCGACCGCGCCGGCGCGCGCTCCTCCCCAGCCTCGGCGGCAGCCTGTCCGGCCTGCTGTACGCCGCGAACCTGATCACGCTGATCGCCGGGTCCGAGTCGGGGTTGCTCGAGTCGTTCCTCAACGCGGCGCTGCTCACGGTCCCGGCCGCGCTGCTCTGGGGCCTGCTGCACTCGCGGCTCGCGCGGGGCGGGCTCCCGGACCTGTTCCGCGAGCTCGGCGCGCTGCGCGGCCCGCGGCTGGAGGCGGGGCTCGCCGCGACGCTCGGCGACCCGGCGCTCGTGCTGGCGTACCGCGTCCCGGACCAGGCGGCGTACATCGACGGCGCCGGGCGGCCGGTCGTGCCGCCCGCGCCCGGCGGCGGCCGCACCGCGGCGCCGATCGAGCGCGACGGCCGCGAGCTCGGGATGCTCGTCTACGACTCGTCGCTCGACGACGATCCGGAGCTCGTCGGGGCGGTGGCCGCGACGGCCGCGATCGCGCTCGACGACGCGCGGCTCCAGGCCGAGTCCGAGGAGCGGCTCGCCGAGCTGCGCGCCTCGCGGGAGCGGATCGTCGCCGCGAGCGACGCCGAGCGGCGGCGGCTGGAGCGCAACCTCCACGACGGGGCGCAGCAGCGGCTCGTGTCCGTCGCGCTCGCGCTCCGTGCCGTCGAGCGCCAGCTCGGCCCCGACCAGCAGCCGGCACGCGCACTGCTCCAGTCGGCCGCGGAGGAGCTCTCGCAGTCGCTCGAGGAGCTGCGTGAGCTCGCGCGCGGGATCCATCCGGCGGTGCTCAACCACGGCCTGAAGGCCGCGCTCGAGTCGCTCGCCGCGCGCGCGCCCGTGGCCACCACCGTGGCCTTCACGGCCCAGCGCCTGCCGGAGCCGGTGGAGCTCGCCGCCTACTTCGTGGCCAGCGAGGCGCTCGCCAACGTCGCGAAGTACGCGCACGCGACGCGGACCTCGATACGGGTCTCGCGCCGCAACGGCGCGGCCGTGATCGAGATCGCCGACGACGGCGTCGGCGGCGCCGACGAGTCCGCCGGCACCGGGCTCCAGGGGCTGGCCGACCGCGTGGCCGCGCTCGACGGGACGCTGCGCATCCTCAGCCCGCCCGGCGCGGGGACCGTCGTGACCGCGGAGCTCCCGTGCGCGTCGTGATCGCGGACGACAGCCGGCTGCTGCGCGAGGGCATCGCCTCGTTCGTGCGCGGCGAGGGCATCGAGGTCGTCGCGCAGGCGGCGAATCCCGCCGAGCTGCTCGCGGCCGTCGACCGTCACGAGCCGGACGTGGCGATCGTGGACATCCGGATGCCGCCCACCCAGACCGACGAGGGCATCCAGGCCGCGCACGAGATTCGTCGCCGCCACCCGGGCGTCGCCGTCGTGCTGCTCTCCCAGCACGTGGAGGTCGGTGTCGCGACCCAGGTGCTGGCCGAGTCGCCGCAGCGCCTCGGCTACCTGCTCAAGGACCGCGTGACCGATCCCGCCGACTTCGCCGGCTCGCTGCGACGCGTGGCGGGCGGCGGCACGGCCCTCGACCCGCAGGTGGTCTCCGGGCTCCTGGCCGAGCCCGGCGGGAGCGGCGCGCTGCGGTCCCTGTCGGCGCGGGAGCGCGAGGTGCTCGGGCTCCTCGCCGAGGGCCGCTCCAACAAGGCGATCGGGGAGCGCCTCGTCATCACGCAGGCCGCCGTCCAGAAGCACGTGAGCACGATCTTCAACAAGCTCGGCCTCCCCGCGACCGAGGACGACGACCGCCGCATCCTCGCCGTCCTCGCGTACGTGCGCCCCGATCTCTAGTGAGCCATGACCGGCTCGGCGCCGTGCTCGGTCCGCGGCACGCCCGGCCGCAGCAGCGCGCCGCAGACGACGGCGCCGGCGGCGAAGATCGCCGCGGAGATCCAGAAGGCGGTGGTGTAGCCGTGCACGGACGCCTGCGCGAGCACGTCGGCCGTCTGGGTCCTGCCGTCGAGGTAGCCGGTCACGGCGCTCGCGGAGAGCGTGCTGAGCAGCGCGGTGCCGATCGAGCCGCCGATCTGCTGGCCGGTGTTGACCATCGCCGAGGCCACGCCGGCGTCAGCGGGGCGGACGCCCAGCGTCGCGCCGGCCATGACGCTCGCCATCGTCGGGCCGAGGCCGAAGCCCACCAGGAGCAGGCCGGGCAGCACGCCCGTGACGTACGACGAGTCGACGGTGAGCTGCGTGAGCACGAGCATGCCGGTCGACGCCAGCAGCATGCCGAGGGCGACCGCCGGGCGCGGCCCGACGCGCGGGAGCAGCTTCGCGCTCGTGATCCCGACGCCGACGAGCAGCGCCGCGGTCAGCGGCAGGAAGGCACAGCCTGCCTCGACCGGCGAGAAGCCGAGCGTCTGCTGGAGGTAGTAGGTGAGGAACAGGAACATGCCGAACATGCCCGCGCCGGCGACGGCGACGGCGACGTAGGCGCCGGCCCGGTTGCGATCGGTGATCACGCGCAGCGGCAGCAGCGGGTGCGAGGCGCGGCGCTGGATCGCCACGAAGACGGTGAGCAGGAGCCCACCCGCGGCGAGCGCGGCGAGCGTGAGCCCGGCGGCCCAGCCGTCGGTCTCGGCGTGGGAGAAGCCGTAGACGAGGGCGAACAGGCCCGCCGACGCGGTCGCGACGCCGGGGAGGTCGAGCCGGGGCTTGACCGCGACCGGCTGGTGGTGGAGGAGCCGCAGCGCGGCGAGCGCGGCAGGGATCGCGAAGCCGAGATTCACGTACAGGCACCAGCGCCACGACAGGTACTCCGTGAGCAGGCCGCCCAGCAGCAGGCCGACCGCACCGCCGCCGCCGGCGATCGCGCCGTAGACCCCGGTCGCCCTGCGGCGCTCGGCGGGGTCCGTGAACGTCACGGACAGCAGGGCGAGCGAGGACGGCGCGAGGATCGCGCCGAAGAGACCCTGGAGCGCGCGGGCGCCGACGAGCATCTCGAAGCTCTGCGCGGCGCCGCCGGCGGCCGACGCGAGGGAGAAGCCCGCGAGGCCGGCGACGAACATCCACTTGCGGCCGAAGAGGTCGCTAAGCCGGCCGCCGAGGAGCAGCAGGCTGCCGAACGCCAGCGCGTAGGCCGTGACGATCCACTGCCGGCTGTCGTCGCTGAAGCCCAGCGACGCCTGCGCCGACGGCAACGCGATGTTCACGATGGTCGCGTCGAGCACCACCATCAGCTGCGCGACGGCGAGGACGGCGAGGATCAACCAGCGCCTCGCGTAATGCGGATCGGGTGACATGAGAGCTCCTCGGTGGGATAAGTGGAGAGTATGTCTCCGTTTGCTGTGCGCAGACCGTACCGCCATAAGCGGAGATCCGCGCTCCGGTTAGCCGTACCATGTGGGAATGGCCAGCACCCGACCGCTCCGCGCCGACGCCGAGCGCAACCGGCAGCGCCTGCTCGGCGCCGCCGACGAGCTCTTCGCCGCCAAGGGCCTCTCCGTGGGCCTCGACGAGATCGCGCGCCACGCGGGCGTGGGCGTCGCGACCGCCTACCGGCGCTTCCCCGACAAGTCAGAGCTGATCGACGCGCTGTTCGAGCACCACGTCGCCCGGCTCGTGGCGCTGGCGAAGGACGCGCTCGAGGTCGAGGACCCCTGGACGGGCCTCGTCGAGTTCCTCCACGCGGCCGTGGAGGCGAACGCCACCAACCGCGGCATCAAGGAGCTGCTCTTCGGCGGCGCCGACCGGACCGTGTTCGTGGCGCGCGCGCGGCTTCAGCTCGCCCCGATCGTCGACGCGCTCGTGCGCCGGGCGCAGGCGAGCGGCGATCTGCGCAGCGACGTGACCGTCACCGACATGGCGCTCATCCAGTTCATGGTCAGCGGCCTGGGCGACCTGCGCGGCCCGCACGCGCACGGCCTCTGGCATCGCTACCTCAGCCTCCTGCTCGACGGCCTGCGCACCCCCGAGCCCCGACCGCTCGCAGCGCCGCCGATCACGCTCG
>Ga0081539_10002080_pt1 | contig 29946 bp, 30 predicted proteins | sample TabmetS4T2R2_FD_71023 | JGI IMG/M metagenome (GOLD analysis project Ga0081539, IMG submission 71023) | Tabebuia heterophylla rhizosphere microbial communities from the University of Puerto Rico - S4T2R2 | ecosystem: Host-associated > Plants > Roots > Rhizosphere ... | reverse complement strand
CTCTCCCTCATCACCGCCAGAGCGCGAGGGAGAAGGCCAACACGACCGAGCTGGCGCTACCGACAGGCTTGGCTCGGAGTAGTGTCGTCACTTGTCCCTTGACTTGCATAGGAACGGCATGCAGCGGACGCGCAGAAAGCACGGCTCTTAAATTCAATCGCTTCTGCGCGCCGCTGACGCTTGGCGTTAGATCGCTGGTCACTTGCATGATGGTTCAAAAACTGAAGATGAGATTTAGACCGATAACTCCTGAAGATTATGAATTTGTCCGCCAGTTTCTAGCTGAGGTAGGCTGGCAGCATCGTGTTTCTGATCCTGAGAGGTTCAAGAGGATGTTGGAGCATACCAGTCGAACCGTCATAGCAGTTGATGGTTCTCGCATTGTCGGCTTTGCCAGAGCCTTATGTGATGAGGTCTCTAATGGTTATATCTCAATGGTTGCTGTCGCTCCTGATAAGCGTGGGCAGGGCATCGGTCGTGAGCTTGTGCGCCAGCTTATCAAAGATGATGCCGGCATCACATGGGTGTTACGTGCCGGGCGCGGGAGCAGTGGGTTCTGGGAGAGAGTCGGTTTCCGGCCGTCCCAGATTGCAATGGAAAGAGTTCGGACTTGAAGCGGAGCGCGATCTAACAACTCATGCCAGCCGGCCCGCGCCCACGGCTAATGTCATGGATGTTGTCTCAGCGCGGGCGGCTGCATTCGAGCGTTAGGCATGCAGAGATAGTACGTGGATACAATCTGCCAGTCCTGTGGCGCAAGAATAGACATACCTTACATACTGCTAGGGGCTGGCATGACCTGCCCGGAGTGTGGAGAGCGCACCGTCCCACGAGCCGCCGTAGGGTCCCGGCCCGCTAACACCGGGTACGAGATTACATTCTCGGATTTCCACCGACTTCTGTCTGACCCAGACTACAGCTCTTCTATTGCCCCGCTGTTGCGTGAGTGGTTTGGCTACGAGCTTGAGCCGCTTGGCGATTCAGTCCGCATTCGGGCGCGCAACGGTGATGAGGTGGACGAACTAACGTTGCACAAGCGCATCCAGGCCGACGAGTCAAAGCAATCAGCCCTATACCGGGCCGCTATGTCGCTATGGCGTTGAAACACATGCTGCACGCCTCAATGCGAGATTGCTCCGCTCCGGTTATCGAACCCCTGACCTCCGCATTGGAAAATCGCTTGGTTGTCTATGGGATATTGTCCCCTAGAATCCTTCTCATCGTAGCCTGCGCGCGCCGGTGGTAACGCTGGCTGCGACCTTTGTTCAGATTGCCGTAGTTCGGGGTGAGGGAGTGGCAGTTCGGGCACAGCAGGCGAAGGTTTGATTCAGCGTTGTTCAGGCAGTCGCCGTCAATGTGGTCTATCGTCAATGGCACTTTCCCCGTTACCGGATGACGCTCCTGCCAGCCGCACCGCTGGCAGCGTTCTCCGTGCCGTTCGATAAAGTAGCGGCGGATGTAGCGCGAAATTCCCGCCGCCCCGGCGACGCCTGATTCACCGCCGGTCTTCCAACGCTCGATGTACGCTTCGTATTGAGCTTGCAGTTGGCAGGCGTTACAGCAATAGACGGCACAATAGTTATTAACGGGGCGTTGGCAAGTGCGGCAGGTTCGCGGATTCTTCGGCCTCGACATGAAAAACATTATATCGCAGGCCGCATCAAACAAAATTAAAACAGCCGCCCGAAAGCGGCTGTTTTAATTATGGAGCAGAGGGGGATCGAACCCCTGACCTCGGCATTGCGAACGCCGCGCTCTCCCAGCTGAGCTACTGCCCCGAAGACGTATGCGATATTAGAGACCCGTGTGCGCGAGTGTCAAGCGCGCCCGACGCGACCCTGCGTGCTGATGTATGACGGCGCGTTTATGCCGGGCCGTCGCGCCGGACGAGCGCCTGTGTGAAAGCGCGGAAGTCGCCGATATCCACGTCCTCGTGCGGGAAGGCGGTAACGTGCAGTTGGCCGTGTAGCTCCCAGCCTTCGCGCAACAGTTCGTTTACACGCTGGCTCAACTCCCCGGCGTCCCGGCTGTCAACGATGATGTATTCCAACGGCTCAATCCTTTCGGCTGCGGTCTGAATTCTAATCGTGCTGAGCGCAGTCAGGATTACGTCAGATTGCGGGCGGCGGTTTCAATCGCTTCGGCTAAGCGGGCCGGGTTGCGCCCGCCGCCCTGCGCCATGTCGGGGCGACCGCCGCCCCGCCCGTCGAGCACGGCACAGGCGACGCGCATGAGCGCGTTCATGTCGCCGGGCGCGTCCGCAGAGCGGGCGAAGACGAGGCGCGCGTCCGTGTCGTCGTGCGCGCCGAGCAGGGCGGCGGTGTGGGGGTGCGCGATGAGGGCGAGCGCGAGGCGCTTCAATGACTCGGCGTCGCGCCCGGCGAAGGTGTGGGCGACGAGGCGCGTGCCGTCGGGCGCGGGCGGCGTGGCGGCGAGCAGTTCGTCGGCTTCGACGCGCGCCGCGATCTCTGCGAGGGCGCGGGCGCGGCGGGTCAACTCCTTGTGCTCGGCGAGGAGGCGCGCGACCGAGGCGGGCGCTTCGTCGCGCGCGGCGCTGAAGAGCGCGGCGACCTGGCGCGCGGCTTCGTTGGCGCGGCGGTAGTCCGCGAGGGCGCGCGTGCCGGCGACGAATTCGAGGCGCGTCATCCCCTTGGCGCGCTCCCACGCGCGCACGGCGATCATGCCGACCTCGCCCGTCGCGCGCGCGTGCGTGCCGCCGCACGGACTCAGATCGAAGTCCGCAATCTCTATCACGCGCAGTTCGCCTGTGCGCGCCGAGTCTTTACGCAAGGGCAGACGCGCGGCCTCGGCGGGCGTGAGATTGTGTATCTGCACGGGGCGATCTTCCCAGATGATGCGGTTGGCGAGATCGACCGCCTGCTCGATCCGCTCGCGCGACGGCTCAGGCAACTCCACGTCAATCTCCGAGGCATGTTCCATCATGCGGAAGGCGCGCGTGGGCGCATTGAAGAGCGTGACGAGCGCCTGCGACAGGATGTGCTGTCCCGTGTGCTGCTGTATGTGGTCGAGCCGGCGCGGCCAGTCCACGCGCCCCACGACCTGCGCGCCGACCTCCGGCGGCGACGCTTCGATAACGTGCAGCACGCCCTCCGCCTCCTCGTCCACGCACTCGACGACGCGTGCCGCGCCGAGCGTGCCCGTGTCGGTCGGCTGCCCACCGCCGGTCGGGTAGAAGGCCGTGCGGTCGAGCTTAACGCCGAAGCGGCCGGGCGCGAGTTCGGCCACGTCCATGACGCGCGCGGCGAACTCGGTCAGGTGCGAGTCGTGGTAGTAAAGTCGCTCGGTCGTGCTCATGCATGACAGTGTAAACAGTCGGATGAAAAGCGCAAGCGGCAGTTGAGCAGGTACAAGGGAGAAAATTAACCACGAAATCACACGAAGTGACACGAAACATGCACACGCAGTTGAGCCATATTCTTTTCGTGTTATTTCGTGTGATTTCGTGGTTAATTTTTCTCTCCGCGCCAAACACACAGCCAACTTTTGACAGGCGTTCGCCAGCCCGCCGATAATCGCACGCCCGCCGCCGGGCACATTCGACATCCTTCGGGTCGGAGTCATTGATGCGCAAAATTTTTAACTCGCGCGGGCCGGGGCGCGGCCTGGCCGCCGTCGGCCTGTACCTACTGTGCGCCGCCGCCGTATGCGCGCAGCAGTCCGCGCCCCCGGAGTCGTACCGGATCGGCTACGAGTTGCGGATGCCGCAGCCGGCGACGCACCTGTTCGAGGTGCAGGTCACGGTCGCGCCGCCGACGCCGCAGGCGGCCGTGGATTTACAGATGCCGAAGTGGTCGCCGGGCCGCTACGCCGTCTTCGACTTCGCCAAGAACGTGCGCGAGGTGCGCGCCGCGAGCGTCTGCGCGCCGGACGCGGAGTGCGAGCAGGTGAAACTGCCGGTCGAGCGGCTGGACGTGCAGACGTGGCGCGTCGGGACAAAGGAGTGGGCGCACCCGTTCAAACTCACTTACAAGGTCTTCGCCGACGATCTCTCCGGCACGTTCTCGCAACTCAACGAGCGGCACGCGAACTTCAACGGCGGCGCGCTCTTTATGTACGTCGTCGGGCACAAGCCCGACCCCGTCTCGTTGCGCATCGAGCCGCCCGCCGGCTGGCGCGTCGTTAACGGGCGCATGACGGGCGCGGATCAGCGCGAGTGGCAGTTCGCTAACTACGACCTGATGATCGACACGCCGACAGAGATCGGCGCGGACTGGACGGAGGACACTTTTCAGGTTGAGGGAAAGACTTACCACGTCGTCCTGCACGCCGTCGGCGGCGATGGCGGCCAGCGCAAGCGGCTCGTCCGCGACCTGGAAAGAATAGTGCGCGCCGAGGTCGGCATGTGGGGTGCGCCGGAGTTTACCGACTACACATTTCTCATCCACACAGGCGTGGGCGGGCAGCGCGGCGACGGCATGGAGCACCTGACCTCGACGCAGATCATCGTGCGCCGCGAGTTGGGCACGGCGGACGGCTACGACGGCGTGCTGGGCACGGCCGCGCACGAGTTCTTCCACGTCTGGAACGTGAAGCGGCTGCGCCCAGCCGAGTTGGGGCCGTGGGACTTTACGCAGCCCGTCGCCACGCGCGGGCTTTGGATCGCCGAAGGCTTCACCAACTATTACGGCCACGTCATGCAGCGCCGCGCCGAGTTGTGGGACGACAAGCGGCTCTACGGCGAGTTGGCTTACGAGATCGGCCTTATTGAGAACGCGCCGGGTGGCCGGCTGATGAGCGCGGAGGAGTCTTCGCTCGTCGCGCCGTTCCTCGACCTCGCCTGCCACGTCCAGCGCACCGCGCTCGATCAGACCTCGATCAGCTACTACGACAAGGGCGAAATCGTCGCCCTCGTGCTCGATCTCATGATCCGCGGGCGGACTGCGGGGCGCGCTTCGCTCGACGACGTGATGCGGCGCGCGTACCGCGAGTTCTACGCGGAGAGTCCGCAGGCGACCTACTACCTGCGCGGGCGCGGCTACACGCTCGCGGAGTTTGAGCGCGTAGCGGCGGACGCCGCCGGCTTCGACCTCACAGACTTCTTCGCGCGCTACGCGCACGGTACGGAGCCGCTGCCCTACGATGACGCGCTCGCGCAGGTCGGGTTGCGCTTAACGAAGTCGCCGGACAGAGCAACGCCGGGCCGCGACGTTTACGCCATCGAGGAGTTGCCGAACGCTTCGGCGCAGGCGAAGGCATTGCGGCGCGACTGGCTGAAGGGAACTACGGCGGTGCGTTAAAGCAGCCGACCTTTCTAACGTGCAGAAAAGATAAACCACGAAATCACACGAAACAGCACGAAGCGGCCGAAGTAGTGTGTGATCTTGAATGTCGCTCGTTCCTGTTGTTTCGTGTGCTTTCGTGGTTCATGCCCTTGCCGGCGCGAGCACTTCAATCGGCTCAGGCACGATCTCGAAGGTCATCGGCAACTGCCCGATCAACTCGCCGTCCACCTGCACGGGCGCGTTGCCGGTCGCGCGGGCGCGCGTGGCGCGGATAAAGCGCACGCCGGAGATGTCGCGCGTGACACCGCTGGCGCGCATCGTCTGGGCGAGCAGACGCAGGTAGCGCCGCCGGCTGCCGCCGGAGACGAGGCAGATTTCAAACTCGGGCCGTTCAAGGTGCGCGCGCGGCGTCACCGTCAGGTTGCCGCCGTAGTGCGCCGTCTTGCCGACGGCGGCGAACGTGGCCGCGTAGCTCGCGCCGTCAACTTCGACGTTGAAAGTCACAGGTCGCCAGTTCGCCAGAAAGCTCAGGCCCGAGACCCAGAACGCGCCCTTGCCCACGCGCCGCTTGAGCCGCGGGCGCACGTTAGCCACGACCGCCGCGTCGAGTCCTACGCCCGCCATCAGACAGAAATAACGCCGCGCGCCCGTCCGCTCCTCGGTCGCACAGCCCAGGTAGATGCGCCGCGTCGCACCCCGCGCGATCACGTCGCAGACGCTCGGCAGATCGAACGGCAGCCCCAACTCGCGCGCCAGCACGTTCGCCGTACCCGCCGGCCAGACGCCGAGCCGCGCGCCCGTGCCGACCAAGCCTTGCAGCGCCTCGTTGATCGTCCCGTCGCCGCCCGACGCCACGATTTCGCGCGCGCCCGCGCGGGCCGCTTCCGCCGCCAGCCGCGTCGCGTCGCCCGGCGCGGTCGTGTGCAAGACCTCGACGGCGACGCGGCGCTCCTTGAGCAGCGCGCAGAAACGCGCGACCGCCGCGGCGCGGTTGCGCCCGCCACGCCCCGCGTTCGGGTTCGAGATCAGATGTACCGTGCGCGTCATCGTCGGCGCGTGAAGCGGCAAGCAAGCTGCCGTCCGTCGTCCTCCGCAATTCACACGAACTGCAAGCCGCGAAATAATGTCTCACGCACAGGCGCAAAGACGCAAAGGAGGGCGCAAAGAGGGGCACTCAACCCTTCGCATCCTTGCTTTGCGTCTTTGCGCCTGTGCGTGAGGTCTGCTCCACGCCGTCCCGTTCACCCGACACGTGTCGGCAGTTCTTTGCGCCGTTCCGGCGATTGACGAGGCCGCGCGATAAAGGTTACTGTGCGCTCGCGCCGGACAATTCACCTCGTCCGCGTTCAACGTTCACCTGCGGAGGCATCATTCATGCGACACCACGCGCCCGTCTTTGCCCTAGTACTGATCGCCCTGCTCGCCGGCAGCGCCGGAGCGCAGCAGGACTTCTCGAAGGTCGAGATGAAGGTCACGAAGGTGGCGGGCAATATCTACATGCTCGAAGGCGCGGGCGGCAACATCGGCGTCTCGGTCGGCGCGGACGGCATCCTGATCGTGGACGATCAGTTCGCGCCGCTCGCCGACAAGATTCGCGCCGCGCTCAAGACCATCGGCGACGGCAAGCTCAAGTTTGTGCTGAACACGCACTACCACGGCGACCACACGGGCGGCAACGCGCAGTTCGGCCCCGAAGCGCCCATCATCGCACAGACGAACGTGCGCAAGCGCCTCGCCACCGAGCAGACCGTGCGCGGGCAGAAAGTCCCCGCCTCGCCCAAAGAGGCGCTGCCCGTCATCACCTTCGATCAGGCGGTCTCGATTCACTTCAACGGCGAAGAGATCAAAGCCGTCCACTTCCCGCACGGGCACACCGACGGCGACTCGGTCATCTTCTTCCCCGGCTCGAACGTCGTCCACATGGGCGACGACTTCTTCGCCGGCCGCTTCCCCTTCGTAGACATAGACAACGGCGGCGACATCGAGCAACTGACCAGGAACGTCTCCGACATCATCGCGACTGTGCCGGCCGACGTGAAGATCATCCCCGGTCACGGCCCGCTCTCCACCTTAGACGATCTGAAACTCTTCCGCCGCATGCTCTTCGAGACCACCGCCATCGTGCGCAAAGAGATGCAGGCGGGCCGGACACTAGAACAGATCAAATCGGCCGGCTTGCCCGACGAATGGAAGTCCTGGGGCACAGGCTTCATCAAGACCGACGCCTGGATCGAGTCGCTCCACAAGAGCCTGTCGCAGCACAAAACCGCAGGGCAGTAAGCCGCCCGCGCGTGCATAAAAAGAGGGTGGGAGCGAGTTGCCCTGATTCGGGACTCGCTCCCACCCTCGCGTCGTCTGTGCGCCGCCGCCGGCTAAGCCTGTCCGTTGCGCCTCTCGCTGATGTAGCGTTCGACGGTGTTGATGAGGGCGTTCAGGCGTTCGCCCGTCTCGCGGTGTGCGTCGGCCATAGCCACCATCTTCGCGTCCGACTCCTGTTGTCGCTCGCTGACGGCGCGCACGGTCGCGCCGAGTTCTTTGATCTCGGCGGCCTGAATTTCGGCGATAGCCAGCAACGCGGTCACGCCGTCGGCGTTCCGATCAACTTTCTCGGACAGACGATCAACGGTTTCAGATAGGCGGCCGACCGTGGCCGTGACTTGCGCCTGTTGCTCTAGGATGAACTGAATCGCCCGCTCCATCTCTTCGCCGGTCATGTTGTGCCTCCTCCCCGACTGCTTCTTCGACTAGTGCGCGCCGTCCGCGCCTATTCCAGCCGGTAGTTCGGCGCTTCCTTCGTGATGATCACGTCGTGGACGTGCGACTCGCGCAAGGACGCGGCGCTGATGCGGACGAAGCGCGTCTGCTCCTGGAACTCGCGGATGGTGCGGCAGCCGGTGTAGCCCATGCCGGCGCGCAGGCCCCCGACCAACTGCGTGACCATGTCGGCGAGCGTGCCCTTGTAGGGGACGCGCCCCTCGATGCCTTCGGGCACGAGCTTAGATTCGATCTCGGTTGACTCCTGCGCGTAGCGGTCGCGCGAGCCTTCGCGCATCGCGCCGATTGAACCCATGCCGCGGTACGCCTTGAACGAGCGACCCTGAAACAGGATCAGTTCGCCCGGCGACTCTTCCACGCCCGCGAACAGCGAGCCGATCATGACCACGTCCGCGCCCGCCGCAATCGCCTTCGCCACGTCGCCCGAAAACTTCACGCCGCCGTCGGCGATGACGGGGACGCCCGACCCGCGCGCCGCCGCAACGCAGTTCTGAATCGCCGTGATCTGCGGCACGCCCGCGCCCGTCACGACGCGAGTTGTACATATACTCCCCGGCCCGATGCCACACTTGACGGCGTCCACGCCCGCGTCGATCAACTCGCGCGTGCCTTCGGTCGTGGCAACGTTGCCGGCGATGAGTTGCGTGTCGGCGTGGCGGCGCTTGATCTCGCGAACGGCTTCGACGACGCGCGTGGAGTGGCCGTGCGCGGTGTCCACGACGAGACAGTCAACGCGCGCCTTGACCAACTCATCTGCGCGCTCGCGGAAGTCGCCGGTCGCGCCGATGGCGGCGGCGACGCGGAGCCGCCCCAGGTCGTCCTTGGCCGCGTGCGGGTACTTGATCGCCTTCTGGATGTCTTTGACGGTGATGAGACCTTTCAGGTGCTTGTCGCCGTCAATGACCAGCAGCTTCTCGATGCGGTGCTTTTGCAGCACGCCCTTGGCCTCTTCGAGCGTCGTGCCGACGGGCACGGTGACGAGCGGCTGCTTGGTCATCACCTCAGAGATGGGGATGGTAAAGCGCGTCTCGAAGCGCAGGTCGCGGTTGGTGATGATGCCGACGAGGTGGCCGTCCTCGTCCACGACCGGCACGCCCGAAATCTTGTAGCGTTCCATCACGGCGAGCGCCTCGGAGACGGGGCGGTCGGGGCGGATCGTCACCGGATCGACGATCATGCCGGACTCCGAACGCTTCACCTTGTCCACCTCTTCCGCCTGCCGCTCAACCGGCAGGTTCTTATGGACGACGCCGATGCCGCCCTGCTGCGCGATGGCGATGGCGAGCGCGGCCTCCGTGACCGTGTCCATCGCGGCGGAGCAGAGCGGGATACGCAGACGTATGCCGCGCGTGAACTGCGTGGCGGTGTCAGTCTCGTTGGGCAGCACGTCGCTGCGCGCGGGCACGAGCAGCACGTCGTCGAACGTTAAGCCTTCTGTTAGATCGCCGGTTAGCATGATGAGTTAAAAGGGCCTCCCTTCAAAAAGCTCGAAGGCACGGAAGCGAGGGGCGCGCCGTGCGGGATAAGTGGCTGAGTTGGTTCGCTGTGGCCGGGAGCACAGAGAAGCGTAACAAAGCGCGGGGCACGGCAGCAAGCAACGGGCCCACGCGCAGAGGCTGATGCCGCGTGGCACGTGGCGGGCTGAGCTTAAGGTTGTTGCGCTGATTGTGCGTTGTCTTTCGTGATCAAAAACTCGACGAGCGGTTTGCCTTTCGGGGCTTCCGTGGGTACAGGCGTCACCCGTCCGTTGATCGTCACTTCGAGCATGTTCGCGCGGCTCTTTGAGTACTGCAAACTTACTGTGTTCGTCGCTGTCAGTGCTTTCACCTCGTCGGCGGCAAGCGTACCTTCGGTTGACGGCTGCGCGTCCACTTTCGTCCGCAACCAGACCGGCTCGCCCTTAGCCTTGACCTGCACGTTCAAGCCTTGCACGGGCGGCGGTTGTTGCTGGGGCGCGGCGGGTGGCGCATTCGTGGCCGGTTGCTGCGGTCTGGCTTGCGTCGGCGTCTGTTGCTGCTGCTCCGCGAGTTGCGCGCGGCGGTTCTTCAAATGGAGCAGCCCGAACGCGCCCAAGACGATAACGGCGAGAATCACAAGGCTCAAGAGGATGGTGACGAGGGGCGAGCGCGTGGGTTCGCCGTCGGTGTAGATGCGCGAGGGCTGGCGCGAGGTCGGCACGTCGTCGGGCGACTCGCCGTGCGCGCGCGCCGTGCGCTCGTAGGCGCGGATCGCGTCGGCCTCGTTCAGGCCGACCGTCTTGGCGAAGGCTTTGACGAAGCTGCGGTTGAAGATGCCGCCGGGCAGGTTCTTGTAGTCGTCCGCCTCGATGGCTTCGAGGTAGCGGCGCGAGATGCGTGTCTGATCGGAGACATCGCGCAGGGAGAGGTTCTGGGCCTCGCGCGCGCGGCGCAGTTGGACGCCAAGGGACGACTCTACCCCCGATGCTTGCGCGCGCTCGTCGGGCGATGGGTCAGAGGTTTTAGAGTTCACGTCTCGCGCTGACTAGAAGACTTATGGCCGCCCGCCCGCCTCGCCTTAAAGCCGCTCGCCCTCCTCTGTGTTGAGCCGGCCGGGACTTTGCCCGCACTATAACGTGCGCTTTGCGAGACTGTCAAACTTTAGAAAAGTAGGCGGTAGGCGGTAGGCGGTAGGCGGTGAAAGACAAAGAGCAGTCCGCTCCTTAATCCGGCCCTCAGCAGTTCGCAAGGCGCAAGTCAACCGATAGCCCTCTAATCTTAACCGCCTACTGCCTGCCGCCTACTGCCTACTGTTTCGCCCCTTGATTCTTCGCGCGCGCGGTGCTACGTTGAGGCGTTCCAGCGACAGTCAAGAGCGAGAACCGTTTTCACTTCCACAATCAGAAAAGCGAGGACTCCGTTTATGCCTCTCGAAGCACTCGGCATGGTCGAGACCAAAGGGTTCGTCGGCGCGGTCGAAGCGGCGGACGCGATGGTCAAGGCCGCGAACGTACAACTCATCGGCAAGGAGTACATCGGCGCGGGCTACGTCACGATCTTCGTGCGCGGCGACGTGGGCGCGGTTAAGGCCGCGACCGACGCGGGCGCTGCCGCCGCGCGGCGCGTGGGCGAACTGATCAGCGTACACGTCATCCCGCGCCCGCACACCGAAGTCGAGCGCGTGCTGCCGCGCAACGGCCGCACCGGCTACAGCCCCGACGAGCGCGCCCTCCAGGGCGGCGGCGCGGCCGGCCAACTCGGCGAAGGCGACCAGGGCCGCTCCCTCCCGGCCGGCGCGCGCGAGAACAACAAGGAAAGAACGAAGTGACGAGTGACAAGTGATAAGTAACAAGATAAAAACTTGTCTTAACTCGTCACTCGTCACTTGTCACCCGTCACTGCTTTTGGGGGTGCGTCATGTCAGTTGATAAAGACCTCGTGTCGGTGCAGCAGGCGCGCGATCTGGTCGAGGCGGCGCATCAGGCGCAGAAGGCGCTGGCACGCTTCGATCAGGCAAGGATTGATCGCATCTGCGAGGCGATGGCGCAGGCGGCGCTGCGCGAGGCGGAGCGGCTGGGGAAGATGGCGGTTGAGGAGACGGGCTACGGCGTCCCCGCCGACAAGCGCGAGAAGAACCGCTTCGCCGCCGAGGACGTGTGGCACGCCTTCCGCGGCCTGCGCACCGTCGGCGTCATCTCCGAGTCGAAGGACGTGATCGAGATCGCCAGCCCGCGCGGCGTCGTCGCCGGCATCATCCCTTCGACCAACCCCACCTCCACCGCGATCTTCAAAATCCTGATCGCCATCAAGTCGCGCAACGCCATCGTGCTGTCGCCGCACCCCTCGGCCGCGAAGTGCATCAACGAGACGGCGCGCGTGATGCGCGAGGTGGCGATCAAAGAAGGCTTGCCGGCCGACGCCATCGGCTGCATGGCGAACGCGACCATCGAGGGCACGGAGGCGCTGATGAAGCACAAGCGCACGGCCGTCATCCTGGCGACGGGCGGCATCGGCCTCGTGCGCGCGGCTTACTCTTCGGGCAAACCGGCGTTCGGCGTCGGCCCCGGCAACGTGCCCGTCTTCGTCGAGCGCACGGCGGACGTGCCGCTCGCGGTGCAGAACATCCTGACGGGCAAGTGCTTCGACAACGGGACGATCTGCGCGTCGGAGCAAGCCATCGTCGCCGACGCGCCCGTGGCGAAGCAGGTGCGCGAAGAGTTGACCGCGCAGGGCGCGCACTTCGTCGGCGCAGCGGACGCGGACAAACTCGGCAAACTCGTCGCCACGCCACAGCGGACTCTGAACTCGCAGATCGTCGGCAAGTCTGTGGACGTGATCGCGCAGATGGCGGGCATCAGTGTGCCGCCGGGCACGCGCTGTCTCGTCGCGGAGGTAGGCGGCGTCGGGCGCGACTACCCGCTCTCGATGGAGAAACTGTCGCCCATTCTCGCCTTCTACGTCGAAGACGGCGTCGAACGCGGCGCGGCGCGCTGCTTTGAAATTCTCTCTTACGGCGGCATGGGCCATACGGCCGGCGTGCACACGCGCTCGCGCGAGATGGCGAAGGCTTACGGCATGGAGATGCCGGCCTCGCGCGTCGTCGTCAACACGCCGACGACGCACGGTGCAATCGGCTTCTCGACGGCGCTGCCGCCTTCGATGACGCTCGGCTGCGGCTCTTGGGGCGGCAACGTCACGTCCGACAACATCTCGCCGCTCCACCTGATGGACATCAAGCGCGTCGCCTTCGAGACGCGCCCCGTGCCGAGCGCACGCCCCGCCCGCGCCGCGGCGGCCGCGCGCCCCGCCGTGATGATGCCCGCGCAAGCGCCGGCCCAGCCGCAACCCGCCGCCGCGCAGACGGGCGCGCGCATCAGCCGTGACGACGTGGCCGCGATTGTGGATCGCTTCCTCTCCGCGCGCGGCGTCGGGCAGCCGCCGCCCGCAACCGGCGCACAGCCCGCGCCACCGGCCGGCAACGGCGGCACGGCGCAATCCCCGCCGCCAGCACCCGCCGTCGAAGTCGCCGCGAAGCCTGCGCCCCCGGCCGCCCCGAATGGCGGCGCGCAAACCGCCGCGACAAACGGGCGCAAGCCCGCCGACTTCATCTCCGAGGACGACGTGCGCCGCGCCATCCAGAAGGGCGAAAAGATTTACGTCAACGCGCGCACGATCATCACCCCCTCGGCGCGCGACCTCGGCGACCCGGCCGAAGTGTTCGCGAAAGTTTAGGGCGCGTCGTCGTGAGCAGCGAACAGCGCCCGCCGCTTCGACGCATCCACGCGGACGATACGCTTGAGCGGGGCGCGGGTCGCTTCTCATTAGCTTACTGGCGGCAGCGCGAGACGGCAGAGATAGTCATTTCTTTGCGGCCGGGCCAGAGTGAAGCGTTAAGAGTCAAGGCGGACGGACGCATCCTGAACGGCAACGTCCGCGTCAAAGTGCTCGAAGAACGCGGCTTCGACCTGAACAGTTTGGAGCGCGAAATCGCCTGACCGATTATGACTGCTGACGAAGCCATCGCCCTCTTTTCTTCCTACTCCCAGGCGGAGAAGGCAGAGTTCGTCTCGCAACTCGTGTACGAGTTGACGGTCGTCGGGCGTGGCACATACGAGGTCGGAGGGGACGGTTTGAGCGAGCCGCAACGCCTGCGCCGGCTGAACGAAGTGCAGCATCGCCTCAGTGCTTATCTGTGGGCGCTCGTGCGCAAAGACGAGCGCCGTTACCCCGACGACGTGCTATTGCGCATCGTGTTGGAACAGCCCGACGACCGTGAGCTTGAGCAGCAACTGCGTGCGGCATTCGCGCACGTCGCGTCGGCACGGCGTGTGCCGGTCGTCTGAAACAGCAATTCGGGGCGCGAGAATATGTTCCTGGCTAAAGTCGTCGGCACGGTCTGGGCCACGAAGAAGTCGCCTGACCTGGAGGGCGTGCGCTTCCTCGTGGTGCACCCGATTGAGTTGGACAAAGAGCCGACGCGCAGCATTGTGGTCGTGGCGGATCGGCTGGGCGCGGGCGTGGGCGAGACGGTGATGTGCGCCTATGGCAAGGCGGCGCGCACGGCCGTCGGCGATCAGGACATGGCGATTGAGGCGGCGGTCGTCGGCATCGTGGATCGCGTGGACGTGCAGGACACCCCCTCGGACGATCTGCGCGCCACCGCGCAGGAACTGCGGGCGGGCGACAACGGAAGGCGGTAAAGCAGTGACAAGTGACAAGTGACGAGTGACAAGCAAGAACAAGTCCTCACTCGTCACTTGTCACTCGTCACTCGTCACTGTTTTCAAATGGCGAATGAAGAGTTGATCTATCGCATCACGCGGGCGGTCTACGGGCGGCTGGGCGCGGGCGCGGACGAGCGGCAGGTCGAGCAGTTGGTGACGGACATCTACCGCGCGATTGAGCCGGTCGTGGCGGCGAACGGCGGCGCGGGCACGGGGGCGCGGCATGACACGGCGGGCGCGCTGACGGGGCAGGCGGAAGGCTCGGCGGATCGGTTGATCGTGTCGGTGTTCGGTGTGGATCATCCGGGCATCGTGGCGGGCGTGGCGCAGATTCTCGCCGAGTCCGATTGCAGCATCGTGGACATCAACCAGACGGTCGTGCAGGGCAAGTTCGCGATGGTCATCATCGCCGACATGGCGCGCGCCGGGCGCACCGTCGCGGAACTCAAGGAGCGTTTCCGCGCCGCCGGAGATAAACTCGGCGTGCGCGTCTACGCCCAGCGCGAAGACCTGTTCAACGCGATGCACAGAGTTTGAAAAGCAGTGACGAGTGACAAGTGACGAGTGACAAGCAAGAACAAGTCTTCACTCGGCACTTGTCACTCGTCACTCGTTACTGACTTTATGGAGCCAGAAATCGCACGGCGATGTGCAAGCTGCGGCGCGGCAGTGCGCGGGCAGGCGAAGTTCTGCCCGCAGTGCGGGGCGGGCATGGACGCGCCCGCGGCGGCGGCCCGCCAGGCCGAAGCCGCGCCGGCCGAGGGCACGCCGGTCGCGCCCCCGCCCGCGGCGGATGAGAAGCCGGCGGCGGACGTGGTCAACCGCACGCGCGCCTTCTCCGGCGAAGAGTACCTGGCGCTGTCGGACGAGTTGGCCCGCCAGCGCGCGCGGGCGCGAGAGGTGGACGAGAACCATCGCGCGACCGTCCTCCCGGACAAGCAGCAGCAGGCAGATTTGCGCGCGGTCGCGGCGCAAGTGCGGATCAAGATGCAGGCGAAGGAGAACGCGCCGGGGCAGCCCGCGCCGACCGAACCGGAGCAGCCGCCGGCCGCGCAGGAAGGCGCGACAGCCGCGCCGGAGCGCGCGCGCGCCGAGCGACTGCGCGGGCCGTCGTTCGTGTTGCTCGACGAGGCGCAGAGCGATCCGACGCTGCGCTTCGTGCTCGCCGCCATCGTCCTCTTCGTGCTCTTCCTGCTCATCCTGCTCTTCAGCCACATCCTCGGTTAACGTCCAGGCGAGCCGGCACACATGGAATACACGCAGGCCGAGATTTTACAGACCATCAGGATGACCGAGATGGAGCACCTCGACGTGCGCACCGTCACGCTCGGTCTATCTTTGCGCGACTGCGCGACCGATTCCGTCGCGCGCACCGCCGAACGCGTGCGCGCCAAGATCGAGCGCACCGCCGAGCGACTGGTGGCGACCGTGGACGAGATCGCAGCCGAGTTGGGCCTGCGCGTCGCCAACAAGCGCATCTCGATCACGCCCGCATCGCTCGTCGCGGGCGCGGCGCGCTCGCCCGCCGACTGCGTGCAACTCGCGCGCGCGATTGACGAGGCGGCGGGGCGCGTCGGCGTGGACTTCATCGGCGGCTACTCCGCGCTCGTGCACAAGGGCTGGACGGACACCGAAAGCATCTTCCTCGACTCGATCCCCGAAGCCCTGGCGACCACCAGGCGGCTCTGCTCCTCCGTCAACGTCGCCACGACGCGCGCCGGCATCAACATGGACGCGGTGCGGCGCGTCGGCGAGTTGATCAAGGAGGCGGCCGAAGCGACGCGCGAGCAAGGCGGGCTGGCGTGCGCGAAGTTCGTCTGCTTCGCCAACGCGGTCGAGGACAACCCGTTTATGGCGGGCGCCTTCCACGGCGTCGGCGAACCTGAAGCAGTCGTCAACGTCGGCGTCTCCGGCCCCGGCGTCGTCAACCACGCCGTCCGCCACGCGCCGCGCGACCTGCCGCTGGACGAACTGGCCGAGTTGATCAAAAAACTCTCCTTCAAGCTCGCGCGCGCGGGCGAGTTGGTGGGGCGCGAGGCCGCGCGGCGGCTGGGCATACGCTTCGGCATCATAGACCTCTCGCTCGCGCCCACGCCCGCGCCCGGCGATTCGGTCGCGGAGATCATCGAGGGCTTCGGCTTCGAGCGCGCGGGTGCGCCGGGCACGACCGCCGCGCTCGCCCTGCTGACCGACGCGGTCAAGAAGGGCGGCGCGATGGCGTCGAGCGCGGTCGGCGGCATGAGCGGCGCGTTCATCCCCGTGTCGGAAGACGCGGGGATGATCGAGGCGGCGCGCGCGGGCGCGTTGACGCTCGAAAAACTCGAAGCGTGGACGAGCGTCTGCTCGGTCGGCCTCGACATGATCGCCGTGCCCGGCACAACTTCAGCCGAGACCATCGCCGCGATCATCGCCGACGAGATGGCGGTCGGCGTGATGAACAACAAGACGACGGCCGTGCGCATCATCCCCGCGCCGGGCAAGGACGTGGGCGACACGGTCGAGTTCGGCGGCCTGCTCGGCACAGCGCCCGTCATGCCCGTCAACCGCTTCGCCTGCGCCGACTTCATCCGCCGCGGCGGGCGCATCCCCGCGCCGATCCATTCGCTGCGGAATTGAGAGTCATAGTCAGTGCCGCCTGCGGTACTGACAAGAGTGCGCCGCGCGTTCGCCAGAAAGACTATAAGCCGATGGCAAGGATGTACGATTACCGGGTCTGCAACGCGCAGTCGGGCCACGTGACGTTTGTGAACGGCGAGTGGCAGGGGCGCGTGCCGCTGTCCGAGGCTGCGGGGGCGACCGATCCGTTTGCGAGTTGCCCGGAGGTCTGGGAATATCTGCGGCGCGTCGGCCCCGACGGCTGGGAAGTCGTCGCCGTCGTCGTCCACACGACGAACGACGCGAGCTACGATGTCATCTACATGAAGCGTGAGCTTTGAGCGCGTCCGCCCGGCGGCGCTTGAGGCCCGCGGAGAGCTTTTATGATTTACCCTCGCAAGTCTTCCAGTGTCGGCCACGCGGCGCGGCGGCGCGTCCTCGGTCTGGTCGCGGTGTGTCTGTTGGCGGCCGCCGCTGCGCGGCAGGCGAGCGCGCAGCAGATGAAGCTGAGCAAGATCGAAGTGACGGGCTTGCAGCACACGACCGTCGAGGAGGTGATCGCCGCGAGCGGGTTGCAGACGGGGCAGCAGGTGGACGAGGCGACGCTCGACGAGGCGGCCGGGCGGCTGCTCCGCACGGGCCTGTTCGCCAAGCTGAGCTACCGCTACCGCACGGCGAACGGCGAGGCGGTGGTCACGTTCGTGGTCGAGGAGGCGCGCGGCAGTCTGCCGGTCGTGTTCGACAACTTCATCTGGTTCACGCGCGACGAACTCACGGCGGCCGTCCGCCGCGAGCTGCCGTCGTTCGAGGGCAGCGCGCCCGAATCGCAGGGCGCGATAGCCAGCATCACGAAGGCGCTGACGGCGCTGCTCGCCGCGCGGCACATCGCGGGGCAGGTGGAGTACGCGCCCGCAACGGACGAGTCGGGCGCGCGCCCGCGCCACGTCTTCAGCGTCAAGGGCGAGCGCGTGCCCGTCTGCCGGCTACACTTTCCGGGCGCAGCCGACATAACGGAGGGCGAGTTGATCAAGAACGCGAAGCCGCTCTTCGAGATGGACTATTCGCAGGAGACGGCCGCCGCGTTCGCCACAAGCAGCCTGCTGCCGCTCTATCATCAGCGCGGCCACCTGCGCGCGCACTTCGCCGAGCCGAAGGCCGTGGCGACCGACGACGCGGCGCGCGCCGACTGCAAGGGCGGCGCGGACGTGACCATCCCCGTGGCCGAGGGGCTGGTCTATCTCTGGGACAAGACCGAGTGGGCGGGCGCGGACGCGCTCAGCCCGGCGGAGCTTGACGCGGCGCTTAACATGAAGCCGGGCGAAGTGGCCGACGGGTTGAAGATCGAGCAGGGCTGGCGCGCAGTCCACCGCGCCTACGGCCGCAAAGGTTATCTCGACGCGCGCGTGAAACCTGCGCCCGTCTTCGACGACGCGGGCCGGCGCGTCAGCTACGGCGTGCAGCTCGATCAGGGCGCGCAATTCCACATGGGGCGCGTCTCGGTCGAGGGGCTACAGGAGGCGGACGCCGCCCGCGTCGCGCGCGCCTGGCAACTCGCGCCCGGCGCGGTCTTCAACATGGATTACCTGGAAGAGTTCGGCAAGCGGCTGTCGGCGCTCAGGCTCGAAGGGTTCGGCACGCGGTTCAGGAACTACCGGGCAGAGTTGAAGCCCGACCGACAGACGCAGACCGTTGATGTAGTGCTCCATTTCAAATAGGTACGCCGCGCGACGGGCGGCGCGGGGGAGCGTAAGGAGACTTATGGAAGCGTTGGGGATGGTGGAGTGCATGGGCCTCGTGGCGATGATCGAGGCGGCGGACGCGATGGTGAAGGCGGCGAACGTGCAGCTTGTCGGCTACGAGCGGATTGACGCGGGGCTGGTGACGGCGATTGTGCGCGGCGACGTGGCAGCGGTGCGCGCGGCGGTGGACGCGGGCGCGGCCGCGGGCGCGCGCGTCGGCAAGGTCGTCTCGACGCACGTCATCCCGCGCCCGCACGCGGACGTGGATCAGGGCATCCCCGTCCTCAAGACCGGCGAGACGACGCGCAAAAAGATCAGCGGCTCGGTGCGCAAGCGCGACTGACGGCGCGCGGATTCGGGGCGCGCTCACGCGTCCGCCGTGGCGATCAACTCGCGTGCGCGCGCGACGACCCGGCGCTCGCCCGCGAAGGCGAGCCGCGCTTGCGCCTCCCCGATCTCGAACCAGCGCGCCTCGTTGACTTCGTGGTCGTGCTCGCGCACGTCGCCGCGCAGGTAGCGCAGCAGGTAGAAGTGGACGAACTTGTGGCAGCGTACGCGCCCGCCGTCCCGCGCCGCCGCGACGTACCAGTACTCGATCTGCTCGATCTCTTCGAGCAACGAACATTCGACGCCGGCCTCCTCGCGCACCTCGCGCAGCGCCGCCGCTTCGGGCGCTTCGCCCCGCCCGATCAGACCCTTCGGCAACTGCCAGCGCGCGGGTGCGCCGACCGAGATGAGCGCGACCTCGATCCGCGCGCCGTGCCGCCGGTAGGCGACCCCGCCCGCCGAGACTTCCGTTCTCGTCGGCATGCGACTCATAAGATAGCTCCGAACTGCGGTCTTAAAGTGCGGCGGCCATTATAATCCTGAGAACCGACGGAGGTGTGATGCGATGAGCGACGGCGCGGCGGACAGGTATCGGCGCTGGTTCGAGTACGAGCGGGACAGCCACGTGAAGGTGCTGGCGTCGCTGGCGGCCGTGCCGGCGGAGGCGCGGGCGCGCGAGGAGTACCAGAAGGCCGTCACGCTGTTGGCGCACATCGCGGCGGCGCGTCTGCTGTGGCTCTTTCGCTTCGGCGCGGCGCAGACGGTCGCGGCCGAGTTCCGGCCGCGGACGGTCGCCGACTTCTTCCCGGCGCACGTCTCGCTGGCGGACGTGGCAGCGCGCGTGGCCGCGATGGAAGCGGCGTGGGCGGATTACCTGACGGGGCTGACGGACGCGGAGTTGGCGCGCGTGTTTGAATATCAGAGCCTGGAAGGGGCGCGCTTCCGCAACACTGTCGAGGACATCCTGACGCAGTTGTTCGGCCACTCCTGGTATCACCGCGGGCAGATCGCGCTGCTGCTGCGCTCAATCGGCGCGCAGCCAGCCACAACAGACCTCGTCTTCTGGGCGCGCGAGCCGGTGGCGGAGCAGGCGTGAAGGGCTGAACTGTTATCGTCCAAGGCTACACAACCAAAGTATTGATTAAATGCAAGAATCGGATCGGGGCGATGGACAAGGAGAGGGCACTGCCGCGGGCGTGAGTTGACGAACGGCAGATTTTTCGGTTGATTTTCCATTGTGCCTGCCGGCACAGGCCGACGACGTTGCGCGTGGTACGCACGTTGCTCTCTAGGGAAACCGTTAGAAGCAAGGGGACGCTCTTTTGACGACGGCGAGTGAAGGCTTTGGGGGAGGCATTCTCTCGCTCCAATGGCTCACGCGGTTCTTTCGGGGGAACGGGGCCGCTGCGGGCTTGGTCGTCAAAGGGCAAAGCGATAAATTGGCTGTCGGTCAAAGTTCTGTGTGGGTTTGGGGGAGCCTGTAGAGAACTGATCGACAGCCCATTTATTTTGGCCCGCCTGCCGCCGCCCCGTCAGTCGCCGCCCGCGCCCGTCCGTAGCGATTTGCTATTGGGTGTAAACGCGAGGTCAGTCCCGCCCGCTTGCGGCAGGCGGGACTGACCTCTGCCGCGTAGGCATCGCGCTTGCCCGCGTTATGGTTTGGCCGTCCGCGTGCGAGGATGGTAAAGTCTGGGCACGCGAAATAAGACGTGAGGACGTGGCCGGCTCAGTCGCAACGCACTGGGCAGAGGGGGAGGGGCATGAGCGCAGCCGAAGTCGAGACACCGCAGCCGAGCGATCTGGAGTTGGCCAGGGCTTCCGCCGAGGGCGACACCGGCGCGTTCGAGCAGCTTTATCGCCGCCACTTCCGGCGCGTCTACGCGCTCTGCTTCCGCATGCTCGGCAACCCGACCGAGGCGGAAGACCTGACGCAGGACGTGTTCACCCACCTCTTCAACAAGATCGGCAGCTTCCGCGGCGAGTCCGCCTTCACCACCTGGCTGCACCGCCTCACGGTCAATCAGGTCTTGATGTACTTCCGCCGCAAGAGCGCGCGCCCGGAGTTCACGACCGAGGAGGGCGAGACGCCCGTGCAGATCGTCACGGGCACGGCCAACCCCGACCGCATGCCGATCATAGACCGCATCGCCCTGGAGCGCGCCATCACGCAACTGCCGCCCGGCTACCGCACCGTCTTCGTCCTGCACGACGTGGAGGGGCACGACCACTTCGAGATCGCCGACATCCTCGGCGTCTCCGAGGGCACGTCGAAATCGCAGCTGCACAAGGCGCGGCTGAAATTAAGGCAGATACTCAGACAACAGTCCGCCTGATTGGGGAGTCTAAGGGTTCTCGGAAGGATTTTCCGCGTCATTTCCGCCCGGTTTGCTGTGAGGACAAATGAATGGACTGCGCTAAGTACCTGGAACTGTTGAGCGACTACTGCGACGGGGCGCTCGACGCCGACACCCGCCACCTTGTGCAGACGCACCTGAAAGACTGCATCCCCTGCGACGGCGTCTCGCGCGAACTCGACTCCATCGTCCGCACCGCCGTCATCCTGCGCAGCGAAACCATCTCCTTCCCCGACGAAGAAGTGATCTGGCAACGCCTGAGCCTGACGAAGCAGATCATCCACTGACGCCGATCAACGGTCGCGCCTAGAGCGGCATGCAGTTGAGTTTACCGCCCGACGCGCTCCCAGCGACGGCTAAACCTTTTCCGCCGCAGGCGGCGACAGCCTTTCCAGCCGGGCGAAGCGTTCGAGCATCGTCTCGTAGATCATGTCGGTCTTCTCGTGCAGGTGCGCGACCTCAAGCTCCGCCTTGATGTTGACCTCGTACTCGATGTCGGCGCGCACCTTGTCCTTCTCCGCCTGCCGGTTCGCACTAATCAGTACGAAGCACGAGAGGAAGATCGCTTCGAGCGAGACGATCATCGTCAAGAGGCCGAAGGGGAACGGATCGAAGCCGCGCGTGCCGTCGGCGTTCTTCGGCAGGAAGATGGTGTTGAGCGAAATCCAGGTGGCGAACCAGAGGGTGTGCAGCAGCAGGAACGGCATGCTGCCGCTGAACCACGCGAGGAAGTCGGCGAAGCGCACCAGCGGCGACAGGCGTTGCTGCTCTTCGACCGCGTCGTTGACGTTGCGCGAGACGCGCGTCTGCAAGAGGTGGCCGGCCTTGCGCGTCATGCTGCCGAGCGCGGCGAACATGGCGAGCGCCGCCTCCGGGTGCTGGCGGAACAGCAGCAGCAGGTCGCCGCGGTCAAGCAGGAGCAGCGACGTGGCTTCGAGCGCGGTCGCGGTCGCGGGGCGCGGCTCGCCCTCGACTAAGGCGAGTGCGCCGAACAACTCGCCGTCGCGCGCCACGTGCAGCACGATCTTCTGCCCCGTGATGTCTTTGACGGAGAGTTCAATCGCGCCGCTGCGGACGACGTAGAGGTCGTCGCCCGGCTCGCCCTGGCGGTAGAGCGCCTGCCCGTCTTCGACGGTCACTTGGTCGAGCACGGCGGCGAGGGCCGCGCGCTCGTCGTCGTCGAGCAGCTCGAAAAAATTAATCCCGGCCAGCAGTTCAACGTCACAGGGCATCCGTCGTTCCTCCTGGCCGGGCAGATTAAGTGCGGCAGCGGCGCGGCGTCAAGGTTTTCGTTCGGGCGGCTTGAGTTTGTTGTTGTTGGGCGCGGGCGCGCTAATGTTCGCGGCGGTGGCGGTGCGCCCCGTGCGCGTGATGGCGATGCGCTTGTCGCGCTTGTCGCTCGCCGCCACCTGCACGCGGATCGCGTGGAACTGTCCGTCGCGCGCCTTGTTCGTCGGGTAGTAGCCGATGACGTACTGCGTGCGCAGGTCGCGCGTGATGTCCTGAGCAATCTGCGGCAACTCCGAGACGGAGGTGGGGAAGAAGGCCCGCCCGCCCGTCTCGGTCGCCAGCTTGTTGATGAGGGCCATCGCCTTGTCCTTCGGACTCTTGCGGATGAAGCTCCCTTGCGCGTCCAGATCGCCTACGAAGCCGATGACGTACAACTGCACGTCCATCTCGCGCAGGCGCGCGAACAACTCAGGCTCCTTGTAGTAGCTGTCGCGATCCTCGCCGTCGGTGACGACGATGAGCGCGCGCCGCCGCCGGTCGGCCAGTTCGTTCCCCTTCTTGTAGCCGGCGACGCGCTCGGCCGACAGGAGCACGGCGTCTATGATCGCGGTCTGCCCGCCCTCGACGTAGAGGTTGTCGAGCGCGTCCATCAGCGCGTTCTGGTCGGCGGTGAAGTCCTGCAAGACCTCGATCTTCTCGCTGTCCACGAAGCGCACGAGGAACGTCTCGTCACCGGGCTTGTTGCTGGCGATGATGGTCTTCGCAGCGTCCTCCACTTGTAGTAGCTGCGGGCGGATCGAGCCGGAGTTGTCCACGACCAGCCCGTAGCTGATCGGCACTTCCTCTTTGGTGAAGTACTCGATCTTCTGCGGCGCGTTGTCCTCGAAGACGCGGAACTCGTCCTGCTTCACGTCGTTCACGGGCCGGTTGTTGCGGTCGATGACGCGCACCTGTAGGTTCACCAGGTCGGTGTCAACCTTGATGACCTCGTCCGGGTCGATCTCCTGCCCTTCGGGCGTGGGCGTCGGCGTGGGCGTCGCCTCGGACGAGGGATGCACCTGCAAGGACGGCTTCTGCGGCCGGGCCGGCGCGGGCGTCGGCGTGGGCTTGGCGGTCTGCGGCGCGGCGGTCGTGGTCGTCGCGCGCGGGGTCGGCGTCGGCGTGGGCGTCGCCGCCGGGCGCGGCTGCTGGTTCGCGTTGCCGGCGACGCGGCGCGGGCGCGCATCGGTGCGCTGCGCGCTGGTGACGGGCAGGAGCGTGCCGGCGACGCAGCACGCGGCGACGATAAGGAGTGCGACGAGTAAGCCAGCGCGGCGTGTGGGCCGATAAGTTGAACGACGAAGCATGACGAATTGAATCCCCCCGGAGTTTCCCACCGCACAGACGGAAGCGCCCGGCACGCCCGACCTGCTTGCTCAGAGGAGGGGTGTTGCGGGGCGCTTCCCTGTCAGTCCCGGCCCGTCCGAAGGGCCTCCACTACGCGCGGCTGGGGCAAAGAGCCTGAAACCTTTGTGCTCGCGGCGCGGCGGCCGTCGCCGCGCCGACACTTTTTAGAAGTGCCGGAAGCCGCGAGCGTTGCCAACCGATAAAAGCTGTTAGCGGTTAGCTATTAGCTGTTAGCTAAAACTTACGCCGGCACTCGGCAGACCTACGCTCGTTCAATTTTATCCAACAGCAATAAGCTAACAGCTAACAGCTAATCGCTAATAGCTCTCTAGCGCGGGTTCATCGTCGCGTAGTAGCCTTCTTTGGCGCGCACGTACAGGTGCGGCAGCCCGCGCGGCGGCTGCACCTTGACCTTAAGCTTGTGCCAGCGCCCGTCGTTCGTGAAGTTCCCCGGCTTGTAGCCGATGGAATACTGGTGGCGCAACTCGATGGCAATGCGCTCGAAGATTTCGTTCATCTCCGCGCCGGTGTTCGGGAAAAACGCCTTGCCGCCGGAAACCGAGGCCAGCTCGTCCAGAATGGCCTGCCCCGCCACGTCCAATTCGCTGGGGCTGCCCTTATCCAGAATGCCGATGGCGTAGATGAGCACGTCCGTCTCTTTGAGCATCTTGCGCAGTTCTGAGAAGGTGTAGCGCGAGCTGTTGTCCTGCCCGTCGGAGATGAGCAGGATGGCGCGCTTCGGGTGCGCGCCGCGCGTGACGCGCTCGACGCCGAGGTAGCACGCGTCGTAGAGCGCCGTCTGCCCCTTGGTCTGGACGAAGGTCAGCTTGTCGAGCAGGGCGTCGCTGCTGCGCGTCCTGTCCATCAGCAGTTGGGCGCGCGAGTTGAAGCCGATCAGGAAATACTCGTCGTTGTCGTGCGAGGTGTCTATGAAGTGGCGCAGGGCCTCGCGCGCCTTCGAGATTTTCTCGCCGCTCATCGAGCCGGACACGTCGAAGATGACGCCGAGGCTGACGGGCACGTCCTCGTCCGAGAAGAAGGTGATGGTCTGCGGCTGCTTGTCGTCGAGGACGGTGAAGGCGTCCTTGTTGATGCCGGTCACGTACCGGCCGTAGATGTCCGTGAGCGTGACGTTCAGGACGACGAGATCGGCGTTGACCGTGATCTGCTCGTCGTTGCCGACGGGCGTGCCGAGGGCGGCGAAGGCGTTGACGCCGGCCGAGGCGGTCACGGTGGTCGGCGTGCCGGTCGGCGCGGCGGTCGTGCTCGCCGGCACGGGCGCGGGCGTCGCGGCGGCGGGCGCGGCAGCACCCTGGCTGGCTGACGGTTCTTGTTTCGGCTGGGCAACGGCGGCGAGCGCGCAGGCGGTTAAGAGCGCAATGAGCGCGAGCAGACGAGAGACGGGGGCGACGTGAGCGTGGACGTATCGCGGCGGTCGCATGAAACCCTCCTGACTGTGTGGAGTCCCGCAGAGAACTCCGGCGAAGCGAAACCGAAGAGAGCGCCGGCCCGGCAAAAAGCTGCACGCTTGGGCGCGGCCGGCCCAAGCCAGATTGTCTCAAGTTGTCCTGTCCAAACGGGCGCTCGACGAGTTGGGGAGACCTTACGGGAACAGCCCGCATTGTACGACTCGCGCCCCAAGCGTGCAAGAAGCAAATTCCGATTCGCCCCCGCCCGCGCTTCGGCGGCGCGTGAAGGACATAAACGAGCAATGCCCGCCCGCTCCCTCCGCCGCATAAACGGCCGCCCGCTAGTCTTAATGCTATTCGCGGGCGGCCATTTGCGTAGTGCAGCATGCTCACGGAGCAGCTGGCGGCGGATTGACCTTCAAGATCGCGTCCCAAGCCCAGCGGCCGAGTTGCACGCCGCGCACGTCCCTGACCTTCGCCCGGTAGCGGAACTGGTTGCCGTGCTCGTCCGTGCGCTTCGCCTCTTTATAGTCAAGGCTGATGGATTGCAGGCCGAGATCAGCAAGCGTATGCAACTCACTCTGCTCGGAGATGCCGTTATGGTTCGTGTCCTGCCACAGCCGGAGCAATGAGAAGACCGCGTCGCGCCGATCTATGACGCCGTCCCGGTTGCCGCCGGTTGCTGCCTCATCATATATGGCGAGGGCGAGGAAACCGTTTTTACCTCGCCCCGTCGGCGGTGACGCTTGGGGCGTGAAGTTGCCAAACAACTCTTTGGCACTGTCGATCTGGCCATTGCCGTTGCGGTCAAGAGCCAGCCATGCATCGTCGGCGTTAGGCAGCGTCCAGGCGACCGGCTCGCGGTGGCCATCGCCGCCCATGTCGAAGCGGACGCCGTTGTAGGCATCAGTGAGGCGCAGCCCGTCGCCCAAAACGTCAATCAGGATGGGCGTCGCGCCGCAACAGCAGCCTTCGCCGCCGTCGGAGAAGCCGTAGCCACAGCCAAACTCCCAGGTGCAGTAATCAACGGCGCTATAGCACCCGCCGGAGTCTAACGGCTGATAAGGATCGCAGGACTGCGGACAACTTTCGTCAATCGGCGGCTGGCAGGTCGAATCCACGCAGACGTAAGACCCGCAGCAAGTGCCGGTCGAACAATCTTCCCCTAAGCCGTGACAGGAAGGAGGCACAATCCGCACACAGCAGTTGTTTCCGTTGTTGTAGTAGCCGCTTGGGCAACCATTACTTTGTGGGTAGCTGGGGTAATCCACCTCTGGTTGGCCAGAGGGGCAATGGACGCATTCCCACGATGCAATCCCGCCGCTGCCTGGGCCGCCGGGCAGTATTATGCAGTAACAACTTGGGTTAGGTTTTGTGCTTTCGTCGGGGCAGGGCGGCGGCGTGGGAGTGGGCGTCGGCGTCCCACTGGGCGTTGGTGTCGGCTCAGGCGTCGGTGTTGGCGTCGGCCCCGACGGGCAAGGGTCTAAAATATCCTGTACGCAATAAGTGCCGAATTGGTCGTTACAAGATACATTCATAGTTGTGTAAGTGCCACAGAAACCTACTGGGTCGCTACAGAATGCCCCACCAGCTTTATTTATCTCCTTTCCACAGCAGGTTACAGTTAGGTCTTTGATATGGCTACAAGGTGAACCGGGGCAGCAGCCGTCATCCAAAGGCGTAGGCGATGCTCTTGATCCAGGCTTAGGAGTGGGCGCTAGAGAAAAATTTACCGGCAGGAACTTTGCCGGTAAAAAGAGGGCTGTTACTTGGAACAACAAATCGGAAGAGTCTGGCCGTTTATATGGCGCGTATGTTTCTAACACGCCCCTTCGTTCCCTCCCTATGCAAACGCTGTCTGGTGGCTTTCGGTGAATGTCAACCGGCAGCCCGCCGGTGCTATGAAAACCCGTACCGTCGCCGTAGTTAAGAAGCTGGAATATAAGCCGGCATTTCTTAGGCGCGGCCTTAGACAGTCCTCGCCTCTTATTGAACTTCTCCCAGCCCTGCTGAAGGTCTATAGGGATTCTGAAAGTGTAAGTCTCGCTTGGCTTGATCGGCACATCGTCAGGTTCAAGTGGCGCGAAGTAATCGGTCAACTCACCTCTACCATACCTCAAAGGGAAGCCTAGGCTATAACCGTCTTCCGTTAATGTGTCTGGTAAATCCAAGAATAATAGTAAATGATAGATAGGCTTATCCGACTTGTTCTCAACTTCAATCTCTAAGTCCCGCACCCAATCTTCATTTTGCAGGTTCTTCACCTTCTCCGGGTGCTTCACCGTCACTTTGATCGGCAGGTGCTTGGGTATCTTATCCTCGAACTCGCGCTCGTCCTGCTTCTGAGACTGGGCCGTGCTCGACACAATACCGACGCCGCAGACGGCAAGGAAGGAAGCGAGCAGCACAATCTGCAAGGCGCTTAGCCTTTGGCGTTGAATGCGTGTAATTGTGTGAGGGCTCATTATGTTTCTCCTTTACGACTACATTAAGGAGCGTCAATCCAGGTGAGATAAGCGCAATATGAGTTCGTTCATCGAGAGCGTGAAGGCTGAGTTGTGCTGACCAAACGGGCGCTCGACGAGTTGGGGAGACCTTACGGGAACAGCCCGCATTGTACGACTCGCGCCCCAAGCGCGCAAGATGCAGCACGACTTAAAGTTGAAACAAGACGCAAAGAACCGCCGGCCCGCCCCGCAAGCAGGCTGTGCCGACGGTCATCATAACTCTCATAACGAGCGAGCTTTTATTGGGCGAGTTGCAAAAACACGTCGTAAGCCCAGCGCCGGGAATTCAGACCATACGGCCCGTAGACCTTCGCCCGGTAGCGGAACTGATTGCCGTACCGATCAACCCGCCGCGATTCTTTGTAAGCCAGCGCGATGGCTGTTACGTTGAGTGTCTGCGGTGGTGACAGCTCACCCGGTTCGGAGTTTCCGTTGTGATTGAGGTCTTGCCAGAGGCGGAGTGAGGAAAAGATTGCGGCGCGCGCGTCTATTAGTCCATCCCCGTTGCCCCCGCGTTATATTTTGCGGGCCTTACTTAAGCGGTATCGGAGTGCCGTGTCTGCCCAAAAAACCCGTCCCGTCGCCGTAGTTGAGTCTGTGAAAAACGAGCGATAGCTGATGCGGGTCGGCCATCACTTCCTTTTCTCTTGCCCATTCCCAATCCTCCACCCACTTCTCCGGAAATTTGAAGACGTAGCTCTTGCCGGGTTGAATCGGCTCGTCCTCGCTGCGCGGGCGGGTTGAAAAATCCATTATCTCGAAACTCCCGTAGGTCAGGGTGTAGCCGACGATGTTGCCGTTAGGTGATTTGACCTCCGGCAGTTCTACGAGAAACTGAAGAAAGTAAATCGGTTTATCTCCGGTATTCGTCACCTCCACTTCCAAATCGCGCATCCAGTGCGCTTTTTCCGCGTTCCGCACTTCGATCTTGAGTGGGATGTATGCGGGCACTTGATAGCTCAACTTGCGTCCTTGGCCTGTCGGCTCAGACTCATTCTTCTCCTGGGCGTTGGCGTGCGGCAACTGCCAGACGGCCGCGAGGGCGGCCAGCCCGAGTAGGACAATGAGCAGACCGAGTTGTACGGTGGTTGGTTTCTGCCGCGCGGCTGATGGGGTGATACGCTGAGGATTCATGTGAGTGCTCCTTACAAGGCGGGCTATATGGTTTGAGAGAGGCTGAGCGCGGAGGACTCTCCCCGGCAGAAAGGTTTTTTAATTGCGTCTTCCCAGTGCTCCCATTCCGTGATGTTCTTGGAACCATAATCGCGTAGGCGTTGCCCCGCTTTAGAATCCCAGGGCGGGTTGAATAACTCGACGCGCCCGACGCCCTGCTCGATGATGAAGTGGAAGGTTAAGCGGTGGGTGAAGTATTTACCCGCGCCTAGCGGCTGGGCGAGCGGCTTGAACGTCCACGCCCGGGCCGCCGCCGCCGCCGCGTCCCTTAGGAGCGGGTTGAGTCCGGGCGGCGCTTTAACTCTCTCCACCTCACCCTGGTCGTTCCAGCCGACCATGACTTCGACGACGCCCTCGACGCCCTGCCGGACGGCCTCCGCGGGATAGACGGGTAGGACTTTCTTGACGGCGAGCGAGCGGCCGTTGTTCTCGCCGGTGAAGCCGCCCAGGTCGCTCCGGCTCCAGTCCCTGCCTTGTGCGCAGACCGACGGATTCGCGAGTGGTAGGAAAAGTGCGAGGAGGGCTAACCGGATAAAGGGCTTTGCTGCCATGTGAGACGGCTCGGCTCCTTGCTGGTCAAGTGAGGCTGGTAGAGCTTTCAAACTGTCCCCGGCGGCTTAAAACCTCCGACGACCGGCGAACAATATTCATAATTGCACAGAGTGTCAACCATTTTCTCCGCCGCGGGGTCGCAATTTTTTGCAGTCGCGGCGTGTAGGGGGAAGCTGCTTCCGCTTCGCCTCCGCCCTAGATTCGGCGGCGCGTGAGAGACATAAACGAGCAATGCCCGCGTTCTTCCTCCGTCACACAACACCGCCCGCGGGCCTTAACGCCACTCGCGGGTGGCGGTGAACCGCGTCGGCGGCAGAATCCGCCGCGCGCACCGTCAAGGCTCGTGGCGCAAGAACACGTCCCACGCCCAGCGCCCGACCCTGGCGTGCGCCGCGTCATCAACTTTCGCGCGGTAGCGGAACTGGTTGCCGTATTGGTCTATCCGCTTCGACTCTTGGTAGGCGAGGTGGAGAGC
>Ga0081539_10002079_pt1 | contig 29947 bp, 37 predicted proteins | sample TabmetS4T2R2_FD_71023 | JGI IMG/M metagenome (GOLD analysis project Ga0081539, IMG submission 71023) | Tabebuia heterophylla rhizosphere microbial communities from the University of Puerto Rico - S4T2R2 | ecosystem: Host-associated > Plants > Roots > Rhizosphere ... | reverse complement strand
CGCGCCGGTGCTCGTCCCGCACCTGCGCGACCGGCCGTTCACGATGAAGCGCAGGCCGTATGGGCTGGCCGGGGACGCGTACTTCCAGAAGCAGGCGCCGAAGGGGATGCCCGACTGGATTCCGACGCGCGCCTTCCGCACCGTCCGCCGCGGGGGCGAGTCGCGGATGACCGACTTCCCGCTCGTCAACTCGTCTGAAGCACTGCTCTGGATGGCGCAGATGAACTGCGTCGACATGAACGCGTGGTACTCGCGGGTCGACAAGCCCGACCGCCCGGACTTCGTCCTCTTCGACCTCGATCCGCCCGATGCCGATACAACCGATGGCGGCTTCAAGCTCGCGATGCGCGTCGCGCACCTGATCCGCGAGGAGCTCGAGCGGCTCGCGCTCGACTCCTGCGTCAAGACGAGCGGCGCCGACGGGATCCACGTGCTCGTCCCGATCGCGCGCCGCGCGACCTACGAGCAGACCTACGAATTCGCCGAGCGCGTGTCACGCGGGCTGGAGGAGCGTCACCCGGGTCTGATCACGACCGAGTGGCTGAAGAAGAAGCGCGAAGGCGTGCTCGTCGACCACCGGCAGAACGCGCGCGGGAAGACGATCGCCTCCGTCTACTCGGTGCGGCCAAAGCCCGGCGCGCCGGTCTCGACCCCGCTCCGCTGGGACGAGCTCACAGAAGACGTGACGCCGAGACGCTTCGGGATGCGCGAGGCGCTCGAGCGGGTCGAGCAGCACGGCGACCTGTTCGAGCCCGTGCTCCACGGGGGCCAGGCGCTCGGGCAGGCCCTGAAGGAACTCCGCTAGCGAAGAACTTCGGTTCGGGTTTGCCATCCGGCGCGGCGCGGGATACAGCGGCAACCGTGCCGGCCGGGGCACGAGGTCGGGGCCTTGCCGACGAGATCTTCGACTGAAAGGGAGAGGGATGTCAGACGCTGAAAACACGAGCTCGTCCGGAGGTTCGGGCGGAGGTGAGTCTGTTCCTGAGCAGGCGATGGAGAAGGTGCACGACGGCGCCGCGGTCGTGCAGGAGAAGGCGCAGGACGTGAAGGCGAATGCGGGCGCACGGGTGCGTCGGGAGCTCGACACGCGTTCGTCAGAGGCGGGGTCGCAGCTTCGGGGTACGGCGAAGGCGATGCGCAGCACGACCGCGCAGCTGCGCCAGGATGGCAACGAGGGCCCCGCCAAGGCGATGGAGTTGATCGCGCAGGGAGCGGATCGACTCGGGACATACTTGACGGCCGCCGATTCGAATCAGCTGCTCCGCGACGTCGAGGCATTCGCCCGACGAAGACCGTGGCTCACGGCTGCCGGCGGCGCAGCTGTCGGCTTCTTTGCCTCTCGCTTCTTGAAGGCGTCGAGCAGTGCCCGGTACCAGCGGACCACGCTTACGTCCTCACCGCACCAGGCCGCATTGCTCTCGTCCCAGCGCGGGAGCTCCGATGGCTAGCCAGCCGAAGGAGTCCGGCGAGCTGTCTGTCCCTGGGCTCGTGAGACAGCTCGCGGACGAGACGAAGACGCTCGTCCGACAGGAGCTGGAGCTGGCGCGGGTGGAAGCAGCCCGTGCGGGCGAGGCGGTCGTGTCCCTTGCCAAGCAAGAGCTTCAGCTTGCGAAAGCAGAGATGACGAACAAGGGCCGTATGGCGGGCCTAGGGATCGGAATGATGGGAGTCGCGGCCGGGATGGGCTTACTCGCCGCCGGCGCGCTGACAGCCTGCCTCATTCTTGCGCTTGACGAGGCGATGGCCGCCTGGCTTGCTGCGCTCGTCGTAGGGCTCGCGTACGCCGGTCTCGCAGGCGCCCTGTTCCTGATTGGGAAGGAGCGCATTCAACATGCGGGCCCCTTCGTGCCCGAGCAGACGATCGAAACCGTGAAGGAGGACATCGAATGGGCGAAGACCCTGGTCGGATCCGACAGCAGATAGCTCAGACGCGTGAAGAGCTTTCCGAGAACCGGGAAGCTGACCAGATTCGTGAGGACATTCGCGAGACGCGGGAGCAGATGACTGGGACTGTCGAGGCGCTTGGTCACAAGGCCGACGTCAAGGAGCGTGTCAAAGAGTCCATGACCGAGAAGAAGGATGCTGTGCTCGAAAAAGCCGACTCTCTCGTGCACAAAGTCATCCGCGCGATACCCGACGGCTCCCAGGTCAAGGAGGGAGCGTCGAAGGTCGGTGAGGGCGCCGAGAACGTGGGACTTTCTACGGAGAACCCTTTCGGGTTGGCCATCGGCGGAGCAGCTGTGGGTTTCCTCGCAGGCATGCTCCTTCCCTCCACGCGCGTCGAGGACGAGAACCTCGGCGAGATCTCCGACCAAGTCATCGACCGCGTCAAGGAAACCGGACAGGACGCCCTCGAACGCGGAAAGCAGGTCGCTCAAGAAACCTTGTCGGAGGCCAAGGAAACGGCCATCCAGAGCGGCTCGGAACAAGCGAAGAAAGACCGCCCGCGGTAATCAGACACGCAGAAGGCGCCTTCTCGAGGCGCCTTCTGCGTCTCCTGCCCTGCCCATCGGATCACTCCGAACGTTCCCGCCGCTGTCGCGCACGAGCACGGATGACGGACTGCTCTTTGTCCTTCACTTCGAGGATGCAGTCGAGCGGTAGATCTCCGACCTCGTCGACGAAACGATCGAAGGCGTCGAAGTCGATGGTTTCGGCGTGCGCCCCGGGCCGCTTGCCCGCTTGCTGCGTCGAGAAGTGAACCTCCTGGCGGCCGTCCCGACGACACCAGGTTTCGTTGGCCCGTAGCACGAGCTCGCGAGCCCCGAGCGGCTCGAGTGACGGTGCCAGCGCGTGGTGGAATACGTCGAACACGACCGGAACGCGCAGGCGCTCCGCGAGCTCGAGCGTCGTGTCGAGCGGCCAGCGCTCGTCGTTTTCGAGGACGAGACGTCCCGCCGCGCCGTTGGAGAGCTGCGCGTACCCCGCAGCGAACCGGTCGTAGGCGGCGCTCCGGTCTGCCACACCGGCCCCGACGTGAACCACGATCCTGTGCGACGCGTCGAGTCCGAGACTGCTGAGCAGCCGGTCGTGGTAGTCGAGCTCGGCCACCGCGGCAGCGACCACGTCGGCGCGGGCCGACGACAGGACGGTGTACTGACCAGGATGCGTCGAGATGCGCATGTCGCCGGAGCGGATCAGGCTGCCGAGTCGGGACAGGCGCTCGCCGAAGATGTCCCACCACGGCAGCGTGTTCGCCGGGTGCGACGCGAAGGGAATCAGGTTCGACGTAAGGCGGAAGACCTGTATCTCGTGATCGCGGTTCCAGCATAGGATGGCCTCGAGAGCCCCGAGATTCGCGTCGACGAGCTCGAGGATCCGCTCGGTGGTGAGATTGGACAGCCTCGCCGTCCTAGCCGGCGAGGGAAGCTGCGTGTTGATGCAGGCGTATCCGAGCCGGAGACCGGTCACGGGGCGGCAGCTCTCGCGTCACGCTCGTCGAGCGCGGCGCGTGCGGCATCGTCGAACGACGTGAGCCGGAGCGGTACGAGCTCCCGAAGGATCGCGTCGTGCGCGACGGTCGCGTTGCGCAGTCCTTCGACGAGCGGCCGCGCCACCCGGGACTGCACCGGAGTGACGAGCGTCAGCCAGTACGACGAGAGTCGCGGCGTCAACACGGGTACCTCGACGATCAGGCGCCGCTTGCCCCGAATCCGGGCAACGCGTTCGATCATCTGCCGGTACGTCATGACGCGCGGCCCGCCCGCGTCGAACGACCGGCCGAGCATCTCGTCGCGGCCGGCCGCCGCGGCGAGGTAGGCGGAGATGTCCGCGAGCGCTATCGGCTGCGTCGGCGTCGAGACCCACCGCGGGCAGATCATCCCCGGCAGACGGTCGACGAGGGCAACGATCGTCTCGAAGGCGGCGCTGCCGGCTCCGACCACCATTGCGGCGCGCAACGTCGTCACGGGCACGGCGCCCGAGGCGAGGATCTCCGCCGTCTCGGCGCGGCTGCGCAGATGGCGCGAGAGCTCGGCGAACCCGTCGCCGAGACCGCCCAGGTAGATCAGCTGCCGAACCCCCGCGCGTTCCGCCTCCCGTGCCGTGGTCTCGGCCGCGCGACGGTCGCGCTGCTCGAAGTCGGCCGTGCCGAGCGAGTGGACGAGGTAGTACACGACCTCGACGCCGTCCAGCACCCGCCGCATGGCGAGCGCGTCCGTCGCGTCGGCGGCCTCGGAGCGGATGCCGTCCCCGGCGCTCGAAGGGCGGCGCGAGACGGCGACGACGTCGTGCTCGTCCGCCAGCAGAGGCACGAGGGCGCGACCGACGGTGCCGGTGGCGCCGAGCACCGCGATCCTCATTGCCCCGCCTCCGCTCGGAGCCGCGCGAAGTAGCGGTTGCCCAGCGCGCGGTGAAGTCGGGTCTGGAGCTGTGGGTACAGCACCCCGTTCCACCCTCGTCGCAAGCGCCGGGGCGCAAGGCGGGGGAAGAACCCTTCGATCGAGGAGCTGAGCTCGATGTCGCTCGTTCCCGTCTGCTCGAAGGAGATCGAGCCTGCGGGCACGCGGGCCAGCAGGCCGCCGAGAATGGCGTGGCGACAGGTCACCGAGGCGGGCGTGGCGAGATGCTCGGGGGGACCGAACCGGAGCAGCGCAGGCCCGATGCCGAGCACCCTGAGCTCCACTCCTCGAGCACTTTCCCGCGCTCGGACGACTCCGCCGGTCGAGCGCTCGATCTCGTTCCAGTACACGTCTCCCAGACGCTTCGCGCCCGCGGGCGACCGCTCGACCACCGGCGCCGGCATCCTGATGCGCTGAACCGACTCGAACGAGCCCTCCGACGAGCGGGACTGGCTCCAGCTCCAGAGCGGATCGTGGTCACCCGCGCTCATGGGCTCCCGCCGCGATGCGCTCCGCCGCGGTGACCGGATCTTCGTCGATCAGCCTCGCCCCGATGCTGCGAGCCAGGCTCGCGCTCGCCCCGGCCCCGGCGAGCGCGAGCGGAACGACGCGCGCGAGCCCGGTCAGCTCCGCCTTGGCCGCGCGCAGACGCTGCGTCGCCGCCGCCGAGACGACGACGAGGTGCGGCTCCACCCGGGGCAATGCATCCCGAATCGTCGCGACGGGCGTGTCGGGCCCGAGGAACGCGATCACCCAGCCGTGACGAGCGAGAACGAGTCCGAAGACGATCAGCGGGAGATCGTGGAGCTCGCCCGGCGCACACGCGAGCACGGTCGTAGGGCCCGAGCGGCTGCCCCAGCCACGCGCGATCCCCAGGAGGCGCCCGCGGAGGAGATTGCTCGCGAAGTGCTCCTGGGCGATGGACGCCTCGCCGTGCTCCCACCGCTCCCCGAGCTCACGCAGGTACACGAGGACGACGTCGCGCAGCACCGTCTCGAGCGTGAACCTCGCGAGCAGGCGATCAAGCACTGCATTCGCGCCGGACTCGTCGAAACGGTCGAGCGCGGCGCGTAGCCCGCCCGCGAGCGGCGCAAGTCCCGCAGGCTCGAGCTGGTCGTCAGGGCGGGCGGCCGTCTCCGCTAGCGCCAGTTGCGCTGCCTGGGCGGCTGAGACCCCGGCCTCCAGGTGCCGCTGCATCGAGCGGACCCGCTTCTCGTCCATCGACGAGTACAGACGGAAACCGCCGTCCGAGCGCACGGGCGCGAGCAGCCCATACCGCTGTTCCCAGGCGCGAAGCAACTCGGGAGACACCCCGACTCGTCGGCTCAGGGCCCCGATGCGGAGGCGAGGCTCGGCCATGACACAAGTTTATACAAATTCTGGACAAATAATTGACAGCTCACCTGCGAATCCGCTACGGTCTCCACATACTCTCTACGAAGTCTCTACAGGAGGAGACACAATGAAGAAGCTCGACATCTTGGCCGCGGTGCTCGTCGCGGTCGGAGGGATCAACTGGGGTCTCGTCGCAGCGGCGGAGTTCGACTTGGTCGCGACGCTCGTCGGGCTCGACTTCGGCGAGACGGACGTCGCGAGTCGGCTCGTGTACGGACTCGTCGGAATCGCGGCCGTGTACCAGATCCTCCAGCAGCACGCGATCCGCCGCCGCTGGAGCCGCGCCCCCGCGTCTCGACCGCGTAATTGGCTCACAGCCGAGGACAGGAGAAGAGTGTGAACGCCGAGCTCGAAGGACTGTACGAGATGATCGACGAGATCGAGGTCGCGATGATGACGACGAGGCGTGAGGACGGACATCTGGAGTCTCGTCCCATGGCGACCCAGAAGCGGTCAACCGGCGCTGACGTGTGGTTCGTCGCGGGCGAGGACACGGCCGCGCTTGCGAACCTCGAGGCAGACCCTCATGTCAACCTTGCCTACTACAAGGATCGGACACGCGAATGGGTGTCCGTGTCCGGCCTGGCGACGCTTTCACGTGACCGCACGAAGATCCGCGAGCTACATGCGCCTGACTGGAAGCTCTGGTTCGGCGAACAGGGCGACCCACGCAGTGGAACGGCGGATGACCCTCGGCTCGTGCTCATCGGGGTGGAGATTCACGACGCATCGTTCCTCGAGCTCTCGAAGCCGGCGCCGGTGGCGGTCTACCACATCGCGAAAGCCCTCCTGACGGGTGCCAAGGCCGAGCTCGGGGAGACCACGCACATCGAGAGTGGGTGACGCCGGGCACACGTTCGCCGCTCGCGTGCGACTGCTCGCGACGTATCGCCAGCAACGGTCGCCGAGTGACTCCCGAGCTTGCGGAGTGGGTGCCGGTGTCGGGCTTCCTCTTGCGGGGTAGCACGCCCGCGTGACGATGGAGGAAACGCTGAGCGGCCAGGCGGCGACCCACCCGCGACGTCCGGAAGAGCCGCCTGGGGCTCTGAAGCGGTTCGCCGGCCGGGTGGCGATCGCGACCCTCGTGGTGGGAGGCATCGTCGTCGCCGCCATGCTGCTCTGGGAGGCACGCCTGGTCGTCGCGCTCCTGTTCAGCGCGATCATCGTGGCGGCGGCGCTCCGACCCAGCGTCGATTGGCTGTCGGGGCGTCGAGTCCCCCGTGGCATCGCCGTCGCCGTTCACTACCTCGCGCTCATCGCATTGGTGGCAGTGGGCCTGTGGCTCGTCGTTCCCGTGGCCGTCGATCAGGTTCAGGCGGCTCTCGGCCAACCACACCCACTGCGCGACGAGGCGCGACAGGCGACGGGGATCAAGCACGACATCCTCGTTGCACTCGACAGGAAGCTCAACGATCTGCCGTCCGGGTCGCGCCTCGTCGACCCGGCATTCGAGTACGGACGCAAAGCCGTCGAGGTCGTTCTCGGGATGTTCTTCGTCCTCGCGGCGTCTGCCTATTGGACCCTCGAGCGAGACCGCGCGGTCGGCTTCCTGTGCTCGCTGCTGCCCGTGCCAAGGCGCAAGACGGTTCGAGACGCATGGGCCCTCATCGAGCTGCGACTCGGGGCGTTCGTGCGGGGCCAGGCGGTGCTCGTCGCCCTCGTCTCGACCGTCCTTTCAGCGTGTTTTTGGGCGATCGGGCTGCCGTACTGGCTCCTCGTGGGAATCTTCGCGGGCGTCGTCGAAATCGTTCCCGTGATCGGCCCGCTGGCCGCCGGTGCTGTTGCCGTCGGGATCGGGTTGTCCGAGTCCGCCCATCTCGCGTTCCTTGCCGCGGCGGTCGTGATCGCCGTCCGGCTCCTCGAGGACTACGTGGTGATCCCTCGAGTCCTGGGTCACTCGGTGGGCCTGTCACCACTCGTGGTGCTCGTCTCGGTCACGACCGTCGGGCTCGTCCTCGGCGGCTTCGCCGTGATCCTCGCCGTGCCCATCGCCAGCATCCTGGTCACGCTGATCGACATCGTGCTTCGCGACAAGGATCCGGCCGAGGAGCCTGCGCCAGCCGTCCTCTTCCCCGCCAAAGACCTCGAATGACGCCGTTTCGCAGCCCACCCTCACGCTTGCGTCGGTCGCCCGGACCCCTTCGTGGGTGCTTGGAGTTGAACCTGTGCGGGCTCCCCGCGGCGTAGTTCGCGGCTGCGTTCGGCCTCGGCGTTCACCTCGGCCCCGAAGAGAAGCGCCAGCGAGCTGATCCAGAGCCAGGTCAGCAGGATGATGACGCCGGCGAGTGAGCCCCACGTCTTGTCGTATGAACCGAAGTGGCCGACGTAGACGGCGAACGCGCCCGACGCCAGCAGCCAGATCGCGACGGCGACCGCCGTCCCGATCGTGATGAAGCTCCAGCGTGGGTGGTCGACGTCGGGGCCGAGGTAGAGGATCGTCGCAAACGCCGCGAGCAGGCCGACGATCAGGATTGGCCACTGCGCCGTCCACCACAGCCAGCGCACGAACGTCTCGGCGTCGACGGCGGAGCCGATCCAGCCCGAGAGGTGCGGGCCGAGAACGAGAAGCCCGAACGCGAGCACGAATGCGACGAGCATGCAGACGACCATCGCGAGCGCAGTCAGCCGTCGTTTCAGAAACCGTCGCGTCTCGTCACGTTCGTACGCGGTGTTGAGCGCCCAGATGAGCGACTCCATCGCGCCGGTCAAGGTCCACAGCGCGAGAACGGTGCCCCCGAGCGTCAGCAAGATGCCCGAGCTCGCCTGCTGCTCGGTGACGCGGGTCAAGGCGTCGTCGATCAGCGTCTGTGCCTGGCTCGGGATTAGATTCGAGAGCTGGTCGACGATCGTCGTGATCGCGTCCTGCCCTGCCAACAGGCCGAACACGCCGACGGCGACGAGCAGCAGAGCGGGTATCGCCAGGAACGCGTAGTACGCCATCGCCCCCGCCAGGGTCGGCCCATGGTCGTCGAGCGTCTCGCGTACAGCGCGCACGAGAATCGCGCGATAGTCGCGGGCGGACAGCTGGAGCGGCGAGGGGTCGGCGAGCCGCGGTTCGTTGAGCTCAGGCTGTGGCTGCGGTGCCTCGTCCTTCGAGGGAGTGGAATGCTCGGGGCCGGTGGAGCTCATCTCGACGTGTTCCCGCGCAACGAGCCGTCCGAAACCGCGTTCTGGACGCCCGACCGCCCAGCGGCGTTTCCGGGCCGTGCACGTTGGTGAACTACCTCCGTGTGTCGGTTTCTTGGCGTGGGAGTTTGAGCAAGCGTGGTACCCGTGCTCGGTGCGCGCTGGCCGGCTCGGTGGCCGCAGCGGCATGGGCGGGTCAGGAGCCCGTCGACCAGTGGCTTGCTCGCAGCGACTACTCGGATGTCGCCGTGCTCGGAAAGGCGGTCACCGGCGGTCGCGCCTGGTGGCCGACGGGATTCGCGATCCACCTTGTGAACGGTGCAGTCTTCGGGCTCGTCTACTACGAGGCGCGCCGCACGTGGCCGCGCCGGCCCCGGGTGCTCGCCCTTTCGCTCGCACTTGGAGAGCACGTCGCTCTCTACCCCCTCGGCTACTTCATCGACCGGTTCCACCCCCGCCGTGGAGCGCGAGGCGTCCCCCCGCTTCTCAGGAATCCTCGGGCGTTCGCGCAAGCGACATGGCGGCACGCCGTTTTTGGTGCCGTCCTCGCGCGGCTCGCCTGAGGGTCTCGCTTTACCCGTCGCCCGGCTGGCTCTCTTGGGCCTGTTCATCGGTGCGAGGGGGAACTTCGTGCGTGGGTTCAGCCTGCGCCTCGCCCTGCTCTTCCGCTAGTCGGCGCTCCGCGGCGGCTTCCTCGTCGTGACGCTCTTGCGGCGTCTCCTCGCGCTCTTCGTCTCCGGATGGGTCCTGCTTGACGCCTCCGTAGCTGTGCTCGCCTGGGTCCTGCTGTCTCTCGGGTGTCGACATCTCGAACCTCCGCTTCGTGGTGCGGACGGTGTACCCGGGGCAATGCCAGGAGAATCGTCGACCGTCGCGTTCAGAATGTCGCCCAGAATATGGAGCCGCGATCGAGCAGCAGCATCGATCGGTCGCTCGTTCGACGCACGAAAAGGAGCTGAGTCTGCTGTGAGCTATCGGGTTGCGACCATCGACGAGCTGGATGACATCGCCTACCGCGAGAACACCCACATGCGGCCGGTGCGCCATCAGCTCGGGATCTCCGCATTCGGGACGAACGCTTGGACGGCTGCGAACGAGGGCGACCGGCTGATGCCCGAGCACGAGGAGGACGAGGGCAGTGAGGAGCTCTACGTCGTCCTCCGCGGCCGTGCGCGGTTCGAGATCGACGGCGAGACCGTGGACGCGCCCGAGCGCACACTCGTTTTCGTCCCGCCGCTGGTGAACCGAACCGCGTTCGCCGAGGAGCCGGGGACGACCGTGCTTGCGATCGGCAGCAGGGTCGGGAAGCCCTACGAGGTCGGCGGCTGGGAAGTGTGGGCGGAGTTCCATCCCGCGTACGAGGCGGGGGAGTACGACGCGGTGATCGAGCGCGCCCGCGAGCCGCTCGAGGCGAGTGGGTACGCCTCGCCGCTCTACAACCTCGCCTGTTGCGAGGCATTGAGTGGCCGCACGGAGGACGCGATCGCTCACCTTCGCGTCGCCTTCGAGCGTCGCCCGAGCCTCCGTGACGTCGCGAAGGAGGACACCGACCTCGACCCGCTCCGGGACGAGCCGGCGTTTCGCGAGCTCGTCGGCTAGAGGGATAGCGGCGAGGAAGTGCGCGCCGAACGGCGGTATCGCTACGTCCAGTCGACGCTGACGATCTCGACGGGTTGCGAGAGACCCTTGAACTCGGCAACGCGAGAATTCGTGAAGTTCACCCGCCCAGCCTCCGCCGTCTTACGGCTCGCCACGATCTCGTTCGCGCCGGCAATCGACCCGACGCGTGCCGCGGTATGCACACCCTTGCCGCGTAGTCCGCCGCTCACGGGGATCGCCTCGGCCGCATGGACGCCGATGCGGACCGGCGGCGCGAAGCCATGGTTCCTCCGATGGTCGCTCAGTGTCCGCTGGATCGCCACGGCGCACGCAAGGGCCGCGGCGGGGTCGGGGAACACCACGAAGAAGCCGTCGCCCGCGTGGTCGACTTCCTCGCCTGCGTGGTCGGCGAACAACGCGCGCAGGGTCCGATCGTGCCACTCGACGAGGTCGAGCCAGGCTTCGTCACCGATCGCCTCGACGAGCCTCGTCGACCCGCAGATGTCGCTGAAGAGAAACGTGGCCACGGCTGTATCGGCGCGGCCCGGTTTCAAGAGCAAGGTGATACGGCGCGTTTCGGCAGCTGCGCCAAGTCGTTCGAAGATCGATCGGGCCGCCTCCAGCTCAAGAACCGCAGCGTCGTCATCGCCGATCGCCCGGTACGCCTCGGCAAGAGCGCTCCGTGCTCGTGCGGCTTCGTACGGCGCACCGAGTTGGTGCCAGCCTCGAACGGCCTCTCGCAATGCCGCTACAGAGGCCGCGGCATCGGGTTCGGCGAGTAGCACTATCCCGCTGGCCCAGGCAGCGGTGGCGATCAGCGCGTCCGATCCGAAGAGCGCGGCGAGCGACGCCAGCTCGTCAGCTCCGAGACGCGCCTTGTCGAGCTCGCCTGCGGCCACGGCCAGCTCGATGTAGGCGGGCAGGAGTCGCGCACGCTTCTTGCGGTCGTCTCGGACCTCACCTAGCAAGCGGTCGAGCTCGCCGAGGCCCACGCTCGGCTTCCCCTCCGCCAACCGGAGCAACGAGAGACCGGGCTGCGGCTCGAATCCCACTTCGAGCGCCCGACGGAACGCCGCCTCCGCTTCGGCGAGATCGCCGCGGCAGAGATGGAGTTCGCCAAGCTCGTAGGCGGCCTGACCTACCTCGCTCGGCATGTTGAACCGTACGAAGTCCTCGCACGCATGCTCCGCTTCCGCCTTGGCCTCCGTCCATCGGCCCTGCACCCGGAGCACCTGAGCGCGGTGGACGCGGCAGTCTCCCCTCCAGCCCCCAGGGAGGGACGTTCGCTCGCACCACTGCTCGAAGCGAGCAGTCCATTCGCCGGCGCGACGCAGCTCTAGAAGGTCGCGACAGGCACTGATGGTCCAGCAGTAGACAAAGCCCGTCGCCGTCGGCCGCAGGACCCCGGTTGCCGCCGCAGCAGCAGCCTGGTCGATCAGCGCCCAGCCCTCGTCGACCTCGCCCTCGCCGATGAGCATCGATCCCTGGCTGTGAAGGGCAAGAACCTCGAGGTCTCTGTCGCCGAACTTCTGGGCAATCGCGAGCGCGCTCCGCAGTTGAAGGCCCGCCTCGCTGATCTCGCCCCTTGGGCGCTCAGCTGACCCGGGCTGTCGCGCGCCCACGAGAACGCGGACGAGAGCCAGGTACCCGTGCTCGGGACATTCAGGTACCTCCTCGAGCAGGCGCTCGGCGTGCATGAGCCAACCCGCGGCGACGGAGCCTGCCCCAGTGAGGAAGTAGTCGCGAAATAGAGCGAGGGCAAGGCGTGCCGCACTCCTCCGATCACCGTTCGCGAGGTAGGCGCCGAACGCGCGCTCACGCGCCTCGATGCACGACTCGCTTGGCCCGCTCCACGACGTCGCCTCGCCGATCAGCTCCAGGTCCTCCGGTGCCAGCTCTGCCGGATCGACGGCCACGAGCGCGTCGTACGCCTCGCGCCACGATCCCCGCGCGGCTGCCTCCCGGCCGAGCTCCAAGAGTTCGTTGACCGGCCTCGAATCGGACATGAGACCGAAATCCTGAAGGAGGTCCGACAGGACGACAACAGGGCGGCTTCGACAGTCGTCGGCCGAGCGGCTCGAGGACGTTCGGTTTTCAGCCGCCGGGGCACACCACGCAGGACGGCGGTCGATGCAGGAATCGGCCCGGGGTGAGCGCCCGTTACCTCTCCTGGCGGGCGGCCTCGCCTTGGCTTTGCTCGCGAGGCATCTGATCCGCGTCAGGGTTGTCTGTCTGTGGCGATGGTTGGTCGGCGTTTGGTCCCGGATTCGGCTCGCCGGGCGGGGGCTGCGGGGGCGGGGCGGGGTCAGGGCTTGGAACTGGCTCCGGAACGTCGGGAGGCCGTTCCGGTTCGTCGGGAGTCCGTTCGGGGCCGGGCGCACCGGGTGTGGCGGGGTGGTCGGGCTGCGGGGACTCGCTCATGTCGCCTCCAGTGGTCGAGGAGCCACCGTCCTACCCCGGTTCGGTGGTCTCGAAAGCTCAAGCTCTGGCTCTGCCAGCCGACATGTTGGTCGCGCAGCAATGTGCCCGAGCACCGAGTAAGAGGTCGCTCGAGCTAGAGAGGCGGTTCTCGCCGCCGCGCCGACTAGAAGCCGAGGACCACCTCGCCGGCAGTCACGTACGGCGCTTGGACGTTCATATCCGGCAGATTTTCCTTCAGCCAGGCGGCGGCGGCGCGGTTCGATTCCTCCGCGCCCTCCTCGTTCTCGAAGACGCTGACGGTGCTTGTTCCCTCGGCGAGCTTGAGAACGTAGTAGCCCTTGAACCCGCTGATTCCCCCGATGATTTGCCGAACCTCGTCTTCGTGCGCGACGAGCGCGTCGGCGAGTTCCGAGTTTCCGGTGTAGGCGCGGATGACTGCGTGCATGTCACGACCTTTCGTCGGGGACTCCGTAGCTTGGACTCTCTCATGCTGGGCGAGGTCACGTTCCAGCACCGACGGTTCAGGACTCGACGAGGATCACGAGTGTCTCGGGGAGCACCCCGTCGTACTCCATCGCGTCAGCTGCCGCTTGCGTCTCCATCGCGGCCACGACGGCGTCCATGTCCGGGACATCCATCAACACGCCGACGCGAGTGCGGTTGTTCGGGTCGACGAACGTCCGGATATTTGTGACGCCGAGGGGGCCGAAGAACTCTTCACGCTTGGGCGAGGCGAGCCAGTGGTCCGTGTCCTTCACGTCGTGGTGGGCAAAGATGGTGGGCATGTCCCTCCTTCGCGTCGGACGGCCGCACGTGTGCGGGCACGGCGAAGAGCGTATCCCTTGTGGTGGGGGTCATCCTGAGATGGTCGGCTGGGGCGTCGGTAGCTCTGTCAGCTCGTCCAGGGTCGGTGCGGAGCGGATCGCGGAGCTGAAGGTTCCCCACAGGGCGAGGACGATGGCGGTCGCCGCGAAGACGGCGATCGTTGCCCGCTCCGAGGTGGCGTCGAGCAACACGCCGGCGACCAACGGGCCGAGCGGTGCGACGGCGAGGGCGATCGTGCTGCGGACGCTCTCGACGCGGCCGACGAGCCGATCGGGAGTCATCGCGAGTTGGTAGCTCTTGACGACCGAGTCGGTGGAGGGGATCGCGAGCGCGGTCGGGAGGATGCTTGCGACGAGGGCGAAAACGCTCGGCCAGACGAGGAAGACGGCGCAGCCGCTCCACGTCCAGAGCTCGAGCAGCAACACTCCCCGCACGGGTAGCACGCGCCGCACGTAGGGCGACAGGATCGAGCCGAGGAGCAGGCAGGCGGCGAAGCTCGCCAGGAGCAGCCCGAGCTCACCGCCCGACAGGCCCTCGCGCTTCCCGATCACCACCACGGCCAGCAGCACGCCGGGGCCGATGAAGTTCGTCAGACCGAAGAGGAAGGCGGTCGTGCGCTGGAACGGGTTGCCCCAGAGGAAGCGGAAGCCCTCGGCGAGACGGGCGCGGATCGGCGCCGGGTCGCGTTCGCGCTCCTCCTGAAACGGCGTCCGGGTCGCGAGCACCGCGATCGTCGCAAGCGCGTACGACACCGTGTGGGCGAGGAACGGCAGGGCCCGCCCGATCGTGAAGAGCGCGCCGCCGATCGGTGGCGCGGCGAGGCTGACGACCGCCTCCCGCCCGGTCACGACCGCGACCGCCGCCGGCAGCTGGGCTTTCGGAACGACAGAACGCAGCGCGCCGGCTCCTGCGACCGCGAAGATGGCGGCCCCGCTCCCCTCGACGAACGCGATCAGCGGAACCATGGGGAACACGATCTGATCCGTCGCAACGAGTACCGCGAGATCCCCGATCACGAGCGCACGCAGCGCGTAACTGCCGACCATCAGCCGCCGCCGGCTCCAGCGGTCGGCCAGCAGCCCGGCAGGTAGCGCGAAGACCGCCATGCCGAGCAAGCGCGCGAACGCGACGAATCCGGCCTTGGCGGGCGATCCGGTCAACGCGAGCACCAGCAGCGGGTATGCGATCGCCGTCATCTGCGATCCGGCGCTCGAAAGCAGCTGCGCCGCCTGCAACAACATGAAGTCGCGGTTCCTACGCAGCGGCCCCGCGGTCACACCGACGACGCTAGCCGAGGCTGCGCGAGTCAGAGAAGACGCGTGCCGTTTCCCTGAACGTCGGCGGCGACGAGGAGGTCGTCGCCGACGGTGTGCAGGGTCGTATTCGTGAGCCGCAGCGCGTTTGCGATCCGCGTCACGTCGAGGTCGCCGACCGCCTCCGTGCCCGCTCCGACGATCGTCGGAGAGATGCTGACCACGTAGCGGTCGACGAGCCGCTCGGCGAGAAAGGACGTGATCACCTGCGCGCCTCCCTCGACGAGGAGCGACCGCACCCCCAGGTCGCTGAGCGTGCGCAGCGCCGCGGTGAGGTCGACTCCTCGCGGGCCGCTCGCGACCACGTGCACACCGAGCCCTCGGGCTTCGAGGGCGAGTCGGCGCTCGGGGTCGGATCGCTCGGTGGTCAAGATCGCCGTCTCGGCGTCCGGCTCGAGGATGCGCGCATCGTCGGGTACTCGTAGGGTCGAGTCGAGTACGACCCGGAGCGGCGAGAAGCCCGTGACCATCCGCACCGTCAGCTGCGGATCGTCGACGACGACCGTCCCGCGACCGACGAGCACGGCGTCGCAGGCGGCGCGAAACCCGTGCGAGACACGCCGCTCGGCCTCGCCGCTGATCCACCGGGCGTCGCCCGTGCGTGTTGCGATCCGCCCGTCGATCGTCTGCGCGTACTTGAGGATCACGTACGGGCGCGACTCGGAAGCCGCGACGGAGCCGATCAGCTGCATCACGTCCACGGCGGGGCCGACCTCGGACTCGAGCGGGGCGCCGGCGGGCGAGACGTGACCGAGCCGGGCCTGCTTGGTGCTCAGATAGCGCGAGTTCCTGACGTGACCGGAGGTCGGCAACGGGAGCATCTCCTCGACCTCGATGCCGCCGCGGCGCAACCCTTCCTGCTTCCGCGGGTTGTTGGTGAGCAGGCGAACCGAGGACACGCCGAGCGCGGCCAGGCATTGCGCGGCCTCCCGGTAGTCGCGCGTGTCAGCCGGCAGCCCGAGTCGAAGGTTGGCGTCGACGGTGTCGGCACCGTCGTCCTGGAGCCTGTAGGCGCGGAGCTTGTTGACGATCCCGATGCCACGGCCTTCGTGGCCGGTCGCGTACAGCAGGACGCCGCGCTGCTCGGCGGCGATCGCCCGCAGCGCAGCGCGGAGCTGGAGGCCGCAGTCGCAGCGCAGCGAGTCGAGAGCGTCGCCCGTCAGGCATTCGGAGTGGATCCGCGCCAGCACCGAGCGGCCGTTGCCGAGGTCGCCCTTGACGAGCGCGAGGTACACGAAACCCGACGGGCACTCGAAGGCTCGCGCCTCGAACTCGCCGGCCAGCGTCCCGATCGCCGCTCTCGCAACCTCGGTAGGCGTCCCGATCGCCGCTCGGGCAGCCTGAGAAGGGACAGACACTCAGCCCAGTTTGTCCTCTCCAGGCCGCCACTAAACTCGCGCCGTGAGAGGCCGCGCCCTGCGTTTCGTCGAGCCGCGGAGCGTGCGCATCGTCGACGTCGACGTCCCTGCGCCGGCCGAGGGGCAGGTGCTCGTCCGGACGCTGTACTCGGGCATCAGCGGCGGCACCGAGCTGCTCGCCTACCGTGGCGAGATCGAGCCGAGCCTTCCGCTCGACGAGACGCTCGGCGCGCTCTCCGGCACCTTTGCGTATCCATTCTCGTTCGGCTACAGCGCGGTCGGCAGGGTCGAGGATTCGCGCGCGTCGATCTCGCCCGGCTCGCTGGTCTTCGCCTTCCATCCTCACCAGGACCGGTTCGTCGTCGACGCCGAGGCAGTCATCCCCCTCGACGGACACGAGCCGCGATCGGCGACGCTCCTGCCGCTCTTGGAGACGGCGCTGCAGGTGTGCCTCGACGCCGCGCCCCGCTACGGCGACGACGTCGTCGTCACCGGGCTCGGACCGGTGGGCATCCTGTCCGCCGCCCTCCTCTCGCTCGCCGGCGCGCGAGTGATCGGCGCCGAGCCGCTGCCAGCGCGGCGGGAGGCGGCAAGCCGGTTCGGCGTCCACTCGATCCCGCCCGCACAGCTCGAAAAGGCTGTGCTCGAGGCCACGGCCGGCCGAGGCGCGCGACTGTTCGTCGAGACGAGCGGCAACCCGAGCGCGCTCGTGGACGCACTGCCGCTGCTCGCCCACGAAGGCGTCGCGCTCGTCGTCTCGTGGTACGGGACGAAGACCGTCCCGCTGCCCCTCGGCGCCGAGTTCCACCGGCGCCGGCTTCAGCTCCGCAGCAGCCAGGTCTCGACAATTCCGGCCGAGCTCGCCGCCCGGTGGGACGTGCCGCGCCGGCGGGACGAAGCCCGCGCACTGCTTCGCCGGCTGCCGGTCGAGGTGCTCGCCACGCACGACTTCGAGTTCGAGCGGGCTTCGGACGCCTACGACGCGCTCGACCGCGGCCTGCCGGAGCTGATCCATGCCACTCTTCGCTACGGATGACCGCTTCCGGTCGAGCTTTCGAAGTCGGAACCTCCGCGTCGCTCCACGCTTTTCACGCGCTGCCCTGGGCGACGAACGAGGAAGGGGAGCTCCACTCGCACCACTACCGCGTCGAGTCAGTCGTCGAGCGCGGGGAGCTCGACGAGCGCGGCATGGTCTGCGATCTCGACGCGCTCGACGCCGCGCTCGCGGAAACCCTCGGCACGCTCGAAGGAACCGACCTCGAGGCAATCCGGCCCGCCGACGCCGAAGCCGTCACCGTCGAGATCCTGGCCCGCTGGTTGCACGGGGCGCTCCGAGATCGGGTCCGGGCGGCGGGCGGCGAGTTCCTCGCCGTGCGCGTGTGGGAGACCGAGAGCGCTTTCGGTGGCTACCGCGGCCCGGTCTGAGCTCGCGATCTCTCTGATCACGCTCGGCGACCCTGGTCGCCGCACCGGCGGTTACCTCTACCACGCCCGCATGGCGGAGGCCGCCCCCCGGCACAAGGCGAGCATCGATTTCGTGTGCGTGCCCGACCGGGTCTTTCCGCTGGCGGTCCTCGGGGGACGGCGCGTCCTGGCCGAGGCGCTCGCGCGCAGACCGGACGCGATTCTCGTGGACAGCATCGCGGCCGCCTTCGTCGCTCCCTGGCTCGCGTCACGCAGCCGGGATGTGCCAATCATCGGGGTGCTGCACCAGGCGCCCGGCGGAATCGGTCACCGCTGGCCGCGCCGCGTCGTACAGGCACCGCTCGACTCGCTCCTGTACAGGAGAGCCACCCGCCTCGTCGTCGCGAGCGACGCCCTCGTTCCAAAGCTGGTGGACAAGGGCGTGCAGCGCGAGCGGATCCGCGCCGTTCCGCCGGGAAGGGACGTCGTCCGCGAGCAGGTAGGAACGGCCCGCGATCTCCGCCACGGGCGGGAGGCGGCCTTCCTCTGCGTGGCGAACTGGATGCCGCACAAGGGGATCCTCGAGCTGCTCGAAGCGTTCGCGGGCCTACCGGACTCGGCCGGCACGCTCCACCTGGCGGGCGACGTCGAGGCCGATCGGGCGTACGGCGCGAAGGTGCGCGATCGGCTCAGTCAGTCAGACCTGAGCGGTCGGGTCGTCGTGCACGGATGGCTCGCGCGCGAGCAGGTCGCCGACCTCTATCACGCGTGCGACGTCTTCGTGCTCCCCGCGTTCGACGAGACGTACGGGACTGCGTTCGGCGAGGCTATGGCGTGCGGCCTTCCGGTCGTCGGCTGGCGTGCCGGCAACCTGCCCGAACTCGCAGAGCACGAGCGCGAGGGAATCCTGCTCGAGCCCGGCGACGTGCCGGCACTCCGTTCCGCGCTGTCCCGCCTCGCGATCGACCCTGCGCTTCGGAGCCGGCTCGGCGATGCCGGCCGTGAGCGCGCCGAATCGAGCCCGACCTGGGACGAGTCCGCGTCCGCGTTCTTCGCTTCGATCCGCGAAGTGGTGGCTCGACGCTAGGGCGGCCACGGTAAGAACGGCTCGCTGCGGGGTACGAACGAGATAACGGAACCGTCCCGATGGAGGACCTGACGTGCGAGCTCGGATCGAGGCCAAGCAGGAAGTCGCGAAGGGAACCCTGCTCGTGACCTTCGACCTGCTCGGCGAGGAGGTGGACTTCAGGCCGGGGCAGTACTTCAACGTCACGCTCCCCAACCGCGGTGATGACGACGAGAAGGGGTTGCGTCGGCACATCAGCGTCGTCACCTCGCCGACCGACAAGGGCGTGCTCGGGTTCGCCACCCGGATGCGCGACAGCGCGTTCAAGCGCACGCTGCGCGAGCTGCCGGTCGGCAGCGAGGTCGACGTCGAACCGCCCGAGGGCTCATTCGAGCTCCCCGACGATCCGTCGCGGCCGCTCGTGTTCGTCGCCGGCGGAATCGGGATCACGGTCTTTCGCAGCATGCTCCGGTACATCCATGCGGAGCAGCTTCCCTACCGCGTGACGCTCATCTACTCGAACCGCGATCGCGAGTCGACCGCCTTTCTCGACGAGCTCCGCGAGCTCGAGCAGGCGCTTCCCGAGTTCCGGCTCGTCCTCACCATGACGCAGGACACGGGCTGGGACGGCGAGACACGGAAGATCGACGCGCAGTTCGTGCAGGACTACCTCGAGGGCGACCTCAACGAGTACACGTTCCTCGTGGCCGGCCCACCCGGGATGGCCGAGGGCGTACAGGGCGCGCTCCGCGAGGCGGGCGTCCGAGACGAGAACGTCGTCGCCGAGAGCTACAGCGGCTACTGAGTCTGCCGTCAGCGCCAGCCGAGCTCTGGCGCGACGCAGTTCAGGAGGCTCTGGATGACGTGCGCGTTGTACTCGACCCCCAGCTGGTTCGGCACGGTCAACGAGCTTCTCCTGTCGCGCCTGTTGACGTAGAGACGGACGTCGGCTCGCCCGAGCGGCCCCACGTCACGCCGCTCGACTTTGCCGTCGTACGCCTTCGTGTCGACCACCCAGACGCCGTTCCGCGCTACGAACAGATAGTCGATATTCGCTGTGACGCCGGGGATGACTCGATCGTGGAGAGCGATTGCGGCGTCACCGACCTCGTGTTCGACCCATGCCGCGAGGCGGCCCTCTGCGTCTCCACCCTTCGCCCATCGGCGAGCCACACCGCACTTCGATGACATCCGGGCGGCGACCACGGCCGCGAGGTCTCCCCATCGCTTACGGCCACCGTTGCCCGGCGCATCCTCGATTGCCTCCGCCTTCGCGAGCGCGGATCCACCGGCCTCGCCGGCCGCTCGCGCGGCGATCTGATGCCACTGCCCCAGGCGAGGCACATCGCCTGCCTAGCCTGACGATCCCAGAATGCTTCCGTCCCGGGTGACAGCGGTACGTCGCAGACCGAGCACGTAGCCGGATACCGAAGGCGGAGTCGGCGCCGGGGGCCTGGCTCGGGCGTCGGCGCGGCTTGATCGATGCTCACCCGACCGCGATCTGCGACGGCGACGATGCAAAGATCTCGGCGACGCCGTCGTATGGTCGGATCACTCCGCGCACGCAGATAGTGCGACCCGCGTACCGACGCTCGGGCGTTCCGAAACGATGGCGGTCGCGTCCCCAGACGACGACCGTGAATCTGCTCGAGCTTGGATAGTCGACGCCGAGGTTCAGGAACGTCGGTGAGCCGTTGCTCGACGATGCGTAGTAGGTTCCGGCAACTCGGCCGCGGACGGTCATCACGCGGCCGATGTGGCCTTTCGCTTGGCTCCAGCTGATTGCGCCGGCGCACGAGAGTTGCGAAGCGGCGACCGCGGGCACAGGCCTCGATGCTTGTGCGCCGGCGAGGGCGCACACGACTGCTGCGACTGCAAGGACGGTTTTCATGACGGCCATCCCATCAGCCGGCCTGGGATCGCGGGTATGGCGTTTGGTCAGGTGTCAGACTCGCCGAAGGTCGAGTCTGGACATGTCCCTGTTGTCTATACATGCGACTCAGGTGGATGGCCCAAGCCAGGCACCGAGCCAGCACCCGCCTCCGCTCAGGGTCGGCGCAGGAACACGGCCCCGCCCGCAGCGCGCTTCGCGTCGCCGGAGCGGGCGAGCGCGGCCAAGGCACGCACCATCTGGCCGACGATCCTCGGGTGCGCACGGTCGAACTCCGGACGCAGCGCGAAGACGACACCCGGATGCGTCTCGCCGCGGCTCGCCGCTTCGGCCACGAGGGCCGCGAAATCGGAAACGTTGTCGGTGACGATCGCTCGTCCATCCTCCCGGGCGCGTGCAAAGACTTCGTGATCGGGCACGGCGCGATAGTGGAAGGGGGGCTCGGTCGCCGCGATGGCGTCAATTCCGCGCCGGCGGAGCTGTCGCGCGATCTCCGACGACCACATCTCGTTGAGGACGAGCTTCACGCCTCGGTGGTAAGCGCGAGCTCGAGCTCCTCGGCGGCTGCGATCCTCTCGTCGACATCGTCCGGGTAGTGGGCGTAGTACGCGAGCGCGAGTCGCACCTGCTCCTCGGTCAGATCGGTCGAGCGAACGACCACCCTCACGGCATCGCGAGCGCGACGGGCGCGCGCACGCTGCACGTCGCGCACGATCTCCCACACGTCCGGGCCGCCATGGAGTCCGGCGCGGCGGCCAGTCGGTCCCGGGCGAAAGACGATCCCGGGGAGCTCGGCGGAGCGGACGCCTTCCTCGATGTAGCGCTCGGCGAGCTGGGACGCCGTGAGGCCCTCCCGCGCGCTGAGGCGCTTCAGGCGCGCGAGGAGGTTGGAATCGAGGCGTGCCGAGAATGATGCCGTGGCCACGCGAATATTGTAACACATTGTAGTGCAATGTCTTACATGCACACGGCCTCACCGTCCAAGCGGGCGAGCGAAATGGACTTAGGTCTGCTGTGGGTCGGGCCAGCGCGCCGCCCCTCGGCGACCGCTCCGCTTGGCCAGGCGGGCGATCGTCTCGAGCTCGTCGAGGCAGCGGCCCGCCCCGAGGGCGACGCAGGTGAGTGGTTCCTCGGCGAGGTGCACCGGGAGGCCGGTCTCGGCCCGCAGGCGCTCGGGGAAGCCGCGCAGGAGCACTCCTCCACCCGCGAGGACGATGCCGCGCTCGCTGATGTCGGCCGAGAGCTCGGGCGGTGTCTGCTCCAGCGTCTCCCGCACCGCGTCGATCACCTGCATCACCGGCGTCTCGAGCGCCTGGCGCAGCTCCCGGGCGCTCACGACCGCCCGTCGGAGCCCGCCGGTGCGGAGGTCGCGCCCGTTCGCCTCGGCGGTGCTCTCGTCGGGTACCGCCGAGGCGGAGCCGATCGCGATCTTCAGTTGCTCGGCGCGACCCTCGCCGATCTCGAGGCCGTGCTGACGCCTCACGTGGCCGACGATCGCGTCGTCCATCTCGTAGCCGCCGACCGGGAGGGAGCGCCAGACCACCATGCTGCCGAGCGAGATCACCGCCACCTCGGTCGTGCCGCCGCCGATATCGACGACCGTGCTCGCGAACGGATCGGCGATCGGCAAGCTCGCGCCGATCGCGGCTGCCATCGGCTCCTCGATCGGGTAGACCGCGCTCGCACCGGCCGCGCGAGCCGCTTCCTCGACGGCATCGCGCTCGAGCGGAGTCAGTCCGCTCGGCACGCACAGAATCACGCGGGGGCGCGCGAACCGGCTTCCAATCGCGCGGCGCATGAAGTGGCGCAGCATCTGCTCGGTCACGTCGAAGTCGGCGATCACGCCGTGCCGCAGCGGGCGCGTCGCGCTGATCGTCGCCGGCGTACGCCCGATCATCCGTTTCGCCTCTGCGCCGACTGCCAGCACGTTGCCGTTGCGCTCGTCGATCGCAATCACCGACGGCTCGAACAGCACGATTCCCTCGCCGCGCACGTAGACGACCGTGTTCGCCGTGCCGAGATCGATCGCGAGCTCTCCACCGGAACCGGGCAGATGCCTCCGGCCTCCCATCGCAGGAACAGTGCCACCGTGGGGCGATCGCTGTTCGCGACCTGGCGACCGGGTAGCGGCCGCCTCGAGCCGCATGGCGGACAACGTCGGTGGACAGAGCGGCACCGCCCGGCGGCATCCCTGCCACGGGCATGATTGGTCGGGTGCGCGTGCCGTCCGACCCAGCCGCGGCTCCTCGACTGGCGACCCTCGCGGGGTTGGAGCCTGCGCTGCGGGTCACCGAGCTCGTGAAGCGCTATCCGACCGGGACCGAGGCGCTCAAGGGCGTCTCGCTCGAGATCCCGGCGGGGGAGTTCTTCGGGCTGCTCGGGCCGAACGGCGCGGGCAAGTCGACGCTGATCCACTGCGCGACGGGGCTCGCGAGACCGACGTCGGGCGATATTCGGGTCTTCGGCCACGACGCCGTGCATCACTACCGCGACGCGCGGCTCGCGGTCGGGCTCGCACCACAGGACCTCAACCTGGACTGGTTTCTCACGGTCGAGGAGACGCTCGACTACCACGGCGGCTATTTCGGGATGCCGCGAAAGGAGCGACGCGAGCGGACGCGCGAGCTCCTCGAGATCTTCTCGCTGACGGGGAAGAGGGACGACCGGACGCGAACGCTCTCGGGCGGCATGAAGCGCCGGCTCGTCCTCGCGCGCGCCCTGATGCACCGCCCGCGGCTGCTGATCCTCGACGAGCCGACCGCCGGCGTGGACGTGGAGCTCCGGCTCGAGCTCTGGCACTACGTCCAGCGGATCAACGCCGAGGCGACGACGATCCTGCTCACGACCCACTACCTCGAGGAGGCCGAACAGCTCTGCAGCCGGATCGCGTTCATCAACGAGGGTGAGATCGTCGCCGAGGGAACCGGACGGGAGCTCGCGGCCCGCTACGGCGTGGCCAGCCTCGAGGACGCCTACCTCGAGCTCGTCGGCCGCAACGAGCTCTCCCGCACGCGCCTGGCCGCCGACGCCTCGTGACCGCAGCGCAGATCCGGCTCCTCTCCCTGACGCGCCGCGAGGTGACCCGGTTCATGAAGATCAAGCGGCAGACTCTCGGTGCGCCGCTGCTCGAGACGTTCCTCTACATGTCCGTCTTCGGCGCCGCGCTCGGCTCGAGGATCGACAAGCTCCACGGCGTCGACTACGTGGTCTTCATCGTGCCGGGGCTGATCATGATGGGCTGGGCGATGAACGCCTTCACCAACAACTCCTCCTCGATCCTCCAGCAGAAGTTCCAGCGCGCGATCGACGAGCAGCTCTCGTCCCCTGCATCCCCGCTCGAGCTCCTGCTGGCGTTCTCGCTCGGAGGCTTTCTGCGCGGCATGCTCGTCGCGGCCCTCACCTTCGCCGCCGCCGCCGTGCTGGTCGACGTCGGCGTCGCGCACGTCCTCGTGCTCGTGCCCGCGCTGCTGCTCGTCGGCCTCTTCTTCTCCCAGCTCGGCGTGCTGATCGGCGTCCGGGCCGAGCAGTTCGACGACGTCTCCTTCTACCAGACGTTCGTCCTGCAGCCGCTGATCTTCCTCGGGGGCGTCTTCTACTCGGCGTCGCTGCTCCCGGAGCCGTTCCGGACGCTGACCCGGCTCGACCCCGTGTACTACATGATCAACCTCGTCCGCTACGGGTTCATCGGGTACACGGAGACCAACGTGGGCGTCTCGCTTGCGCTTCTCTGTGCAGCGGCCCTCGGGCTTCTCGCGGTCAACTACCGGCTGTTCGTCAGCGGCTACCGGTTGCGCGCCTGACCGACCTGCCAAGCGCTGCAATATCAGATCAGATATACTGGAGCCGTGACCACCCCCGGTGCGCTTCTTCGCTCGGTACGCCGCAAGCACGGGCTGACGCAGAAGCAGCTCGCGATCCGGGCGCGCACGTCGCAGGCGGCGATCTCGCGGATCGAGCAAGATCTCGTCTCGCCGTCGGTGACGACGCTCGCCGAACTCCTGCGGCTGATGAACGAGGAGCTCGTGCTCGAGGCGCGCGAGGTCGACTGGGGGCACGACGTGACGCTCAACCGCGCGAACCTCGAGCTGACCGTCGCCGAGCGGCTCGACAAGGCCGCTGCGTACGCGAGCTTCGCCCACGAGTTGCGGCGCTCCGCGAGCAGTGGCTGACGCCTTCCAACCGCGCGAGCTGCTCGAGGTGCTCGTGCGCCACGGGGTCGACTTCGTGCTGATCGGAGGCATGGCAGGGGCGGCTCGGGGCTCCTCGTACGTCACCCTCGACCTCGACGTTGCCTACGCGCGGGACGGCGAGAACCTCGAGCGGTTGTCGGAGGCGCTCCGTGAGCTCGGCGCGACGTTGCGCGGCGCACCTCGCGACCTCCCGTTCGTGGTCGATGCGAAGACGCTCGAGAACGGCGCGAACTTCACCTTCGAGACGCGGTTCGGACCGCTCGATGTGCTGTCCGATCCGGCCGGCGCTCCACCGTACGCGACCCTGCGCGCCGGCAGCGGCGAGGAGCTGCTCGTCGAGGGCGTTCGGATCCGCGTGGCGTCGCTCGACCACCTGATCGCGATGAAGGAGGCTGCGGGGCGGCCGAAGGACCTGCTGATGGCGAGCGAGTACCGCGTGATCTCCGACGAGCTGCGGCGACCGCCCGACCCAGACTGAAGCCGGCGGCCTATCCGCCGACCAGCGTCGCGGTTCTGCGCACGGTCGTCCCGTGGATGTCGTTGAAGTCGAGGGTTGCGACGTAGCGTGCGCCGCGTCGGAGCGCAGGGAAGCGGAGCAGCACCCTGACGCTGCAGTCCCCGGCGAGGCCGAGGCGCGGCTCTCCGTTCGAGACCGACCTCGCCCCCTGCCGGATGCGGTAGCTGGCGCCGATCGCCGTTCCGGGCGGGTCGGTCGTGCAGAACTCCCGCACGATGATCCGCACGCCGGCGCTTTGCGCGCCCACGCGCACGCGAAGCAGCGGATTCCGCGCGTCGAGCGGCCGGGCCGACTTCGCGTACGCCGAGAGCGCCGGCTTCGTGCGTCCGTCCAGCGCGAGCATGCCGCTCTGCCAGAGGCTCGACTTGGAGTCCTGCCAGATGAACCAGACGAACATCGCGACACGAGGATCGCGCTGCAGCGTCGTCATCACCTGCCGCAGGTATGAGGCCTGCTGCGCCTCGGTGACGCCTGCCGGCTCACCCGGTCGGGTCTCGTAGCCGTACTCGGTGATCCAGATCGGGACGTTCTTGCGCCGGAACCAGGCGTCGAGCGACTGCTCGAAGCGCGGCAGCGACGCCAGCGACACGTTCGGCCACAGCACGCGCTGCGTCGGCTTCAGGTTCAGAGGCGTCGGATAGGGATGATGCGCGTAGGCGTCGAACTTGAGCTTCGGGTTCGCCTGCGCGACGAGCCTCGCGAACGTCCCTGGACGGATCGTGTCCGAGTGTCCCGGCACCCGCTTGTCGAGCCCGTGCGAGGACGTCTCGCCGAGACCGACGAGCGCACGCGGGTTTCCGGCCTTGATCCCTTTGTACGACGCCGCGTACAGCTTTGCGTACAGCTTGGGGCCGATCATTCGTCCCCGCGAGTCGAACTGCGGCGTGAGGAAGAGCTGCAGGTTCGACTCGTTCCACACCGACCAGAAGCGCACGAACGGGTATCCGGGGTATCGGCCCGAGTACCGCGAGGCGAGGGCCTCGGCGAAATCGGTCATGTCGGCCATCCGCGTCGGGAGCACGTTCGGGGTCTTCTCGCCGTTCGCCCACTTCGGGGTGCCCCAGATCGTCAGCAGGACTTCCATGCCGCGCTTCTGCGTGTCGCGCACGAGCTCGTCGACGTCGTTCAGCTGGTAGGCGGGATCGAAGGGGTCCGTCGCGTCGGCTGGGCGCGTCGGGGCGACGGACGCCCACGTCACCACCGCGCGGACCATCGTCGCGTTCGCGCCGCGTGCGCGGTTGAGCGTCACGTCGCGGTCGCCCTCCCAGCGGAAGCTCGGGTCGTCGTGGAATCCGACCCACATCCTCTCGCCGCCCGGAGCGTCGACGGCCGCGACGAGCGCCGCGAGACACACGACTACGAGCAGAGCTGTGACGCGGCACGACACGATCGCCCTAGTGGTTGGCGGACAGACGGCCGTTTCCTGCCCCCACGGGCCGCGGCGGCGACTGTCCAGACGCCGTCGGCCGCCGCGAACGGACAAACGAGGCATCGACTCGGGCTCCTGGCTGTGCTTGACTGCCACGTCGTGGTTATGGCCCTATCGAGCGGCAAGGGAGGCTGAGATGGCACTCGCGCGCGTCGTTTCCTTCGAAGGCGTCAGCAAGGAGCGCATGGCAGGCATGCAGCAGGAGATGGACGAGGGCGGTCGCCCCGACGACGTCCCTGCCACCGAGATCGTCGTGCTGCACGATCCGGAGACCGAGACGTCGCTCGCAATCCTCTTCTTCGACTCGGAGGACGACTATCGACGTGGCGACGAGGCTCTCAACGCCATGCCGGCCGGCGATACGCCTGGGCGGCGCACCTCTGTCAGGAAGTACGAGGTCGCGGCTCGCATGACCGGCTAGCGCGCTTTGCGGTCCGGCTGCACAGGTTCGTCCGGCGATCCGACGGCGGCACGTTCGATCGTCCTCCGGCGTTCGCGATACTGCCGGGCATGATCGCGAAGGCCCAGTTCGGTCGCACGGGCCACAGCAGCTCACGGGTGATCTTCGGCGCTGCAGCACTGGCGCGCGTCACGCAGGCCGAGGCGGATCGAGCGCTGGAGCTGTTGCTCACGCACGGCGTGAACCACATCGACACCGCGGCGTCATACGGAGACTCCGAGCTTCGGCTTGCCCCGTGGCTGAGACGTCACCCGGAGGCCTTCTTCCTGGCGACGAAGACGGGGACGCGAGACTACGCCGGCGCGAGGGAGGAGATCCGGCGCTCGCTCGACCGGCTCGGTGTCGAGAGAGTCGACCTGATCCAGCTGCACAACCTCGTCGACGTGATCGAGTGGGAGTTCGCGCTGCGCGAGGACGGGGCTCTGCAGGCGGCCGTCGAGGCGCGGGACGAAGGGCTCGTCCGCTTCATCGGCGTGACGGGGCACGGCCTGTCGGTCGCCGCCATGCACCGGCGCAGCCTGGAGCGCTTTGCCTTCGATTCCGTGCTGCTGCCCTACAACTTCCGGCAGCTCGAAGACGCTCGGTACGCCGACGAGTTCGAGGCGCTGGCCCGCCTCTGCGCCGAGCGCGGCGTGGCGGTGCAGACGATCAAGAGCATCGCGCTCGCGCCCTGGGACGGGCGGCCGCAGACCGCGTCGACGTGGTACGAGCCGCTCACGGACCCCGGTGAGATCGAGCTTGCGGTGCGCTGGGTCCTCGGGCGCGACGACGTCTTTTTGAACTCCGTGGGTGACTTGACGCTCTTGCCACACGTGCTCGACGCCGCGGAGCGCGCGGGCGACCGGCCCGACGACGACACAATGCGTGCGCTCGTCGATCGACGCTCGCTCGCGCCGCTCTTCACGTGACGCGGAGGGCGCGTCCCAGCGCCACCACAGGTTTGCAGCCCGAAGGGTTGGGTAGCGGCCGCATATCGCGATACGGAGGAGGACAGATAATGCGCGCACGACGCCTCGTGACGCTTATCGGCGGCGTGATTCTGGCTTTGGGGATGGCGGTTGGCGTGAGTGCCGCGGGGTTCACGCTAGGTCCGCTCGTCCAGGTGTCGGGGTCGAGCCCACTTGCAGGGTGCACGGCGGACAACGTCGGCGGCCAGACCGGCACCGCATACATCGGCAGCGAGGTCGAGCCGTGGATCGACGTCAATCCGACGGATCCGGCCAACCTCGTCGGGATCTGGCAGCAGGACCGTTGGTCGAACGGCGGCTCGCGCGGCCTCGTCGTCGGGGCCAGCGCGAACGGGGGCGCCAGCTGGACGAGCGTCACCACGCTCAAGACGACGCTCTGCACGGGTGGCACGGCCGCGAACGGCGGCGGCTACCAGCGCGCCACCGATCCCTGGGTGTCGTTCGGGCCGACGGGGATCGTCTACCAGTTGAGCCTGTCGTTCAACGACGTCGCCCCACCGTTCACCACCGAGGACTTCGACCACGCTCTGCTGGCGAGCAGGTCGACGAACGGCGGGCTGACGTGGAGCGATCCCGTGATCGTGAAGCGTGACACGGCACCGACCGTGTTCAACGACAAGCAGTCGATCACGGCCGATCCGACCAATCCGAACTACGTGTACGCCGTCTGGGACCGCCTCGTCTTCCCCGCGAGCGAGCGTGCGAGCGTCGTCGCCTCGTTCCGGACGAGCGCCTTCAGCGGGCCTACGTGGTTCGCGCGGTCGACCGACGCCGGTCTCACGTGGGAGGCAGCGCGGCAGATCTGGGATCCGGGACAGCAGGATCAGACGATCGGCAACCAGATCGTCGTCCTGCCGAACGGGACGCTGGTCGACATCTTCACCGAGTTCAACAACGAGAACGCGAAGAAGCGCCGCGGCGGCTTCGTCCGCGTCCTGCGCTCGACCGACAAGGGCGCAACCTGGTCGGGGCCGTACGACGTCGCCCGGCTCGGGACGATCGGCATCACGGATCCCGAGACGGGTGACGAGGTCAGGACGGGCGACATCATCCCCGACATCGCGGTCGATCCGGTGAGCGGCCGTCTTTCCGCGGTGTGGCAGGACGCAAGCTTCAACAGCGGTCAGGCAGATGCGATCGCGTACTCGCAGTCACTCGACGGCGGCCTGACGTGGTCGTCGCCGATCAAGGTCAACCAGACGCCGACGGGGATCCCGATCGGGAACCAGCAGGCGTTCACGGCATCCGTCGACGTGTCAGCTGACGGAACCGTCGCCGCCACCTACTACGACTTCCGCAACAACACGAGCGCAACGCCCCTGTGGACGGACTACTTCATCGTGCACTGCCATCCGACCACGCCGACGACATGCGCGAGCGCCGCCAACTGGGGCGCCGAGGCGAAGCTCACCGATGTCTCGTTCGACATGCGTCAGGCGCCCGACGCCCGCGGGTTCTTCACCGGCGACTACGAGGGCCTGGCGAACGCGGTGAACGACTTCACGCCGTTCTTCTCGCAGCCGCATCCGGGCGACTCGGCGAGCATCTTCTTCCGCCGCGCCGGTTAACGAGCGACCGAGGCGGAGCCGGGAAGCCGGCTCCGCCTCCCGGCTCCGCCCGATCCGCGTACGAGGCCGCTCAGCCG
>Ga0081539_10002078_pt1 | contig 29965 bp, 22 predicted proteins | sample TabmetS4T2R2_FD_71023 | JGI IMG/M metagenome (GOLD analysis project Ga0081539, IMG submission 71023) | Tabebuia heterophylla rhizosphere microbial communities from the University of Puerto Rico - S4T2R2 | ecosystem: Host-associated > Plants > Roots > Rhizosphere ... | reverse complement strand
GCGGAGGGGCGGCTCGCGCCGCCCCTCCGCCGTGCTTCTTAGTTCGGGCTCCCGAGATACGGGAACGTGTTCGAGAACGTGCTGTCGTTGGCGATGCAGTCGCCGGTGACCTTGCCGTTCGTGATCAGGTTGAGCTCTGCGTCGATGACGTCGTCCGCGAGCTGGCGTCCGTTGAGGAAGCCGGCCGAGCTCGACGTGTCGTAGGTGAGGATGTCCGGAAGCAGGACGTGCGCGAGCCCGCTCGGGTCGGCGGCTCCGAGCGTCGTGAGCGTGCTCACGAAGCTCGCGCCGAAGTCGCGCCAGTCGTTCACCGGGACACCGGCGTTGAACCGGTTCTTGTCCTCGCCGTGGTTGAAGACGGTGTTGATCGCCGGCCGGCCCATCCGGTCGATCTGGGTGCGGCCAGCGTCGGTCGACGCCCAGACGCCGATCTGCGGATGACCCCGCCCCGCTGTCAGCATCCTGCTCGGCAGCTGGAGCACGATCGACGAGACGTTTCGGCCTGCGAAGAAGTCGGTCTGCTGACCGTCGCAGAACGAGCGGCCGTTCAGGCCCAGGAATGCCGCGAGATCGAAGAAGAACGGATCGTCGCGGCGTCCGGCGAACGCCTCGACGTGGCCGGCCTTGACGACGTTCGGCGCAGCGCCGAACGCGGTCGAGCGGCCCTTTCCCATCGCGATCAGGAGCTTCCCGTTCCTGCGCACCTCGAACGGCTGGGAGCCGTCGTCGGCCGGCTTGCCGAAGCGGACGCGAAGGTTCACGTCCGTCCGGGCGTCGCCGTTGTTGTCGATGTTGAGGTTGTAGAGCAGGCCTTTCGTGTTGCCGACGCCCGGAATGCCGCGGCCGAACGTGAAGTTGCTTCCGGCCGGGCCGGTGTTCACGTTCAGGACGAGCACGCTGTCCGCCGGATTCGACGGCGCCTGGAACGCGTAGACGTCGGTGATGTCCGACTGCACGCTTCCGCCCGGCGGCATCAGCCCGGGCGCGTCGAGGTGATCCGCCGCGCGTGCCGCCGGCGGTCCTGTCCTCTGAACTAGCAATGCGGTGAGCAGGAGCGCTCCGGCCGCGACGAAAGCCGCGACCAAGAGGAGCCTCCGGTTCACCAGAGCCGCTGCCCTCATACGTCTTCCCTCCGTTGATTTGCACGACCCAACCGTGAAGCGCAGCTCATTCGCGGCCGGCGGCGATCCGGTTCGACGCGAACCGGATCGACGTGTCGTGCGAACCCTGCGAGATGGTCGGACGGCGATCGGCGATCTGGGCGCTCGGCGCAGGCACCGCCGCCGCAGTGCTGCTGTTCGGCGGCGCCCTCTCGAGAAGCCCGCACGCGAACTCGCTCGCCGTGCTCGCCGCCAACGCGGGTGTCTCGCCGGAGCAGGTGAAGCTCGGCCGCCTCTTCGCCGGCTTCTCGACCGGCGATACCGCACGCGTCGTCCATCGGCTCGAACGGCGCGTCGCTCGGAGCCCTCGCGACGGCGACGCCCTCGCCGTGCTCGCGCTCGCGTACCAGCAACGCGCCCGCGAGACCGGGGATCCCGCCTACTACCGCCTCTCGGACGCCGCGCTTCGCCGTGCCTCCGCCGCCGGCGGTCCGCCTGCGATCGTCGCCCAGGGCCGGGCGACGCTCGCGAACACGCGGCATAGGTTCCGGGACGGGCTTCGCCTCGCGCGCGCGGCGATCGAGCTCGATCCCGCGAACGGCGCGGCTTACGGCGCGCTCGGCGACGCGCTCCTCAACCTCGGCCGCTACAGGCAGGCCTTCGAGGTGTACGACCGGATGGCGCTGAAGGCGCCGGGCATCGCCTCGTTCACCCGCGTCGCGAACGCACGCGAGCTCGCCGGCCGACCGAACGCGGCCGTCGCCGCCGACGAGCTAGGGCTCGAGGCGGACGCGACGATCCCGGAGCAGATCGCCTGGACGATGACCCAGATCGGCAACGTCGAGTTCAACATGGGCCGGCTCCTAGCGGCCGCGAGCGCCTACCGACGCGCACTCCACCACTACCCGGGTTACGTGCACGCCGACGCCGGCCTCGCACGCGTCGAGGCCGCGCAGGGCCGCTACCGCACGGCAATCGCTCGGCTCCGGCGAGTGGTCGCGGTGCTCCCGATCCCGGCGTACGCGATCTGGCTCGGCGACGTCCTCCACGTCTCCGGCCACGAGGCGGCAGCCCGCCGCGAGTACGCACTCGTCGACGTGATCGAGAAGCTCTTCGCCGCGAACGGCGTCCGCACCGAGCTCCAGACCGCAGTCTTCGACCTCGACCACGATCGGAACGTCGCCGACGCCCTCGCGCGCGCCCGAACGGCGTACGAGTCGGCGCCGAGCATCTATGCGGAGGACGCGCTGGCCTGGGGCCTCTACCGAACCGGCCGCTGCGACGACGCGAGATCACACTCCGTCCGCGCGCTGCGACTCGGCACGCGCGACGCGCTCCTAGTCTTCCACCGGGCGATGATCGAGCGCTGCCTCCGCTCGCCGTCGGCGAAGTCGTGGTTTCGGCGCGCGCTCGCGATCAACCCGTACTTCTCCCTCCTCTGGGCTCCGGTCGCCCGCGAAGCGATTCGGGATCGCGCTCCGGCCTGACCGACCGCTCACGCAGCTCTGGTCGCAGCGCCGTCCTCGAGCGCGCGGAGCACGAACGGAACCGCCTCCTGCTTGAAGTCCACGTCGCCGGCGACCTCGTTCGCGATCCCCTCGAAGACGAGCAGCGCGACGATCGCCATCGTGAACGCGCTCGTGCCGACGATCCGGTAGCGCCGCTGGAGCTCGAACAGGCCGAGCACGAAGCCCGCGACGCTGAAGTCGGCGACCGCGGCGGCGGACGCCCGCGCGACGAGCTGAGACAGGTCGGCCTCGAAGCGCGCGTACGGCAGGTCGTCCGGCACGAACGCCGCGGTCTCGAGCGTAATTCGCGCGCAGCGCGCGCCGTCGTTCAGCGCGATCCCGAGGAAGAACTCCGCGAAGCGGCGCCTGACCTCCTCCGGGAGCTCGGCGACGAACCCGAAGTCGACGATCGCCGCCCGACCGTCGTCCAGGAGGTACAGGTTCCCTCCGTGCAGGTCGCAATGGACGAAGCCGTCGACGAAGATCATCTCGTAGAGCGCCCGGAGCGCCGCCAGGAGCGCGGACCGCGACTCCGCCTTCGCGAGCGGCAGGAGCTCCGTCACGAGGAACGACTCGGTGGAGAGGCGCTCGACGACGGCAGGCACGACGACGTCCGCGTGGTCTGTGAGCGCCGCACGCACCCGCCGGCAGGCCTCCGCCTCGATCCGGAGGTCGATCTGGCGGAGGAGGCACGCGTCGAACTCGTCGACCGCCGCGAGCAGCGGCAGCCCGCGCAGGCCCGGCAGGCGAGCGGCGACACGCGCTGCCGCCCGGATCAGGCGCACGTCGAGAGCGACGAGCCGCGCGACCTCCGGACGCCGCACCTTCACGGCGACGGTCTCGCCGCTCCGGAGCACGCCACGGTAGACGCACGCGATGCTCGCGCTCGCGAGCGGCTCGGGATCCAGCTCGGTGAAGGCGTCCTCGAGCGCCAGTCCGGTCTCCGCGCGGAAGAGCGCCGGCACGCCGTCGAACGGCGCGGGCCGGAGGCGGTCTTGGAGCCGCTCGAGATGCACGATCGCCTCGAGCGGCAGGACGTCGCGGCGCGTCGCGAGGATCTGCCCGAGCTTCACGTAGCTCGGGCCGAGGCGCTCGAGCGTCCGACCGAGCAGCCTCGCCGCGACGGCCGCGCGCGACTCGCGGCGACGGATGCGGTTCACGGCGAGCGCTCCGGCCAGCCGGACCGCGCCGCAGAAGACGAGCGAGGCGGTCGCGACCGCCCGCACCACGAGGCGGAGGGTCAGCCCGCCACCCCCACGGCTTCCGCCGTTCGGCCGGCGAAGAGCCGCGCACCCTGCGCGAGCGCCCGGAGCTTCGCGAACGCGACGTCCCGCGGCAGGTGGTTCAACCCGCAGTCCGGCACCGCGACGAGCTCGGCGTCGAGGAGGGACGCGACCCGCTCGAGCGTTCCCGCCACCTCGTCGGGCGTCTCGACCTCGTGGGTCTGCACGTCGACGGCGCCGACGCCGTAGGCCTTGCCGGCGGGGAAGTCGCGCAGCGGCCCGAGATCCTCGACGCCGAGCCCGCTGAACGCGAGCACGACCTCGTCGACGTCGGCGCCGTCGAGGACCGGGAGGATCGCCTCGAACGGCGACGGGAAGATGCGGATGCCCAGGTGCGCGTCCGGGTCGGGGTTGTAGTTGCCCTGGCAGAGGTGGAGGGCGCGCCGCGCGTTCGTCACGCCGGCGAAGCAGCGGTTGACGCACTCGATCGCCCAGGGCTGGTCGTCCGCGAGGAACCACAGGATCGGCTCGTCGAGCTGGATCACGTCGCAGCCGGCCTCGTCGAGCCGGCGGAGCTCGTCCGCGATCACGTCCGCCATCGCCGCCGCCACCGCCTCGCGCGAGCCGTAGTGCTCGTCCCAGGCGACGGTCGCGAACATGTGCGGCCCCGTGATCGCTATTCGCACGCGCCTTTCCGTGGTGGCGCGCAGGAACGCGAGCTCGTCCTCGAGGCCGAGCGGCGCCGGCTCGAGCGGGCCGACGACGACCGGCGCGGGCAGCGAGGCCTCGGGAGCGACCGGCGTGATCCCGCTGCGGTCGCGCAGCTCGGCGGCGAACCCCGGGATCTGCGCCGCGAAGTGGTGGATCATCGCGTTCGGCGGCCCATGGCGGTTGTCGTCGCGGCGGAAGAGCTCGCCGTCGCTGACGACGTCGATTCCGGCCGCCTCCTGATCCTTGACCGCCGCGCGAGCCGCGCACGCCTTCGCGTCCTCGAACGCCTCTCGCGGGAGGTGCCCGACGGCCACCGCCTCGGCGAGGACCAGGTACCAGTCAGGAACGCTGTACGACCCGACTACGGTCGTGGTGAGAGCGTTGCTCATCGACTCTCCTTTCGAGGGTGCTGAGGAGCGGTGGGCGGCCACGCGGCTCGACCGCCGCGAGCGGCCGGAGCCGGACGGCGAGCGAGAGGAGCTCGTCGGCGAGCGCACCGAGTCGCGCTCCGACCTCCTCGCTCGCGAGGACGTAGCGGTCGCCGCAGAGCCGGTAGTCGCCGTTCACGGTCACGATCTGCGCGGGCACCGCGAGAGTGCGCAAGCTGCGCGCGACGGCGGCGAGGTGGTCGAGCGCCTGCGTCGTCGGGAACCCGCCGGCGTGCGAGAGGAGCGCGACGACCTTGCCCTGCACCTCCTTCGCCGACAGGTGGTCGAGCGCGTCCTTCACACAGCCGGAGTAGGAGCCGTGGTAGAGCGGCGTCGCGACCACGAAGCCGTCGCAGGCCTCCGCCTCGGCGCGGAGCGCGCGGGCCCGGCTCGCCTCGTGGGGAGCCACGGGCTCGCGCAGCACCGGGGGCAGCGGGCTCGACCCGATGTCCCAGCGGCACGTGCTCGCGCCCCGCTCGAGGAGGCAGTCCTCGGCGGCCCGGAGGAGCGCACCCGTGTGCGAGGGCCTCGCGTGGCTGCCCCCGAGCAGGAGGATCCGCGGCCTCGTCACGCCGGCACGTCCGCGGTCGCATAGGGTGCGAGAGCGGCGCGAAGCTCCTCGGGCACGTCCACCGGCTCCGGCAGGCCGCCGTTCCGCCGCCGCAGGCACGCGATCTGCTGCTCGCCCCGCGCGACCGTCTCCTCCCCGGTTCGGCCGGCGCGGACGTACTCGAAGCGCATCGTCACGCGGCCGTCGCCCACCCCGGCGAGCGACATGCGCACCGTGACCCGGTCGAACGCAGCGAGCTCGGCGAAGTAGTCGCACGAGCACCGCGTCGTCACGAGCACGAGGCCGTCGGCGAGCGCGTCCAGAACGCCCGGCGCCCGCTCGCGCAGGAAGAGCTCGCGGCAGTGGCCCTGCCAGCGGAGGTGGTTGGTGAAGTAGACGTTGCCGACGACGTTCGTCTCGTCGAACGTGACGACGTGCTCGTAGTCGAACGTCCGGCTCATCCACCGCCCCGAGTGAGGAACGCGAACGCGAGCGGCCCCTCGGCGCCGGCGACGCGACCGGCGTACGTGGCGATCGGGGCGCCGCCGGAGCGCAGCAGCACCCAGCCGTCGCTCGAGCACGTCGCCACGGTCAGCGGAGCGCCGAGCGCACTGCCCGCCTTCTGGACGCACTCGCTCGCCGCCCAGAGCCGGGTCGCGGTCGTGTCCAGGCCCTCGTCGAGGTCGCCCGCGATGCCGGCCGCGAGGTCGAAGCGATTCCGGCCCAGGAGGTCCTGCCACATCGTCTCCGCCCGGCCGACCACGCGCTCGACGTCGCAGGCGACCGTGCCCTCGCCGGCGACTGCGAGCGTGAACCCGTCGACGTGGGCGGCGGAGACGGCACGGCCCTCGACCTCCGGACGCCCGTCGTAGCGGCGCTCGACGGGGCCGTTCGTCCCGGCGGCGGCCGCGACGGCTCGGTCCGAGCTCGCGCGGGCGGCGCGCCGCGCGAGCACGAGGTCGAGATCGCGGCCGGTCAGCTCCGCGACGCGTCGCTCGAGGTACGGGACGAGCAGCGGCACCGGCCAGCGCTCCGGCGCCGTCGTCGCTCCGACTCGCCGGAGCCGGAGCCCCTGCCACCGCTCGACGAGCGCTCCGTCGGGCGCCGCGACGTCGACGTCCCACACGAGCACCTTCCCGTCGGCCTCGCGCTCGCGGCCGCTGACGACGAACGGCCCGTCGCCCTCCGGGGGCCGCACGATCGCGAGCCGCTCGATCCCGACCGGCAGCACGCGCTCGCCCGGCACGCACGCCTGGAGCGCGTGGAGGACGGAGTCGTGGACGCCGGGGTCGCCGAGCAGCAGCCGCGGTGGGAGGAACGGGCCGAACCAACCGTCGCCGCGGCCCTCGACCTCCGCCACGCACCGGCGCGCGCTCAGCACGCGGTATCGCCGCAGGCGACGGAACCGTGGGCCGTGGAAGAGCAAGGTGTCGTAGAGCTCCTCCGGGCGCAGCGGCACCTCGCCCTCGCTCGCGACGCCGTCGAAGGTCTCGGCCGCGGCCGCGGGCGCGGGTTCGGTGCGGAAGGTCGCACCGAAGTGGTCGGAGCGGAAGCCCGACTCGTCGCTTCGGACGACGGCGGTCGCGGAGCCGTCGCGGCCGCGCAGCGCGGCCGTGCGGATCCTCCTGACGCCCGCGGGCGGCACGGTCACGGCGTGCTCGAACGTGACGTTCTCGAGCACGTTCGGCTGACGGCCGAGGACCGCGGACGAGGCCTGCGCCATCGCCTCCATCCCGAGCACCGCGGGCAGGAGGCGCACTCCGTCGAGCACGTGGTCGGCGAGGTACGGGTCGCTGCCGTCGCCGAGCTCCGCCTCCGCGGCGAGCTCGACGCCGGGGTAGTCCAGCACCGTCCGCTCGACGAAGCGAAGCAGAGGTCGCTCGGCCCGCTCGAGCTCGACCGTCGGCGGAAGGCCGAAGCGGCCGGCCGCGACCACCTCGACCGGCAGCCGGTCGGCGCAGAGCAGCTCGTCCAGGAGCGCGATCCCGTCGTCGATCGCGATCGGGTCGACACCGGCACGCGCGAGGGCGTCGAGCGTGCCGAGCCGCTCGCCCATGCCCGCGCCGGCCCAGACCGACCAGGCGACGTGGACGCACCGGCACCGCGGCGCCCGCGCGGCGACGCGCTCGATCTCGACCCGAAGCCACTCGTTCGCGAGCGCGTAGTGCGCCTCACCGCGGAGGCCCATCGTCCCGATGATCGAGCCGAACCCGGCGAGCAGCCGCAGCTCGTCGAGGTCGATCGCGTCGAGGACGTTGCGCAGGCCGTGCACCTTCGGCGCGATCGTTCGGGCAAGCGAGCCCGCATCGACGTCGGCGAGCAGCGCCGGCTCGTTCACGCCGGCGCCGTGCAGGATCGCCCGCACCGGGCCGACGCCCGCGACCGCCCGCCGCAGCGCATCCGTGTCGCAGACGTCGGCGGACGCGTACCGGAAGCTCACTCCCGCGGCGGCGAAGCGGCGCAGGTTGGCGGCCAGCTCCGGATCCGCGTCCGGGTCGGAGCGCCCCACGAGCACGAGCGACAGACCGTGACGGCGCGCGAGGTCGAGCGCGCACTCGGCGACGATCCCCTTGCCGCCGCCGGTCACGAGGGCGAGGTCTCCGGGAGCGAGCAGCCAGCTGCCCTCGGCGAGCTCGAGCGGACGGAGCAGCGGCACGCGGCGGGCGCCGGAGCCGTCGAACCGAACCTCCGCGAAGCCGACGGTCGACTCCGCTTCGGCTCGGGCGCGCTGGAGGTCCTCGTCGCGCTCGACCCCGACGACCGAGGTCGGCACGGCGCGCTCGAGATGCACCACGCGCGCGAACGCGCCGGCGACCTCGCCGCGTTCGACGACCGCGAGACGGTCGACCTCTCGCCGCGCCGCTTCGACGAGCAGCTGGAGCACGGTCTCGTCGCGTGCGCCGTCGAGCGCGACGACGACTCCCCGCTCGTCGCCGTCGCCTTCGCCGGCGAACGCGGCCGCGACGGCGTCGGCGAGCTCGTGCTTAGCGCCGACGACGGTCCAGCTCGTCGCGACCCGCGTGCGTGCCGGCGGCGCCGGTCGCTCGACGAAGATCCGCTCGAAGGGCCGGAGCCAGGCCTCGACGCCGGCCGCCACCGCGGGCTCCTCTTCCGGCGCGGTCTCGGCGAGGCGCTCGAGCGCCCGCGCGAGCTCGGCCACCGTCGCCGTCGCGAGCTCGCTCGGAGCGACCGGCGGCGCACAGCCGAGCGCGCACGCGGCGCGAGCCGCGATCTCGCCGACGGCGATCGAGCTGAGGTGCAGGTCGCCGAGCAGGCGGCTGTCGTGGGCCACGGCGGCGACCGGCAGCTCGGCCTGACTCGCGACGAGCTCGCGCACGACCGCGAGCGCGTCGCCGGCCGGCGCCGGTGCGACCTCGGCGTCTCCGGCGGCGGTATTGCGCGCCGGATCGGGCGCGACGTCGAGCGGGGCGGCTTCGCACGGGTTCGCGAGGAACCGGCGAGGGACTCCCAGCTCGAAGGTGCGCGTGAACCGGCCCTCGAAGAGCGGGGCGGTGTCCGCCACGGCGCCGGCCGCGAAGAGCGCAGCCGCGGCCAGCAGCGCCGGCCGAAGCGTCGACGCGCCGACCTCGAGCGCGACGGCCGGTACCGCAGCCTGCCGGGCGGCGAGCGAGGCGAGGACCCGTCCAGGTCCGATCTCGACGAGCAGCTCGGCCCGTGCGGCCGTGAGCTCCAGCGCCTGCACGAACAGCACCGGCGCGGTCACCTGCCGAACGAGGAGAGCCCGCAGGTCCGCTCCCGGCTCGAGCGCCTCACCCGTCACCGTGGAGACGACGGATCGGCGAAGCGGCGAGAACGCGGCTTCTCGGAGTGCCGCCTCCAGCGCCTCGACCGACGGCGCGACGACCTGCGAGTGGAACGCGTGCGAGACCGGGAGCTGCGTCGCGGCGACTCCTTCGGCGGCGGCCCGACGGACCACCTCCGCGACCGCGTTCGTCGGACCGGAGACGACGGTCTGATCCGGAGCGTTCACCCCGGCGACGACTGCCTGCGTGCCGGTGCAGAGACGCGCGGCGATCGCTGCGTCCGCGACCAGCCCCGCCATCGCACCGGCCCGGCGCCCGAGCGCGCGCATCGCGCTGCCGCGGGCGGCGGCGAGTCGAACGACTCCGGCCGCGTCGAGGGCGCCGGCCCAGTGCAGCGCGGTCAGCTCGCCCAGGCTGTGTCCGACCGCGACCTCTGCGTCGACGCCGAGGCGGTCGAGCAGCGCGAGCCCCGCGAGCGAGGACGCCACGATCGCCGGCTGCGCAAACGCGGTGTCGACGGTGTCGGCGGCAGGCTCGAGCCGCGCCTCCGCGAGCGCCGAACGGACGAAGCCGAACCGCCGTGCGAGCGCTCCGCCGTCAGCGGTGACCGCCGTTCCCTGGCCTGAGAAGAGGTAAGCCACGCGCGCCGGGCGGGCGCCGCTCCCGAGGAAGACGCCGGCCTGCGGGTCGAGCCGGGACGCCTCGCCGGCGTCGAGCGCGTCGCCGAGCAGCTCGAGCCTTCGCGCCAGCTCGTCCGCGCGCGACGCGACGATCGCCGCCCGGATGCCGTCCCGCTCGCGGGGAAGCTCGGCGTGGAGCGCCGCCGCAGCGTCGCCGAGCTCCGCGATGCTCAGCTCGGGCGCCGCGCGTGCCAGCGCCGCGACCGAGGCCGCCACCTCCCGCCGCGTTCCCGCGAACAGGAAGAGCTCCGCGTCCTGCGCCGAGGCTCCGAGCCGGCGCTCGGGCACACCGAGCCGGCGCCGCCGCAGCGACGGCGCCACGCGCTCGAGCACGACGTGCGCGTTCACCCCGCCGAATCCCATCGCGCTGACGGCGGCTCGCCGCGGGCCGTCCGTCGGCCACGGCTCGGGCTCGGCCGCCACGCGCAGGTTCGCCCCGTCGCCGCGGAGCTCGTCGTGCGGCTCGCCGCACGAAGTCGCCGGCGGGATGACCTCGGCGGCGAGGCTCAGTGCGGCCTTGATCAGCCCCGCCACCCCGGCGGCGGCCTTCGTGTGGCCGATGTTCGCCTTGATCGAGCCGATCGCCGCCCGGCGCCGAGCTCCCGCCTCGGCGCGTGCGTGCGTCAGCGCGGCGAGCTCGGTGGCGTCGCCGACGACCGTGCCGGTGCCGTGTCCTTCGAAGAGGTCGACCGAGCCGATGTCGAAGCCGGTGCGCGCGTACGCCCGGCGGAGCGCGAGCAGCTGGCCCGGGAGCTCGGGTCGCGTGATCCCGCCGGTGCCGTCGGAGGAGATCCCGAAGCCGCGCACCGCGACCGGCGGGGTCTGACCCTCGGAGGTCGCGTCGGCGAGCCGGCGGAGAACGACGAAGCCGCACCCCTCGCCCGGCCAGAAGCCCTGCGACCGCCGGTCGTAGACGCGCATCTCCTCGCGGGCGAGCGCGCCGGCCTTCGCGAAGCCGATCAGCTCGAACGGGTCGAGGCTCAGGTCGACGCCGCCGGCGATCGCGACGTCGACGTCTCCGCGCTCGAGGGCGGCGGCCGCCGTCGCGACCGCGAGCAGCGACGACGCGCACGCCCCGTCGACCGTGTAGGCGCCGCCCTTGAGGTCGAAGAAGTTGCAGATCCGCCCGGCGATCGTGTTCGAGAGCCCGCCTGCGAGCGTCTCCTCGTCGATCTCTCCGAAGGGCTGCTTGAAGTCGCGCTCGAGCTCCGCCAACAGCCGCTCTCGCTCCGCTTCGGGCATCCGCTCGCGCTCGAGCGCAGCGCCGACCACCCGGCGCACGTACGGCCAGCGCAGGCGCAGGCTCCGCGCGCGCGAGAACTCGCCCGTGAGCGTGTTCCCGACGATGACCGCCGTGCGCTCCCGGTCGAGGCCGGCGCCGTCCGGGTAGCCGGCGGCGGCGAGCGCCTCGGCCGCGACGTCGAGCGCGAGCCAGTGCGCGAGGTCGGCGGCGCGGAAGGTCCGCCCCGAGATCCGGAAGCGGACGCGGTCGAACTCCCACCCTTCGAGCACGGCCGCCTGCATCGCGTACGTGCGGTCGGGCGCCTCCGGATCGGGCGAGAAGTAGTCGTCGCCCCGCAGCCGTTCCGCGGGGAGCCGCCGGAACGCCCGCCGCTGCGCGAGCACGTTCTCCCAGAGCTCGTCGGGGGAGTCCGCGTCCGGGAAGCGGCAGGCCATCCCGACGATCGCGAGCGCCGTCATCCCACGCGTGCGCCACGCAGCGCGTACGTCTGCGCGACCCGGAGCCGCGCCCTCGCGGCCGCGAGGTAGAGGCCAACGCCGCGAGCCGCCGAGACGATCGTCAGCGCGTAGAAGAGGCCGAAGACGACGTGGAACGAGACGAGTGCCCCGTAGACCATCGCGGTCGCGAAGCCGAAGAACGTCTGCGCGCGTCGCTCGATCGGCGTCGTCCCGGGGTCGGTGATCATGTAGTTCGTGTAGATCACGAACACGAACCCGGTCATCGGCAGGAGCGGGGCGGCGAGCGGCGCCCCGAGGAACGCGCTCCGCGCCAGGGCCTGGAGCGCGAAGCCGCCGAGCCACCCGAGGATCAGCGGCCACTTCCCGGTCAGCTTCGCGTTCAGCATCGTGCCGGCGCCGAGCACCGCGACCGGGACGATCCAGTCGAGCGGCCCGGAGATGTTCTCCGAGAACTGGTACGGCGGCGAGATGCCGACCCAGCTGTAGAAGAGCAGCACGACGGTGATCCCGAAGTTGGACGGGTTCATGACGTGTCGCCACCCGCCGCCGACCGGCGCGCGGATGAGGAACTTCGAGCCGATCGCGATCGCGGTCGCGGTCACGATCGGCATCAGCCTCGCGTTCGGGTAGAGCAGGAGCGCGATCGACAGCGCCGTGATGTGCGCGGGGAGCAGGTAGTGGAAGAAGACGCTCGGGCCGCCGCGGTAGCGCGCGGGGCGGCCGGCCGCCCACGCGTCGAGCGTCTCCAGCGCGAGCTCGAGGACGTACGCCGTCACGAGCGCCACGACCGGCTGCGCCCACGAGTCCTCGAAGCCGAGCCAGAACGCGCCGGCGACCGTGAAGGCGGTGATCGAGATGCCGAACCGCCGCAGCGCGGCGTTGCGTCGCTGGAGCGGGGTCATGGCGTCCCTCCTTGGGCGAGGACGACGGTCTGCCAGCCGGGGCGGAGCGCGAGCGTCGTCCGCCGCACGACGCCGAAGCCGTCGCGCCACGCGAGGTCGACGCGGACGCGTACCGCCGCCGTGTGCCCGAGCCCGAACAGGAGCTCCGGCGCGCTGACGCTCGCGTGGCCGTTCCCGCCGTCGACCTGTCCGATCAGCGTCCGGCCGTCGGGCAGGTGCACGACCGCCTGGGCGCCGGTCGCCGGCCGCTCGAGCAGTCCACCGGGATGGCCGGCGAGCACGCGCGTCCGTCCGCGCTCTCCGCCGGGCGGCAAAAGCAGCCGGAGCCCGAGGTAGTGGTGCCGCCCGGGTGCGCGGTTGACGTACAGGTACGACGGAGCCCACTGGCCCGCCACCGCGAGGTCGAGCAGACCGTTCCCATCGACGTCGCCGGTCGCGGTGCCGCGGCTCACGACGACGCGACCGAGCCCGACCGAGTCCGCGAGCTCGGCGTACCGCCCGGCCGGCCCGCGCACGAAGAACTGGAGGTGCTGGTGCCCGCTCAGGTCGGAGCCTGCACCGAAGTGCGGCCACACGCCCGCGTGATGGAGGAGCGTGTCGTTCGCCATCGCCAGCTCCTGGAGCTCCGGCCAGCGGTTCGTCGAGCCGCGCAGGAACCCGGTCGCCTGGACGATCTGGTTCGCGCCGCTGTCGTCGAAGTCGCCGATCTTCGCGTCCCACGCCCAGCCGCTTCGCGACAGTCCGAGCGGCTCGCTCTCGTCCGTGTACGGCGCGCGACCCTTCGCGAGGTCGGAGGCCGGGCCGGTGGGAACGAACGCGAAGTTGCTCTCCTCGAGCGCGTACGGGCTCGTGATGTTGCTGACGAAGATGCCGAGCTTGCCGTCGCCCTTCAGGTCGCCGAACGCGACGCCCATCCCCTTGAAGGAGTCCTTGCCGAGCACCTTCGACCCGGGCGTCGTGAACCCCCGGCGGCCGGTCGCGACGACGAGCTCGACGTGCCCCGGCGTCGACTCGTCGTAGAGGAGGCGGTCGGGCCCGAAGTCGTTGGCGAAGTAGAGCTCCGGGAGCAGGTCGCCCGTCAGGTCGGCTGCACCGATCGCGAGCGTCCACCCCTTCGCGACGCGCGTCGGCAGCGCGCCCTTCGCCTCGACGAAGCGTCCGCCCGGCCGCCAGAGCAGGATCCGGTCGACGCCGCCGTTGTAGGCGCGCGACATCGAGTCCTGCATCTGCATCGCCGGGTCGTGCGTCGCCGAAGCGTCGAGCACGCGCGAGCCGTCGGGGAAGTAGTTGCCGACGACGAGGTCCTGGTGCCCGTTCCCAGTGACGTCGGTCGCGAGGATCGAGTCGGTGTACCAGCGGCCGCCGCCGCGAACCAGCTCCCGCCGCACGAACGCGCGCGGGCCGAGCTTCGTCCCGGCGCGGCGGAGGAACAGCACGGGCGTCCGCCCCCAGTAGTACGCGAGCAGGTCGAGGCGCCCGTCCTCGTCGAAGTCGCCCGGCAGGCAGCCCATCGGCGCCGTCGTCCTCGCGTCGTAGGGAAGCGGCGCCACGTCGAGCGTGAACGGCTGGTATCGGTCGCCCGTTCCGGGCGCGGGCGCGACGGTGATCCGGTCCGAGCGAGGGTCGACGAGACAGACGTCGTCCGGCAGTCCGTTCCCGTCGAGGTCGGCGAGCGAGACGGCTGCCCCGACCGCGGAGATCCAGCCCGCGATGTTCCGGAGCGGGGGCTCGACGGTGCGGATCCAGTGCGTCGGGCGAGCCGCGACCGCGAGCGGCCGCGACTCGAACGCGAACCGCGAGGCCATCCGCTCCTGCTCGGCGGAGCTGTAGGCAGGCAGTCGCGTCAGCAGCGCGCACACGACGATGACTGCGAGCGCGGCGATCCTGGTCGCCTGCCGGCGGAGGTGGCCGTTCACGCCGGCACCGCGGCGGCGCTCAGCTCGATCCGGATCGCCGTCCGCCAGCGCTCGTAGTCCTCGGCGCAACCCTCGTCCGCGGCCGGCCTCGTTCGATCGGTCAGCGCGGCGGCGGCGTGGACGTCGAGCCCGCAGAAGATCCCAACCGCGGTCTCGTTGTGGGGGACGACGTTCCGCGCGCGTGCGCGCGCGCCTGCAGCAAATGCCGCTCCCTGCGCGACGTGGCCGGACAGGGTGCCGGCGAGCTCGCGGATCGCCTCGAGGGACTCGGCGCTCGCGCCTCCGGCGTAGGTCGCCGCCAGGCCGGCGCCGCTCCAGAGGTCTGCATGGCGCTGCGGCGGGAAGCCGTCGATCGCGCGCGCGATCCGCTCCGCGCTCGCCGCTTCGACGAACCAGAGCGCGCGGCCCATTCCCTGGTCGAACGCGCGCAGCTCGTAGCCGCGAAGCCGCGTCGGCTGCTTCGCGGCCCGAACCGTCTCGGCCGGCCGGAAGAACGCCTCGTGAAAGCCGTACCCGTCGAGCGCGAGCCAGCGCAGGAGCGGATCGAGCTCAAGCCGTCCCCACGGGCGGCGGTGGAGCCGCGCGAGCGCCCAACCGGCGCCGACGTGGACCATGTAGACGTGAGGACTGCCGATGCCGCCGGCGAAGGTCGCGACCCGGCGCGGCCGGCCGGGCACCAAGAGGTCGAGGAGGGCGAGCGCCATGCCCGCGCCCTCGAACGCGAAGCCGCGCTCGGCCCTCGGAACCTCCTCGAGCTGCGGACCGAGCTCCTCGAAGGGAACGGCGACCGCGGCGTTGAAGCCGGCCGCGAAGCTTCGGCCGTGCAGCTCGAGCAGCTCCCGCACGGCCGGCTCGCACGGCGCGAACCCGCGTACCTCGAAGTCGACTTCCCGCTCCGGGATCCTGAGGATCAGTGCCGCAGCCCGCCGGGCGAGCGAGCGGCGAGGCTTCGTCGTGCGCTCGAAGCGATCCCGACGCGCAGCCGTCGTCACCCTGAGATCGAACCAGCGGATCGGCCCCGCCGGCCATGCCCGTAAGTGCGGAAAACCGACGGCTTCGGCGCGCGTCCGCACGTGCCTCCGTTGCCCGAACGACCGAATTTCCGGCCTTCCGTCTGCGGCCCGACGCTCCCCCTCGACCTGTCCGTCGGCACGATGAGGTTTGACCTGCGGGAGCGACTGCACTATTGATTCGGAACCAACCGCATTTCCCCTAGTCCCGGGAGCTCTGCGGCGGTGGTATCGGTTCGATCGGCAGCCGATCCCTCCGGCTCCGTCCCCTATCCCGTGCATTGGGGGCAGCAGCTGATCGAGCCGAAGCGGGTCGGAATCGTCCACGAGCATGACGTCCTTCGTCGTGGAATGGAGAGCTGGCTCAACGAGGATCGGCTCCTGTCGCTGTGCTTCACGGTTGCGGAGGACCCGCCGGACGACTCCGTGGAAGCCGTCGTCGTCTCGGCGCGCGCGCTGACGGCACCGTCGCTCACGTGTCCGCTCGTCCTCATCGACGACGAGTCGGCGTGTGCGTCAGGGGTCCAGAGCCCGCGGGTTTACGCGACGCTGCCCTTCACGATGGTGACGCCCGACCACCTGCTCGCGTCCGTACGGGCTGCGGCGGTCGGCCTGCGGACGGAGCAACCGGAGCTGAGGCCCGCTCCCCGCCGGCTCGACGAGCGGCGGCTCCAGATCCTGCGGCTCCTCGCTTCCGGCGAGACGACGCGGACGATCTCAACCACGCTCTGCTACTCCGAGCGGACGATCAAGGGCTTGATCAGCGACCTCGAGTACGAGCTGAAGGCGAAGAGCCGTGCGCAGGCGGTCGCGGAGGCGATCCGGCAGGGCCTGATCTAGGCCGGACCTGGCTAGCTCTCCAAGAGCTGGATCCGGTAGCCGTCCGGGTCGAGGATCACGGAGAAGACGTTGCCGAACTCGATCCGGAAGGGCTCGCGCCGGACGCACGCGCCTCGTTCCTTGAGCACGGCGGTCGTGTGCTCGACGTCGTCGACGTACACGCCGAGCGAGCAGCCCGAGGTGGCGTTCGGACCGACGTCCTCGCCGGCGGCGTGCAGGCTCAGGAGGATGTTCCCGGCGTCGAGCTCGACCCACCGTTCGGCCGACGCCCGGAGCTCGAGCCCGAGCAAATCGCGGTAGAAGTGCAGGCTCCTGCGCAGGTCGCCAACGACGAGCATCACCATGCCGAGGCGCCCGATCATCGCCTGGCGCCGCCCGGCCGCGGCTGCGTCGGTCATGCGATCCAGGCCTCCGGAGCGGGGCGCCCGTTGCCGATCGCGGGAAAGAGCTGGTCGAGCCGGTCGAGCTCGTGGTCGGCGAGCTCGGCGTCGAGCGCGGCGACGGCCGCGTCGAGGTGCGCGACGATCCTCGGGCCGGCGACGACCGCGGTCACTCCGGGCCTCGAGGCGACCCAGGCGAGCGCGAGCTGCGCCGGGTCCCGGCCGGCCTCCGCGCAGAAGGCCTCGTAGGCGGCGATTGCGTCGCGATGCCGCTCGAGCGCGAGCGCGGCCCGCCCCTGCGCCGACTTCACGGCCGTCCCGTCGGCGAGCTTGCGGAGCACGCCGCCGAGCAGGCCGCCGTGCAGCGGCGACCAGACGAGCACCGCGATCCCGTACGCGTTCGCCGCCGGGATCACCTCGAGCTCCGCGTGGCGCGTGAACAGGTTGTAGACGCACTGCTCGGACGCGAGCCCGAGCAGGTGGCGATCCGCGGCCGCCTCCTGCGCGGCGACGAGGTTCCAGCCCGCGAAGTTGGACGAGCCGACGTAGCGCACCTTGCCTTGAGCGACCAGCGTCTCCATCGCCTGCCAGACCTCGTCCCAGCACACCGTCGGGTCGACGCAGTGCATCTGGTAGAGGTCGATCCAGTCGGTCTGGAGCCGGCTGAGCGAGGCCTCGCACGCAGCGACGATCCGGCGAGCCGAGAGCCCGCTTCCGTTCGGGCCCGGCCCCATCTCGTGGCCGAGCTTCGTCGCGAGGACGACGTCGTCGCGGCGGCCCGGCGCCGCAGCGAGCCAGCGCCCGATCACCTCCTCGGTGTGGCCCTTGTAGACGCGCCAGCCGTAGATGTCCGCGGTGTCGACGAGGTTGATGCCGCGAGCCAGCGCGTGGTCGAGAAGCTCGTGCGCCTCCCGCTCCTCGACGCGGCCGCCGAAGTTCACCGTCCCGAGCGCGACGCGGCTGACCTCGAGGCCCGTTCGCCCGAGGCGGCGGTAGAAGCCGTCTATGTCCGCCACCCACCAAAACTACCACTTATTTATGAAGTTAAGAAGTGGCCGCAGCCGCGAACTTGCTTGACGTACGGCTTCGAATACTTCATTATCATATGGCATCTGCGAGTCGGGCGACCGGACGCGCAGGGATCGCCATCCACATGGGAGGTAGGTGTTGTCAACCCCAGAGACATACGAGTCGCTCAACATCGAGCCGAAGCCGCTCCGGCCGCACATCCTCGCCGCTGCGACCGTGGTCTTCGGCGAGGACTACTACAACGGCCAGCGCGAGACGATCAACCTCTCCGGCTTCGTGCAGCTGAACAAGTGGCCGATGCCGGGCTTCGCGCACCGTGTCGACGACCGCGGTCACGCCGAGTTCGACCTCGAGCTGATCAGCGCCCCGGAGGTCGGGATCAAAGGCTTCAGCTACATGCTCGACGACCGCATCCAGGTCCTGTCGAACCCGTACCTGCCGAACACGGGCTACGTACGCCAGATCGTCCCAGGGAAGAACTTCCCGGCCGAGTTCTACATCCGGCGGTTCGGCGTCCTGGAGACGAGCACGCTGAGGCTTGCGCACCGCGACGTGATCGACATCAAGGGCGTGGTCGACGGCATCCCGCCGTACAAGAAACCGCTGACGGCGCCGTTCCTCGGGACGGTGCGCGGCGACGGACCGGGAACGGTCGTCCCGGCGCCGAACGTCGTTCGCGGCACGACGCTCCCCGAGGCGTGGTACCCGGCGAACGGGCAGAACGAGCCGGTCGGCCTTACGCCGACCGTCTTCTTCGCCGACAGCATGGGGCCGTGCGTGTCGATGCTCGTCGACCCGTCGCTGATCATCCAGAGCACGATGAGCGGCCGCGCCACCGTGGAGGTGAACGGCGCGACCGAGGAGATCGAGCTCGCCGGCGACCACAAGCTGGCGGGCGGCGCAGAGATCCTGCTCTTCGAGCCCGAGAAGCACGGCGAGGGCGACGGCGTGCTCGCGCAGCTCGCGCGGCTCGCGCTCGTCGGCGAGTCCGCGGCGCTCGGCGGCCGCGTGATGGTGCGGGTCAGCTTCTTCCAGCCGTCCGGCGGCACCGTCGGCGAGGGCTGGGAGGACGGCCTCAGCTCGATCCGGTTCCCGAGCGAGCTGCACCTCGACGCTCAGATCGAGATCGTGACGCCGGCCGGCGTGCTCTATTCGGCGGGCGCGACGCACCTGAGCGGGACGCTGCCGGACGTCGAGGTCACCGGGGCCGAGCTCGCCAAGGACGGCGGGGACGTGGCGCTCCTCACGGCCGACGGCGATCCGAGGGCCTGGCTGAAGGGGATCGACCTTCAGCTCGGCGACGCCCAGGTCGGTCGCGAGGCGCACCTGATCCCGGCGCTCGCCGTCTGAGGGAGCGGAAGGGCGTGCATCTGGTTGGCGGTGCCGTGCTGCGGCGGACGGTCGCACGGCACCGCCGGCCAGCTCGGCACCGTCGACTCCACGCCGACCGCGAAACGGCTGCATGAACGACCGGCTCTTGCTCATGCACCAGGTGATGATCGGGGACCGGCGACGCGTGACGGCCTACGACCGCGCGCTCAAGCAGGCGCTCCGCCCCGGCGACGTGGTCGTGGACGTCGGGGCCGGCCTGCTCGTGCTCTCGCTGCTCGCCCTCAAGCACGGGGCCCGGCACGTCTACGCGATCGAGGCCGATGCCGAGACGGCCTTCCTCGCCCGGGAGATCGTCGCGCGCAACGGGATCGAGGATCGGGTCACCGTGATCGAAGGCGACGCGCGCCTCGTGCGGCTGCCCGAGAAGGCGGATTTGCTCGTGTCCGAGATGATGGGCAACCTCGGCCCGGAGGAGGAGATGGCGGCGATCGTCGCCGCGGTCGCACGCCACAACCTCCGGCCGGGTGCCCGCGTCGTCCCGGAGCGACTCGTGACGCGAGTGCAGGCGGTCGAGCTCGCGTCCGAAGGCTGGGGCGTCTGGCAGGACGACGTCTGGGGCTACTCGCTCGCGACCGTGCGCGAATACGCGTCCAGCGGCGCGCAGCTGCACTTCTTCAACCGACGGCCGCGGCTGCTGAGCGACGCGGCGGTCATCGCCGACAGCCGCATGGGCGACAGCGACCGGTCTCGCAGCGGGACGCTCGCGTTGACGATCAAGAAGGTCGGGACGCTGCACGCGATCATCGGCTACTTCGCGGCGACGCTCGCGCCGGGCGTCGAGATCTCGAACTTCCCGAGCTACCCCGGCTGCAACTGGGCCGTCTGCGTCTGGCCGATGCAGTACACCGACGTCGTCCCCGGCGACGAGATCCGCGTCGAGGTGCACCGGCCCACCGACGTCCGGATCGCGACCGACTGGCGCCTCAGCTGCGGCCTCGCGCGACACCAGGAGTCGTGTCTGCCCACGCGGTAGCCGAGCACCGGCCGCACGAGCAGGAGGCGATCACGGATCGTGCGCCGGGCCGCCTGGCGGTATGGCTCCGCGCAGCACGGCTGAGCGTCCTCGTCGCTTACCGGATCGTCCCCGCCGCGCTCGGCGCGCTCGTGCTGCGGCTCGCGGGACGGCGTGCCTCGGCCGCCCGCTACCTCTCGCGGCGGCTCGTCGTGCTCGTCCAGGACCTCGGACCCGTCTTCGTCAAGGTCGGGCAGATCCTGGGGACCCGCCGCGACGTCCTGCCGGCCGCGCTCTGCGACGAGCTGCGCCTCCTGCACGACGCGGTCGAGCCGATGCCCCCCGCCGAGGCGCGCGCGTCCTTCGCCGCGCTCTACGGCGACGGCGTCTTCCGGGAGCTGGACGAGGAGCCGGTCGCGAGCGGCAGCATCGCGTGCGTCTACCGCGCGGTCGCCGAGGACGGACGCGTGGTCGCCGTCAAGCTGCAGCGGCCCGGGATCCGCACGGTCGTCGCGCGCGACCTCGCGCTCGTCTCGCGGGGCGCGCGCCTCGTCGGTCGGCTGCGCGCGTTCCGCGGAGTCCCGATCGAAGGCCTCGTGGCGGACGTCTCGCGCGCGATCGACGGCCAGATCGACTTCCCGGCCGAGACCGAGAGCCTCGAGCGCCTGCGAGCGAGCCTGGCGTCGGTGCCGCGCGTGTGGGTGCCGCGGGTCGAGCGAGACCTCGGCCGTGACCGCGCGATTGTGATGGAGTTCATCCCCGGCCTCGACGCGGGCTCGCTCGACCGCTTCCCCGTCGCCGCGGCGAAGCGGTTCGCAAAGAGCGCGCTCACGGCCGTCTACGAGATGCTCTTCGTCGACGGCTTCGTCCACTGCGACCTTCATCCGGGGAACCTCTACTTCACGGATTCCGGCCAGGTCGTGATCCTCGACGCGGGCTTCAGCGTCCAGCTGTCCGACCGGCTCCGGCGCCTGTTCGCCGAGTTCTTCATGAACATGTCGCTCGGCCGGGGCCGCCGGTGCGCCGAGATCGTCGTGCAGAGCGCGTCGTCGGTGCGGGACGACGCGGACATCGCCGGGTTCAGCGAGCGGCTCGCCGACCTCGTCGAGCGGAACTTCCGGGTGCCGGCGAAGGACTTCAGCCTGATCGCCTTCGCGACGGAGATGTTCGAGCTCCAGCGCCGCTACGGGCTGATGGCGGCGACGGAGCTCGTCTTCCCCCTTCTCTCCCTGCTCGTCGTCGAGGGCACCGTCCGCGCGCTCGACCCGGAGCTCGACTTCCAGGAGATCGCGAAGCCGGTGCTCATGCGCGGCGTCTTCGCGACGAAAGAGCCGGCCCTCGGTCGCGTCCATGCGGCCGGCGGCTGACCTCCTCGGCGAGCTGCACGCGGCCGTCGTCGCGGCGTCCGGACGGCCCACGGCGACGAACGGTCCCCCACCGTTCGCCGGCTTCTTCGACGACGAGCTCGCGCGGTGCCTCTCGCCGCTCGAGCTGGCGGCGCTCCTCGACCACGCCGAGCATCGCGAGGGCGCGCTCGCGGCGGCGCGGAGCGGGCATCTCGACGCGGCTCGCGACGAGCTCGACGCGGCGCGCGAGTCGCTGCGCGCGTCGCGGCTCTCGGAGGAGACGACGGCGCTCGCGACGGCCTTCCTCGAGCCGGTCGAGGCCTACCTCCAGTACCGGCTCGGGCGGTACGACGCGGCGCGCGAGCTGCTCCTCGACGCTTCCGCGCTCGACGGCGCCCTCGTCCGGGACTGCGGTCTCGCGTTCCTGAGCGCCCACCGGCTCCAGATCGCCCACAACCTGCTGCGAATCCAACGGCGGCTGGGCGAACGCGAAGACGCAGTCGCACTGACGGCCGCGTTCCTCGACTACCTCGAGCTCGGGGTGAGCTGCGTGCCGGAGTCGCTCGCGTCGCCGCGCCGTTGCCTCGACGCGGTTCCGGACGAGATCCTCGACTTCTACTTCGAGGCGTTCGCGGCCGAGATCGCAGCGCTCCTGGCCGGGTGCGTCGACGCGCAGGCGCGGGCGCTGTTCCGGCCGCTGGCGTCGCATGTCCGATGCGGCGGGACGCTCGCCCCGGGCGCCCACGCATGGCTACTGGCGAAGTCGCTCGCGCTCGACGGTCCGCCACCGGCTGCGCTCGCCGCCGCGGTCCGGCTCGCCGGGCGCGAGGCGGTCGACCCGTCGTTCCGCGCTGCCGCGTTGCGCGACGCCGCCGAGCTCTGGGCGCGCGTCGGCATCGAGTCAGACGGGCTCGCTCGTGCGAAACCCGTCGACTCGAAGCGGCGGCATGGCCGTCCGCGGCAAGTCTCCCCAGCCGCGGCCGATCGCCGCCTGCGTTCGCCCCACCTCGCGGATGCGGCCGAGCAGCTCGAACGGGCTCTCGTGGAAGCGGAGCTCGCCGACGGCGCCGACGACCTCGCCGCCGCGCACGAGGAACGTGCCGTCGCGCGTGACGCCGGTTAGGAGGAGCCTGCTCGGGTCGACCTCGCGCAGGTACCAAAGGCAGGTGAGGAGCAGGCCTTCGTCGGTCGAGGCGACCATGTCGTCGAGGCTGCGCCCGCCCGGCGTCCCGTCCAGGATCACGTTGTCGATCCATGGCGTGACGGGGAGCCCGCTCGCCGCGGCCGAGCTTCGCGTCTGCACGAGCGCCGACAGCGTCCCGTCGGAGATCCACCGCGTCGGCTCGAGCGGCAGGCCGTTGTCGAAGACCGAGCTCTCGCTGGCGCCGGGCGACACGACGAAGTCTCGGCACGAGACCCGCAGCTCCGCCGGGTCGCTGCGAAGCGTCAGCGGCACCGAGCTCAGCCGTTCGCCGACGCGCGTTCCGCCCCGGCCATCGCCGAACGGCGTCCGGCCGTCGAGCGCGCCCCGCGCGTCCGCCGAGGCGTACAGGTGCACCATCAGGTCGGCGACGGCCGCCGGCGGGAGCAGCGCCTCGTACGCGCCGGGCCGCAGCTCGACGCGCCGCGACGACCACGCGAGGCGCTGCCTCAGCTGCCGCTCGAGCTCGGCCACGTCGACCTCGGCGAAGTCGCGTGTGCTCGCTCCGACCCACGCCGAGCGGGAGCGGTCGGCCGTGGCAGCGGTCAGCTCGATCGAGCCCCACGCGTCGTCGTGCCTGAGCCGCAGGCCGGTCGACGACGCGAGGAAGGTCGACTGCGCGGTGTGGGACGCGTAGCCGGCGAGGAGGCGGCGCTCGGTGCGCAGCCGCGCCGCCGCGTCGGCGAGCGGAGGGACGAGCGCCTCGAACGCGTGGATCGACGTGCCGGCGACGTCCTCGTCCCAGTCGTCCGAGGCGGGCACGCCGGCGACGAGCGGCTCGAGGTCGCTCGCAGGCACCGCGACCGCTTCCGCCCGGCGAACGACCGGCTCGACGTCGCCCGCTCCTGCTCCCTCGCACGACGCGACTCCGACCGCCGAGCCGCGCAGCGCCACGACCGTCAGCCGAAGCCCGGCGGCCACGCCGTTCGACGTCAGCGTGCCGTTCGCCCAGCGGAGGCTCGCCGCCTCGGTGTGGGTCGCGACGGCGACGCAGCCGTCGCAGGCGGCGAGCGTCGAGGCGTGCTCGACGAGCTCCTGCGGCCGGGGCGCCGTCACTCAGGCCTCGCGACCCGTGTCGAGCACTCGGACGTCGCGGAAGAGCGCCGCCGGACAGCCGTGGCTCGCCGCGGCGATCTGGCCCGGCTGCCCCTTGCCGCAGTAGTCCGCGCCCATGAGCAGGTACGTCTCCGGCCCGCCGACCGCAGCGAGCGAGCGCCAGAACGCCGGCGTCGACGACCGGTACGCGACGCCCCGCACCTGCCCAGCCAGCCGGCCGCGGCGGATCCGGTAGAAGCGCTGGCCGGTGAACTGAAAGTCGAGCCGCCGCGTGTCGATCGAGAAGCTGTCGTCGCCGACGACGTAGATCCCGCGCTCGACGTCCGACACGAGCTCCTCGGTCGAGGCGCCGCCGGGAGCCGGCCGGAGCGAGACGTTCGCCATCCGCAGCATGGGCACGTGCGCGGCGGAGTCGGCGTAGGCGCAGCCGTTCGAGCGCGGAGCGCCGACGCGACGCGTGGTCGCGCGGTCGAGCTGGTAGCCGACCAGGACGCCGTCGCGAACGATGTCCCACTCCTGCGCGGCCACGCCCTCGTCGTCGTAACCGACCGTCGCGAGCCCGTGCTCGGCAGTCCGATCGCCGGTCACGTTCATCGCCCGCGAGCCGTAACGAAGCTCGCCGAGCCGCTCGGAGCCGGGAAAGGACGTGCCGGCGAAGCCCGCCTCGGAGCCGAGCACTCGGTCGAGCTCGGTCGGGTGCCCGACCGTCTCGTGCAGCGTCAGCCAGAGGTTCGTCGGGTCGAGCACGAGGTCGTACGTGCCCGGCTCGACCGGAGCGGCGCGTGCCTTCTCCGCGAGCAGATCGGGAATCGCGGCGAGCTCGGAGTCCCAGTCCCACCCGTCTCCGTGGACGTATTCCCACCCGCGGCCCGAGGGCGGGCCGAGCGTGCGCATCGTCTCCGCGCGGCCGCCCCGACTGGAGACGGCGAGGAGCTGCGGATAGAGCCGGACTCGCTGCTGGAGCGTCGAGGTGCCGGCGGAGTCGGCGTAGAAGACGGTCTCCCGGACGGCGACGAGCTTCGCGTAGACGTGATCGACGGAAGCCGCGGCGAGGAGCCGGCCGCTCCAGTCGGCGAGGAGCGCCGCCTTCTCGGCGTCGTCGACGGCGAACGGGTCGAGCTCGTACGAGGAGACCCAGACCGCGTCGCGATGCACCGGCTCGTCCGCGAGCTCGTACGGCTCGGCGGCGAGCGGGCGCGACAGCCTCGCGGTCTCGAGCGCCGCGCCGGCGACCGCCGCGGCCGTCGGCGGCGCGAGGTCGCCGTCCGCCGCGAACCCGCACGTCCCGTCGAGCACGACCTGGACGGCGACCCCGTTCGAGGTCGTCTCCTCGTTGCTCACCAGGCGGCCGTCGCGCAGGCGTAGCTCGCCGCGCCGAACCCGATGGACGCGGACGCTCGTCCGGCTCGCTCCCCCGGCCGAAGCCTCCTCGAACGCAGCGTCGGCGAGATCTCGGAGCGCCAGCGCACGGAAGTCGACGTCGATCGCGTCGAGCGACCGTCGCTCCTCCGAGCTCGTCGCCTGCGGTGCGCTCAGCTCGACAGCCCCGCTCACGATTACTATACTAATCTCAAGCGAACGGAGGAGGTGCCGTGTCGACCACCGAGCTGCGTCCGGTCGAGGACATCGGCGGGTTCTACGACCAGATGGGCGGCCTGATCGAGGTCATGGGCGGCAACATCCACGTCGGCTACTGGCACGACGACGAGGACCAGACGCCGCTCCTCGAGGCGATCAACCGACTCACGGACATCGTCGGCGCGAAGGTCGACCTGCAGCCCGGTCAGCACCTGCTCGACGTAGGGTGCGGCGTCGGGATGCCGGCGATCCGGCTCGGCCAGCGGGTCGAGGCGAGGATCACCGGCGTCACGATCAGCGATTGGCAGGTGCAGGAGGCGACGCGTCGCATCAAGGCGCACGGGCTCCGCGGCCAGGTCGAGGTCGAGCTCGGGGACGCCGCGGACCTGGCCTTCGAGGACGAGAGCTTCGACGCGGTCCTGCTCTTCCAGTCGCTCCAGCACGCGACCGATCGCGGGCAGTGGCTGCGCGAGGCGGTTCGCGTGGCCCGTCGCGGCGCTCGCGTCGTCCTGACCGAGTTCATCGAGGAGATCCCGCTGAGACCCGACGAGGTCGAGATCCTGCGCGCCGGCGCCATGCACCCACCGCTCCGGTATCGCGAGCTCCTCGAGGTGGTCGGGGCGAGCGGGATCGTCGTGGACGACGTCCTCGACTGCGGCGACCGCATCCGCCGGTCGTATCCGGGGTACTTCGACCGGCTCGACCGGCATCGGGACCACCTCGTCGAGGCGTTCGGCGAGGAGCGCGTCGACATGCAGCGCGAGGCGATGTCGACGCTGCTCCCGATCTACCGCGACAAGATCGGCTACCTGGTCGTCACCGGCCACAAGCCCCGACGCTAGGAGGCTCCCGCCGTGCGCGTCCTCTTCATGCCCGCGCCCGCAGTCGGGCACGTGTTCCCGATGGTGCCGCTCGCCTGGGCCTTCCGAGCGGCGGGCCACGAGGTCTTCTGCGTGACCGCCGGCGACGGCCTCGGCGTCGCGGAGGCCGGCCTCGCCGTGGTCGACGCCCTTCCCGGCCGGACCACTCGTGACCTGTACGAGCATTTCGTCGCGAACCATCCAGACCTCTTCGTACCGCCCGAGGGCAACCCGGTCGTCGCGCTCGGCGAGCGGAAGTCGCGCATCGTCGCGACCTGGGATCCGTTCGTCGACGCGCACGTCGAGGCGGCCGAGCGCCTCGCGCCGGACCTCGTCGTCTACGACCCGATCTTCGGCGTCGGACCGCTCGTGGCGGCCAAGCTCGGGATTCCCGCGGTCGCGCTCGGCTTCACGATCTGCCGCTACAGCCCGGAGCTGCTCCGCGAGCTCCCGGCCGGGATCGCCTTTCGCCGCCACGGGCTCGAGGTGCCGGACGGGATCCCGACGATCGACCTCGCGCCTCCGAGCGTCGCCGAGCCGCCGGCCTCGCCGCTCGCGATGCGCTACGTCCCCTACAACGGGGGCGCGGTCCTGCCCGAGTGGCTCTTCGAGCCGCCGCAGCGACCGCGGGTCGCGGTCAGCTTCGGGTCGCTCGAGCAGGCGCACGGGTCCGGCAGCCTCGCGCGCCTCGCCGCTGCGGCCGACGCGGTCGACGCGGAGTTCGTGATCGGCTCCGGCGATCCCGACCGGGTTCCGGCGAGCGAGCTCCCGCCGAACCTGCGCATCGTCGGCTGGATCCCGCTCAACGCCCTGCTCCCGACGTGCGCCGCCGCGATCCACCACGGCGGAAGCGGCTCCGCTCTGACCTGCTGCGCTCTCGGCATCCCGCAGCTGGCGCTGCCCGAGGGCCTGACCGACGCTTCGGCGGAGGCGGAGCTGCTCCGCCTGCGCGGGGCGGCGATCGTACTCGAGGGCGACGAGCTCGACGCGTCCGTGCTTCGCGAGCTGCTCGCGGATCGCGACCTGCGCCGCGTCGCCGCGGAGCTCCGCGAGGAGATCGCCGAGCTGCCCTCGCCCGCGGAGCTCGTTCCTCGCCTCGCCGCCCTGCGTCCGCAGTCTGCCCGGCACGAGGTGCTCGCCCCGTGACGGACGTCCTCGACGAGCGCGCCACGCCGCTTCGGCACGCGAGCTGGGACGACATCCGCGACCTCTTCGCGCTCGAGCCCGGGACGATCCACCTCAACTCGGGGACGGTCGGCGTCATGCTCCACCCGGTCCAGGAGGAGTACGACCGGGTCGCGCGCCGGTGGGCGGGCGGTCTCGGCGACGTCTACGGGCCGACGCTCTTCACCGACTACCGGGCCGCGATCGGCAGGTCCTACGGCGTCGACGGCGACGAGATCGTCATCAGCCACAACGCGACCGAGGCCGTCGCCCGGATCATCAACGGCCTCGACCTGCACGCCGGCGACGAGGCGATCGCGACGACGCACGAGTGCTACTCCGTGCTCTCGAACCTGAACCTCGTCCGGAACCGGCATGGTCTGTCCGTGAAGGTGCTGACGCTGCCCTCCGGCTACGACGTGACCGCGGACGAGATCGTCGCGCTCTTCGACGAAGCGATCACGCCGCGGACGAAGGTGCTCGCGTTCTCCGCGATCACCTTGTGGACGGGGACGAAGATGCCGCTCCGCCGGCTGTGCGAGCTCGCGCAGCGACACGGCCTGATCACGGTCGTCGACGGCGCGCTCGTCGCGGGGATGGTCGACTGGAGCCTGCGCGCGATGGGTGCCGACTTCGTCGCCTGCTCCGGGTCGAAGTACCAGTGCGGGCCGCTCGGCACCGGGATCCTCTACGTCAGGAACAAGGTCTTCCCGGAGTTCAACCCGCTGCCGTTGCCGACGATCTGGCCCGTGATCTCGACGTGGTACCCGATGATCGGCAGCCCGCCGCCGCGGTCGAGTACCTCGGTCGAGAGCTACGACGTCGGCGACTTCCTGCAGAGCGCGGGGAGCGCGAACATCGCCCGCGGCGCCGCGCTCGCCAAGGCGTGCGCGGTGTGGGACGAGATCGGCCGCGAGCGGATCGAGCGGCGGATCATGGACCTCGCGGACTACGCGCGCGAGCGGGTCGTGGAGCGCTTCGGCAAGCGAGCCGTCTACTCGCCGTCCGCGGACGCGCGACTTCGCAGCCCGCTGATCGCCTTCAACCCGTTCCCGGAGCCGGCCGACGGCCTGAACGTCAAGAAGATCGCGGCGCTCACCGAGCGCCTCGCCGCCGACCACCAGATCTGGATCCGCTGGACCGAGTTCGACGTCCCGCACTCGCCGCACCAGCACTACGCGGCGCGGATCTGCACGCACATCTTCAACGACTGCGACGAGATCGACCGGGCGGTGGCGACGATCGCTCGCGTGGCGGAGCAGATCGCGTGACGGGGACCTTGCGGCTCTCCGGGCCGGGCAGCGTCGACCGCCTCGACCCTGTCGCCGCGCAACCGCATGCGCAGCAGCTCGTCCGCCTGCTCTCGCGCCAGCTCCTGACCTACGAGCCGCGGCGGGACCTCCGCGAGTGGCAGGCCGTCGCGCCCGTGCCCGACGTCGCCGTCGCGGTCCCGTCGACCTACAACGCGGGCCTCGGGGCGAGCCACCGGAGCCACGTGATCCACCTGCGTCCGGGCGTCCTCTGGGACACGTCGCCGTCCCGGCCGGTGACGGCCCACGACTTCGTCCGCGGCTTCAAGCGGCTGGCGAACCCCGTCGCCCGGCCGCCGGCGCTCGCGTTCTTCCGCAGCACGATTCGCGGCTTCGCCGAGTTCTGCGAGGGCTTCGCGGACGCGGTGCCCGCAGCCACGGCCACAGCCGACCGGCTCGCTGCGTACCAGGACGAGAACGAGATCCCGGGCGTGTTCGCGCTCGACGACGAGTCGCTCGTGATCGAGGTCGTGCGGCCGTCGCCCGACTTCGTCCACGTGCTCGCGCTCGGCTGCGCCTCGGCCTCGCCGGTCGAGCACGACGCGTTCCTGCCCGGATCGGCGGAGCTCACGCGGAACCTCCGCTCGAACGGGCCGTACCGTGTCTCGCGCTACGTGCCCGGCCGGGAGCTGAGGCTCGAGCGCAACCCGGTCTGGGACCCGAGCACCGATCCCGTTCGCCACGGACACCTCGAGGCGATCGAGGTCGTCGTCACGGCCGGCGCCGAAGACGGCCGCGCGACCTCGCCGTGGGGCTTCGCGCTTCGCCACGGCGCGGGAGCGGCCGCCGCCGACCTCAGCTGGGATCTCGATCCCTACCTGGCGATCAACGTCGCCGCCGGGAACCTCGCGCTCCGGGACGTCCGCGTGCGGCGTGCGCTCGCGGCCGCGATCGACAAGGCCGCGGTCGCGAGGGTGCACCACGATCGAGCCGCCGTGCGAGTCGCGAGCTCGATCGTGCCGCCGAACAACGACGGCCACCAGCCGGACCTCCGCGATCCGCCGGGCGATCCCAAGGCCGCGCGAGGGCTCGAGCTCACCGTCGTCTACGAGCGAGCCGACGCGGCCGTCGCTCGCGCGTGTGCGGCCGGGCTCGTGCGCGCGGGCGTGACCGTCCGCGCGGTCGAGCTCGCGCGCCCCGACTTCGACCGCCTCGTCGCCGACCCGACCGCGGCGAGCTGGGACGTCGTCGTGCACCGGCGGTCCGCGGCCTGGCACTACCGCAACGCCCGCGTGTTCCTCGAGGCGATGTTCGCGACCGGCTCGCCCGCCAACCTCGGCGGCTTCAGCGATCCCGAGACGGACGACCTGATCCGGCGAGCGCTGGACGCGGCGACCGAGGCGCCGGCCGTCGCAGCCGCCGCG
>Ga0081539_10002077_pt1 | contig 29969 bp, 36 predicted proteins | sample TabmetS4T2R2_FD_71023 | JGI IMG/M metagenome (GOLD analysis project Ga0081539, IMG submission 71023) | Tabebuia heterophylla rhizosphere microbial communities from the University of Puerto Rico - S4T2R2 | ecosystem: Host-associated > Plants > Roots > Rhizosphere ... | reverse complement strand
AACCGCGCGCTCTGCGTCGTCCTCGTGCGCGAGCGGGACTCCGAACGCCGCCATCACCGCATCGCCGGCGAACTTCTCGACGGTCCCGCCGAAGCGCGCGATGCACGCCGATACGCCTTCGAAGTACCGCGTGACACGCCGGCGTACGACCTCCGGATCGATGCTCGACACGAGCTCGGTCGAGTCGACGAGATCGACGAAGATGACCGTCGCAAGTTTGCGCTCCACGACTCAAGTGTAGGGAGCGGGGCCACCCCTACGGCGGCCCCGCTCCGGTGTCTGGCGCCTAGATTCCGAGGGCCGCCCGCGCGACCGTCGCGAGCACCTGCTGCTGGTAGTAGATCGGCGAGCCGTCGTCCGCCGTGATGGCAACGGCCGGGTAGTGCGTCGACACGCTGAGCGCGTAGACGTTCGCGTTCGAGATCGCGAGGCCGAAGTAGTCGCCGATGAAACCGCGACCGGGCGGACACGGGTCGTTGTGCCCTGCGCACGGGTACTGCGGCAGGCCGCCGAGCCTCTGCGCCGGCTGCTCGGGATCCCAGATGAAGGTCGAGATGTCGAAGTTCGGCCCGACTCGCGCCGCGCCGGCAGCCCCGCCCGAGTCCTTGAACGCCTGCAGCGAGACGGCGATGCAGAAGTTCGCGCGGCCCCGGTCGGCGGGGAGGACCGAGGCGTCGTTCGGACAGGCCGCACGACGGTCGTAGAACGCGACCGCCACGGCCCCGCCGGGCCCGGCCGCGACCGACGGCTGGAACTGATCCGTGGACGCCGTGTTGGCGTCGTCGTTGACGAGGATCGGCGTCGACCAGCTGAGCCCGCCGTCCGTCGACTGCGTGAACTTCACGTTCATCGTGCCGGCCGCGGGGTCGTAGTCCTCGTAGGTGAGGTACACGTGACCCGGGTAGGTCTCGCTGCTCGCGAAGTTCTCGATGATCCCGTCGCGGAAGTTCGTGTTCGGCAGGAAGCCGTTCGGGTTCTCAATCGGTGTGGCGGCCTCGACGAACGGTCCCCAGGTCCTTCCGTCGTCCGTGGACTTCGTCACGTACACATGACCGACCTTGTTCTTGTTCAGGTCGAAGCCGCCGACGAATGCGACGTACACGGTGCCGTCGGGTCCGACGGAGGGATAGACGTACGTATTGCCCGGCGTCGACTCCGACGGCGTCGACAGCTGCACGGGCTTCGTGAACGTCTGCGCACGGTCGCGCGAGACGGAGACCATGATCTTCCCGTTGCCGTTCGCCCCGTTGAACGTCGTCCACATCGCGTAGAGGTGGTCCGCGTACTTGTTCGTGACGAAGTGGTTGACTGCGAGCCACTGCTTGTCCTCGACGTGACCGAAGGTGATGCTGTTCGAGTTCGGCAGCTGGTCGAGGTACTCGCCTCCGTTCCCCACCGTCCACGTGTGTCCGTCGTCGTCGCTGTACGTGATCCCGATCGCGCCGTTGGGATGCATGCCGCCTCCCCAGAACGCGTTGAACGGGAGGTTGAGCGAGTAGACGCGGCCCTTCGTGTCGTAGCCGACGCTCGGGTCGGTGTTGTTCGTCCAGCTCGGCGGCATCTCCTGCGTCCCCGTCGAGATGCAGTCGTAGCCGGGCATCTGCACGTTTCCGGCCGGCGACCCGTTCGGGATCGAGTAGGCGCCGAGATGGAACATGTAGAACGTCGAGTACTTGTCGAAGAAGAACTTCGACGCTCCGGTGAGCGTCTCCGTCCCGGGCCGGACGGCGATCCACGACTCCGACCGGTTGGCGTTGTACGACCCCAGGAAGCACGTGCCGGGCTCGGGCCTGGTCGAGCCCGGAGGCACCGGGTACCCGCCGCCGATCGCCGGTGAGCTCGCAACCTGGTTGGTGAACGGCACCGTCCCCGTCCAATCCGCCGCTGCAGCGCTCGTCGCGAAGGCGAGTGCCACTAGTGCCGCCGCGGCGCAGGCAATCCTCCTCATCGCATCTCCCCTCTGACGATTCGGAGCGGTCCTACCACACTGGCTGCCCGATTAGCATCCGCTGCGGTGCTCGATCCGAAGGTCTTCAAGGCGTACGACGTCCGCGGGATCTACGGCGAGGACCTCGACGAGGAGGGCGCGTACGCGATCGGCCGGGCGTACGTCGACGAGTTCGCGCCGCGGCGGATCGCGATCGGCCGCGACATGCGAGTGCACGCGCCGTCGATGGCCGCGGCTGTCATCCGCGGTGCGGCGGATGGCGGCACCGACGTGCTCGACATCGGGATGGTCGGCACGGAGATGGTCTACTTCGCCGTCGGAGAGCTCGGGCTCGACGGCGGCATCGCCGTCACGGCGTCGCACAACCCCAAGGAGTACACCGGGATGAAGATCGTTCGCGGCGGCGCGCTGCCCGTCGGCGGCGAGTCCGGGCTGCTCGAGGTTCGCGACCGGGCGCTCGCCGGGTTCGGCGACGCGCGCCGCGGCGGCGTGGTCGAGGAGCTGAACGTGTATCCGCGGTTCGTCGAGGGAGTGCTCTCCTTCGTCGACGTCCGCGCGATTCGGCCACTGCGCGTGGTGATCGACGCCGCGAACGGCATGGCCGGCGCGATGCTGCCGCCGGTGCTGGAGCGGCTGCCGATCGCCGCGCTTCCGTTCTCCTTCGAGCCGGACGGGACCTTCCCGAACCACGAGCCGAACCCGCTGCTGCCTGAGAATCGCGAGTTCATCGTCCGGGCGACGCGCGAGGAGCGCGCCGACCTGGGTGTCGCCTACGACGGCGACGCCGACCGCTGCTTCTTCGTCGACGACAGCGGAGAGTTCGTCCCCGGCGACTTCGTGACGGCCCTCCTCGCGGAGTCGATCCTCGCGAAGGAGCCGGGAGGCAAGGTGATCTACGACCTGCGCGCGTCCTGGGCCGTGCCCGAGACGATCGCGCGCGCCGGCGGCATCCCGCTCGTGAACCGCGTCGGCCACGCGTTCATCAAGCATCGGATGCGGCAGGAGGACGCGGTGTTCGGCGGCGAGGTGTCCGCGCATTACTACTTCCGCGACTTCTCGCAGGCGGATTCCGGCGTCGTGCCGTTCCTGTTGATGCTCGAGCTGATCTCGAAGAAAGATGCGGCGCTGTCGGCGATCCTCTCGCCGTTTCGCGGGCAGTACTTCATCACGGGCGAGATCAACACTCCGGTCGCCGACGTCGAGCGAAAGCTGCGCGAGCTCGAGCAGCTGTTCGGTCGTGAGGGTCAGGTGTCGCACCTGGACGGCGTCTCGGTCGAGGCGGACGACTGGCATTTCAACGTCCGGCCGTCGAACACGGAGCCGCTGCTGCGGTTGAACCTCGAGGCACGATCGCGCGAGCTGATGGAGCAGAAGCGCGACGAGGTGCTGTCCGTGATCCGGGCGTAGCGGCGCGGCGTCCCGTCGCGGGTCGCGGGTCGCGGGTCGCCGTCGCGGGTCGCGGGTCGCCGTCGCTGTCGCGGTCGCGGTCGCGGCAGCTGTCGCCGTCGCTGTCGCGGTCGGTCGCGACAGCTTGGGTCACGGCGGCTCGGGCGCACCCGGCGGTGGCCATGGAGTGAGGACGACGGGCTGCTTTGGCCATGCCCTGGTGTCTGACACCAGGGCATGCCCGTTCCCGACAATCCGCTTGAGCGCGAGAGCCGGATTGCTCGGCTCAAACGGTCTGAAGAGGTCGTGTACCCGTCGGACGTCGAGCCACGGTGGCGCGAACGCGTCTCCAACGCACGCTCGGTAGCTGGTCCACTGCCACCCGCCGGGATCGGCGCAGAGGCCGGCCCGTACCGGGTTCCGAAGGACGTATCGCAGCGCCCCGAGCGCGTCCTCGTCCGTCACGATGCGCCGACAGCCGAACCGGTTCTCGAACAGGTGCCGCGTCCGGCCGTACCGCCGATTCTGGCGGCGCGAGAACGTCCCGTTCAGTAACTGCATGCCCTCCGACAGGCCGCCTTCGGGAGTGTGCACCGCAAGGTGGTAGTGATTCGTCAGCAGAGCGTAGGCGAGGACGCCCCACTCGTACCGCGTCGCAGCGCGCCCGAGCCACGACACGAAGTCCACGCGGTCGCGCGGCCGGAAGAAGAGCGACTCGCGATTGCTCCCGCGCGACCACACGTGGTACATGCCGCCCGCGAAGACGTACTCCCCGCGTGGACGACGTGGCATCGCCGCAATCTACGCCCGCCCGCGTACAGCGCGAAGTCGCCGTTCCGGACGTGGCGGTAGAGTCGCGCCGCGATGAAGCCGCCGTTCAAGTTCAGCGCACGCACGCGCGTCGGCTTCTCGGACACGGACGCGCAGGGCATCGTCTACTACGGCCGCTACCTGCCGTATTTCGACCTCGCCCGCGTCGAGTACCACCGCATGCTCGGGCTGCTCGGGATGGACATCGGCGAGCCGGGCGTCGAGTTCGTCATGCGCGCGTGCACGATCGAGTACCACGCGCCGGCGGTGTTCGACGACGAGCTCGAGATCTTCGTCCGCGGCAAGCGGATCGGAACCACCAGCGCCACGTACGCACTCGCCGCCTACCGCACCCGCGACGACCAGCTCCTCGTCACGGCCGACCAGACGCTCGTGCTCGTGGACCTGGAGGAGCGCAAGGCCTGCGCGATCCCGGACGAGTTCCGCGCCGCCATCCGCGGCTACGAGGGCGACGACGTCGAGGCCTGACGGCGTCGATCACCCGCACCGAGCAGCTCCAAGGCGCGCGCCCGCACCGGTGGCACACTTTCCCGAGACGGGCGCCGCAGCCAAGGTCCCTCTCCCCTCCTCACGTTGTACTCGGAACCCGTCGTAGCGCTATCGCTGAAACGAGGTACCCCGCTCGTTCGAGGGATCATCCCTCGACCGAGGGATCAGCTCGGCGTCACGCGGTACGCGTCGAAGACCGAATCGATGTTCCGCAGCGCGTTGAGCAGCGCCCGCAAGGACTTCACGTCGCCGATCTCCGCGGTGTACCAGTTCTTGGCCAGATCGTTCTCGACGACGCCGCCGTAGCTCACGATGTTCGCGCCGAACTCCGCGAACGTCCGCGCGACGTCCTCCAACAGCCGCGGCCGGTCCCAGGAGTACACGGCGAACTGGACGCGGAAGCCGCGCTGCACGGCGCCGTCCTCCCACTCGACGGGCGTGAACCGCTCGGGCTGCCGGCGCAGCGCCTTCACGTTCGGACAGTCGTCGCGGTGGATCGTGATCCCCTTGCCGAGCGAGATGTAGCCGACGATGTCGTCGCCCGGCACCGGAGTGCAGCACTTGGCGAGACGGACGAGGACGTCCTCGACGCCGTGCACCTTGACGCCAACCTTGCCGCTGGAGACGGCCTCCTTCGGCTTCGTCGCCTTGACCGTGATCGGCTCTTCCTCCGCGACCTCCTCGACCTTCAGTCGCTGGATCACCTTGTTGACGATCTGCGCCGGGCCGACCTTGCCCGAGCCCAGCGCGAGGTAGAAGTCCTCCGCCTTCTTGAATCCCGCCTCGCGGATCACCTGCGCGAGCACCGACGACTGCGCGAGCTTCCGGTACGGGAGGTTCTGCGCCTTCAGCGCCGTCTCCAACGCCTCACGGCCCTTTTGCTCGGTGTCCTCGCGCGACTCGCGTGAGAACCACTGGCGGATCTTGTTGCGGGCGCGGGAGGACGCCGCGATCTTCATCCAGTCGCGTGACGGGCCGCGGCCCGACTTCGTCGTCAGCACCTCGACGAAGTCGCCGTTCGCCAGCCGGTAGTGCAGCGGGACGATGCGGCCGTTGACCTTCGCCCCGACCGTGCGGTGCCCGACGTCCGTGTGCACCGCGTACGCGAAGTCGATCGGCGTCGAGCCCGCGGGCAGCGTCTTCACCTCGCCCTTCGGCGTGAACACGTAGACCTCGTCGTCGAAGAGGTCGGTGCGGAAGGTCTTCATGAACTCGCCCGCGTCGCCGTCCTGCGTCTCGCTCGTGTCCATGACCTGGCTGACCCACTCGAGCCACTCCTGGTCCGGCCCCTTCGCGCCGCTCTTCTTGTACGAGAACCAGTGCGCGGCGACACCGAGCTCGGCCGTCTCGTGCATATCGCGCGTGCGCACCTGGATCTCGAGCGGCCGGCCTTCCGGACCGATCACGGTCGTGTGCAGCGAGCGGTAGCGGTTCACCTTCGGCATCGCGACGTAGTCCTTGAACCGGCCGGGCATCGGCTTCCAGAGCGAGTGGATGAGACCGAGCGCGCCGTAACAGTCGCGCACGCCCGCGTCGCCCGACCGCTCGACGATGACCCGCATCGCGGTCAGGTCGTAGATCTCGTTGAACTCCTTGCCCTTCTTCACCATCTTGTCGTAGATGGAGTAGAAGTGCTTGGCGCGGCCGACGATCTCCGCGGGGACGTCGACCTTGTCGAGCTCGTTCTTCAGCACGGCCGCCGCCTCGCGCACATGCGTCTCGCGGTCGGCGCGACGCTCCGTGACCATCGCCTTGATCTCCGAGTACTTGCGCGGATGGAGCGTCTGGAACGCGAGGTCCTCGAGCTCCCACTTCAACTGGTGGATACCGAGGCGATGCGCGAGCGGCGCGTAGACCTCGAGCGTCTCCTTCGCCTTCTGGATCTGCTTCTGCTTGCCGAGGTACTCGATCTCGCGCAGGTTGTGGAGCCGGTCCGCGAGCTTGATGATGATCACGCGGACGTCCTTCGCCATCGCGACGATCATCTTCCGGTAGTTCTCCGCCTCCGCCTGCTCGCGCGTCTGGAACTGCACGCGCGTCAGCTTGGTGACGCCGTCCACGAGCGGCGCGATCTCGTCGCCGAACTCGGCGCGCACGTCCTCGAGGTCGACGCCCGTGTCCTCGACGACGTCGTGAAGCAGCGCCGCGGCGATCGTCTGCTCGTCCATTCGCAGCCCGGCGAGGATCAGCGCGACGCCGTACGGGTGGTGGACGAAGTCCTGCCCCGAGCGCCGCTGCTGCCCGTCGTGCGCCTTGGCTGCGAACAGGAAGGCACGCGTGAGCAGGTCCTTGTCGACAGCAGGGTTGTAGGCCTCGACTTCGGCGATCAGCTCGTCGACGAGGCTCTGATACCGCTCGTGAAGCTCGAGGACCGCCATGGATTCAGTGTACTCCCGGCCTGTTTTGGATCCTGCTCCGGAAGGAACCCACCAAGCGGCGGTGAAAGCCGCTTACCATGCTGAAGCGCTGGCGCGAGAAGAGGAAGCTGATCGAGCTGACGAAGCTCTGGGCCGCGCTCGACGCCGCAGCGCCCCGCTAGCGCCGGCCGCGCCGCTTCTGCGGCCCGTTGCCACCCCCGCGCGTGTCCGGCTTACTGACGTCCGGCCACTGCGGTGTCGGCTTGGGGTGCGGGGTATCTGCCATCGTCAAACCTTCGCGCGCCAGAGGACAATAGCCTGGTCGTCGAGAGCGCGCGTCGAGGCCTCGTACGCGAGTCGGTACGGACCGTCGGTGCTCTCCGCGGGAATCATGCCGCCTCGGGCAGCTCCAGCACCGGCTCCGCGAGCAGCGTGCGGAAGAACTGGGACTCGAGCAGACTCCGCCGCGCGCCGTCCGCGAGCTCGAGCTCGGCGAAGATCACGCGCGCCTCCTCGGTCCACGCCTCCTCGCCCGCGCGCCACTGGTCGGCGAGCCACCGGCGCAGCTCGTCGTACCGGTCGGGTGCGTCGAAGACGCGGCGCACGACGAGCTGCGGCGCGACGGTGCCGTTCCAGCGGTTCTCCTGGAGACGGAACACGACGTCGTAGCGGCCGACGCGGCGGAAGCGGTCGAGCTGAGCGCCGAGGTTGAACGCGATCGCGGTGCCTCCGCCGCGGACGCCGTCACGCACGCGAAAGCGCAGGTGCTTGCCTTCGCCGACGGTCACGAGGTCGCCGAGCTCGGCGTTCGGCAGCAAGAGCGTCACCGACGGGTTGCCGAGACCGAACGGCGCGAGACGCGCGAGCTCCTCGCACAGTCCGAGCGTCAGCTGCTCGCCGCCGACGATCGCGTCCACCGGCGTCACCGGCGCGAGATCGTCGTCGTCGAGCACGGCGTCCGCGTGCTCGGCGAACGCCCGCGCGAACGCGTCGACCTCGGACGGCTCGATCGACAGGCCGGCGGCGGCGCGATGACCTCCCCAGCGCGCCAGGTGGTCGGAGCACGCGCCGAGCGCCTCGTGCAGGTCGAACGTCGCGATCGACCGTCCGGAGCCCTTCCAGAGCCCGTCGTCGGAGCCGGCGATCAGCACCACCGGCCGGTGGAAACGCTCGACGAGCCGTGAGGCGACGATCCCGATCACGCCTTCGTGCCAGTCGGCGTCTGCGATCACGTACCCGCGCGCGCGACGGCGGCGCTCGGGCCACTCCTCGACCTGCTTGATCGCGGCGCGCAGGATCCGGTCCTCCACGGCCTGCCGGTCGCGGTTCACCGTCTCGAGCTCGAGCGCGAGCTCGCGGGCACGCGCGGCGTCGTCCGTCAGCAGCAGCTCGAGCGCCGCGCGCGGATGGCCGAGCCTGCCCGCGGCGTTGATCCGCGGCGCGAGCCGGAAGGCGACCGCGCCCTCGTCGACCGACGCGGGGTCGACGCGGGCGACCTCCATCAGTGCCCGCACGCCCGGTTTCTGCGTTCGCGCGAGCGCGCGGAGACCCGCGAGCGCGAGCGCGCGGTTTTCGTCGACGAGCGGAACGACGTCGGCGATCGTCGCCAGCCCGACGAGGTCGAGATGCGACTCGACGTCCACGCCGAGCGCCTGCGCGAGCTTGTAGACGACACCCGTGCCGCAGAGCTCGGGGAACGGATAGTCCGAGGGCCGCGTCGACACGACCGGACAGTCGGGGACCGCCTCTGCCGGGCGATGGTGGTCGGTGACGACAACTTCGAGCCCCAGCTCGCGGGCGCGCGCGACCTCGTCCACCGCCGTGATCCCGCAGTCGACCGTGAGCACGAGGCCGCAGCCCTCGTCGGCCAGGCGCGCGATCGTCTCGCCGCTGACGCCGTAGCCCTCGTCGAAGCGTGAGGGCAGGTGCCAGTCCGCATCCGCGCCGAGCGCACGCAAGGTCAGCAGCGCGAGCGCCGTGGCGCAGATCCCGTCCACGTCGTAGTCGCCGTGGACGCAGATGCGGGCCCCGGCCTCGATCGCCCGCCGCACGGCGGCGACCGCCTCCGCCATCTGCCCGAGCTCGAAGGGGTCGTGCCCGGGCGGCGCTCCTGCCAGGAACGCGCGGGCCCGCTCGGGGTCGCCGTACCCGCGCCGAACGAGGACGGCGGCGGTGGTCTCGGACACCCCGAGCGCACCAACAAGCCCTTCGACCTCTCCGCGCGGACACGGACGGATCGTCCAGCCGCGTTGTTGCATGGGCGGAAAACGGTACGAGGGGCGCCGGACGGCACCGAAAATCGGGCATACAATCCCGGGTCCGATGCTTCGCAAGGCTGGAGTGCTGCTCGCGTTCGCCTTGCTGGCGTGCGCCTCCGCGCCCGCGTCGTCCCAGATGCCCGCGATCGCCCCGGGCGTGAGCGTGTCAGGCGTCGCGATCGGCGGCCTGACCTCCGAGCCCGCCCGGACGAAGCTCGAGACGGCGTTCGCGAAGTCGATCCCGATCATCCACGGCAAACGCCACTGGTGGGCGTCGCCGCAACGGCTCGGCGCCGGCGCCGCGATCGACGCCGCCGTCTCCCGTGCGCTGGAGGCGGGACCGAGCGCGCAGCTCGACCTCGAGGTCGCCTATTCGAAGGCCGACCTGCGCAGGTTCGTCAACGGCGTCGCGCGAACGTTCGACCGCGAGCCCGTCGACGCCAAGCTCGTCGGCGTCACGTCGGCCGCCCGGCCGCGGATCACCGAGGCGGTCCCCGGAGTCGCCGCACGCCGCGCGCTCCTCGAGCGCGAGCTCGTGCTCGAGCTGCGCAGCGGCAAGCGCGAGTCGATCGTCCTCCCCACGCGCCCGGTGCCCGCGAAGGTGACGCGGGCGACATTCGGGCCCGTGATCGTGATCTCACGCGGTGCGAACGCGCTCTGGTACTACGAGTCGACGAAGCTCGTGCGGACGTTCCGCGTCGCGACCGGGCGGGCGCAGTACCCGACGCCGTCGGGTCTCTGGTCGATCGTCGACATGCAGATGAACCCGTGGTGGCGTCCACCGGATTCCGACTGGGCGCGCGGCCTGAAGCCGATCCCGCCCGGGCCGGGCAATCCGCTCGGAACGCGCTGGATGGGCCTCTCGGCGCCCGGCGTCGGGATCCACGGCACACCGGACGCGGCGTCGATCGGCTACTCGGCCTCGCACGGCTGCATCCGCATGCCGATCTCGGACGCGGAATGGCTCTTCCAGCACGTGAAGCTAGGCGTGCCCGTCTACATCGTCTAGAGCGTCGTCGCCGCGCAGGTTCTGGATCGCTGCGCGCGCGAAGATCAGCGCGAACGCGACCAACGCTGCAGCCGTGAGGACGATCAGCGGCGCGAGCAGGATCACTCTCTCGAACGAGAGCTCGAACAGCCAGGCGACGACGAGGGCCACGGCGAGGGAGGCCGGGCCGGCCAGCCAGAGCAGGGCGCGGCGCATGCGCCGAGGCTAGCCTTTGGCCCGTGGGCGAGGACAACTATTGCTCCGGCGACGACTACGTCGTCGAGTTCCTCGAGCACCGGTTCGGCTTCAACGGCGCAGACTTCGAGCAGCGGGTCACGGCAGCCGCCGTCAAGCTCGGCCTGATCGGAGGCAACGAGCTCGACGACGACGAGACGGCCGACCTGGTCGAGCTCGCCGCCGACGGCGTGATCGAAGAGCCGCGGAGCGGGCTCGGCCGCTACCTCGTTCTCCACTGGGAGCGCCTTTCCCTCGTGGACGGCGAGTCGCTCGTCTACTGGCTGCGGAAGCTGATCTTCCGCGGCGCCTGGCTCGACCACCAGGTCAAGGTCGGCAAGCTCGAGGTCGCGTGGGACGAGAGCTCGGGCGACTTCGGCTACCGCGATCCCGGCGGCGGTCGTCCGCTGCTGGACAGCGCGCGCGTGCCCTCCTGGCACGAGCTGCAGTTCCGCCGCTGAAAACCGGCGCGCCCCTCGGCGCGTAGACCGTGCGAACACCTACGGAGGGGGAGGCATGAGACGACTGCTGATCGTGCTCTGCGTGGTCGCAGTGGGCGGCGCGGCCTTCGGCACCGCCGGAGCGCGAACGGACAAGAAGAAGCCGCAGCGCGCGATCTGCCATCGCACGAGCTCGGGCAAGACGCCGTACGCGAAGGTCCGCGTCTCGGCGGCGCAGCTCCGCGCACACCTCCGGCACGCGGCCGACATCGTCCCCGCGCCCGCGAGCGGCTGCCCGCGCACGCTGCTCACGGCGAGGAGCGGCGGCACGGCGTTTCGCGTGTCGCTGACGGGCGACACCGAGTCGCCGGCCGGAGACCCGGTCGGCACCGGAACGGCAACGGTCCGCCTGCGCGCCGGTCAGGGACAGGTTTGCTTCAGCTTCGACGTCCAGAACATCACGCTTCCCGCGGTCGGAGCGCACATCCACCGGGGCGACGCAGGCTCGGCCGGGCCGATCGTGATCGGACTGCTCGCACCCGGGAACGGCGGTGCGTCGAGCGGTTGCGTCGCCGCCGCGCGTTCGACGGTCGCAGCGATCCTCGCCGCGCCGGGGGAGTACTACGTCAACGTGCACACGACGGACTTCCAGGCAGGTGCGATCCGCGGGCAGCTCACGGGCACGTCGGCGGAGTCGTTCGGGCGCGTGTTCACGCTGCGCCTCACCGGCGCCGCGGCAGGGACGACCGGCGACGCGGACGGCACCGGCACCGCGGTCGTGCGGATCATCCGTGCGAAGGGCGACGTCTGCTTCAAGCTCAGCGTGCAGAACATCGTCCTTCCGTCGGTCGGCGCGCACATCCATCGAGCGCCTGCGGGCTCCAACGGGCCGATCGTCGTCCAGCTCGTCGCGCCGGGCGCGGGCGGCTCGTCGAGCGGCTGCACGCACGGCGTCGCGACGACGCTGATCGACGAGATCCTCGCCAACCCGGCGAACTTCTACGTGAACGTGCACACGACCGACCACCCCGGCGGGGCGGTTCGCGCGCAGCTCGCTTGACGCGCGCACATCCGAGGCGGCCCTGCACCCCTGTCCCCGGGGCCGCCTCGGTTTTCCCTCGCTTCGCTTCGCTCGCGCTCGGGGCTCGCACGCTTCGCGTGCTTGCATTGGTTGGTGCGCGCGGGAGCGCTGTGACTCCACGCGTGGTGGGCGGCGCGGCTTAGCCGCGCCGCCGGCGGGACGATCACTCCTTCAAGGGACGCGCGGTAGCCAGGGGCGACGCACGATGAGTGCCTGCGGTAGTCCCCTGCGGTAGGAGCCAATCGATGGACCCCAACACGCACGCCTTCGTGCTCTCGACGGCGTTCATGACCTCCCTGGCGTTCGCGATCTTCGCGATGAACGTCATCGCGGTCGTGCTGCAACACGTACTGAGCTAGAGCCGGTAGACGAGCTCGGTCGTCGCGACGCCGCCGACGGCGGCGTACGTGCGCTGCGCCGGCTCGTTGTCGAGGCCCGTCAGGACGAACGCGCGGCGCCCGTCCGCGAGCGCCTTCGCCTGCTCCACGAGCGCGCGCCCGAGGCCGCGACGCCGGAAACGCTCGTCCACGTCGAGCTCGTAGAGGAAGACCATCGTCTCGCCGTCGATCCGCTGCAGCTCGTGCGCGTACGCGAAGCCGGCGAGCTCGCCGTCGACCTCGGCAATCCACACGTGGACGTCGTCGAGGATCAGCACGTGCTGCGCCTCGTCGCCGCTCGGGACGCGCGACTTGTGCCGCCGGCAGAGCTCCTGCAGCGTCTGCTCGTCGCCGGGACCGAGCCGCCGGATCGCGTCCACGGCGGTGAGCGTACTCTGCGCCGTCGTGGAGTTCAGGATCCTCGGCCCGCTCGAGGTCGTCGGCGACGACGGGCGGCCTGTCGCGCTGCCTCCCGCCAAGCCGCGCGCGCTGCTCGTCCTGCTGCTGCTGAACCGCAACCGAACCGTGCGGACGGAGGCGCTCGTCGATCAGCTGTGGGACGAGCGGCCGCCGGCGACGGCCACGAAGACGGTCCAGGTCTACGTCTCGCAGCTGCGGAAGGCGCTCGGCGACCGGCTGGAGACGAAGCCGGGCGGCTACGAGCTTCGCGTCGGCCACGAGGAGCTGGACGCGGACCGGTTCGAGCGCCTCGTCCGCGAGGCCGAGCACACGCGCGCCCTCGACCTCTGGCGGGGGCCGGCGCTCGTCGACGTGCGCGGCGAGGCGTTCGCGCGCAGCGCGGCGGAACGGTTGGAGGAGTCGCGGCTCGCCGCGCTCGAGGACCGGATCGAGGGCGACCTCGAAGCAGGGCGTCACGCGGCACTCGTCGGCGAGCTCGAGCAGCTCGTCGCGGAGCACCCGCTCCGCGAGCGGCTGCGCGGCCAGCTGATGCTGGCGCTCTATCGCTCCGGCCGGCAGGCCGAGGCGCTCGACGTCTACCGGCGGACCCGCGCGCTGCTGGCCGACGAGCTCGGCCTCGAGCCCTCACCGGAGCTGCGGGAGCTCGAGCAGGCGATCCTCCGTCAGGATCGGGCGCTTCGCCGCGAGCGTCCGCAGGCCGTCGCGGCCGCCGTCGAGGCCGCGCCGCCACGCAGGCGGCCGTGGAGGCTCGTCGCACTCGGCGCGGTCGTCGTCGTCGCCGCCGCGGGGGCCGCCGCCTACCTCGCGCTGCGCGGCGACGAGGCCGTCAGGGAAAGCGGCAACGCGGACACGCAGGCGTTCGTCGTCAAGGTCGAGAACCTGCTGGAGCAGGCGCACCAGGGCCGGGTCGCCGTCCGCGCCGCCGTCCAGGCTGCCGTCAGCTGTGAGGTCCCGTTGCGGGAAGCCGCCGGCAACATCGAGGACGTCCGCGCCAACCGGCAGAGCCTGCTCCAGCAGGTGACGGCCTTGCCGGTTCCCGACGACCCGCAAGCGCAGCGCGCCGCGACGCTGCTCCACCGCGCGCTCGCCGCCGCCTTCGCCGCCGACATCGGCTACCGACGCGACCTGTTGCGGGCGACGTCGTGCCCGCCGACGCTGCGCACGGCGCCCGGAAAACGATCCCGCAGGTTGAAGGCGGCCTTCGTGGCCGCCTTCAATCCGCTTGCGCGCCGCTACGGCCTCAGGACCTGGACGGCCGACGCGATCTAGACCCTCGGCTCCGCGTAGCACGCGCCACGGGCGTGCGGCCACCACCAGGCGCCGTGGAGGAGCTCGGCGGGGACGACGGCGGCGCAGACGCTGCCGTTCGTCTCCAGCGCCAGCAGCCAGCGCCGGTTGTGGTGGCGCGTGTACACGCCTTGTCGTCCGTCGAAGGTCGCGACGGCGTACTCGAAGTCGCCGAAGCGGCCGTACCACGTGTGGCCGGCCGCCGGCCGGGCGGGCGCCTGCCGGTGTGCCGCGCGATACGCATCCGCGAGCCCGGTGCGGACGCCGGCGGTCACGCGCAGGTTCTGCGCCACTGCGTCGTCCCCGCACGCGAAGGCCGGGACGGCAGTGAGCAGGAAGAGGAAGGTGACGAGCGCGAGTTTCATGCCCGCAGGGTGCGCGACGCCGGTAAAGCAACGGCAAACGCTCAGAAAAGGGCGTCGTCGGCCGGCGCGTTGCCGATGTGCGCGCGGCCGAGCTCGGTCACCACGCGGCCGCGCGGCGTCCGCTGCAGGAACCCCAGCTGCAGGAGGTACGGCTCGTAGCCGCCCTCGATCGTGTCGGGCTCTTCCCCGAGCGCGACCGCGAGCGTCGAGAGCCCGACCGGCCCGCCGCCGAAGCGATCGACGACCGCGCGGAGGAGGTCGCGGTCGGTCCGCTCGAGCCCGAGCTCGTCCACCTCGTGCAGCTCGAGCGCCTCGCGCGCGATCGCGACCGTGATCGCGCCCTCGTGCCGCACCTCGGCCACGTCGCGCACTCGCCGGAGGATCCGGTTGGCGACCCGCGGCGTGCCGCGGGCGCGCCGCGCGATCTCTGCCGCTGCCTCGCCCTCGATCCGGACACCGAGGATCTCGGCGCTCCGGCGCACGATCGCGGTGAGCTCCTCCTGCTCGTAGTAGCCGAGCCGGAAGGTCATTCCGAAGCGGTCGCGGAGCGGCGTCGTCAGCAGCCCCGTACGGGTGGTCGCGCCGATCAGCGTGAACGGTGGGAGGTCGAGCGTCAGCGTCCGCGCGGCCGGGCCCTGGCCGACGACGATGTCGAGCCGGAAGTCCTCGAGCGCCGGATAGAGGATCTCCTCCACCGCCCGCTGGAGCCGGTGGATCTCGTCGACGAACAGGACGTCGCGTTCCTCGAGCCCGGTGAGGATCGCCGCCATGTCGCCCTTGCGCTCGATCGCCGGGCCGGCGACGGTTCGGATCCCGACGCCGAGCTCGTTCTTGAGGATGTACGCGAGGCTCGTCTTGCCGAGGCCCGGCGGACCCGCGAGGAGCACGTGGTCGAGCGCCTCGCCGCGCGCCTTCGCCGCGGTCAGCGCCACCTCGAGCTGCTCCTTCACGCGCGCCTGTCCGACGAACTCGTCGAGCGTTCGCGGGCGCAGCGAGAGATCGATCGCCGCGTCCTCGGGCAGGAACTCCTTCGCGACGACCGAGGTCACGCCGCCTTCCGCAGCGCCGCGCGGACCTGCTCCTCGACCGGGAGCTCGGCGTCGACGCCGGCGAGCGCGCGCTCGGCGTCCTGCACCGTCCAGCCGAGCTCGACGAGCGCGTCGCGCGCGACGAGGTCCGCGACCGGCGCCTCCGATTCGACGGCCGCGCCGAGCTTCTCCTTGAGCTCGAGGACGACGCGCTGCGCCGTCTTCTTGCCGATGCCCGGGATCGCCTCGAAGCGCTTCGTGTCTTCCAGGGCGATCGCCTTCCGGAGCTCGGACGGGCTCGAGCCGGAGACGATCGCGAGCGCGACCTTCGGCCCGACGCCGTTGACACTGAGCAGGTGCACGAAGAGCTCGCGCTCCTCGGCGGAGCCGAAGCCGTAGAGCTGGAGTACGTCCTCCCGGACGTGCAGGTAGGTCTCGACGACGACGTCCTCCCCGGTCTGGCGCAGCACCGAGGGCGTCGCCTGCACGAGGTAGCCGACGCCGCTGACGTCGACGACGAGCCCTGCCGCCGAGAGGCCGGCGCGCTTGCCCCGCAGCCGTGCGATCACGCGAGCACCGCCTTCGGGGCGGTCGCGTGGCAGATCGCGACGGCGAGCGCGTCCGCAGCGTGGTTGTTCGCAGCCTCGATCCCGAGCACGAGCTTGATCATCCGCTGCACCTGCGCCTTGTCCGCGCGGCCGTAGCCGCAAACGGCCTGCTTCACGCGCGCCGGCGCGTACTCGACCGCCTCGACCCCGGCGGCGGCGCACGCGACGAGCACGGCTCCGCGCGCCTGTCCGACAGAGAGCGCGATGCGGGCGTCGGCGCCGACGTACGACTCCTCGATGGCCACCGCAGCCGGCGCGTGCTCGGCGATGAGCGCGCCCACCGCGTCGAAGATCGTCTTCAAACGAAGATCCGGGCGCTGCCCGGCGGGTGTGGACCAGGACCCGTGGACAGTGGCCCTGAGGCGCCCTTCGCTTTCGTGGACGATGCCGTATCCGCAAGCAGCCGTGCCCGGGTCGATGCCGAGGACTCTCACGGCGAGAGGTTAGGCGCGGCCTCGGACGTTCCTTTGCCCGCGGTCGCGGGTGCCGCAGAGCGAAAAGGCCATCTTTAGTCAGTTTTCGGACGTAAGGACTGTGTTTGCAACCCGCGACCTGCGTTTGGCTCAGCGGCTAGTTGGAAGATTCGAGAGATGAACATTCGCAAAGTGATCCAGCGCCGTATCCGATTTGCAAACGAGAACGTTGACGTGGCGGGAGATGTGAACGCGGTGATCGCGGCGAATGTGGGTGAGGGCCCCTCGACGACGCACGTCACCAGCAAGCAGACGGCAGCAACGGGAGGAGCCCATGCGCGGGTACCAGACGAAGAAGACCAGCGCGAAGAGCCGCAAGCGGACTGAGCTCGCGGACCTCGACCGGCTGCTTCCGATCGATCCCACGGGGAGGTGCCTGAATGGCTGAGCACGAGTACAGGAAGCTCACGCACGAAGAGCTGAACGCGATCGCGGGCGAAGAGCTGCCCGAGCGGGCCGCGATGTCGCTGATCAACGCGAACGTGGCCGCTCCGGTCAACCTCGCGGCGGCGCTGAACGTCGCCAGCGACAACTCGATCGCCTACGCGAACGCGGAGCAGACGGCTCCGATCACGCAGACCAACTAAGGAGGAAAGCATGTCGGAGGAATACAGGAAGCTGAGCCGCGAAGAGCTGAACACGCTCGCCGGCGAGGAGCTGCCGGAGCGCGCAGCGATGTCGCTGATCAACGCGAACGTCGCCGCTCCGATCAACGCGGCCGTCGCGCTCAACGCGCTGAGCGACGGCTCGGTGGCGATCGCGAACGCAGAGCAGACGGCTCCGATCACGCAGAGCAACTAAGGAGGACAGGCATGTCGGAGGAATACAGGAAGCTGAGCCGCGAAGAGCTGAACGCGCTCGCGGGCGAGGAGCTTCCCGAGCGGGCGGCAATGTCCCTCGTGAACGCGAACCTCGCGATCCCCGTCAACGCCGCGGTCGCGGCCAACGTCCTCTCGGACGGCGCGGTCGCCTACGCGGACGCGACGCAGGATACCCCCATCAACCAGGGCAACCTGACTGGAGGTCTCCCGACCGGTGGCTGATGAACAGCAGTACCGCAATCTGACGCGTGAGGAGCTCAACGCGCTTGCAGGCGAGGAGCTCCCGGAGCGCGCAGCGATGTCGCTGATCAACGCCAACATCGCAGCACCGATCAACGCGGCCGTGGCGGCCAACGTCCTCTCGGACAATTCGATCGCCTACGCCAACGCGGTGCAGGACGCTCCGATCAACCAGAGCAACTAGGACAACAGGCGGCGGGCGCCCGCGAGGGCGCCCGCCGGCCGTTCTCGAAGGGAGCACGATCCGCACCAGGGCCCCCAGCGAGCAGGAGACCCAGCGCCTGCCTGTGACGGAAAGCACTCCGGCCGCCGACGGCGGCCGGCCGCAGCACGACGTCGCTCCTGCCGACGGCAACGCCGAGGTCCCGCGGCCGGCGGACGGCATCGAGCTGATCGGCGAGTACGAGGACTCCGGCTTCAAGGAGCCGCCGTACATCGCGCGCCGCGCCGACGGCCAGGTGATCCAGATGCCGAAGCTCCTCTACATGGTCGCCGAGTCGATCGACGGCCGACGCAATCTCGCGGAGATCGCGGACGACGTCACGCAGAGGTTCGGGCGGGGACTGGACGCCGACATGATCCGCCAGCTCGTCGACGAGCAGCTGCGGCCGCTCGGCGTCGTCGCCGGCGAGAACGGCGCAACGCCCGAGCTCGCGAAGGCCGATCCGCTGCTGGCGCTGAAGATGCGCACGGGCGTCGTTCCCGAGGGCGTCGTCAACGCGCTCACCGTCGTCTTCCGGCCGCTCTTCTGGCCGCCGGTCGTGCTCGTGGTCCTCGCCGCGTTCTTCGCGCTCGACGCCTGGCTCTTCGCCGTCCACGGCGTCGCGCAGTCGCTGCGGCAGACGCTGTACGACCCGGCGTTCATCCTGATGCTGCTCGGGCTCGTGATCCTGAGCGCCGCGTTCCACGAGTGCGGCCACGCCACCGCGTGCCGCTACGGCGGAGCGCGGCCGGGTGTGATGGGCGTCGGGATCTACATCGTGTGGCCGGCGTTCTACACCGACGTCACGGACGCCTACCGGCTGGGCAAGGCCGGCAGGCTGCGCACGGACCTCGGCGGCGTCTACTTCAACTCGATCTTCACGCTCGGCACGTTCGCGGCGTACTTTCTGACCGGCTGGGAGCCCTTGCTGCTGATCGTGCCGCTGCAGGTGATGGAGATCCTGCACCAGTTTCTGCCGTTCCTCCGGCTGGACGGCTACTACATCGTCAGCGACCTCACCGGGGTTCCGGACATGTTCGCGCGGATCAAGCCGACGCTCGCGTCGCTCCTTCCGTGGCGGGAGACGCCGGACGAGGTGAAGGTGCTCAAGCCGTGGGTACGCGTCGCGACGACGATCTACGTGCTCACGTTCGTGCCGCTGATGGTGTTCTTCCTCGGCCTGACGGTCTTCAACGTGCCGCGGATCTTCGCCACGGCGTGGGACTCGTGGTTCGTGCAGCTGCACAAGCTCGGCGAGGGATCGCCTGTGCACGTCGCCGTGGCGGTGATCCAGATGTGCGTGCTCGCGCTTCCGGTCGTCGGCATCGTCTACACGCTCTGGAAGCTCTGGGCGAAGGTGCTCGTGACCGGCTGGCGCCGTACGAGCGGCCGGCCGATGCTGCGTGGCGCCTTCACCGTCGCCATGGCGGCGCTCACGGCCGGCGTCGGCTGGACGTGGATCCCGAACGGTGAGTACCGGCCGATCCAGCCCGGCGAGCGCGGCACCATCCAGGGCGCCGTTCGCGAGTTCGCAGCCGTCGGCAGCGGCCGGCCGGGCCTGACGAAGCGCCGGCAGGACGAGCTCGGCGGCGCCCCGTCGCAGAGCGCACCGGATCGAACGCAGCGGGAGAAGCCGGGGACGCCTGCCGGGACCACCGACACAACAACAACAACGACGACGACCACCACCACGACTCCGACGGACACGACGGAGACGGATACGGCGACGGAGACGGGTGTCACCCGCACGACGTCCACCGAGACGGTCTCGACGGCGCCGACAGAGACCACGATCACCGAGACCACCCCGACCGAGCCGACCACGACCCAACCTACGACCACCGGGGTGACGACACCATGAGAAGACCTCTGGCATTTCTCGCAGTCCTGATCGCAGCGCTCGGCCTGGCGGCCGGCGTCCCCGCGCAGGCGAGGGCGGACAACGCCGCGGTCGCCGTGAACACGAAGGACGGCTCGTCCGTCTTCAAGTTCGCGTTCAAGATCAAGCACGTCGTCGGCGACGTCGTCGACGAGACGAACGCGGCCGTGTCGTACGCGAGCTGCACCTCGTGCACGACGATGTCGATCGCGATCGAGATCGTGCTCCTCGAAGGATCGCCGTCGGTGTTCACGCCGACGAACGAAGCGATCGCGATCAACTTCGAGTGCAACCTGTGCAACACGTTCGCGTCGGCGTATCAGTATGTGATCCAGCGGCCGGGGCCCGTGCACTTCACGCCCGACGGAATGCAGGAGCTCCACGAAATCCGCCAGGCGATTCGCGATCTCGAGCGGCAGGGGCTGCCGGCGTTCGAACTTGCCGAACAGCTGAAGCCGCTGATCGCGCGGCTCGAGACGGTGCTCGCGACGCAGCTCGTCGACGGCCCGGCGACCAGCGCCGAAAACGACGACCAGGATCAGTCGGACGCCGGCGTGACCGTTCCGGACAACGGCACCAAGACCGTCAGCACCGGTCCGCAGGCGACGGTGATCGCACCGACGGACGCGACGGGAACGACGACGGCGGAGACGACGACGACATCGACGACACCGACGACGACGACGACGACGGAGGCGACCACCGAGACAACCACTCAGTGAGGCGCACGCTTCTCGTCGCGGTTCCGCTCGCGCTGGCGCTGTCGGCGTGCGGCGGTTCGTCCGGCCGGAACGTCCTGCGTGACGCGTCCGCGAACCTCGGGAAGATCCGCAGCGGTGTTCTCCACGCGAAGCTGCTCGTGCAGCCTCGCGTGGAGTCCGCGCGTCAGGCGTTCGGCTTCACGATCGACGGGCCGTTCCGGTTCGGGGAGCAACCAACGGCGAACGTCACCTACGTGCAGATCGCGAACGGCCGCCGCGCGAGCGCCAGGCTCGTGATCACACCGAGCGGCGGCACGATCTTCACCAACGGCCGGCGCCGCACGCTCGACGCCTCGCAGCTCTCCGACCTCCGCGGGACGATGCGCGCAGTACGCGCAGGCGGGAGCATCGTCGACGTCTCGAACTGGGTGAAGAGCTCGAGATCGACCGACTGCCCGGAAGCGGACGCTCCCGTGCAGTGCGTGAAAGGTGACCTCGATCCGGTCGAGGCCTTGAACGGGCTGCTCGCGCTCGAGCAGGCGACCGGGCGCGGCACCGCCGACCTCGGCTCCGCGGACGCCGAACAGCTGAAGGACGCCGTGAAGAAGGCGACGTTCTTCGTGATGGCCGGAAAGGACGACAAGCTGCTCCGCGACCTCCGCATCGACCTCGACCTCGCGCTCGACGTCCCGGAGGTGCTCCGTGCCTTCTTCGGGACGCTCGTCGGCGCCGAGGTGAGCTTCGAGCTCGGCGTCGACAAGCCGAACGCCGGCTGAGGCCGTACCCCCGAAGCCGTTTTTTCCGTTTTTCAACAAGTACGGGTGGAGTGCGCTCCGCCGAGCCGCCTTGGAGGTCGAACGGAAATGCCAAAGCGAGCCTCGACTCGACAGCGTCGGGCGCCGGACGATATGCACACGGCGCGGGACATGCGTCGCCTGATCGGGCGCGACGTCCAGTGGCTGACCCTCGGCCAGGCGGCGACGTACCTCGGCGTGGCGGAGAGCACGGTGCGCAAATGGTCGGCGGAGGGCCGCCTCACCGCCTACTCGACGCCCGGCGGGCATCGGCGATTTCAGACCTCGGATCTCGACACGTTCCTCGAACAGTCGCGCGTCGACACTCCGCCGCACGAGCATCGCCTCGTCCTGATCGTCGACGACGACGAGCGAACGCGCGCGGTCGTCCGCTTTGCGCTCGAGGACGACGGGTACGCCGTGCGCGAAGCTTCGACCGTCGCGGCCGGCCTCGAAGCGCTGGAGGAAGAACCTCCCGATCTGATCGTGCTCGACGTGTTGATGCAGAACTTCGACGGCGTCGAGCTGCTCTGCCAGCTCCGTGACAAGTACGACCTCCAGGCGGTGCCGTTGCTGATCTTCGCCGGACGTGATTCGGCATCGCCGCGTCGAGGGCCGCAGCCGACGGCGCCCGGCTTCGTCGGCGCGGGCGCGTCTCCCGCGTCGGTCGTCGAGGCCGCGAAGCGCCTGCTCGGCGCGCCGCGCCCGACCGTCGCCGCGCGCTGAGGCCGACGGTCAGGGAGTCGGTGCCGTCGTCGCGACAGTCGTCGGCGCCGTCATCGTGGCCGACAGCGTCGTGTCGGTCGACACCGTGCGGACGGGCTCCGTCGGCGTCGTCTCCTCGGTCGTTGCCTCGTCGAGCGTCTCGAACGTCTCGATCGTGGTCTCGCCGGTCTCGACGGGAGCGGTCGATTCCGGAACTCGCGTCGTCGTCCCCTCGGACGTGCTCTCGACGGACGGTGCCACGGTCGTTGTGGGCGTTGCCGTCGACGTCCGGGCATCGGAAGACGACGACCCGCGCGGCACGACGCCGGTACCGCTCTCTGCGCCGCCGTGGTGATGCTTGCCGCGAACCGGGGCACGGTCGGCCGCGGTGGCCGCCGCGAAGCCCGCCGCTCCGACGATCGCCGCGCCTGCGATTGCGAGCGCCGTCCGCCGCAGCCCTCCCCTGGCGAAGATGCGCCGCAGGATCGCGCGCACCACGCGGAGCAGGGTCAGCGTCATGCCGAGCGCAGGCAGAAGCAGCAGCACGAATTGCAGCGCCGCCAGCGCCGCCGCCCGCGCCTCACCGCGGCCGACCGCCGACATGAACTGGGACTCCTGCGCGTGCAGCGAGGTCGCGGCGGCCGCGAAGAAGCGTGGCGCGTGCAGGACGAGCAGGACGAACGTCAGTGCCATCACGGGAATCAGCGTCACGACGTACACGCGCAGCGCGACCCGCACCCACGGCTTCAGCTCGGCGACCGACGGCGGCGTCTCGCGATCCGGGATCATGCTGAGCAGGACGGGCTTCACTCGCGTCAGCACGTCGGGGACGCCCGTGAGGTCGGTGAGGACGTAGTAGCCGTCCAGCCGGACCCACGGGATGAACTGGTTCAGGATCTGCAGGTGCTGCAGCGCGACGAAGACGAGCAGCGGCTCGTAGTGCGTCCGGTAGTAGGCAGCGGCGACGCCGAGCATGAAGAGAACGTTGAAGTAGATGCCGCCGAAGTCCGTGCGCAGCCTGCCGCGGCGGTCGAGTCGATAGGCATCGGTGACGTCGGTGAAGAACGCGGGCCAGACGTAGTAGAGACCCGCTCCGATGCCTCCGGGCCGAGCGCCGCCGTATCGGCAGGCGGCCGCGTGTCCGAGCTCGTGGAAGATCGTCGACGCGAGCATGAGCCCGAAGACGAGAAGCAGCAGTGTCGGATCGACGAGCAGTGCGCCGATGGCGGAGCCGAGGCCGTGCTCGAAGTAGAGCCAGACGTCGAGCACGAGGAGCCACGCCAGCGCCGCGCCGACGACCATCGGCCGGAAGAAATGTCGTAGCACCGCCGCGAGCGACCGCACGACGACAGGGGGAACGAACGCCTTGCGCATCGTGAAGGCGAGCGGAGCCGCGTCCAGCGGCTCGCCGCGGACGTCCGTGCCGGCGAGAACGCCGAGCGGCCGCAGCTTGTGGTCGAGCAGGAACTGGATCTGATCCGCGCTGATGCGCAGCTCGAGCTCGTCGCCGACGATCTCGCCGATCTCCGCGGTGGTGCGTTCACCGTCGATCGCCTCCGCGACCCGGTAGAGGAGCTGCGGCAGCTGCGCGATGCGTCCACCGCGGAGGCGGACGAGGTACGGCGGGTCCTTCAGGCCCGAGTCCTGGTACTCGCCGATGAGCTCGACGCCCTCGGCGAGGCGAGGCGGCGGGCTCGGCGGTGTCGCGAGCGGCGTGTTCGTTCCTGTGGTGATGAATGTCGTCTTCATGGCTATGGCACGGAGGGGCGCCCTCCGCGCCCCTCCGGTTCCCGTCAGTGGGTCATGCGCTCATGTGAGCGCGGTCACTCAGCCGGTCGTCGGCAAGCCTCCCGTCAAGTTGCCCTGGTTGATCGGCGTCTGCTGGGTCGCGTCCGCGTAGGCGACTGCGCCGTCCGAGAGGACGTTCGCAGCGACCGCAGCGTTCACGGGGATGGCGAGGTTCGCATTGACCAGCGACATCGCTGCCCGCTCGGGGAGCTGCTCGCCGGCGATCGTGTTGAGCTCGGCCTGGGTGAGCGTCCTGTACTGCTCCGTCATGGCTGTCCTCCTTAGTTGCTCTGCGTGATCGGGGCCGTCTGCTCCGCGTTCGCATACGCGAGCGAGTTGTCACTCAGCACGTTGAGGGCGACCGCGGCGTTGATCGGAGCGGCGACGTTCGCGTTGATCAGCGACATCGCCGCGCGCTCGGGAAGCTTCTCGCCTGCGAGCGCGTCGAGCTCCTCGCGGGTCACCTGCTTGAACTCCGACATCGTTTTCCTCCTCCGTCGAAATGACATCGATGAAGGAGTGGTGCCGAATTGCGCGACCTGCAAACGATCGCACTTCGCGCCGAAAAACGTGCTTTACCTGCTTTTTGCCGGTTTGGTCCGCCGAGCGCGTTGCGTGAAGATTGTGTTAACCGGCGACGGTTTCCAGCACGCGCTCCGGAATGTCGAAGTTCGAGTAGACGTCTTGGACGTCGTCGTTCTCCTCGAGCGCGTCAATCAGCCGCAGGATCTTCTTCGCGGTGTTCTCGTCCTCGACCTCGACGGTCGTCTTCGGAACCATCGTCAGCTCCGCGTTCTCGACGGTGAACCCGGCCGCGTCGATCGCCTCACGAACGGCTGTCAGCGACTCCGGAGCTGCGGTGACCTGCCAGCTCGAGCCGTCGCGCTCCACGTCGTCCGCGCCTCCTTCGGCCGCGGCGAGCATCAACTCGTCTTCGTCGGCGGAGCCCTCGACGAGCACGATTCCGCGCCGCTCGAACTGCCAGGCGACTGCGCCCGACGCGCCGAGGTTGCCGTCGTGCTTGCCGAACGCTGCGCGAACCTCCGAGGCGGTTCGGTTGCGGTTGTCGGTGAGCGCCTCGACGAGAATCGCGACGCCGCCGGAGCCGTAGCCCTCGTAGACGACGGTCTCGTAGGCGGCGGCGTCCGAGTCGGCGCCCGACCCGCGGGCGATCGCGCGCTCGATGTTCTCCTTGGGCATCGAGTACGAACGCGCCTTCTCGACGGCGTTCTGGAGCGCAAGGTTCCCCGCCGGATCCGGCCCACCCTCCCGCGCCGCAACGATGATCGCGCGCGAGAGCTTCGAGAAGAGCTGGCCCCGTTTCTTGTCCGCAGCGCCCTTCTTGTGCTTGATGGAACTCCACTTGCTATGCCCTGACATTGGCTTCCGTTTCTACCAAGTGGAGGAAGAGCTCGTGGACGCGGGTGTCGTCCGTGAGCTCCGGGTGAAAGGCGGCGACGAGGAACCGTCCCTGCCGTGCGAGGACCGGATGGCCGTCGTGCTCGGCGAGTACCTCGACCTCGGGACCCGTGTCCTGGATCCACGGAGCGCGAATGAAGACGCCGCGCACTGGATCACGCTCCCCGGCGAGCTCCAGATCCGCCTCGAACGAGTGCACCTGCCTCCCCCATGCGTTGCGCTCGACCTCGAGATCGAGCAACCCGAGGTGGTTGCGGTCGAGGACGATCATCCCCGCGCAGGTTCCGAAGACCGGCCCGGCAAACTCGCGGACGGCGGCGTCGAGACCGTAGAGGCGCATCAACCGCATGAACGTGGTCGACTCGCCGCCCGGGATCACGAGCCCGTCGAGGCCGCGGAGCTGCTCGGGCTTCCGCACCTCGACGGCGTCCGCGCCGAGCCGGCGCAGCATCGCGACGTGCTCGCGGAAGTTCCCCTGGACGGCCAGGACGCCGATGCGTGCCATGCGTTTCAGTCTAGATCCGCTCCGCGAGCCGCTCGGCGGGCGGGGCCCCAGCAGGTCGCGCGCCGCGTCGACGCCGAGCAGTCCTACTGCGGCGCGGGAGTTACCGGTTCCGAGCCCCGCCGGCGACGTGCGGCCAGCAGGAAGCGACGCGGCGTTACCAGCCGCGGGTCTCTAGGAGTTCCTCGGCCGGGATCGTCCCGGCGGCGATGCCGGACATCGCGTCGCCCAGGCCGCTGCTGACGCGGGCGAGGACGTCGGCGTCGAGGTAGTGCGTCGTCGCCTCGACGATCGCCTTCGCGCGCACGTCCGGGTTGCCGGACTTGAAGATGCCCGACCCGACGAAGACGCCGTCGGCGCCGAGCTGCATGCAGAGCGCTGCGTCCGCGGGAGTCGCGATCCCGCCGGCGGTGAAGGTCACCACCGGCAGCCGGCCGTGCTCCGCGACCCAGCGCACGAGGTCGTACGGAGCGCGCAGCTCCTTCGCCTCGGTGTACAGCTCGTCCTCGCGGAGCGACTGGAGCCGGCGGATGTGGCCGAAAACCGCGCGCATGTGCGTGACCGCGTTGACGATGTCGCCCGTTCCGGCCTCGCCCTTGGTGCGGATCATCGCGGCGCCTTCCGCGATCCGGCGGAGCGCTTCGCCGAGATTCGTCGCGCCGCAGACGAACGGCACCGTGAACTTCCACTTGTCGACGTGGTGCGCGAGGTCGGCCGGCGTCAGGACCTCCGATTCGTCGATGTAGTCGACCTCCAGCGCCTCGAGGACCTGCGCCTCGACGAAGTGGCCGATGCGGCACTTGGCCATCACCGGGATCGTCACCGCCTCCTGGATCTCCCGGATCTTGTCCGGATCGGCCATGCGGGCGACGCCTCCCTGCACGCGGATGTCCGCGGGGACGCGCTCGAGCGCCATCACCGCGCAGGCGCCGGCGTCCTCGGCGATTCGCGCCTGCTCGGCGGTGGTGACGTCCATGATCACGCCGCCCTTGAGCATCTCGGCGAGACCCGTCTTGACCCGGAGCGTTCCGACCTCGGCCATCGGCCCGATTCTAGCTAGGCGGCGGCGGGTCGCAGGCAGCCGTAGACGGCGCGGGCAACGCGCTGCTTCGGCCGGACGATCCAGAACGCCACGACGTTCGCCTTGCGGATCCGGTAACGGAAGATCGCGGAATTCGCAATCTTCGGGTTCCGGCGCACGGCGTCGAGCGTCTGGCGGGCCGCATCGCCGTCGTTGCCGAAGGCGAGGATCACGTCGGCGTCCTTGCGCTTGGTGGCCCGGAGGCTGCCGCCGACGGATGCGAAGGCGATGAAGCCGACCGCCTTCGCGGAATGGCGGATCGTGTAGCCGTGGTTCCGGAGGCACGCCTCCGTCGGCGCCTGCCGGTATACCGGCGCGCCCGACGAGGAGGACGACGACGTTCCTCCGCAACCGGCGACGGTCGCGGCGAGCAGGGCGAGGGTGATCGTCCGCCGACCCATGTCCGGAGCGGTACGTTAGCGACCCGTGCAGCCGTGGTCGGTCGAGTACCAGGGTCGGATCGACGAGCTCGAGATCGAGAGTGAGTCCCTGCGCGACAACGCGCTCGGGGACCCACACACCCGTCCCCTGTGGGTCTGGACGCCGCCGGGCTACGACGGGTCCGACGGCCGTTATCCGTCGATCTACGTCATCCAGGGGATGACGGGCCAGGTCGACATGTGGCGCAATCGCGTCGCCTTTCGGCCGAACGTGCTCGAGCTGGTGGACGCCGCCGGCCTCCAGTGCGTCGTCGCCTTCGTCGACTGCTGGACGTCGCTCGGCGGCTCGCAGTTCCTGGACTCGCCCGCGACGGGCAGGTACCACACGTATCTCTGCGAGGAGGTCGTGCCCTTCGTGGACGCGCGCTACCGGACGCAGGCCGAGGCGGCGCACCGCGGGATCGCCGGCAAGTCGTCGGGCGGCTACGGCGCGATGGTGACGCCGATGCTCCGGCCCGACCTTTTCGGCGGTCTCGCGACGCATGCCGGCGACGCGCTCTTCGAGGTCTGCTACCAGCCCGAGTTCGCGCAAGCCGCTCGTTCGCTCCGCGACCACTACGAGGGCTCCTACGAGAAGTTCTGGACGGACTTCCGTTCGCGGCCCGCGCTTTCGCGCAAGGACGACATGTGGCTCGTGAACGTCTACGCGATGGCCGCGTGCTACTCGGCCGGCGAGCTTCCGTTCGACGTCGCGACGGGAGCGCTGAAGCCGGAGGTGTTCGCACGCTGGCTGGAATGGGATCCGGTGCGAATGGTCCCGTCGCATGCAGACGCGCTGCGGTCGCTGCGTGCGATCTGGATCGACGCCGGCACGCGTGACGAGTACTTCCTCGATCTCGGGGCCGAGGCGTTCCGGCGCGCGCTCGAGGAGATCGGGGTCACGGACGTCCACTTCGAGCTGTTCGACGCGACCCACGGGCTCATCGAGTACCGCTACCCGCTCGCGCTGGCGTACCTGGCGGAGCGCCTGACCTAGGCCAGCTCGTCCGCGAGCAGTCCGGCGCAGTACGCGCGCCAGGAGAGGTCGGGCGCCGCGATCAGCGTCACGATCGTCTCCGCGACCTCGGGGCGCCCGCGGCCGAGGTCGCGCAGCGAGGCGAGGCCGAGCTGCAGCTGCTCACGCCGCCGCTCGCCGTCGAGCTCCTCGGCGAGCCGGACGACCGCGTCCTCGTCGATCGTCAGCTCTCGATTCGGGTCGCCGCCTACTGCGCGGACGACGAGCGCGCGCCGCAGGGCGGCGTTGAGCTCTTCGGGGTCGATCTCGACCCCGCGGCCGGCGACGAAGCAGATCGAGACCCAGCGCTCGACCTCCCCGAGCGTGTCGAGGAGGTCGAGCAGCTGGGTGCGATCAGAGGATTCCGCGGTTCTCGAAGGCCTTCCGCACCTTCGTCGCTGCGGTCGCGCCGTAGAGGCTCTGGGCGGTGTTGACCGTCGCCGCCGCGAGCTCCGGCATCGTCGGGTTGGGCATGCCGAACTGCGCCTCGAGGATGATCGTGTCCGCGGTGACGTTGCCGAGCGCGTTGCGGATGTCCCACAGCGCCCGCGACCAGATCATCCCGTCATGGTGCACGCGGCCGTTCAGGTCCGCCGGGTAGTGAAGGTTCGTGTCGACGCGCCGCAGACAGTGCGGCACCGTCGACGTGTACGAGACCGAGTCCCAGTCGGCGACGCACGGCGCGTCGGGGGTCGGCGCCACGACGTTGGAGACCGTCACCGCGTAGTAGTCGGCGAACCCCTCGCCGATCGAACCGGCCTCGGTCGAGAACCCGTAGCCGAACGGCGTCTGCTGCGAGTCCATCACGGCGTGGGCGTACTCGTGGACGATCACCTCGGCGTCCTCGGCGTCGTCGACGCCGCCCTTGCCGAAGCGGAGCACGTCGTGCTTGTCCCAGGAGTACGAGTTGTCCTGTCCCCAGGTGTTGATGCGAATGTCCTGCGGCTCGTCGTTGATCGGACGGCGCCAGACGCCGAAGCCGAGCGAGCGCATGTACTTCTGGGACGCAGTCACCCAGTAGTACGCCATGACCTGCTCGAACTCGTCGTCATGGCGGTTGTACGAGAACGTATTGGTCGGCGAGTACGCGGGGTTTCCGGTCTCGCTGATCACGTCCGCGTAGTCGCCGCGCAGAAAACCGCTGCCGTCGAGATTCGTGAGCGTCACGGTGTGATACGCGGGCTGGAGCGCGGGGTAGTCCGCGTCGTTCTGATCCGTCAACGACTGGTCTTGCAGGTCGGCGACGGGATTCGGCAGGAATACGCGGCCCTTGCCGGTCGACGTGCCCGGGCCGGGCTTGGTTGCGAGCGCGCCGGGAATCACGACCAGCCCGAACAGCGCCGCAGCGAGCAGCAGTCTCTTCACCTCTCCCCTTCCCTCGTGAGACGAGCCGGCGCATCGTATGCGATATCCGGGAGGGGCGCCGTCACGGCGCCCCTCCCCGCACGAGGTTCAGCAGCGCTTGTGCGTACTGCGCGGAACCGTGGGCAGCGTCGGCCCGGAGTGCTCCTTCACCGCGAGCCCGCGCATGTCGGCGGAGACGCCGTGCGTCTCCGTGCCCTGTTGGTGACGTTGCCGTTCCCCTCGAACTGCTGCGCGGCGGGCCCCCCTCGCCGCCGCGCAGCCTCTCCCCGCGCAGGAGATCCGGCGACGGGGGCCGGCCGCGGTGGCCGGCCTCCGTCGCACCCCTCAGGGGAGAGGGTCTTGCACGCCTTGTGATCAGGCGAAGGTGTAGGCATAAACACCGCGTGCGTACGTCGCCGCGATGATTCGCTTCGGGTTGGCTGGATCGACCGAGAGGTGGACCACCGGCATCGGCGGCAGGTTCCCGAG
>Ga0081539_10002076_pt1 | contig 29994 bp, 22 predicted proteins | sample TabmetS4T2R2_FD_71023 | JGI IMG/M metagenome (GOLD analysis project Ga0081539, IMG submission 71023) | Tabebuia heterophylla rhizosphere microbial communities from the University of Puerto Rico - S4T2R2 | ecosystem: Host-associated > Plants > Roots > Rhizosphere ... | reverse complement strand
ATCATCAGTGACGCTGAAGTAATCAGACCGTCCATCTTCTGATGGGCCCAGGAGCTGTAGATTGACGTGTAAATCGGATCTCGGGCACTGTTTCAGTATTTACCACATAAGCACCATAGCTGGATAGCAGTAAGTTGTGATAGCAAGGACGAATTGTTTGTTGAAACCTTTATTTTAATTTTGTTTCGAATAGCAAATATGATCATAAGTTGATCAAGATTATGATCATATTTTTATCAATAATAACTTTGGTCTAATATAGAAAGTTCTTGTAAGAATAAATCAATACTTACGGTCTAATGATAGCTTATGTCATTAGCCGATTGCTTGATCTAACCAATACCATAGCACTCCAATCAACCCATTATTGGTGCCTCAAAACCAGCAGTTCCCACAATCGATCGAGGTCAGAGAATCGTTAGGTTTAATTAAAACCTGAAGCGGCGCGAAAAATCGCGAATAATCTCCAATAATTTATCTCGTCATCTTTCGTGTCTTTCGCATTCTCATCGACTTGCGATTTTCAAAGGAGGACAAGTGAGAAAATCACGACTTAGAATCCTGTATGGTCTTTCTCGGAGGAACCAGACATGAACAATCAGATTAGAGTCATGATCATCGATGATCATCAAATTGTACGTACCGGATTGGCGGCGGTCATTAATATGGAATCCGACCTGACTGTTGTCGCCGAAGCGTCGACGGGTCGGGAAGCCATTGAGCTCTTCCCGCGCCATCTGCCGGATGTCACGCTCATCGATCTCAGATTGCCGGGGATGGACAGTTCAGAAACGATTGCTTCCATTAAGCGGCAGTATCCATCCAGCAAATTCATTGTGCTGGCAACTTATGATCATGATAATGATGTCCATCGCGCCTTTGAGGCGGGGGCGGTCGGATATCTATTCAAAGGCATGTTCAATGCCGAGTTCATCAGAGCTATTCGCATGGTCTCTGCCGGCTCGCGTTACTTTCCACCGAAGATAGCTGAGCGTCTCAATGCGCGGCGGCTACCATCAGAGCTTACCAACCGTGAGCGTGAAGTGCTCATCCTGCTCGCCCAAGGAAAAAGTAACAAAGAGATCGCCGAGGCCCTCACGATCGCCGAGAGCACGGTCAAATGGTTCCTGACCATTATCTACAGCAAACTCGAAGTGCGCGGCCGCATTCAAGCGGTGACGACTGCTCTCCAGCGAAGATTGGTCAATCTCGAGAAATAGGCTCGAGATTTAAGGATCTAATTTCTTCATCATGCCGAATCCGATGACTATTTCGGACAAAATTGTCTTTCTAGTTGACATCTTCGGCCATATTAAGCTTAATGCCTGCATTCCGTAACCGGATGCCGATTTTCCCCGGATACGAGCAATGCGCGATTAGCAGTTCTCACTGACCATGCAGAATTTGGGCTCTTGATGGGCAGCTTTTAATAAAGGAGCTGTCGTCAAGGATCTATGTTATAATCGCAGGTTCAGATTGCCTTCGTCCGGACTGCCGGGAGAGACGTGCGTCGTGGGCGAAAGAGGAACACTGGATCAAAACAGAGAGAAATATTCTCTGTGAAGATGCGGTTGAAGATCACCTGCTGGTTGTGAGGAGAGAACTGTGAAAGAAGGTTGGGAAGCAGTCATCGGTCTGGAAGTACACGCGCAGCTGAAGACCGAGTCAAAGATCTTTTGCACTTGTTCGACATCGTTCGGTGAAGAGCCGAACAATAAGACATGTCCTGTTTGTCTGGCTTTGCCGGGTGCTTTACCCGTGCTCAATCGGCAGGCGGTCAATTATGCCGGCAAGGCTGCCCTCGCGCTCAACCTGAAGATCAACAATGAATCGATCTTTGCGCGCAAGAACTATTTCTATCCCGATTCGCCTAAGGGCTATCAGATTTCACAATACGATCGGCCGTTTTCGGAGCATGGCTCTGTAGAGATTTTGACGAGTGAGCGTGATGCGGGTGGGCGTCCAGGCGAATGGCGGCTCAAACGTTTTAACATTACGCGCGCGCACATCGAGGAAGATGCGGGCAAATCAGTCCACGATATTGGTGATCCGACTAAATCCTACGTCAATTTAAACCGCGCCGGAACGCCGCTGCTTGAGATCGTGAGCGAACCGGATTTCCGCTCAAGTTGGGAGGCGTATGATTACGTCTCTTTCCTCCGCCGCACGCTCCAGTACATTGACGTCTGCGACGGCAATATGGAGGAGGGGAATTTGCGTTGTGACGCAAATGTCTCGGTCCGCCGATCCGGTGAATCGAAGCTCGGAACGAAGGCGGAGATCAAAAACGTCAACTCGCTGCGTTTCTTGCAGAAGGCCATTGAATATGAGATCGACCGCCAGATCGCGGTGCTTGAAACGGGCGGCCAGATCGTACAGGAGACCCGGTTGTGGAACGATAAAGAAGGGAAGACCTTTCCGATGCGTTCAAAAGAGAATGCGCATGATTACCGTTACTTCCCGGAACCGGATCTGCCGCCGCTTGAAGTGAGTGAGAGATGGGTTGAAAATCTGCGTTCATACTTGCCGGAGTTACCAGAGGCGCGGCGCCAGCGTTTTGTCCGCGAATATGATTTGTCGCCTGATGAAGCTTTCACGCTGACCAACCAGCGTGAATTGGCGGATTATTTCGAAGCGGCTTCCAAAGCCGCGAACAACGCGCGCGCGGCGGCAAATTGGATCCTTTCTGAAGTGCTGCGTGAGCTGAAGCAGGCCGATATCGAGATCGCTGCCTGCCGGGTCAAAGCGGAAGACCTGGGCGCGCTGATCCGATTAATTGACAATCAGACGATTTCAGGCAAGATCGCCAAAGATGTCTTCATCGAAATGTTTGCCTCCGGCACAGCTCCATCCGAGATCGTTAAAGAGAAAGGATTGGTTCAAATCACTGATGCCTCGGCGATTGAGAAGATCGTCGATGATGTGATTGCGGCCAATCCCAGGCAACTTGAGCAATACCGGGCGGGCAAAACTGCATTGATCGGCTTTTTTGTTGGACAGGTCATCAAGATGAGCGGCGGCAAAGCCAATCCGCAAACGGTCAACGATATTTTAAAGAAGAAGCTGGACAGCTAAATGAAAAAACTCTTCATCGTTTTTTTGTTAGGTCTTTCGATTCTTGCTTGCTCAGATAAACCTGCTGCTGAATACAGCACGGCAGCACCGCTGCCGTCACCGAAGCCCGCAGGAACGCCGGTCTTCGATGACGAAGTCGCAGTCTTTGAAACTGACTATGGAAAGTTCAGAATCGCGCTTTATTCCGATGTGGCGCCGCGCCACGTCGAAAATTTTAAACGATTGATCCGCGAAAAATTTTACGACGGCCTCGGATTCCACCGCGTCATTCCCGACGAGATGATTCAGGGTGGAGACCCTCAGACGAAAGATCGCGCCAACCGCGAATCGTGGGGGATGGGCATTCCAGGGCAACCTCATGTTGTCGCTGAGTTCAGTACCAGAGCTTTTCAGCGCGGTTCTGTCGGCATGGCGCGGACCAACGATCCGAATAGCGCCACCAGTCAATTTTTCATCTGTCTGCGCGAGATGCCGCAATGGGATAGCAAGTACACAATTTTTGGTGAGGTCGTTCAGGGATTGGGAACTGTGCAGACGATCTCCAATGTTCCGACAGAGCCGAGGACAGAGAAAGTAAAGGATCTCCCGATCATCAAACATGCATATTTAGAGAAGAAACAATAATATTTACCTTCCGCCAGACTGTCCTACCTACGAAATCTTCCAATGTGCATGCGGTCTTGCCCGTTTGCCTATAATGGGGGGTGTATTCAAAACCAGGGACACAAAGATTAGTGCGCTCTAGATAGAACCTTAAGGATTGTTTCATCGTAGAAACAGTTTCAGTTGGGGAATGTGGGGAAAGAGCATGAACTTTTTCGAATCTATCAAACTGGCGGCTGAGGCAATCTGGACACACAAACTGCGTTCGTTTTTGACTTTGCTCGGTGTGATCTTTGGTGTGGCGACGGTCATTGTCGTCGTCTCTTTGATCGAAGGATTTAATAAATACGTTGATGAGAAGATCGCCAATATTGGGACCAATGCCTTCAGCGTACAGAAATTTTCGATCGAAGATTTTTCGAGCCTTGAGGCTTACGAAAATGCGCGGCGGCACAATAAGGATGTCACATTGGATGATCTTGCCGCAGTGCGAGCGCATGGCGGCAAAATCAAGGATGCCGGCGCTCAAGAGCAGGAGCAGTGCGAATTGAAATACGGGACGCAGTATCTCTATGGCATCAGCCTGCTCGCGATCACGTCGAATATGGTCGAGATCCAAAACAAGGAGATCTCCGAAGGACGTTCATTTACGCCGACCGAAGAGTCGAGCAATCGCACTGTCTGCTTTATTGGGGCGGATATCGCCGAGCGATTCTTTCCGACGAAAAGTCCGATCGGCGAGAAGATCAAGATCGACGGCCGTCCGTTTGAAGTGATCGGCGTGGCCAAGGCGCTCGGATCGGTCTTCGGACAATCGCGTGATAAGTTCGTTTCGATTCCGCTTTCGACCTTTATGAATATTTACGGATCGCGACGTTCGATTCAGCTCTTCGTCGTTTCGACGAGCGAATCGACCTACCTCGATGCCATTGACGAAGCGCGAGTCGTGATCCGGACCCGGCGCAAACTTTCGCCAAACGAGAAGGACAACTTCGGTATTATCACTCCGAGCGCGGTCAATAACCTGCGTGAAAAGATCTTCGGAACAATTCAGACCGTCGCCGTCGGCGTCACTTCAATCGCGCTGGTCGTCGGCGGAATAGTGATCATGAACATTATGCTGGTCAGTGTCACCGAGAGGACGAAAGAGATCGGCATCCGTAAAAGTCTGGGCGCCCGCCGCCGCGACATTCTCAAACAGTTTTTGGCCGAGTCAATAGCGCTCGCTCTGGCGGGAGGAGCAGTTGGAGTCGGGATTGCATACGCGCTGAGCAAACTCGTTTCGACCTTCACCCCGATTCCGACTGCATTGCCGTTGATCGCGGTCGCCGTGGCATTATTGGTATCGGGCGGCGTCGGGTTGGTGGCCGGAGTCTATCCGGCCTGGAGAGCGGCGAAACTGGATCCGATTGTGGCTTTAAGAGCGGATTGAGTCTTGACGTGGGGCAACCATCTTCAGAGGCATCTTCAGAGGCATCTTCAGAGGCAGAATAAAATATGACTCGCAGCGATCTTTTCGAAAACGTCTGGATGGCATTTGACACGCTCTGGGAGCACAAGTTGCGTTCGTTCCTGACCATTCTTGGTGTCGTTGTCGGGACGATGACCGTGATTGTCATTGCCGCATTTGTCTCCGGCATCGATTCGCGAGTGGCGAAAGAGATCGAGTCGTTCGGCACAAACTCGATCTACATCTTCAAGTTCGAGCCCGGGTTCAACTTCAATCCATCGGCGGAAGAGCGGATGCGCAAGCCGATCAGCTATGAAGATGCGTTGGCTTTGCTGGCTGAATGCCCCTCAATCGTAGACATTGCGCCGTTTATGTCGCCGGTCGATTTTCTGCAGGGACCGATGGCCGATCGCGTCAAGATTCGCTATCAGGACACCGAAATGGTCAATGCGACGGTGCAAGGCACGCTTCCGGGATATTTTCGAATGGGCAATTCCGAGATCGGTGAAGGGCGATTTTTCAATGAGATTGAGAATTCAACGCGGGCGGATGTTTGTGTCATCGGGCGCGACGTCGCCAATACCCTCTTTCCGAACATCAATGCGATTGACAGAGAGATTGCAATCAATGGCCGAAACTATCGCGTGATCGGCGTGCTCAAAGAGCGCGAGAACTTCCTCACTCCATCCGAAGATCCGGGAAACGAGAACAAAGCGGTCTATATTCCCTATGATACGATTCGCAAGGTCTATCCAAACGTCAAAGAGAACTTTGTCATGGCTCAGGCGGCGCCCGGCAAGATGGAGCAGGCAGTCGAGGAAGCTCGCCAGGTTCTGCGCCGACGGCGCAAGGTTCCATATGATCAACCCGACAATTTCGGTATTCAGACTTCTGAAGGCATCATTCAGCAATTCAAAGCCATCACGGGAGGAGTGTTTTTGTTGATGGTCGCGATTTCAAGCGTCGGGTTGCTGATCGGAGGCATCGGCGTCATGAATATTATGCTGGTCAGTGTGACTGAGCGGACCAAAGAGATCGGCGTCAGGAAGGCAATCGGAGCGCGTCGCCGCGATATCATCCTGCAGTTTCTGGTCGAGGCCGCAACGCTGACCGGACTTGGGGGAATCATCGGCATTCTGCTCGGATGGCTCGCGGCCGAAGTCATCAAATTAATGATGCCGACTTTTGTTCCGCTGTGGGCTCCTGTCGTCGGGTTTGTCGTCTCGGTTGGGCTCGGCGTCGGATTCGGGTTATGGCCCGCCTGGAAGGCTGCTCGGCTCGACCCGATCGAAGCACTCCGATATGAGTGAAAAAGCGTTATCGGTTATAATTCGGATTCCAGTTTTCCGATAGCAGCGGATTTTGCGAATAATTGAACCGGCGAAATAGTGCAGGAACGATGCGAAATTGCCGGGTTCAACCCAGTTGTAATCCGGAAAACTCTCAACAGGCAGCGGTTTATGTTGAGAAACGCGTACCGTAATCTGCTCAATTTGGATGACCCGCCGGAGCGGATCGCGCTATCATTTGCTGTCGGGGTTTTTATCGCGTTTTCACCGCTCTTGGGATTGCATCTGATCCTGGCGGCGATCATCTCTGTCGTCTGGAAATTGAACAAGCTCGCAATATTCACTGGTAGTTACGTCAGCAATCCGTGGACGCTGGCGCCGATCATCGCCGCCTCCTGGACAATCGGGCAGTGGTTGATCGGAGCGCCGCCGATCGAACTTCCGCAATTTTCCTTGCAGACGTTGATGACGGCCGAATTCTGGCGACTGATCTTGATGCAGTGGCGGCAACTGTTGCCGTTCGCCGTGGGCGCAACGATTCTTTCGGTGATAGGCTCAGTTATCTCTTATCCACTGATGCTCTATATCTTGCGCGCCTATCGCCGTAAACATCCGCGTTCAACGAAACTGGCCACGGAATCTAAGATCGAATAGGGCTAGCGCTGATGGGAACGATCCATATGAGATTGGAGTCAGGCATGAAGAAACAATTATTATTCTTACAAATTCTGATCATTTCGGTTGTGATAAGCAACAGCGGCTCAGCGCAAGGTCAACAGCAATCATCAAAAAAACAGGCGCCGGAGCAATCTCAACCGCAACCACAACCGCAGTCAGAGCAGAAATCTCAGCACCAGATCCGAGTGATCGACCGCACCAAGCTGCCATTGGCGGACCGTCCAAATCTGACGCTTGCCGATGTCAATACTTATATTGGAGTCGACAAGCGTGTGATCGTCATGATGGCTGTGCTGAATGTCGCCGGTTACGACTACGAACCGGGCAATCGTCCTCTTTCAGCTCTTCGAGAGCAGATGCGCCAGGATCTGAAGAGCACCAATCCTGAACTAATTCGCAAATTGAGCAACCATTTTCAAGCGCATCGCAAGGGCCGGACTGATGCTCTCGCGGTCGCTCCTTATCTCAGTCTTGCGCTTTCGATGACTGACCCCCCGGCCTTTACGATTGATGTCTCGACCGATCGATTGCCGGATGATGTGCGCGAGATTACGGATTTTGCTCTCTTGGTGGAAGAGTTCTATAACGCGACAGGATTTTCAAAGCTCCTGCCAAAATATACTGCTGCTTACCTGAAAGCCGCAGAGGGTTACGGGCCGGCTGCCGGTCTGGCGCTTGGCTCGGTCTTAGTTTACTTACATACCGAGCCGATTCTCGAGTTGCCGCCGCTCTACAATCCGCGCCGTAGCCCTCAGCAGGTGAAACAGAGCGAAAAGAGAGACAAGCAAGCCAAAATAAGTGAGGACGTAAAGAAAGAGGCCGTGTATGAAGTGCCGAACCGGGTTCGTCAGTTTGTCATCATTCCCGATCTGTTCAACTCGGCCGGAGCGGCGAATCTCCGCGTCGTTCGAGACACCTATTACCTGCTGCTCGGCCCCACAACCGAGCCGAATGTCGAAGCTATGCGGCGGGGATTTTTGACATTCGTCATCGATCCGTTGACTGAACGGCAGGTGAAAGAGGTCGCCGCAATCCGCGGTCCACTGAAGAGTTTGATGGAATCACGTGGCGACCGGCTCGATCAGGAATATGCGCGGCGCAGCGCCTATTTCTTGATCACTGATTCGTTCGTGCGAGCGGCGGATGCGCGAATGGACGTGCTGGAAATCTCCACACGGCGCAAATCATCCGAGGATGAGGCGATCTATCAGCTGAGTTTGGCTTACGATCACGGCGCCGTTCTGGTCTATCATTTTTATGATCAGATGAAAGCTTTTGAAGCTGTCGGCGTCAATGTTCGCGACTATTTCTCGAACTTGCTGGAGCACATCGATTTTGAGCGTGAGACCAAACGGATGGATGAATACCAGCAGCGTTTGACGCGATACAAACAGATCCGCACGGAGGCGTCACTGGCTCCCGCTCCATTGACAACCATCTCGAATGCCGATGAGAAGTTGGTTGCCCGCATCGTCGAAGTCGATCTCATGATCAAGCAACGCAAATACGGCGAGGCGAAAGTCGCGCTCGAAGCCGCGCTTAAAGAGAGACCCGATAATGCCCGTGTGCTCTTCGGATTGGGCGAGGTGACGAGCAAACAGGCGACGACGTTGGAAGACGCGGACCGCGTGGAAGAAGCGCTCTATGCCGCGATCGAGTATTACAAACAGGCCGCCAAGAATGCCTCGCCGGAGACGGAAAAGTGGTTGGCGCAACGCAGCTATGTCGCTGCGGCAAAGATCCTGGACTTCATTGCAGATAACAATACTGCCGTTGCCGACAAAATGCTGGCCGAATCGACCGCTGCCTATCAATTGGCGCTCAAATTGGGTAAGGTTCAAGGCGGCGCTTATGAAGAGGCCGAAAAGGCGCTTAAGCAAAGAGAAGAGAAGATCAAGCAATAGATCTAATGATTTGTAACCTAAGTTTCCTGATGCTCCAACTCGATCAACATGGGCCTGTTGTGGCGCGAGTTTGCAAAACCGCGCCACAGTTCTTTGGTTGCCGATGCATCATCTGAGATCCGTAGAGTTAGTGCTTAAGATAACTTATGTTACAGCCTATTTAGGCAAATACTCAACAAAACACGAAACCCGCGAAAGTGACAATCGGACACTTTCGCGGGTTTGTTCTTCTCGAGTCCTCTATTACTCTTCAATCCGTCGGAATCGCGATCAATCAAGGCTCGAACGAGCAACTTTCAGAATAGGCCGGACCGGTACGAATGACAGGCTGGGCGACCTCTTCAATCCGGTCCTCTGCCTCAATGACCGAGCCGGCATCGATCACACTGTCCGCGCTTTTGGTCTCAATCTCCAGAATGGAGACGAATGACCTCTCGGCCCTCGACCACTCCGGACTGAGTATCTTTTCGATATCGACTGAGGTGATCAGTTTGATCTGATTGGCCTCGCGTTTGTCGCAATTTGATTTGATCGGTTGAGACGGGCGATTCATTCGCTCGATTTGCAACGGCAGAATTAGAAATTGAATCCGCTCAACCCTCATCGGTTTGACCATAATTAATGAGCAGGTCAACTTGCTCTTGATTTCAGGCAATTTCACCGGCATGGCAGCGTTGTAGAGTCGCCTGGGCATCGTTAAAACGGTCGTTTCTACGGAGTCGGTCGATGCGCTCTCGAATGGTGCTGTTAACACCACTTCGTCGGCCGTCAAGGTCTCTTCGATCGACACGGCATTACCGTTCGGCTGAACGGGGTAGTTGGATCCACCCGAGTTCATTCGCCTGGCCAGAATCTGCTGTCTGCTTATCGGTTTAGCTGGTTTGACGCGAGGTTTGACACTCTTTGAAGAGCTCTCGGCCAGGGACCGAGACTCAATCGCGACCTCGGTCATATTGGCCGCGGACTGCTCCGGCAAATCCAGGCTCCGATCGACCTGCCCGCTCTCGAATAGACTATTGCTGAACGTCATCGCCAGTTGATTAGCGTGATTAAAGCTGATGCGAGCTGAGTCGGGCAAGATGAAATCGAACGACCTGGTTGAGTAAAGCAGGTGTCTCGTGATGTTTTTGAACGAGAATGGTTTGATCGCGTGGGCCGTAACGATCAAGGTAACGACAAGCAATATTCGCACAACAGCTTGGCCAATCATGGGCAACTCCGTTGAATTTACAATCAATTAAATCTCAAAAGCTTGGGCAAGGACCGTCGCCATTTACGCTAGTTTGTAAACAGGCAATGAAGGGAATGCTTTATCCTCTGTCCCATAGAGCATCTTTCTGGTTCGCTTAGGTAAGTGATCGAACTGGCTTTAAGGTTTCATGGTCACCAATTTTTTTCTACCCAAGACGATAGAATACAATTATGCGCCAGCCGATTCAAACAGTTGTTAACCGTTTGTAAATATCCTGTAAAAAACATTCATGCGGAAAAAAGGCGAAAGAGGTGTTCATTTCCGCACAGTCCGCAAAACGAAGCTTAAGGGGCACTCGTGCTCGTTGAACGCAGTTCTCGATGAATCTTGCAAGCGAGATTATTTTTCGCTTGCTGTTCGTATAATACGGAACGCCGAACTGGGCGGGTGCAGGAATTTTATGGACCTTTCGATCCGGATCTTAAATCGGTATCAATTGTGACGAAGATAGACGTCTATCTCATCTCGCCGCTCCATTTTCAATTTTCCATCAGCCACAGCCAGATCGAGATTGGCCACCGATTCAGAGACGGCCAAGAACCGGTTGATATTTTCGACTCCCGGAAACATCAGTTTGGATAGTTCCCAGGCAGTCAGGCCCTGTCCGGGAATTAAGCCGATGACGTGAGCCTGACGTTTATGGATGTGGTTCACGAGGCGATGGAAATGTTCTTCGTAATCGGTCACATCATCCCCATGGGATGTTTTGAGCAAGGTTGGCGCAAGCGAGCGAATACGAGCAAGCGAAACCAGGTATTCGCCGAGCGAGGGGAAGCGGCGTTGTGGATCGATCGGATCGGGATTGAGGATTGGATTGGGAGTGATGGTTTTGAGGATGGTGTCGCCGGTGAGCAAGAGGCGATTGCTTTCGCGTAACAGGCAGCAGCTGCCGGGCGTATGACCGGGAGTATGAATCGCTCGCAATGCTCCGCCGGTGAAGAGAAATTCGTGTTCATCAGTGTAAGATTCAACATCCTCGACAGCATCGGCGTAATGTCTAATCAATTCGTATCGCGACGCCATCATCTCCAGTTCTTCCGGCGGGACGCCCGCGCGTTTGAGCAGGTGGCGGTCGACTCTGGTTTGACGATCCCGCGAGATATTTTGAAGTTCCCAGTCGTGAACGTAGACGCGCGCTCCCGATTCGCGCTGTAAAATTCCCGCCAATCCGCAATGATCCTCATGAGTATGGGTCAAGATGATGCGGCGAAGATCGGCAACGATGAAGCCAAGTTTGCGTAGCTGTTCGCGCAGTGCGGAAAGTGCCTCGTCTGTTTTGGGCCCCGTATCGACCATCGTCAGAGGGTCGTCCATGATCAAGTAAATGTTGATCGGGCCTACTGGAAAAGGGGTCGGGATGACTAATTTTTCAATCCGCATGAAGCTCTGGCTCAATATTCAGGGGTGGGAAATCGGATTTGGCCGGATTTGGCCGGATGTTGGAGGATGAAGAGGCCGAGAGAAAGGATGGAACGGAGGGAAATAACGAATGGAAAGTTCACTGGGATCTCCATTTGCTTCATTGCTTCCCTCTGTTCCGTCCTCTCTTGGGTTCTCTGAATCCTTCAATTGAAGATATAGCCGCCCGCCTCGACCACTTTATCGGCCAAACGCTCGCGAATGGCCGCGGTATTGGTTGGCTCCTGCTTGGTGAAACGGCGCAGGGCTGCCAGTAGAGTACGGAGTTCATCGCCCTCGGTAATCGCCGCCAGCGCATTCTTGGCCGCGACTTCGATCCGGTTGATGGCGTCGTGGGTGAAGAGCTTGGTCGCATCGATGGCGGCCTGATGCTTCTCCTCGCCGTCACGCGCGATCAATTTAGCCGTTCGACCAATTGCGCTGTCGATCAAGAAGGCATCGATAATGACATCCGCCGTCCAGGAAAGGATCATCTGCTGTTCGGTCAGTTTTTCTTGGAATTTTTGTGCGGCTGAACCGAGCAGCATGAGGGCGATCTTCTTGGCATTGGCCGCGAGTTTACGTTCTTTAGCCAATGGCGATTCGTCTTCGTCCAGATCGAATGAAGGTCCGGCGAGCAATTCTTCCTGAAGCTTCATGGCGGCGGCGAAGAGCGGCAATCCGCCTTTCAGCGCGCGTTTGAGCAGTTGGCCGGGAATCAGCAGGCGATTGATTTCGTTGGTGCCTTCATAGATGCGGTTGACGCGGCAATCACGATAGACGCCTTCTGCCGGGTAGTCTTCCGTAAAGCCGTTGCCGCCGTGAATCTGGACATTTTCGTCGGCGCAGTAGAAGAGAATCTCAGTTCCGGCAACCTTAATGATCGAGCATTCGATTGCGTACTCCTCGATTGCCTTCATGAGTTCTGTCGGGTTCTTGCGATCGATCGTCTCTTCTTTAGCCTCGATCATTCCCGCCGTCCGGTAGACCGCTGCCTCGCCGGCATAGATGCGAGCGAGCATCTCCGCCAGTTTGTACTTAATCGCGCCGAAGCTGGCAATGGGGCGGCCGAACTGATGTCGCTCGGCGGCATACTTTGCCGATTGGGCGAGCACACGCTTGGATCCACCGATTGAACCGGCCCCCATCTTGATGCGCCCAAAATTGAGCACGTTGAAAGCGATGAGGTGACCCTTGCCGATTTCACCGAGCAGCCGATCCTTCGGAATCCTGGCGTCCTGCATCAAAATCGGCGTCGTCGATGAGCCGCGCTGACCGAGTTTGTGCTCCTCATTGCCGTGGCTGACTCCCGGATCATTCCTTTCGACAATAAAACCGGTGAATTTATCGCCATCGACTTTGGCAAAGATCGTGAGGACGTCGGCGAAGGCGCCATTTGTGATCCACATCTTCTCGCCGTTAAGAATCCATTGGCTGCCGTCTTCGCTCAACCGGGCAGTCGATTTGGCCGCGAGCGCATCCGAACCGGAACCTGATTCGCTCAAACAATATGCGCTGATCCATTCGGCAGAACCGATCTTCGGTAAATATTTCTTCTTTTGCTCGTCGGTGCCGAACAACACAATCGGCAGCAGGCCGATGCTGCTGGTTGCGCCAAATCCCGTTGAAAACGAGGCCTGGCCAGAGATGCTCTCTGCGATCAGCATGTTCGAGACATGGTCCAATTCCAATCCGCCATAGTCTTCGGGAATACTGGCGTTGATCAGGCCTAAATCGGCGGCCTGTTTCATCAGATCGCGTTGAACTTCATAATCCTTGTTTTCAATCGCCTCTTGCCGTGGGGCGATCTCTTTTTCCATGAATTCCTGTGCCGTCTGGGCGATCATCCGCTGTTCATCGGTGAAATCCTCCGGTGAAAAGACCTGCACCGGTAAAGTCTCTGAGAGTAGAAAACCGCCGCCCTTAATAACCTCTTTTTCGAGTGCTGCTGCCATGGTCGTTATCCTTTCTGAGGAAGATGCATTTCCCAGGAAGATGCCGGATGCCGGACGAGAAACCCTCGTCGATTACCGAATTTCTCTTCCGACATCAAGCGTCTGGCTTCTAGCATCCAATGTTTATCTCATCAAATTTTCAAAAATTCCTGCTGCGCCCATTCCGCCGCCGACGCACATTGTGACTAGTCCATATCGCGCGCGGCGACGCTTCATCTCATAAAGCAAGGTTGCGGTGAGCTTCGCGCCCGTGCAGCCGAGAGGATGTCCCAGGGCGACCGCGCCGCCATTAACATTCAATCGCTCAAGATCGAGGTTGAGTTCTTTAATGACAGAAAGAGCCTGGGTGGCGAAAGCTTCGTTCAGCTCAATCAGATCGATGTCTTCAAGCTTGAGCCCCGCGACCTTTAAGACTTTGGGGATCGCCACTACCGGACCAATACCCATCTCTTCCGGGGCTACGCCGCCGGTCGCAAAAGCGACGAAACGGGCCATCGGCTGTAATCCCAGACTTTGAGCGCGCTCACTCGACATAATCAAGGCCGCCGCCGCCCCGTCCGACGTTTGCGATGAATTGCCGGCCGTGACGGTGCCTTTGACGTGGAAAGCGGGACGGAGTTTAGCGAGCCCTTCCAGCGTTGTGTCGCGGCGCACGCCCTCGTCAACTTCGAAGACCGTCTCTCTGACTCGAATCTTGCCACGCCCTTTGTCGTCGGTATCGAGTTCGTGGGTGACAATAGTGACCGGCACAATCTCTTCTTTAAATTTGCCTCCATCGATTGCCGCCGCAGCGTTACGATGTGAGCGCACAGAGAATTCATCGGCTTGTTCACGTGTGACGCCGTATTTACGCGCCAGATTTTCTGCCGTCAACCCCATATTGAGATAAGTGTCGGGATACGTCTCGACAAGAGTAGGATTGGGTGAAAGATTGTGGCCGCCCATCGGCAGCATCGACATTGATTCAGCGCCGCCGCCGATCGCGACTTCAGAAAATCCGCACATGATGTGCTCCGCGGCCTGCGCAATCGCCTGCAGACCGGACGAGCAGAAGCGATTGATTGTGATTGCCGATGATGAATTGGGAAGGCCGGCCAAGAGCGCGGTCTGCCTGGCCATATTCATTCCTTGTTGAGCCTCGGGTGTGGCGCACCCGATGACGACGTCTTCAATCTCTGCGGGGCTGACTTCCGGTGTCCGAGCCATCAGCTCTTTGATGACAGTGGCAGCAGCCTCATCAGGCCGCTTGTCTTTAAGTGAGCCGCGCGGCGCTTTGCCGACGGCGGTACGTAGCGCATTGACGATTACTGCTTCACGCATAATGTGTCTCCTCGATAATCAATTTTCCAGTTTCTAGCCTCTTCAATTCGGTTGCGCAGATGGTCATTATCAATTCCTAATTGCGCAGCGGCTTGCCTGTCTTGAGCATATGGGCCAATCGCTCCTGTGTGGCTTTGGTGCCGCACAAGCTGACAAAGGCCTCGCGTTCGAGATCGAGCAGGTATGTTTCAGAGACGCGTGTCGGGCGCGTCAAGTTGCCTCCGCTCATGACGGTGGCGATCTTGGTCGCGATCAGCGCGTCGTGATCGGAGACATAACCGCCTCGCTTCATCATGTGTAATCCGAGCTTGAATTTGGTGAGCGCCGCTTCGCCGAGCGCGAGGACATCTTGCCTTGGCTGCGGAGGAATGTAGCCTTCACGCGCCATGGTCAGGACTGTCTGTTTGGCTTCTTCAATCACTCGTCTGTCATTCATGACAATATGATCTTGTTTGCGGATGATGCCCCAATGCCGGGCCTCGACGGCGCTCGTGGCGACCTTGCCCATGGCTGTCATTTCGAAGTTACGTCTGAGGACTTCGAACTGATCGAGGGATGGAAGGTCTTCGACCGCTTCGTACGCACGGACAGCCATCTCTTTGGTGCCTCCGCCGCCGGGGATCAATCCGACGCCGACTTCGACCAGACCGATGTAGGTTTCGGCCGCCGCGACCGCGCGATCAGAGTGCAAGACCATCTCGCAACCGCCGCCGAGCGTGAGATGATGCGGCGCAACGACGACCGGTTTGGGAGAATACCGCAAGCTCATGGTCGTGTTCTGAAATTGCCGGACGGCGAGCGCCAATTCATCCCATTCACCTTCCTGCGCCGCCAGCAGGATCATCATGATGTTTGCCCCGGCAGAGAAGTTCTCGCCCTGATTGCCGATCACCAGGCCCAGAAAGTTCTTCTCGACCTCTTTCAGCGCAAACTGGATCATCCCAATCTGGTCCTGGCCCAGGGCATTCATCTTCGAATGGAATTCGACGCACGCGACGCCATCCCCCAGGTCCATTAAGCTCGCGCCTGCATTCTTCTTGATGACTTTGTTTTGATCTTTCAGCGATTTTAAGATCGTGACGCCCGCAGGTTGCCGTTCGGGTTGATACTGACCAGTGGCGAAATCGAAATATTGGCGTGTCCCGTTATCTGTCTTGTAGAAACTCTTTGCTCCTGCCGCAAGCATCTTTTCAATGTTGGCCGGAATCGCGCGGCCTTCTTCTCTCATGCGATTAATCGATTGTTCGACGCCGATCACATCCCATGTTTCAAATACTCCGAGCTCGTGGGCAAAGCCCCATTTCATGGCGTTGTCGACCTCGACGATATTGTCGGCGATCTCGGGAATGCGCTCTGCCGAATAGAGCAAAGTTTCGGATGTCGTCCGCCAAAGGAATTCGCCGGCGCGGTCTTTGGCGTGGACCAGAGCTCGGATGCGATCTTCAAGCCGATCCATCTGTTTCGCGGCATCGAGCGAAGCGAATTTCGGTTTTTGGCGCTCACGATATTGGAAAGTATTCAGATCGAGTGTCTGAATCTCATCGCCGGTCTTTCTAAAAAAACCGCCTTTGGTCTTGTCGCCGAGCTTTTTGTTCTCAACCATCTTCTGCAGCACGTCGGGCAGGCGAAAGGTCTCGCGTTTGGTATCGTTTGGCGTCGCTTCATAGAGGTTGTTGGCGACGTGAACGAAAGTGTCCAATCCGACGATATCGAGCGTGCGAAAAGATGCGCTCTTTGCGTGACCGATCACCGGGCCGGTCAATGCATCTACTTCTTCGGTGGTGTAACCGCCTTCGAGCATGACTTTGATTGTGTCGATCATCGAGAATGTCCCGATGCGATTGGCAATAAAGTTCGGCGTGTCTTTCGCGTAAACAACACCCTTCCCCAGCGTTCGTTCGCAGAATTCCGCGATGAAGTCCGAGACATCGCGATCGGTCTCGGGAGCTGTGATCATCTCCAACAGATAGAGATAACGCGGCGGATTGAAAAAATGCGTCCCCAAAAATCTCCGGCGGAAGTTGTCGCTGCGGCCTTCGGCGAGCGCCGCGATCGGAATGCCGGAGGTGTTGGAGCTGATGATTGCTTCGGGACGAAGGTGTGGCTCGACGCGTTCATAGAGCGAACGTTTGATCTGAAGGTTTTCGATGATCGCCTCGATCACCCAATCGCAGTCTTTGAGTTTCGCCAAATCATCTTCAAAGTTACCGACACTGACCAAGCTGGCCGCTTCGGGGGAGAAGAAAGCAGCGGGCTTGGATTTAATTGCGCCATCAAGACCGGATTGCGCGATGCGATTGCGCACTGCGCGAGACTCAAGCGTCAACTTTTTGGCCTGTTCCTCCGGGGTCAGTTCTTTCGGAACGATGTCGAGCAATAGACAAGGAATGCCTGCGTTAGCAAGATGAGCCGCGATCTGCGCGCCCATGACGCCGGCGCCAAGCACCGCAGCTTTTTTGATCTGCATGGTCGATGTTCTCCTTAGAAAACTGTTAGCTGTCATTGTTCAATAATTCGTCAAAATCTTTTCGGGGGCAAAGCCCATCGTTAGCAAACGTTCGCGGGTTTGTCTGATCATCTCTTGCGAACCGCAAACCAGCGCTACGGGCCTTTGTAATTCGGGGATTAAATTATCGAGTAAACTTTGGACATACCCCGTCGGGCCACTCCAGTCGCTCTCTTCGGGACGACTGATGACTTGACGTAATTCGACGTTATAATCGTTCCATTCCGTCATCTCCTGGGCAAAGCAAAAATCGTCCATTGACCGGACACCATAAAGCACGATCAGCCGCCCGTATTGGTCACGCGCATAAAAGATGTGCCGTAATGCGGACCGCAGCGGAGCCAGGCCCGTTCCCATCGCCGCGAAAACAAGGTCGCATCCCTGATGGTCTTCAACGGCAAAGCCGTGTCCGATGATGTCTTTCAAGAAGACCTCTTTGTCCGGATGCGGATCGAAGAGCACAGAGGCCACCCCCGGGATTTCGCTGCGCTTGACCAGAAACTCGAATTCACGGTCTTCGGGCGCCGACGCTAAAGCCAGATATGCGGTTTGCCCATTCGTCTCCAGAATTGCTACTTGCCCTGCTTTGAATTCCGGACGCACGCCATCCTGGGGCGTCATATAGAAACTCCAGACGTTCGGCGTGTGTTTGTGAATATGGGTGATGCTTAGTTTGCTTGGGATCATAAGATCACAATCTTTAATCGTTAACTGCTTGCTGCATGAGAAGCTTCTTTCTCGGCATAGAGTCGATCGATCAATTTCTTGTGTTTTTCGACGACGACGCGGCGTTTGACCTTCAATGTCGGCGTCAACTCGCCGCTCTCGATCGTCAGCTCCCGATCAAGCAACAGAACCGCTTTGACCCGTTCATAATGAGAGAGGTCGCTGGTACATTTCTCAACCTCTTTCTCCATAAGGCCGATGATCTTGGGGTTTTTGAGCAACTGCGCCGTGTCATTGGTCGCGATTCCATTCTGCGCGGCATACGCCTGGAGCGCGTCCATCTGCGGCACGATGAGAGCCGATGGAAATTTCCGTTGATCGCCAATGACGACGACCTGATTGACAAACCTGCTGCGCTTAATCGCGTTTTCGATTGGTTGTGGCGCGATGTACTTACCGCCGCTCGTTTTGAGCAAATCCTTTTTGCGGTCTGTGATAAAGAGGAACCCGTCAGGATCCAAATAACCGATATCGCCGGTATGGAGCCAGACGCAGCCCTCGGCATCGGTCTCAAGGGCGTTCTGAGTCTCCTCGCCACGATTGTAATAACCGCGCATGACGTTAGGACCGGAGCAGAGAATTTCGCCATCTTCCGCGATCTTTACCTTAACACCTGGAATCGGCTTGCCGACAGAGCCGATGCGGTTCGATTCAGGAGAGTTGGTTGAGATCGTCGGTGAGCTCTCGGTCAAACCATAGCCCTGATAGATCGGTAAACCCGCGCCGCGAAAGATGAGCGCAAGTTCGGTCGCGAGCGGAGCGCCGCCCGAGACGAGCGCGCGAACGCGCCCGCCCATTGCCGCGCGCCATTTCGAGAAGACAAGCTTGTCGGCAATGCTGTGTTGCAGATTCAAGAGCCCACCAGGCTCTTCTCCACGCGTCACGACCTCCGCCCACTTCCTTCCCACATTGACCGCCCACCGCGCAATCGCCGCTTTGATGGGGCCACCCTCTTCCGCCTTCTCCATTGCGCGCGCATAGATCTTTTCAAATAGGCGCGGAACGCTGGTCATAAATTGCGGCCGAGATTCAGCCAGGTCCTGTGCGACGGTCTCGATGCTTTGAGAGTAATAGAGCGTCGCGCCGGCGTACATATACATATAGACCGTCGTCCGCTCAAAAATATGGGAGAAGGGAAGAAAGCTGAGCGCGACTTCGTTCTCCGTCATCTTGGCCACCCGGCAATTGGTCAGCGCATTTGAAACCAGGTTGTTGTGCGTCAACATGACGCCTTTGGGATCGCCCGTCGTGCCGGACGTATAGATCAATGTCGCAATTGTGTCCGGCTGGACGCTCGATCGCAGCGTTTCATAAAGCTGCGGTTCCGATTGGTCTGCGGCGCGTCCCCAGGTCAGAAAATCGTTAAAGTTCATGACCATGCTGCGCGAGACGCTGATCGGATCAAAAGAGACGATCACACGCAGCTTCGGACAGCTATTGAGGACATCACGAATACGATCGAATTGGGCCTGATTGGAGATGAAGAGGAATTCGACGCCCGCATCACGCAGAATATAGGCCACCTGTTTCGGCGCCTGCGTGGCGTAAATCGGCACATCCGCCGCGCCGCAGTTGATGACGCCCAGATCGGCAATCGTCCATTCGACGCGGTTTTCCGAGAGCAATCCGACATGATCGCCGGCCCGCACCCCGAGGGCATAGAGGCCCATTGTCACCGTCCGCACTTTTTCGGCGAGCTCCCGCGACGAGATCGAGCGCCATGCGCCATCGCGTTTGTAGTTGAGCAGATTGCTCTTATCTCTCGCCGTCGCGTGACGAAATAGATCGATCAGCGTGGCGGTCTTGCGAGTGTCATCCGAAAGATGGGACGATTTTTCAGGCATGACGTTCGATCACTCCATTGAAAAAGATATCAAGCACGGGTTCGACCATCGCCGTCAGACTGTGACTCTTGTGACTGAGCACCCAATTGGTTGCCATCTCGTCAAGCATCCCGAACAGAGCCTTGCTGACGACCTTTGAATTGGGCTGCTGGCGAAAGAGCCCCTGGCGTTGGCCGTCCTCAATAATTACGCGCAGCATCTGCAGATACTCAGCCAGATAGGTCGTCGAGAATTGCTCCATGAACTTGGTCGATTGTCGCAATTCAATCTGAAAGACGATGGCGATGTCCGGCTCCTGTTCAAGCTGAGAAAAGTGCAGCTTGGTAAACCGCCGCAGTTTCTCATACGGGTCCGATGATTCGACAAGTTCCTCGCGCGCTCGCCGCAAAAACTCTCCCATCGCCCAACTGAAGATGGAAGTCAGAAGGTCTTCCTTATTTTTGAAATAAAGATAGACCGTGCCGTCGGCAACACCTGCCGTGCGCGCGACATCTGAAACTTTGGCATTGAAATAACCGGACTGTGCGAAGACTTTCGCCGCCGCTCGGAGAATCGCTTCGTATTTTCCGTTCCGCGATTTGTCATCCGGCGTCTCGGCTGACCGCCCAACCGGTTTGCTCTTCATTTGCATATGGATACGTTGATATCTAGCTGCTGAATGAACGTTCATTCAGTGATTGGGTATAATATCCGAAATTAGAGATCTGGGCAAGATTGAGATTTCGGATAGAGTTGGAAGGTGAGATCTTGATCGTCACGAATGACCAATGGCGCCATTGGAAGAGATGGAGGGGGGTGAATTTTCGGACGCTGGTTTGACGGCTGCTAAAACTTGACACGAGGTTTATGATGGTGTGGTAGCCCCCAATGTTCCCGCACATCCGGCCCTCAAGCTCGTCTCCTCGCTTCCGGCTGTCAGCTTAAAGTTTAAGCTCTTGAATTTTTAACTTCGTTGTCTCTATGGAAGAACAAGATAAAACAGAATCAAAGAAAATAGGCGTCGTCACGGGCGGCGGTGATTGCCCGGGACTAAACGCTGTGATTCGCGCCATCGTTATTGGCGCAATTAATCGTGGGTGGGAAGTTTATGGAATCGAACGCGGATTTGACGGGTTGCTCCTGCCGGATCGTGTCCAGCTGCTCAACGCACAAAATGTCCGAGGAATCATCCATACTGGAGGGACGATTCTCGGCACAAGTAATCGCGGCAACCCCTTCAAACTGAGGATCGAAGCGCATGGCGAGACGACCCTCGTCGATATTTCGGACAAAGTAGTCGATGCCTTTCATCGATTAGGGCTCGAATCGCTCATCGTCATCGGCGGTGATGGAACATTAAAGATTGCCAGCAGTCTGGCGCAAAAAGGGATTCCAATTATTGGCGTGCCCAAGACGATCGATAACGATCTGATGGCGACCGAAATGACTTTTGGCTTCAGCACCGCTGTCACAACAGCGACCGATGCGATCGACAAGTTGCATGCCACGGCGGAATCGCACGAGCGTGTCATGATTGTCGAGGTGATGGGACGCTACTCCGGTTGGATCGCGCTCTATTCGGGAGTTGCCGGGGGAGCTGACGTCATTCTGCTCCCAGAGATTCCATACAATCTCGACTCGATCGCACGCAAACTCGACGACCGTTGGCGACGCAAGCGCAATTTCGCAGTTATTGTCGCCGCTGAAGGCGCAAGACCTGTCGGTGGCGAGATGATCTTCAAGGCTTTTGAAGAGGGGCGTGAACCACGTTTGGGCGGGATCGCCGATCGACTCGCGTTCGACCTGCATCGTGTGACCGGTTATGAAACCCGTTCGCTGGTCTTGGGGCACTTGCAGCGCGGCGGACAACCGACGCCGGCGGATCGACTGCTCGCAACGCGCTTTGGCGCCGCAGCGGTGCGCGCCATTGAACGCGGCGAACGGAACGTCATGGTCGCCTATCAGTCATCGACCATCGTCAGTGTTCCACTCGAACGCGCGATTAGCGAGATTAAATGTGTGCCGCTTGATTATGATATCATCCAGTCTGCGCGCGATCTGGGTATTTCGCTCGGCGACAGATGATGTGTCGGAAGACGAGCATGAGTGCGTGCGCCGGTATTTCATCACCGGCACGCACTCTCTGAAGCAGAGAAATTACAGACCGTATTTTGCCAGCAATCGCATGAGGACGGGTTCAACTTCGGCGCGGATCGTGGTATTCGCGTAGCCGATCCAGGAAACATCTGAGATCGTATCGAGAGGAGAATCGAGCGGTTGACCGTGACCGTCGCTGATCTGCACTCCGGCTTCCTCGGCGATGAGGACGGTCGAAACGTCGTAAGGATGGCAAGCATGGCCTGTCGGATTGCCCGCGCGCCGGAATTTCTCGAAGAGCAGTCCGCGGACGTCAACCAGCAGACGGTCACGTCCGACCATCAACTCATAGAGCTGCCCCCCGGTCGAAAGATACTGTTCATCGAATAATGCCGTTTTGCTCAGTTCCAGCCCGCCGATGATCTCCCGTGCGAGTTCTTCTTCAATCGCCGCAAAAATCTCTTTGCCTCCGGGAAAAGGATCGAAGATCGAGGCGAATCCGCCGCTGATCGTTGTCGCTCTCGAAGGATGCGGTTGGAACGGGGTTCTTTCGCCGCTGATCAGATTCAAAGTTTCGCCTCGAGCGCCGTTGCCGCGAATGGCCCACAAGATATCGGCCAATGCCGCGCGTGTCGTCGGTATTTCAATTTGAACGGCGACATCAATATCGCGAAGCGATGTTCGCTCGCCGCGGTTTGGAGCGAGTCCCGCCAGCCACCAGGCGCTGCGCTTGTTGTACATGATCGGGCGCGTGCCGTCGATCGGATCGATGATCAGACGCGCCTGGCATTGATCGATCGGGGTTCCCTGCGGAAACGCGAGCGGTTCTTCATCATTGACACCCTCGCAGATCAGTGCGAACGAGATGAGCGGTTGCAACTCTTCAGCCAGCGCCGGCAATAGCACGGTCTCGACGGAACGGTCGATGACATAGATTTTGTCGGCCGCGGTTTCATAAGCGATGGCAGAGAGCGATTCGACCGATTGTTGCCGCAATTCATCGAGAACGTGATTGCGCACGCGCTCACCGATTCGCACTAGTCTCGGAACGATCTCTTCGTGATTGTAGGAATGCAATGTTTTCACGCGATAAATACCTATCGTCCTTTGAATTCGGGGCGGCGTTTTTCCGCGAAGGCGCTCATCGCTTCCTTCACATCCTCTGTTCCAAGGCATTGCATAATGCCGGATATTTCACGCCGCAATTGTGTCAGCAGATCGCTGTCGATCGAGTCGCGCAATAAGCGTTTGGAGAGAGTCAATGCGACCGGTGGCCCGGCGGCCAGTTGTGTGGCGTATGCTGCGACATTCTCGCTGAATTCATCGGCTTTCCAGACCCGGCTGACCAACCCGATTCTTTCAGCTTCATCGGCCCGTACCTCACGAGCTGTGAGGATCAAGTCGGTCGCGCGTGAAAGACCAATCAGCCTCGGCAGGAAATAGCTTACTCCGGCGTCGGGTGAGAGACCGACGCGGGTATAACCGGTGCTGATTGTTGCCGCCTCGCTCATCAGACGAATGTCCGCCGCCAAGGTCAAACCACATCCGGCGCCGACGGCCGGGCCATTGATCGCCGCAATGACCGGTTTGTCGCAATTGACGAGAGTCAGTGCCCAGCGTCCTACCCAATGCAGGTCATCGAGTCTGTTCTGTCGTGAAAGTTGCTGCTTTTCACGGGACGCCTTCATATTCTCCTGGCTGAGTTCCAATCCGGCGCAAAACCCTCTTCCTGCCCCGGTGATCACGATCACCAGGACGGCTTCGTCTCTTGATGCCTCCTCGATCGCGAGCGGGACTTCTTCAGATAACCGCACATTCACCGCGTTGAGTTTCTCCGGGCGATTGAGCGTGATCGTCCGTACGCCTTCGGGTGTCGTCTCGATCAATAAATGTTCGTATTGATTGCTCATGATGGTCCCCAGGTTTCGAATTTTACTCGATTACAATTTCTTGATTGCGCCATCGAGTTTTAGACGAAAGTTCTTCGATGAATCGGGCGCGCTCGCGCTAATGCGCATGAGCACAGTCTCTTCGCGCGCGAACGTCACATCGACACTCTTTTTCTCCTTTTTGCCGGAGGACGAGACGTAAAACCTCGTCGAGTTGTCGTCGAAACGCAGCTGTTTTGCTTCGGCGTCGAAAAGAGCGATGCTGACGATCGAGCCGTTCGCTTCGAGTTCGATCGTCAGGTGCAGGGTTCCCGGCCCGGCGGTAAAAGAGTAGTAAGATTCTTTCTCAGAGAGACGGTCCGAAATCTCCTTTGATTTAAGTTGTTCAGGGGTATCTCTTGGCGCGAAGAGCGGTTTAAGAGCTTCTGCGACGCGGGCTGCCGAGTCGTTTTCACCGGCCTGAGTGAATTGCACCGGGCCATCGAGTTTCAAACGATAAGCGCCGGTACTCTGTGGAAATGTGTTTTGGATCCGCATCAACAATTTCTGTTGGCGGTCGAGCAAAAGCCGCGCGCTGCCTTGCTCGTTGAACTCGGACGATGAGAGCGAAAATCTCTGCGCGCCGCCGCTAAAGCGCAAATGATTGGCGTCCTCATCGAAGAGTTCGATCGCGATATTGGCGCCGTTGCCGATCAGGTTGAGCGTGAGTTTGATCTCCCCGGGTCCCGCATTGAAAGCATAATAGGTCTCTTTCTTTCCTCCCTGTCCGCCGAATATGGTGTCTGAGACGAGCGGCCGCGGCCGGTCTCGATCCGCAAAGAGAGCCGCGAGCGGGGCTGTACTTGCGCTCCCCGATTTTGCTTCTTGCAACTTTGCGGAACCGTCGATGCGGAGTCTGAACGCTTGAAGAGATTTGGGAAAAGGCGTTTGTAATCGCAGCATAATGGGCTGTTCGTGATCGACGATCATCCGCGCCACCGCCTGCTCGTGCTCGCCGGATGAGGAGACCGACAATCTCGTTTGATTGCCGTTAAAGCGCATGAGCTGCTTTTCGGTATCGATCGCCTCAATGGCGACCGTCGCGCCGTTTCCGAGAACATCGAGCGTGAATTTGATCTCTCCCCCCTGAGCGATGAAACTGTAATAGCGTTCTTCCTCCGAGCCACGCGCAAGAAGCTCTCTTGTCTCAAGCTGGATGGTCTTTCCGGCATTGGGAGCGATGCCGGCGCTCGAGGATGGGTCGGAAGTGATTTTAGCAGCACCTTCTGAACCGATCCCCCTGAGCTTGTTGGACCAAATGACGAACGCCGTAATCACCACTAGCGCGGCAATGGCAGCGCCGGCGATCCACAGCCCGGTCCTGCGCCTGGCCGGCGGACTGGTCGATTGAAAGCCCTGGCTCTGTGGTTGAATAAGTGGTTCGGCGATCCTCTGAAAGTCCTGGTTTGGTGGTTGACTGAGCGGTTCGGCGACCCTCGGTTGAGATGCCTGGGTGAATTTTGGTGGTGCGGTCGCCGGCGTCGGTTGTTGTGGAACCGTCGGCTGAACAGTCGCTTCATTAGTCACCACAATGACCGCTTTCCGCAATGCCTCGCGCATCGCCGTCGCCGTGGGCGGTCGGCGGTTGCGATCTTGGGACAGCGCCTGTTCCAACACGGCAGCGACAGCAGGCGAGACCTTCGGATTGAGTTCGTGAGCGGACCGCAACGGATCGGGCCGGCTTTCGACGAGGGCTGTCGCTCGCGTAATAGCGTCCGCAGGCACCACACCTGTCATCAGATGGTAGAACGTTGCCGCCACGCCATAGAGATCGCTCCGCGGATCGGTGCCCAATCCTTGAATCTGTTCCAGCGGCGAGTAATTGAGCGTATAACCGCGGACGCTTCGATAGACGCGTGACGTTTCCAGCGCCGCTTCTTTCGCCAGACCGAAATCGAGCAGAATGACCTGACCATGCTCGTTGAGCTTTAAATTTTGCGGCTTGATATCGCGATGAATCACGGGGGGGCGCTGCGAATGTAAGTACTCGAGCACGCCGAGCACCTGGTCTGCCCACATTAAAGCGTCGCGTTGAGGAATCGGCCCCCCATGCATCTCGAGAAGTTTCGAAAGATCGTCGCCGCGAATGAATTCCATGACGAGGAACTGCCCGTCGCCTTCGTTAAAATGATCGATGACCTTTGGCAGGGCCTGATGACGGAGCGTTGCCAGAATGCTCGCTTCACGGTGAAACGCCTTTCGCAACTCTTCTTCGACGAAGAAAGTTTCTTTGAGCGCGACAGTGGTTCCCAGGCGTTGATCGCGCGCTTCATAGACTGCGCCCATGCCTCCCTGCGCAAGCAGGCGAATGATCAAATAGCGGTTCTGCAACAAAGTGTTCGGACTGATCATCGGTAATCTGTCTCCTGTGAGAATAGAGATAGTACACGGATTGAGTGAATAGCGACAGATCCTGGCCGATAGATTGGCCCGCGACTTTTCCGGGAATGTGCAATAATTCTGTGAGATCTCAGGCCATTTTTGCCTTTGATCTCAGGTCTAGTTGGTGAGGGAAGAGGATCATGAAAAGAATTTGGTTATTTATCACCTTCGTCCTGTTGGGATTGATCGCCTTAAATTATTCGATGCCGGGACAGAAGGCGTCAGGGCTGGACTATCTGGTCTATGTCCTCTCTGAATCGGCCGATAAAATCTCGCTCATCCGCTTTGGCTCGGACGGCGCGAAGGTCGAACGCGAATTCACCACCGGTGTCATGGAGCCGGATATTGATGGGCCGCACGGGATAGCCATCTCTCATGATAAACGATACTACTTTGTTTCTTTGGCCCACGGGCGGCCATTCGGCACAGTCTGGAAATACTCAACTAAAGACGACCAGGTGCTGGGTAAAGTCACCCTCGGTTTTTTCCCTGCGACAATGGATCTTTCGCCCGACGGCAACTTTTTGTACGTGGTCAATTTCAATTTACATGGCGATATGATTCCCTCGTCGGTATCTGTTGTCTTGACCGATGAATTGATCGAGATTAAACGGATCGAGACTTGCCGGATGCCGCATGGTTCGCGGTTCAACCCGCAAGGCACCCGCCATTATTCGGCCTGTATGATGGATGATCTGTTGGTAGAGGTCGACACCGCAGCCTTAAAAGTCTCTCGCCACTATCTCTTGACCAAGGGCAAAGAAGCGGGTGGCGACGGCGCGCCCCCGAAAGATCAGTCGGACCACGCCATGCACCATGACAGCGGAGGACACGGTCTCGAACCGCCAAAGCCGGGCGATATCTCCTGCTCGCCGACCTGGGCGCAGCCTTCGATCGATGGTTCGATGATCTATGTCGCGTGTAACAAGTCGAGTGAAATTGTCGAGGTCGATGCTAAGACGTGGAAAGTTGCGCGCCGCATTACCGCCGGCCCCGGCGTCTATAACCTCGCTATAACCAGGGATGGCAAACTGATCGCGACCAACAAGCGCGGTCCATCAGTCTCGATTTTAGATTTGAAATCCGGCAAAGAGCTTGCCCGCATTGCGACCAAACGCAAGGTCGTGCACGGCGCTGTCGTCTCGCCGGATAATCGTTATGCGTTTATTTCGGTTGAGGGAATTGGCAGCGAACCTGGTACGGTCGAGGTGATCGATCTTGAAGCGCTGAAGACCGTCGCGACAGTTGACGTCGCGCAGCAGGCGGCAGGCATCGACTTTTTACGAACCGAAGCGAAATAAGGAGAAAGGATGAGGAATGAGGGACGAGGCAGAAATAAAAAAGATCAAGTTCCGCTCTTCATCCCCTCATCCGTTCTTCCGCATCCCTTCTCCCTGTCATCCCTTATTCTTCTCCGGGCGCCGTGGTTGATCCTTTCTGAACTGGTTGACCCAGCTTCATAATCCAGATGCCGCTGTTAATATCGGCGAAGAAGATATAATCGCCGAATTGACGCGCCCCCCACGTGAAGGGCAGATTGGGCCGAAACCCTTGAGGATCTCCCGTCCACAAACGTGCAATCTCGCGCCCCTGACGATACAGATCGCCTCGCAATTCGCCGGAGACATCAAGGACCCGGCCGCCGCCCTGGTAATAACCCATGACCAGAATGTCGTCTTTGACCCAGACGTTGTGTGCGCCGCCTTCGGGAACAGCGTATTCGGCGACTTTCCGCGGATTGAGGATGTCTGAAACGTCAACTACGTGGAGCACCCCTCGTGTCGGAATGCGCGTTTTATCGAAGATGTTGAAGTCTTCCGGGAAGACTTCATCGCCGACAAAGACGTAGTTTTTGTAACGATAGACCTCGTGCGTTCCCGCTATCCACCCGTTTCCGTAAAGCTCATTATGGTTGAATCGAAGTTGACTGACGAGTTTAGGATTTTCAGGACTGCCGCCTTTCAGGCCGTTCCCGACATCCAAAATGACCAGGCCATCGCGCCAGTACGCCAGATAAGCCAGGCCGTCTTTGACCTGAACGTCATGCAGATAACGGCCTTCAGAAAATTGCCCAGCCGGACCGCCATGAGATGTTTTCGGCGCGCGAGATTCGACCTGCCAGCGCGCAACTTCCTTCGGATTCTTCACGTCTTTGAAATCGATGACGCGCAGTGATCCGGTGGCGTCATCGGTCAGATAGACATAATGGCTGTCGATGTATGCGCTATGCACGCCGCCGGTCACGGTCTCGGTGTACTCCGAGGCGATTTTAGGATGCGCCGGATCGGACGTGTCGAGAAACACGATTCCATTTTTGCGGCTCGATGCGGCTTCGCGGGTGATCACGCCGACCTTGCCGTCAGGCGTCAGGCTCACGTCATTGATGACGCGCGCATCGACTTTGACCGTATCGGTCAACTTCGGACTCTTCGGATCGGAGATATCGTAAACCTGAATCTGATCCCAAATGGTCGAGACATAGAGGTAATTATTGAACGGCCACTGCTCCGCGGACTGCATGTCCTTGAGTCTGATGCGTCCTATCAGTTCGAGCGAACGTTCTGCGTTGCGTGGAGTGACGACGACCGTGGCGACTGCCGACAGTTCACCGATCGATGTCGTCACGACATAAGTGCCGGGGCGTTCGGCGACAAATCCACCGTCGTTATCGATCGTCGCGCCGTTGCCGTTGACCATCCACCGGACGGCGGCATTTTTAAAGACCTTTCCTCCGGCGTCCTTGGCCTGCGCGTCAAAGTGAATGACATCGCCGGTCTGCGCATTGGCCGTCCGGGGCTCGATTGCAACGCTGCGCACATTACTCTTGATGACTTCGATCGTCAGCTCGCCGGTTGCAGTTTCAGCTTTGACCGTCAGTTTGGTTTTACCCGGCGCCACTCCCGTCACCACTCCGGCCGCATCCACTGTCGCGATCGAAGCGTTTTCAGAAGCCCACGCCAGGCTTAGATCTTCGCGGGGATCGCCATTGGCGCCAATGGCAGCCGCATGGAGCTTGATCGTACTGCCAACAACCAGCGGGGATTCCAACTTTGAAACACGAATTTGTTTGACCGGCGCCGGCTTGATATTGATCTTGGCGAAACCGGGCTTGCCTCCAACGATCGCGATCACTCGGATCTGGCCGGGTCCGAACATCGTGACATTGCCCGTTTCATCAGCTGCAGCCAAATCGGAGGGAATCGCTGCCCAGAAGCTGGCCTTCTGCTCCAATTGTTTACCATCGGCGTCATATGCCATGGCGGTAAATTTCATCTGCTGGCCGACCTCGGCCTCGGCCGTCTCAGGAGTAACCTTGATCGTTTTGGCGGTATTCGCCGTTTGCGCCAAGACCTCAGCGCCCAACGGGATTATGGCGAACAACAGAGCCGTTCGCAGGAGATATCGACAGGGAATGGTCATAAATAACCTCCGATTAGATAGAAACTGGCATCGATCGGATAAAACGCGAGAACTTAGCATCAGCGATGGAACGAAAGAGAAGACAGGAAATTCTGGCCGCATTCGAGAGCAGGGATTGATTGGTGAATTATTTGGGTCGCCACCACCAGATCAGTCCGATGATGATGGCCGCCGTCACAATGATCAAG
>Ga0081539_10002075_pt1 | contig 30002 bp, 25 predicted proteins | sample TabmetS4T2R2_FD_71023 | JGI IMG/M metagenome (GOLD analysis project Ga0081539, IMG submission 71023) | Tabebuia heterophylla rhizosphere microbial communities from the University of Puerto Rico - S4T2R2 | ecosystem: Host-associated > Plants > Roots > Rhizosphere ... | reverse complement strand
CCTCTACCACGCCACCCCGCGCTGAGCCCGCGGTACGATCCCGCCAACGGGGCTGTAGCTCAGTCGGTCAGAGCAAGCGACTCATAATCGCTCGGTCGCAGGTTCGAGGCCTGCCAGCCCCACCAAGCAAGACAAGCAGCATCATGTGATGGCAGCGACTCGACACGGCTGGCGGTCATCCGATGGTCATGCCACTTTGGGACATCAACGAGCAACGGTTGATCCGATGGCGTTCGCGGCCCGCTCGCGCAGTGGCCTGGTGGACACGGCCGACCGTCGCTAGGAGGGTTGTGAACCAGCGGGCGATGTCCTTGTCATCCAGGGCGGCGACGAAGGCGGCGTAGCCCAGGCAGTCCGAGCGTGGTCCGACCCGCTCCGAGGGGTTGTCGTTGTTGGTGAGCAGGACCTCGCCGATGGCGTGCTGCTCACCCCTGAACACCCGCAGGACCGGGTCGGTGAACATGAGGCTATTGGAGAGGACCTCGCGGCCCTCCTCCATAGAGGCTATGACCTCGCGGTCGCGTTGCAGGTCGACGGGGTCGATGAAGTGGCCTTCGCGGCGCAGGATTTCGCTCCAGCACAGGTACTGGCCGAGCAGGTAGACGGTGTTGAGGCGGGCATACTCGACTTCGGCCGGGGTGCCGTTGGTCAAGAACCGCTCCAGGAACCGGTGGGTGGGGCTGGCGATGTCGAACAGGCGGGTCTGGAGATTAAACGCCGCGTGGGGCAACGGCTCCCGGTACCGCAGCGCCAGCTCCGCGGCAGCCTGCTGACGGTCGCGGACCGCTGAGCGACGCGTCAGTACCACCGTGGTCACCGCCGCTCCGCTGAGATCGCCGCCCGGGCAACGACACCACCCCCGACGCCTCAGCCAACCCAACCTCCCTCGTGCCTTCCCTGGACTCTGTCTTCTGGTGTGGTTACTCGTCGTTGTCGTCCTATCCGCGCGCCTGCTCCTCGGCGGCCTGGCGTTCGACCGTGGCCAGCGGGTCGGGATCCAGCCCAGCGGGGATTAGCCGCGACCGTAGCGCGGTCGCCTTCACTGCCCAGCCGCGATCAACGCCCTCGGCCTGATCGAGGCGGGCGTGGGCGTCCAAGGCGTCCAGCTCCTGCCACGCCAGCCCGCGGCGGGTCGCGATCCGCAGGGCGGAGTCGGTGGCGTCCCTGCCCCTCGCGAGTTGGTCTGGGCGACCGGCAGCGACCTGGTCGGCTAAGGTGCAGGCCCGCACGGTCAGCGCCGCGGCGTGGATGGGCAGAAGGCCGCGGGGTCCAGCGATGGTGAGGGCCTCCTGCATATGCCGGGTGGCAGCGTCTAGGTCCCCGTCGGCGCGGGCGCTCTCAGCCAGAACCGACAGGGTCATGGCCAGCTCGACTAGGTAGTCCCCGTCGCGGAAGGTGGCCGCTGCTGCAGTCGCCCTGGATCTGGCGGTACTGGGGTCGCCAGCGGCCAGACCCAGGCGTGCGAGCAACCGGTCGCAGCGCGCCACGTCGTCATTCCACCCGTAGTGGGCGCTGATCTCACGGTTGCGGTCAGTCAACGTCCGGGCCGGGCCTGAGCGGCCGGTGCGGGCCAGGAACTCTCCCCACCACACACCCCGAACTGAGAACAGGTGATTGTTCTCGCCGGCATACTTGACGCCATACTCGATGTGGTCAGTGGCCAAGAAGTAATCCTCACCGGCGCGGCTATCGCCGGTCAGCATCGCCACCCACCCCTGACACGCCCTCGAGTTCAGGATGCTTAGGACGTTCTCGCCGAAGGCGGCGTGGGTTACGGCCTCGGCCGCGGCCCGGCTCGCCGCCTCCACTTCCCCCAACCACGCGAGACTCTCGGCCAGGTTAGCCAGTCCAAGTGCCATATTCATCTGGTTGTCAGCGTCCCGGGCGGCGCGGATACCAGCGTCCAGGTACTCTTTCGCGGTCACTAGGTCCCCGCCGTTCATTGCGTGCAGACCGACCGAGTTCAGGTAGAACCCCATACGAATCGGAGTCAGGCGGCTGGAGCTGGCCTGCCGACGGGACGGGGTGCTGACGAACGCCGCCGCGGCGCGTTGTCCTAGCCGGGTCGCGGGTAGCATCATCCAGATCGAAGTGCTTTGGGTGCGGCTGTTGTAGAGGGCGTCTGCAGCTTCCCACTGATCGGCATCCAGCAGCAGCTCGATCGCCTCCACCACCCGCAGCCCATCCTCCCGGCTGCCGATCCTGTCCGGGACACCGCTGAGGGTCGCGTCGGCGGCGACCTCGGCGGCGCCCATGGCCAGCGGCCGGAAGCTCTCGCGCACCAGCGGATGCGCCGAGAGCGTCCCATCCGGATGCCACGACAGCAGCCCCGCCAGCCGCTCCCGGGCCGCAGCCCGCACCTGCTGCGGGGTCCAGCCATCCAGACGGCCCCCGAAGCTGGCATGCCCGGCGACGGTCAGCACCGCCTCTGGGGTGACCGGGTGGGCGAACAACCCCACCGCGGCGACCAGGTATCGGTCCGGCTCCGGCAACCGGTCGGCGTAGAACCCCAGCACCTTGGCGACCCGGGTGTTGGTCGTGGCCGCTGCAGCCAGCCCCTCCTGAAGCTTTGCCAGTTCCTCAGCTGGGGGCCGCTCGGCCAGCACCCCGCCCAGCGCGGCGACCGCTAAGGCGTGGCCGTCTACACCCTGGACCAGCTCGCGGCGCTCGGTCTCATCCAGCCAGGCGGCCCCAGTGACTTCCAGCAGCGCCGCCCCCTCGGCGGGCGTGAACGGGGGCACGTCCAGCATCCGCGCCGGGCCGCCGTCGAAGCCTTCCAGGTCCGCGAAGGCGAACCGCGACGTCAACACGACCAGCCCGCTATGCTCCAGCTGGCAGGCACCCGTGAGAACCTCCCGCAGGGTGCCGTCCAACAACCGCCCGAACTGCGCCCCCTCCGGCCCCTCCTGGGTCACCTCCAGCCCATCCAGCACGAGCACCAGTGGTACCGCCTGCAGCAACGCCAGCACCCCTGCCGCCGGTCGGCTCCGACTCATTAGCCGCACCCTGAACTCGGCCGCCGCCCACTCCAGCAGCGCCTTGGTCCAGTTACCGGCGGACGGGTCGGCGTAGAAGCTCCACCCGAACACCCCCCGCAGCCCCGGCCGCACCGCGAGTCCGCCGTGCTGGTCGAGCCAATGGGTTACCAGGGCGGTCTTGCCCGCCCCGCCCCAGGCGGTTACCCCCAGCAGCCCCACGGTCGAATCGGCCGCCCAGCGGTTCAGGCGGGCCAGTTCCTCCACCCGCCCGATGAACGGGTCCACAGGCTCCACCGGCGGCACCCACCGTGCTGGCAGCACCGAACCCGACGTCCCCGCGGCCTTCCTGGCCGCAGTGGCGCCTGGCGACACCGTGCCTCGTGGGGCTGGGGGCTTCGCCGTTCGCGCTTGGGTCGAGGTGCTGTCGGTTGGCAGTTCGGGTGCAGGTGGATACTCCGCGACGAAGTCTTGGAGGAGTCGCTGCAACGCCGAGTGGTCTCCGCCCGGGACCGGGTAAAGGATCAGGTCGGCACCATATTGAATCTCTGCGAGGGTCTGCAGCGTCTGCGGGTCACGGCCCGTCTCGGGATCCCAAGCCATCACCGCGACATGCCGCGGCGCCCCTCCCGGGTCGACCCGGGTCCCGGTGTGCTCGGCGACCTCTCGCAGCACCCCGTTGACGCGCTGGTCGGTGAAGCTGAACCCGATCCACACTAGATGCTGGGCCTTCACCACCCGGGCCAGCACCTGCGACAGCTTACCGGCATAGGCGCGCCGGTACTCGGTGGTGGCCAGCACCATCGCCTCGGGCTGGTTGTGGTGGCCGTGGGCGAACAGCACCGGCAGCTCCTCGGCGCCGAAGACGTCGCCTGTGTCCCAGCGGTCCAGTGCCAGCTCATCGGTCCACGATGTGAATCCAGTGCCTGAGGCACGAGGGCGGACCCGCATGCGGGCATCCACGATACCCGGGTCGTAGTTGGTGGTGATCACCGCCTTGAAGGGGCAGCGGCAGGCCAGCTCCTGGGTCGGGGTCCAGGTCCGCCCCGTGTCCGGGTCGTGGCGGACCCGGAACACCTCCCGCAACGCCTGCTGGTACCGGGCAGGACCCAGCTGCCGTCGCAACAACTCCACCACCGCGTCCGGTTGCTCGCCAGCCATCGCGCGGCAGGTGGCGGCCGCGTCCTCGGGCAGTCCCTGCTCGGCCGCCGCGCCGATCAACTCGGCGATCACGCCAGCCCACAGCGGATACAGCGGCGCCGAGGTGCCCGCGCCCAAGAACGCCACCGCCTCCCCAGCGTCAAGGTACGACTTCAGCTTCCGAAGGCCGACCGTGTTCACCGCGGCCAACAGCTTCGCCTGCGCTGGCGGGATCCCGGCCAGGTACGCAGCAGGGCGATCCGGCTCCGGGGCGTTTGCTGCGCCACCTGCCTGCTGCTGGGTGCTGTCCGTCATGCTCGCGCCTCCACGACCTGAGGCGAGCAGTCAATCCATCTCATACGAGTCGGTCAACCCATACAGCTCAACCTGCGGAGCCTGCCAGCCCCCACAGAGCAATACAAGCAATGGCTGGATAGCGGAAGCTGCTCGGCAAGGTGGCGGTCATTCCGATGGTCATGCCATCTCATGCCCTCGATGAGCCACCGTTGATCCATTCCAGTCAACGCCTTGGCGGGGTCGCACGGCCAGCGGCCGCCTGCAGGCACTACAGGGGTTGAGGAAGCTTGTTGGACACCCGGTCGCCGTTGGGGCCGAGCTGGTTAATCAGCTTTACCAGAGCACGCTGTAGGGCAACCAGGCGGTCGCGATGCGCCCGCAGCCCGCCGCGAGGCGGTCGACATCCTCCAGCAGGGTCGTGAACCATCGAGCGGTGTCCTTGTCGTCCAGGGCCTTGACGAAGGCGGCATAGCCCACGCAGTCCCAGCGAGACCCCCACCCGCTCTGTGGATTGTCAGTCTTGGTGAGCAGCGCCTCGCCAATGGCCCGCTGATCGCCGCGGAATATCCGCAAGGTTGGGTTGGTGAACTTGAAGCTGTCGGAGAGGACCTCGCGGACAACCTCCATGCAGGCCATCACCGCCCGGTCCCCCCTTTGCTGGTCAACCGGGTCGGTGAGCTGACCTTCGCGGCGCACAATCTCGCTTCAGCACAGGTACTGACCGACCAGGTAGACGGTGTTGAGCCTGGCGTACTCGGCTTCGGTCGGAGTGCCGTTGGCGAGGAACCACTGCAGGAACAAATATGTACAGGCGGGTCTACAGGTTGAACGCCGCATGCAACAGCGGCTCCCGGTACCGCAACGCCAGCTCAGCCGCCGCGGCTTGGCGGTCGCGGACCGTCGTCCGGCGGGTTAGCACCACCGTGGCGACAGCCGCCCCAGCTGAGATCACCGCCCCGACCGGCGACACCTTCCCCGACGTATCTGCCACCTCCCTCCCCGATCCTGTGCACTCAGGTTTGCGGTGTGGGCTCGTTGCTGTCGTCCTGCCCGCGGGCCTGCTCGTCGCCGACCTGGCGTTCGACCGTGGCCAACGGGTCAGGGTCCAGTCCGTCAGGAACCAGATTGATTTGCAGCGCGGCGGCCTTCCGAGCCCAGCCGTCATCGACGCCCTCGGCCTGGTCGAGGTGAGCGTGGGCCTCTAGGGCGTCTAGTTCCTGCCAGGACAGCCCGCGGCGGGTCGCGATCCGAAGAGCGGCATCAGCGGCGTCCCGCCCCCGGTTCAACTGGCCGGGGCTACCTGCGGCGGCCTGGTTGGCGTAGGTGCGGGCGCGGACCGCCAGCGCAGCGGTGTGGGCTGGGCGCAGGTCGCGGGGACTGGTGATGCTCAGGGCTTCGGTCACGTGCCGGGCGGCGGCATCGAGGTCCCCGGCCGCGCGGGCGGCCTCGGCCAGGACCGGCAGGGTCGCCGCCAGCTCCACCACGTAGTCTCCGTCGCGGAAGGTGGTGGCAGCCGCGGTCGCCCGGGACATGGCGGTGGTGGGGTCGCCGGCGGCCATGTCGAGGCGGGCCAGCAGCCGGTCACAGCGAGCGACGTCCTCGTTCCAGCCCTGGTCTGTGCTCACCTCGCGGTTACGGTCGGTCAGCCGCCGGGCTGGGCCTGGTCGGCCGGTGCGGATCAGGAATTCCCCCAACCAGTTGCCACGTAACGAAATCAGGTGGTCGTGGTAGCTGGCGTACTCGAGTTGGTCGGCGGCCAGGAAGTCTTCCTCGGCGGTGCGGCTGTCACCGGCCAGCATCGCCAGCCAACCCCGCAATGCCACCGTGACTGCGATGTACCAGGGCTCATCAGTGGTCGCGCTGTCGGCGGCCTCGGCTCCGGCCCTACGGGCTGCCTCTACTTCCCCCAGCCACCCCAAACACTCAGCCAAGTTCTGCAGTCTTCTGGAGAGTTCGGAGGGGTCGTCGGCACCGCGGGCATTTTGGACAGCGACGTCCAGGTACTCCCGTGCGGTAGCTAGATCCCCACTATTCATCGCCAACAGCCCCACGGCGGCGAGGTAGACGCCCAGGTTGCGCGGGGTGAGGCGGTCGGCGCACGCCTGCCGGCGGGCAGGGGTGGCCACAAACGCCAACGCAGCCCGCTGCCCCAACCGGGTAGCGGGCAGCCAGATCCACGTCTGGCCGCCGCTGGTACGACCCATGTATAGGTCGTCGGCGGCTTGCCATTGGTCGGCGTCCAGCAGCAGTTCGATCGCCTCCACCACCCGTAGCCCATCCTCGCGGGAGGCGATCCGCTCTGGGACGCCGCTGAGGGTGGCGTCGGCGGCGACCTCGGCGGCGCCCAAGGCCAGCGGCCGGAAGCTCTCGCGCACCAGCGGATGCGCCGACACGGTTCCATCCGGGTGCAACGACAACAACCCTGCCAGCCGCTCCTGGGCGGTAGCCCGGACCTGCTGCGAGGTCCAGCCGTCCAGGCGGCCCCCGAAGCTGGCATGGCCGGCCACGGTCAGGATCGCATCGGGGGTGACTGGGTGGGCAAACAGCGCCACCGCAGCGACCAGGTACCGGTCCGGCTCTGGCAATCGGTCGGCGTAGAACCCCAGCACCTTGGCGACCCGGCTGTTGGTGGTGACCGCCCGGGCGAGCTCCCCCCGCAGCTGCTCCAAATCCTCGGCTGGGGGCCGGTCGGCAAGCACTCCACCGAGCGCCGCGACCGCCAAGGCGTGGCCATCCACGCCTTCGACCAGCTCGCGGCGCTCCGTTTCGGGCAGCCAGCCGGCCCCTGTGACGGCCAGGAGCGCCGCCCCCTCGGCGGGGGTTAACGGGGGTAGCTCCAGCATGCGTGCCGGGCCCCCGTCGAAGCCCTCCAGGTCCGCAAACGGAAACCGCGACGTCAGAAGCACCAGCCCGCCGTGGTCCAGCTGGCAGGCACCCGTGAGAACCTCCCGAAGGGTTCCGTCCAGCAGCCGCCCGAACTGCGCCCCCTCCGGCCCCTCCTGGGTTATCTCCAACCCATCCAACGCGAGAACCAGCGGGACCGCCTGAAGCACCGCCAGCACCGCCGCCGCCGGCCGGCTCCGCTCTACCAACCGCACCCCGAACTCGGATGTGGCCCATTCCAGCAGCGCCTTGGCCCAATGCTCGGCGGAGGGGTCGGCGTAGAAGCTCCACCCGAACACCCCCCGCAGCCCCGGCCGCCCGACGGCCCCGCCGTGCTGGTCGAGCCAGTGGGTGACCAGCGCGGTCTTGCCCGCCCCGCCCCAGGCGGTCACCCCTACCAGCCGTACTATCGGATCGGCCGCCCATCGATCCAAGCGGGCTAGCTCCTCCAGCCGCCCCATGAACGGACTCACTGGCTCAACTGGGGGCGCCCACCGCACCGGCATGGCTGGTGGCAGCGTCGCCCGGGTGGTGGTCCCGCTGCCCGTAGACACAGATGCCGGCGCATCTTGAGAGCGGACCTGGACTGCCCGCTGGGCCGGGCTCGGCGGTGGGGCGGCGGACACCGGCGGATTGACCGCAGAGACGAAGTCGCTGAGCAGCCGCTGTAGCGCCGAGTGGTCCCCGCCAGGCGCCGGGTACAAGACTAGGTCGGCGCCGTAGTCGAGCTCCGCCAGGCTCCGCAGCGTCTGCGGGTCACGCCCAGCCTCGGGGTCCCAAGCCATCAGCGCGACATGCCGCGGCGCAGCGCCGGGGTCAATCCGTGTCCCGGCGTGGTCGGCGACCTCCCACAGGACTCCGTTGATGCGCTGGTCGGCGAAGCTAAAGCCGACCCACACCAGATGCCAGGCGTCGACCATCTGCGCCAGCACCTGCGACAGCTTGCCTGAGTATGCCCGGCGGTATTCGCTGGTGGCCAGCACGATCGCCTCGGGCTGGTTGTGGCGGCCATGGGCGAACAGCACCGGCAGCTCCTCATCCCCGAAGACGTCGCCGGTGCGCCAACGGTCCAGTTCCAGCTCATCGGTCCAGGAGGCAAATCCGGTCCCCACCGCGTTGGGGCGGACCCGGTTACGGGCGTCGACGATCCCAGGGTCGTAGTTGGTGGTCACCACGGCCTTGAACGGGCAGCGGCAGATCAGCTCCTGGGTCGGGGTCCAGGTTCGCCCCGTCTGCGGGTCGCGGCGGACCCGGAAGGTCGCCCGCAGCGCCTCCCGGTAGCGGGGGTCGCCGAGGTGGCGGCGCAGCAGCTCCACGACCGCGTCGGGCCGTGCGCCTGCCAGCGCGCGGCAGGTCGCGGCCTTGTCTGCCTCAAGGCCCCGGTCGACAGCGGCATCGATGAGCTCGGCGATCACCCCGGTCCACAGCGGGTACAGCGGCGCCGAGGTGCCCGCGCCTAGGAACGCCACCGCCTGCCCAGCATCGAGGTAAGTCTGCAGCGCCGCTAGCCCGACCGTGTTCACCCTGGCCAACAGCTCCGCCTGAGCTGGCGAGAGCCCGGCGAGGTACGACACATGGTGATCCGGCTCGGGAGAACCCCCAGAGCCAACTGCTTCCTGAGGTGTGCTGTCCGTCATGGCCCCCTCCGCCACATGAGGGGAGCAGTCAATCCATCCCGTACTGCTCAGTCAACCCATACAGCTCGGCCAGCTGCCAGTGGAGTAGTACCTCAGAGCGGCTGATCCGACTGAGTTGGTTCCATGGGTTGGACGGCCGAAGGGGCCGGCGGTCATTCTCACAGTCATTCCACCAGGCATGACTAGCAAGACGGGAGGCGACCAGCCCGACGGCATAGCCGACCTGACCTGAGAGGGACGGCACTGGGCGGGACGCCACAGACGGCTGTGAACCGACTCATGATCGCTCGGTCGCAGGTTCGAGGCCAGCCAGCCCCACGCAAACGCCCAGGTCAACGGCCTGGCCTGGTTGCTTTGCCCGCTCCGTCGTCATTCGTCTCTCGTCATTCTCTAGTGCCACAGGGCATGGCCGCCAAGTTCGGCCGGTTCACTCAAGCGGAGCTGGAGGGCTGGCTGGCCAGCCTCGACACTGCGGCCGCCACGTCGACTACCTGTTCAGCATCAACGACTACATCGTCGTGGCCGCCAATGCCACCGACTCGGCCAGTAGACAGACACAGCAGCCTCGTCACGCTGCCGGTCGGCTGATCCCCAACGGGAGCGGACCAAGGTAGACTCCTCGGCGTCCGGGCCAAGGGGCCGCCTGCGCAAAGGAGTCGCCATGACCCACCACGAGCATCCCAACGTCACCCTCGTCCGGGAAGGCTTCGCGGCCTTTGAGCGGGGCGACATGGCCAGAATGGATCAGCTCCTAAGCGACGACGTGGTCTGGCATGTGGGCGGCAACAGCAAGTGGGCCGGGTCCTATGCGGGCAAGGCCAAGGTGCTGGAGTACTTCGGCCGCCAGGGCCAGGCGACCGAGACAACGGCGGAGATCCACGACATCGTCGGCAACGACGACCATGTGGTCGCGCTGGGAAGCGCGAAGGCCACCGCCCGGGACGGGTCCAGCGCCGAGTGGAAGTACACCCAGATCTTCCACATCCGGGATGGGAAGGCGACCGAGGTGTGGGGGATGGCCGAGAACGACGCCGCCGTCGACCCGTTCCTGGACGCCCTCCCCGACTGAGCGCGAACTCGCAACTACGGGTTGAGGATCGGATTCGCGCCGGTAACCGGTGCGGGAGCGCCCCCGCCCGGCGGGTGCCGCTGCGCGGAAGGCGGAACGCCCGACCCATGTCACCGGGACCATCGGGCCGACCCGGGAGTCAGCTGGAGCCCCCGCAGGCCGCCTGCAGGCCATCGGGCCGTCCCAGCTGCTGCGCCGGCGGCCGAGGACGAGCGACCTTGACGCCGGCGTCTGTCGGGCCGGGTGGTAGTTCCCGCCGGGTGAGGGAGCGACGATGACCGCGCTCGCCTTGGCTCCGATTTCAGCATCAGTGTCCGCCCACGATCGATGTCAGTCCGCCAGCCAGTACCAGACCGGACCCCGGCGGTCTGACTGGATTCGGTCCCTGACCTGAGCAGCGCAAACGGCACTCGGGCGTACCGGGTGGACATAGCGCACCAGCCTGCGGATCTGGCGGTTGGGGTTCCAATCCCTCGCGGCACGCCATGCCGGGTTCCACCGCTGTCATGGCGAGGCCAGGGCGCCTGGGGGTGGAGGTGATGGTGCTGGCGGTGGCCGTAGCCACAGCGACGCCTGGGTCGGCTGGATGGTCTGGTCGACCACGGCCAGCAGGTCGGTGGTGAGGGTGTCGAGGTCGACTTGGTCGCGCAGACGGGCCCCGAACCCCTCGATGATCCGGGCGGCGTCGTGGCGACGGCGGTTGAAGCGCCGGTCGACGGCCTGCTGGACCCGGCGGCGGGCCGGCTGGAACAGCGCCGCCACGGCCAGGGTGGCGGCCGCGACCACCAGGCTGGAGTCGCGGCCCAGGAGCTGGCCGAGCCCGAGCACGACCAGGGCGTAGCCGCCGCCCAGGACCAGGGTGAGCAGCCCGTAGCCCAGGGTGCGGCTGATGATGTGGTCCAGGTCATAGAGCCGGTAGCGCAGCACCGCCGCCCCGATGGCCACCGGCGGGACCACCAGGCAGCAGCCGACAGCCACACCGAACAGGGCCTCGGCGGCCGACCCCCCGACCGCCAGGCTGAACAGGACGCCAACGGCGCCTAGCCCCACCACCACCGCGCCGAGCGCCACCCAGCGCAGCTGCAGGCGCTCCACCCCGCGGGCGTGGCGGAACCGCCCCACCAGGGATACGGCCGCGGCCATCAGGCCCGCGACGGTGACCGCCAGGGCCGTCCGGTTGGCCGCCAGCAGGACTCCGTCGAGGCCGCGGAGGTCGAAAGGGCCGCCCAGGGCCTGGTAGCGCGGGTCCACCGGCCCGCCGGCCAGGGTCACCACCAGCACCAGGACGGCCGGCGTGACCGCCATCACCCTGGCCAGCCAGCGCCAGCGGGGCGAGGGCAGTGCCCCGGTGGGCGTCAGCAGCAGGACGAAGCCGATCAGGGTCAGGGCCGTGAACGTGGTCGCCGGCTGGTACAGCACGGCGTAGCGGGCCGCGGGCAGCGCCCCCGGACGGACCAGCAGCCCGTACACGAAGTACTGGGCGGTCGCGGCGGTGGCGGTGAGCGACAGGGCGATGCCCAACAGCAGCCAGCCCACCGGGTGCGCCGGGCGGCGGGCGGCCACCACCGCCCCGACCGTGACCGAGCTCACCATGGCCAGGACGGGAGTGGTGACGCCCGGGAAGGTGAACTGGACCAGGTCGGGCCGGCCGGCCTGGCGCAGGAGCTGGTCCAGCCACGGCACGGCGGCCAGGCAGAGCAGGCTCGCCAGCCACAGCGCCCACGCCAGCCCGGCCGTCCACCGGCGCGGCCGGCCCGGTCCGGCGGTCGACGTCATCGCCGTGGTCCTGGCTGCTCGCAGCGCGCCACCGATCCGGCCACCTCCCACGCTCGTCAGCCCCCAGCGTGGTCGGCCTGCGTCCGGGCAGCGTTACGGAGGACAGACCGGCCTCGGCTGGCCCGAGGCACCGACGAATCAACAGCGCGTGACTGCGTGCTTGCCTTGCCATCCGACATCGTGTCGGATGCGCTTGATCATCCCGATGATCATCCAGACGATCGGTCTGGATCCTTCTCGAGCCGTCTGACCGAACGCGCATCCAACCTGAGCAGCCTAGATCCGTCTGGAGCTTCCTGGGTCGACGCGGAGCATCCGTCCCGTGATCGGAAGGTCGTCGGTTCGAACCCGACCTCGGGCTCCAAACCGACCGACGCCGTCGGGCCGGAGCCCTGGTCGAGCACGCCATGCTCAACCGGCATCTCGACCGCCGTCCGGTGTGTCTGGGCTGGTGGGGTCTGGGGGTTGCTGGGCGGCGAGGACGGCGGCCCGGACAGTGGGGTAGACACCTTCGGGTGTCGCGTCGGTCGCCACCTGGCCGACCACGTCACGGACCTGGCCGATCTGGCGGGTGACCAGCAGCCGGACGCCGTCGCGTGCCAGGCTCTGGGCGAGCTCGGCGAGCATGTGGACGGCGGTGACGTCGATGGTGGGGGCGGTCTCGGCATCCAGCACGATGACCTTGGTGCTCTCCTTGGCGGCGTGGACGCGGACGCTTTGCCTGACCGCGTCGGCGTTGGCAAAGAACAGGCCGCTCTCCACCCGCAGGATCACGATGCCGGGCAGCGGCTGGTTGTCGGGGTCGCGTTCCAGGTCGCCGTACTGGCCGGTGGTGCCGGGGACCTTGCCGAGCACGGCGATATGCGGGTGGGAGGCGCGGTAGATCAGCAGCAGCACCGACATGGCGATGCCGATGAACAGCCCGGGCAGGGTACCGAAGATCAGCACCCCGAGCAGGGCGGCCACCGCGGCGATGAAGTCGGGGCGGGCGGCCACGCCGTAGTAGCGACCGAGTCGGCGGGTGTAGACCCGGTACAGGGAGGCCAGGGCCGGGACGTCGACCAGCTCGATCACGGCGGCGATGACTACCGCGGCCAGGGTCGCCTGGGGCAGGCGCTGGAACAGTCCGGTCAGGGTCAACAAGGTGATGATGGTCAGGGCGGCCACGACCAGCCCCGATAGCTGGGTGCGGGCGCCGGCGGCGCCGTTGACGGCGGTCTTGGACAGGCTCCCGCTGACGACCATGCCGCTGGACAGGCCGGCGCCCAGGTTGGCCGCGCCCACGCCGACCAGCTCGCGGTTAGCGTCGACCTCGTAGTGCTGGCGGGCCGCGTAGGTCTTGGCCGCGCCAAGGCCCTCGGCGAAGCCGACTAGCAAGATCCCGACCGCGGCCGGGGCCAGCTTGAGGTAGTCGACGCTGCCCACGTCGGGGAGCCCGAGGGGGGGCAGGCCAGGTTGGATGTGGCCGACGATGGCCGCGCCGTGGCGGTCCAGGCCGAGCAGCTGGACGGCGGCGATCCCCAACACGACCGCGACGAGCGACCCGGGGACCATCGGAGCGACTCGCTTGAGTCCCAGGATCAGCGCCAGCGACCCCAGCCCGACCAGCAAGGTCAGCCAATGGGTCTGGTCGAGTTCGCCGGCCAGGTGCCAGAGCTGCTGGAAGAGGTCGCCGCTGCCCTTGGGGACCCCGAACAGCTTGGGCAGCTGCCCAACGATGATCGTGAGGGCCAGGCCGATGATGAAGCCCTTGAGCACCGGCTCGGAGATGAAGTTGGCCACAAAGCCCAGCCGCGCCAACCCCGCGATGACCCCGATGATGCCGGTGGTGATCGCCATCGTGACGGTCAAGGCGACGAACCGGCCGCTGCCCTGGGCCGCCAGGTCGGCGACGGCGGCCGCCGACAGAGCGGCCGTGGCCGACATCGGCCCGACGACCAGATGCCGGGAGCTGCCGAAGGCGGCATACAGCACCAGCGCAGCCGGGGTCGCGTACAGCCCGACCACCGGCGAGACCCCCGCGATCGAGGCGTAGGCCAGCACCTGGGGGATCAGCATGGCCCACACCGTCAGCCCGGCCAGGCTGTCGCCCCGCAGCCAGCCCCGCCGGTAGCCGGCCACCGACGGGAACAACCGCAACCCCACAATCCCTCCTTGGTCGGAACGTCAGCCTGGCCGTCGCCAGACCCCGCCCGTCGACTGTTGCCGAGTCGATCAACGGCCGGGCTGCGAATCGACTCCGGTGGACGCGTGTGGCTCGGGTAGAAGCAGTCCAGATAGCTGATGGGGTCAGGTATCGGTTGATTCCACCAGACGCCACGATTGGGGTCGAGAACCTCATTCCGCGTGACATTCCACGTGTGTGGCGGATCCGGGAAAGCATGAGCACGCTGGCCGTGACTCCGGTCAGGCCCAGGGTGATGAGGCGTGGGTCGGACTGGTGGAGGCCAAAGGTCGCCCAGCAGGACAGCTCCTCCAAGATCAGCAGCCAGGTCCCAGCTGCGACGCCGGTGAGGTGCGTGGTTCGGTAGGCCGTCCAGATCGACGGCGTGACCTGGAGGACGAAAGCGACCGTGAGCAGCGTGCCCAGGCCGGTGCGGCCGGCCACGGTGACGCCGGCTGCAAGGAGCACGATCCAGCTGCTGATCAGGATCGCCGGCCGCGTCCTGGCCTGGCCGCGCCGGCCGAGCATGAGGGCCAGGGTGCCGGCCAGCAGGGCCGCGGAGGCAGCCGGGATCAGCGCCGCCCAGTACCCCGAGGCCGCAAAGTAGGCGAACCAGGCGGCGTTGTTCACGCTGGTGAGGGTGGCCCAGGACCAGGAGACGCCGGCGGTGTCGTCGGTGGCCCGGAGCCTGCGGAGCTGGGGCAGGAACTGGGGGATCGCGAACGCGGCCGCGGCGATCGGTAGGTAGTCGAGCAGGCCGCCCATGCTTGTTCGTTGCCTCCAGCACGAAGGGGAGTTCGGCAAGGGAAAGGTACGTCACTGGCGCCGGTATTTGGTTGCGGATCTCTGCGCAAATCTCTTCGACTCAGCAATACTTGTTGCAATGGACAGGACTGATCGAAAGATCCTTGCTGAGCTGGAAGCCGAGGGCCGGCTGACCGTGACCGAGCTGGCCCAGCGGGTCGGCCTGAGCGTGGCCCCTTGCCACCGACGGCTGCGCGAACTGGAACGCGCCGGCGCGATCCGCGGCTACCGAGCCGTGGTCGACCCGGCCGCGATCGGCCTCGGCTTTGAGGTCCTGGTCCAGGTGACGATGGACCGAGAGGACGCGGCCACGATCGCGGACTTCGAGCGCGGGCTGGCCGCGATCCCCGAGGTCCGCCACGCCGAACGGCTCTTCGGCGACCCCGACTACCTCCTGCGCGTGGCTACCGCCGACATCGCCGCCTACCAGACCCTCCGCGACGAGCGGCTGGCGACCCTGCCCGGCGTGGGCCGGCTCACCTCCACCATCGTCATGAAACGCATCGTCGAGGAGCGCCCCTTCCCGATCTCGCCTCCCGGATCCGGCCCGCGACCCAAGCCCTAAGGGTGACGACCCAACCTGAGCTGCCAGGACGCCACTCGGCAGCGCGCAGCGGACGATCCGCGGCTGTCTTGGAACAATGCGATGGACGTCTCACCGAGCGCCCGGGCGGCCGCCACGCGGTGGTGGCCGTCGGAGACGTAGTAGTGGCCGTGCCGCCGGTAGACCTCGATGGGTGGAAGCTCTCGTCCCTCACGCAGCGCGCATACCACGAGATAGATCAGCAGGGTCCGGACCATGACATACGGTGGGGTCGAGAACTGCTCAATCCACCACGTTGCGGAGGCGAGTCAACGGCTACGTCGACATCACTGCGCCTCCTGGTGTCGGAGCGGGTCGGCGCCTCGTGATCCAAGGCGGACCGTGGACGGTCACCTGACCGTCCCCGGCCGGACCAGCCGGCCAGGGACGGGTAGTGGCCGGCTGTTAGGCCGGCAGCTCCAGGACCGGACGGACCTCGATCGTCCCATAGCTGGCCCCAGGGATCTTGGCCGCCAACTCCAGCGCCTCGTCCAGGTCGTTGCACTCCACCAGGTACCAGCCGCCAAGCTGCTCGGGGGTCTGGACCGCCGGGCCGTCGCTGATCTGTGCATCCCCGTTGCGGACCCGAACGCTGGTGGCGTCGGCGACCCGCAGCAGCGGCTCGCCGGCCCGGAACACGCCCCGCTGGGTAACCTCGCCGTGGAAGTCGTTGTACCCCTTGGCCTCGGCGTCCCCCTCGGGGGTGCCCCACTCGGGCCGGTCGGCCTCGTTGGTGTAGATGAGCAGCGTGTAGCGCATGGCGCTCCCTTCGGTTCGGCCGGCGCGTCTCGCCGTCCTCACTCCACCGACGATCAGGGAACGCTGGAATCGACAGGCACGCCCTGCCGGCCGCCAGGTCTGGTAGCGATGCGCCCGCGACCCGAGGGTGTAGCCCGTAACGGTGCCGTACCGTCCAGCCGCCATGTTGGTCGGCAACCGCCCTGCCCAGGGGATGCGAGGAGACGGTGACGGTGCAGGCTCGCAACCGGACCATGCTTGCCTGGCTGCTGTTCGCGGCCACCTTCACCTGCCTGGCCGCCGGCCTGCTGGTCGCCCTGGCAGTGGTCAGGCCGTTGACGGTGAGCGTGCTCGCCAGCGGCGCGCTGATCGCGCTGTTGTACCTCGGCTTCGCTGTGTTGGGGCTGGTCCTCAGCCTGCGGCTGCCGGCCAACCCGATCGGCTGGCTGTACGCCGCCGCCGGGCTGGTCTGGTCCCTGAACGTCCCCGGGGAGGCCTGGGTCGATGACCTGATCGCCACGGGCCGCCCGCTACCCTTGGCCGCCCAGGTCCACCTCGCCGTCGGGAGCCCACTGTGGGCGCCGGCCATCGCCCTGGGCGTGACCCTGCCAGTGCTGCTGCTGCCCGACGGGCGGCTGCGTTCGCGCCGCTGGCGGCTGGCCGTCTGGGCGAGTGTGGCCGGCGCGTTGCTGCTCGAGGTGGCCGGGAGCCTGGCCCCGGGCCAGCTCGACGACTGGCCGATCGACAACCCGCTCGGGCTCGGCGGGGTCGCCGGCGCGGTCGCCAACGTGCTGGAGAGCATCGGCCAACTGCTGCATGTCGGCAGCCTGGCCGCGGCCCTGGTCTGCCTGATCCTGCGGTTCCGGGCCTCCCGTGGGGTCGAGCGCCAGCAGCTGCGCTGGGTCGCCACGGGCGCCACCGGAGCCGTCGTCGGGCTGCTGGCCGTGGTCGGGCTGCTCACCCTTGAGGAGACCTTTGGGCTGTTGCCGGGCGCATGGCTGGTCGCCATCACCCTGGCGCTCCCATGCGTGCCGGTCACGGTGGCGGTGGCGGTGCTGCGCTACCGGCTGTGGGACCTGGACCGCCTCATCAGCCGCACCGTCACCTACACGCTGGTCACCGCCCTCCTTGTCGTTCCCTATCTGCTGGTTGTCCCGGCCACCGGCCGCCTGGTCCAGGGCGCCGGCAGCCTGGCCGTGGCTGCGGTGACCCTGGCCGCGGTGGCGGCGTTCCAGCCGCTGCGCCGCCGGGTCCAGGACCGGGTGGACCGCCGCTTCAACCGCCGCCGCTACGACACCACCCGCACCGTCGAGGCGTTCAACGCCCGCCTGCGCGAGCAGGTCCACCTGGACGCCCTGGCGGCCGAGCTGCTCGCGGTGGCCGACCAGACCATGCAGCCGACCCGTGCCTCGCTCTGGCTGCGTCCACCGGCCGGGCCACAGCCCTCCCGTTAGCCACCGGCAGCGCACCAAGCCGGACGAGCGGAGCGGAGGAGCGACGGGATCCTCGCCGACGACCTGGTGGGCGCCGCCCTATGCCTGGCCGGGGTGGCGGTCATCATGTACGCACCCCGGGCCAGCTAGGATCAGGCCCCCGCACCGAGCCCGAAGGAAGACGGTGGCCGAGGCCAACAAGACGATCGTGCGCCGGCTGGTCGACGAGGTCTTCAACGGCGGCCGCCTGGAGGTGATCGACGAGCTGTACACGCCCGAGCTGGCCGCGGCGGCCAAGCGCTGGATCACCCCGTTCCGAGCCAGCTTCCCCGATGTCCAGATGGAGATCGTGGAGCTGATCGCCGAGGGCGACAAGGTCGTCGGCCGGTTCACCTGCTCGGCCACCCACCTGGGAGCATGGCTCGGCCAGGCCCCCACCGGGCGTCGCTTCGAGCGGGTCGCTGAGGTCTGGATCATCCGGTTCCGCGACGGCAAGATCGTCCACGTCTGGTCGCTGGAGGACACCCTGTCGCGGCTGCGCCAACTGGGGCTGACCTCGGGGCCGGCTTGACCCTGGCGATGCTGGTCGGTCAGGGGCCGGCGTCCTTGGCGCACTGGCGACTGGCCACGTGGTAGGGAACCAGGAGCTTGGCTGCCTGACTCCGCTTGTTGTTGATGAGCAGCGCGACCAGCGCATCGCCTCGCTCGGCGGTCTCCAGGCAGGCCGGGGTCGCTACCTGCCGGACCACGATCGAGGTCGCCGGGACCGATGTGGGCTGGGTCACTGGCGCCAGCGGTGCCTGGGAGTTGGGGAGCGTCCGGGCGGTCCAGCTCATCCCGAGGACGAAGCCCGCGCCCGACAGTCCCAGCGCGAGGGTGAGGGCCAGGGCCAGCCGCACCCATCGCCGCGGCGTCCGCCTGTGCGTGGAGACCAACTGGGGCTTCTCTGCGGGTGCGGGCAGGGCAACAGCGCTGCGTGTTGGCTGGTCGGGTTCAAACGAGGAGACCGGCGTCCGGCGAAGGGCCTCCACCTCGGCTTCCTGCCAGTCCTGCGGTCTCGTGCGCTCGTGGTCCATCGTTGGTCATCCCCCGAGCAGGTAGGTCAGGGCGGCGGCCAGCGTGCCGCCGGTGGTCCCACCGTCGAAGCGCTCGGCGACCCGGCCGTCCTGGTCGACCAGGACAACCACTGGCTGGTACGGCACCTGCCAGCGGGCCCAGGTCCGCCCCGAGGCGTCGTTGGCCAGCGGGTACGGGACCTTGAAGCGGCGCTGGTAGGCCCGTCCGGCAGCCACGGTGTCGTGGTAGGAGACCCCGACGAAGCCGACCCGGCCGGCGAACTCACCGGCCACCTTGGTCAGGTCGGGCTGTTCGGCCTGGCAGATCCCGCACCAGGACTCGAAGAAGCTCACCACCACCGGCCGCCCCCCCAGCTCCTCCAGGCTGACCGTGCGCCCATCGAAGGCGGTCACCCGCAGCGTCGGGGCCGGCTGGCGCCGGGCGGCGGGGAGCAGACCCGGCGGGGCGTACCTGGTCTGCCGCTTCGTAGCGGTGCTCGCCCGGGCAGGTGTCGTGGGGGCCGGGGCGACGGTGGCGTTCTCCCCGCCACGGTCAGGAGCCGCGGTGCAGGCGCCCGCGGCAACCATCAGCAAGGCAACCAGAGGAATGGACCGGAGACGCATGACCGACGATCCTACCTGGCCGCCCAGAGATCTCCGAACTGGCTCCTTGGCGGCCGGCGGCGTTGGACCGGCACGAGGAGATCCGCAGGGCCGACACGATATGAGGTCGCGGCTGGTCGGATCCTTACCAGCTCGACCGGCCGTCCGGTGGTTGCTGGTCACCTGGTTCCGGTTCAGCGGACACCGACGCCTGATCGAAGGCGTAGTACAGCGCCATGAGCCCACACAAGAGCAGGGCAAGCGGCGCCGACACCCAGGACAGAGCGAAGGCGGCGGCATAGACGGCCTGCCCGAACATGAACCGCAGGCGGGCCGCCCGCACTACCCCTGGTGGTGGCAGGCGGCCGAGCAGGCGGCCGGTATGGGTGACCCAGGCGAACAAGGCCCCAAACGACAGGCCCATCACCAGCAGCACCCCGCTGTAGAGCGCCGACGCGGTCTTGGCCGCCTCACCCGCGCCGCCCAGGTGCTCGGCGACGACTGCGGTGGGGAACGGGATGAGCGCCGTCCACAGCAGCAGGTTGAGATTCAGCAGCAGCAACGGCCCGTCGACCCGGACGACCTGTTCGAAGATTCGATGGTGGTTGAGCCAGATCACGCCGATGGTCAGGAAGCTCACCAGGTAGGCGACGTAGCTGGGCCACTGCGCCCACAGGGCGTGTGCCAGCCGCTCACCTTCATGGACCTCTGGGGGGCGGATCTCGATGACCAGCAGGGTGATGGCGATGGCGAGCACCCCGTCGCTGAAGGCCTCCAGCCGGGTCTTGGTCACAGTCCTCTCCGTCACTCCCTGCGGGTGGAGCACCAGCGTCCCGAAGGTTGGGCTCTCCTCGACCCGGCTCGGATCTGATGGTTGCAACCGGTTGTGGGTCAGCGACGCCGATCAGCGGGCTCCAGCACCTCTGGTGCGGGCTCCCAGAGTTCGACCCGGTTGCCTTCGGGGTCGACCAGCCAGGCGAACCGGCCGACGCCTTCCTGGGTCTCCTGGCCGGCGATCTCGACCCCGGCCGCACGGAGCTGGGCCACCATGGCGTCCAGGTCGCGGACGCGGAGGTTGAGCATCCACGCCTGCTCGGGGCGGCCGAAGTAGTCGGTGTCGGCGGGAAACGGCACGAACACCGTGGGACCACGCTCCTGCCACCAGACCGTGTCACCACTCTCCAGCTGGTTGTCGATCCCGAGATGCTCGGCGTACCAGCGGGCGAGCGCGTCGGGGTCACGGGCGCGAAAGAACATGCCGCCGATACCGGTGACTCGCTCCATGGGCTCCTCCGAGGCTAGGTTGCTGGTCATGGCGAGGGAGCGCCGGCGGTCATGCTGCTGGTCATCCCACCACGCGCCACGCCCCAGGACAGGACGCTATCAGCCGGACGCACACTGGACCCGGCCCCCCACCAAGCTGGTCCGCGGTCTAGTGAGCGAGCGTGGGTTGGCCGACCGTGTCGGTTGGTGCGTGTGGCCGCAGCCACAGCGAGGCACGGGTCGGCTGCATGGTCTGGTCGACCACCGCGAGCATCTCGCCGGTCAGGGCGTGCAGGTCGAGCTCCTCGCGCAATCGGGCGCTGAAGGTCGCGATCGTCTGGGCGGCGTCGTGGCGGCGCCGGTTGAAGCGACGGTCGACCAACTGCTGGACGCGACGGCGGGCGGGTTGGAACAGCGCGGCCACTGCCAGGGTCGCTGCCGCCACCACCAGGCTGGAGTCCCGCCCCAGCAGCCGCCCCAGGCCGAGGACGACGGCCGCGTAGCCGAGCCCGAGCAGGACCGTGAGGAGCCCGTAGGCGAGGGTGCGGCTGACGATCCGATCAAGGTCGTACAGCCGGTAGCGGGCGATGGCCGCGGCGATCGCCAACGGCAGCAGCTCCAGGTACAGGCCGATGGCCCAGCCGGCCAGGACCAGGCGCTCGGCGATGATGGCGGCCGCGGTCACCAGCACCGCCGGCGGCGCCAGCGCGGCCGCCAACGCCAGCCAGCGCAGCTGCTGGCGTTCGCTGCCGCGGCTGCGGCGGAAGCGCCCCACCAGCGAGGCGGCCGCCACGACCATGGTGAGCGCGATGGCCGGGGAGGCCACCCCGGCGACGGCCATCCCGGCGCCGGCCAGGCCGGGGATCGCGAAGGGGTTGTGGACCGAGGCGAGGGGCGACTCCGGGTCGAGCTGAGGCATCCCCAGCAGCCACGCCGCCACGAACGCCACCGGGAGCGCGGCCGCCACGCGGGCGAACCAGCGCCAGCGGGGCGACGGCAGGGATCCGGTCGGGGTGAGCAGCAGGATGAAGCAGATCAGGCTCAGGCCGGGGACGAAGGTGGCCGAGGCCAGGACGGCCAGCTGCTCGGCCCCGGGCAGCGTGTCGGGCCCGGCCAGGATCCCGTAGCGGGCGTAGCCTTCGGCCGCCGCCGACAGCGCCTGGGGCACCAGGCCGAAGGCGAGCAGGAGCCAGCCCACGGGGTGGAGGGGCCGGCGGCTGGCCAGCAGGGCCCCGGCCGTGACGGCGCTCACCGCCGAGAGGACCGTCGCAACACCCCCGCCGCGCAGCTGGGCCAGGTCAGGCCGGCCGGCCTGGCGGAGCAGCTGGTCGAACCAGGCGGTCGCGACCAGGCCGAGCATGGCCAGGGTCCACAGCGACCAGGCCACCCCGGCCGCCCACCATCGCGGCGGCCATGCCGGTCGGGCCGAAGACGTCACGACAGCGCCTCCCCTCCGGCCGGCCGCAGCCACAGCGAGGCCTGCGTGGGCTGCATGGTCTGGTCGACCACGGCCAGCAGCTCGCCGTGGAGGGTGTCCAGGTCGACCTGGTCGCGGAGCCGGGCGGCGAACCCCTGGAGGGTGCGGGCGGCGTCGTGGCGGCGCCGGTTGAAGCGGCGGTCCACGGCGCCCTGGATGCGGCGGCGGGCCGGCTGGAAGACGGCCGCCACGGCCAGGGTCGCTGCCGCCACGGCCAGGCTGGAGTCCCGGCCGAGCAGCCGGCCGAGCCCCAGGACCACGCCGGCATAGCTCAGTCCCAGCAACAGCGTCAGTAGCCCATAGGTCAGGGTGCGGCTGATGACGTGGTCCAGGTCGTACAGCCGGTAGCGCAGGACCGCCGCGGCGGTGGCCAGGCAGAGGACCACCGCGGAGCCGAGCACGGCCAGGCCGACGACGGCTGCGCTCTCGATCAGGATGCCGGCCATGGCGACCGGGATCCCGCACGCCGCCACCACCGCCGCCGACGCCACCCAGCGGAGCTGCTGGCGTTCCTCGCCCCGGGCCCGGCGGAAGCGGACCACCAGTGCGGCCCCGCCCACCACCACACTGAGCAGCGTGACCACGAGCGCGGGGAGCGCCACCACCATGGCCGGGGCCGCCAGGGCCGGAACGAAGTACGGGTTCCGGAACGAGTAGAACGGGGGGTATTCCGCCGTCTCAGCCCCGAGGACGATTGCCAGCTGCCAGGTCAACGGCGCGATCACCGCGATCACGGCCCACCATCGCCAGCGCCCCGACGGCAGCGAGCCGGTGGGGGTGAGCAGCAGGATGAACCCGATCAAGGCCGGCCAGAGGGCGAAGGTATCCCCAAGCGCGCGGACCCGCGCGACCGCCGGGACCGCCCGGGCTGACCAGGAGCCCGTACCGGGCGGAGCTGTCGGTCACCCCGTCGGCGGTCACCGACAACCCCAGGGCGAGCATGAGCCAGCCGACGGGATGCCGTGGCCGGCGGGCGGCCAGCACCGCCCCGACCGTCGCCATACCGACCATCGCCGCCACGTAGGTCAGCTCGTGGGTGCGGATGCCCAGGTCGGGCCGCCCCGCCTGCCGCAGCAGGTGGTCCAGCCACAGGGCGGCGGCCAGCCCCGACAGGGTCAGTGCCCACAGCGGCCACGCCAGCCCCGGCGCCCACCGGCGCGGGCCGGTAGCGCGGCCGCCGCGGCTCACCGCCATGCTCCTCCCCTGCACCTGGTTCACTCCGGCGGCGCCATCCTCCGGCGTCGCGGACCAAGGCGAGTGTGGCCGGCCTGCGTTTCGGCAGCGTTACGGTCGGCGGTGGCGGCTGGCCCGCCTGACCCCTATCTGGCCATGGCCCGGCGCTGGCTGGCCCCGGCGGCCCAGTGGCCGATGTCGAGGATGCCGGCGATCGCGACCCAGAACCAGTCCCAGCTGGTGAGCCCACGGCCCGGAGTGTAGAGGAGCACGTAGATCAGGGTCGCGAAGGGCAGGAAGATGATGCCGAGCAGCGGTATGAGGAAGGTGTCGAAGGCGGCGTCGATCCGGGCGGGCCTGGCGATCCACAGGATGAGCAGGGCCAGGCGAGGAAAGAATCCGGCGAACAGTGCGAGGAGACAGCCCATCTCACGCCCCCATTCCGATGTCGTGACGGCGCCCCCGCCGGTCGCCGCGGGAGCCCCGGCACCCTCTCACCCGCCGAGGCGTCCCGGCATCATCCGACGGGGGTGAAACCGGGGCAGCCACCCCGGCTGACCGCGAAATGAGGCGCCGACCCGGGCCCGGCTACCTCGTCCTCCCGATGCGGGGGGTGGGGCCTTAGCCCGAAGCTCGTCCCCAGAGCACACGTGACGCGTGATTGGAGGAGGACGAGATGTATCTGCTGTCGACCCATGAGCTGGCCGCCCAGCGGATCGCCGACCTGCACCGGGAGGCCGAACGCGATCGACTGGCCCGGGCGCTGCGGACCGGCGGGAGACGGACCCGGCCACGCCGGGTCGGCTGGGTGCGGTGGCCGGTCCGGCAGGCGCGGCCGGCCCGGGTGTGAGCCCGCTGCGGGCCGGATCTGCGATGATCGGGGGCGTGGCCCGGCGAGTCTCCTGCCCGGTGGTGGTCGGCCGCGACGCCGAGACCGCTCAGCTCACGGCGGCCCTCGAACGGGCGACCGGCGGCCAGCCCGCCATCGTGGTGGTGGCGGGCGAGGCCGGTGTCGGCAAGACCCGGCTGGTCCACGACCTGATCCGCCAGGCCGGCGGGGCGGTCGCCCTGACCGGCGGCTGCCTGGACGTCGGCGACGGCGTCCTGGCCTACGCCCCGCTGGTGGAGGCGCTGCGGCCACTGGTCCGCCTGCTGGACCCCGCCGAGCTGGAGCGGGTCCTGGGCGGGGCCCGGGGAGAGCTGGCCCGGCTGGTGCCCGAGCTCGGCCCGGCGGCCGCCCCCCGGCCGGCGGAGGGGCCGCTGGCCCCCACCCGGCTGTTCGAGCTGTTGCTGGGGGTGCTGCACCGGCTCGCCGAGGGCGGTCCGGTCCTGCTGGTGGTGGAGGACCTGCACTGGGCCGACCAGTCCACCCGCGACCTGCTCGGGTTCCTGGTCCGCAACCTCCGTGGCGGGGTGGCCCTGGTGCTGACCTACCGCAGCGACGAGCTCCACCGCCGCCACCCGCTGCGGCCCTTCCTGGCCGAGCTGGACCGCAGCGGCCGGGCCGAGCGCCTGGAGCTTGGGCGCCTGGGCCGCCGGGAGCTGGCCGAGCTGCTGGCCGGCATCCTCGAGGAGCCGGCTGCGCCGGCCCTGGTGGGGGAGATCCTGGCCCGCTCCGAGGGCAACCCGTTCTTCGCCGAGGAGCTGCTGGCCGCGCACCTGGAGGGCACCCGGCTCCCGCTGGCCCTGCGGGACCTGGTGCTGGCCAGGGTCGAGGCCCTGTCCGAGCCGGCCCAGCGGGTCCTGGAGGTCGCGGCCGTGGCCGGCACCCGGGTCGACCACGAGCTGCTGGCGGCCGTGGTCGGCCAGGACGCCGAGCAGCTGGTGTGGCTGCTGCGCGAGGCCGTGACCCGTCACGTCCTCGGGGTCGACGAGGCCAGCGGCACCTACGTGTTCCGCCACGCCCTCGTCCAGGAGGCGATCTACGACGACCTGCTTCCGGTCCAGCGCGGCCCCCTGCACGCCGCCTACGCCCGGGCCCTGGAGCGGCGCATCGCCCAGCGCGACCACGCCTCCGGCGCCGGCGGCGGTACCGCCGTGGAGCAGGGCCAGCTCGCCTACCACTGGTACGCCGCCCACGACCTGGGCCAGGCGCTGCTGGCCAGCGTCCAGGCCGGCCAGGCCGCGGAGGCGGCCTCGGCCCTGGCCGAGGCCCTCGAGCATTACGAGCGTGCCCTCGCCCTCTGGGACCAGGCCCCCGAGGCCGCCGCCCGCAGCCCCCTGGACCGCGGCACCCTGCTGCACCGGGCGGCCGAGGCGGCCAACCTGGCCGGCTATGACGACCGCGCCATCGCCCTGGGCCGCCTGGCCCTGGACCGGGTCGACGCGGCCGCCGAGCCGCTGCGGGCCGGCGCCCTGCTGGAACGGCTGGCCCGCTACCACTGGACCGCCGCCAACACCCCACGGGCGATGGCCGCCATCGAGCAGGCGGTGGCCATCATCCCGCCCGAGCCGCCGTCGGAGGAGCTGGCCCGCGCGCTGGCCGCCCACGGCCAGCTCCTCATGCTGCTGGGCCGCCATGCCGAGGCCCGGGTCCGCGGCGAGCAGGCGGTCGCCGTGGCCAGGCAGGTCGGCGCCCGGGCGGTGGAGGGCCACGCCCTCACGACCCTCGGCACCTGCCTCGGGATCCTCGGGCACACCGAGGAGGGCATCGCCGACATGGAGCAGGGCCGCCGCATCGCCTGGGAGCTGGGCAACGTCGACGACCTGGGCCGGTCCCACGCCAACCTGGCCACCGTCCTCGATCAGGCCGGCCGTTCCGCCGAGGCCGCCGAGGTCTTCCTCGAGGGCGCCGAGGCCGTGCGCCAGCACGGCGCGCTCGGCCGCTACGGCCCGAACCACCTCCCCGACGCGGCCAACGCCCTGTTCAACCTGGGGCGCCGGGAGGAGGCCGAGCGGCTGCTGGACCAGGCCTTCGACCTGGACCTCCGGTCGCCGGCGCTCCGAGGCCGGGCGTTGACCGTCCGGGGGACGCTGCGGCTGCGGACCGGCGACCTCGCCGGCGCCGAGGCCGATCTCCGGCGGATCCTCGACGAGGCCCCGGCGCCGCTGGACCCGCAGAACGGCGCGCCGGTGTTCGCCGGCCTGGCCGAGGCCGCCCTCTGGGACCATCGCCTGGCCGACGCCCGCGCCGCACGCCGCCGAGGGGCTCGAGCACATCGCCGCCGCCGAGGAGCCGTACTGGATGAGCGAGCTGTGCCGCACCGCGATGGCGGTCGAGGCGGCCCTGGCCGAGGAGGCCCGGGCCCGCCACGCCGACGCCGACGAGCGTGCCGCCCACGAGCTGGCCGAGGGCGTGCTCGACCGCCTCCTGGCGGTGACAGCCGCCCCCGGCGTGGAGCCGACCCCGGTCGTGGCCGCCAACCGGCGCACCGCCGAGGCCGAGCTGTCCAGGGTCACCGGCGCCGGCGACCCCGGGCGGTGGGCGGCGGCCGCCCAGGCGTGGGAGGCGCTCGGCTATCCCTGGCACGAGGGCTACGCCCGCTGGCGGCAGGCCGAGGCGCTGCTGGCCAAGGGCGCGCCCCGCCCGGGTGCGGCCGCCGCTCTGGCCCGGGCGTGGGTCCTGGCCGACGGGCTCGGCGTCCGGCTGCTGGCCGCCGAGGTCGAGTCGCTGGCCCGCAGGGCCCGCATCGACCTGCCCGACGCCGCCGGTGGGGCGCGGGACGGGCCGGCCAGGGAGGAGCCGGCGGTCACCGACGAGCTCGGCCTCACCCCGCGGGAGCGGGAGGTGCTGGCCCTGGTCGCCGACGGCCGCACCAACCGCCAGATCGCCGAGGCCCTGTTCATCAGCAACAAGACGGCCAGCGTCCACGTGTCCAACATCCTGGCCAAGCTGGGCGTGGCCAACCGGGGCGAGGCCGCCGCCGTCGCCCACCGCCTCCGCCTCACCGGCTGAGCCGGCCGGCGCGCCGGCGCCCCCCCGAGCCTCAGGGCGTGCCTGGCGGGATGGTCACCCTGGCGGCGCGGCGCTCGCCGTCAAGGGCGCGCAGGGCCTGGGTGAGGGCAGGGACGTGGAGCTCGCGCTCGCCCCGCGACCACATCAGCTCCAGGGCCTCCAGCAGCGCCCGTGCCTCGGTGGCCAGCGACTGCGCGGCGCGCAGGCCGGTGTAGGTGTGGCCCGTGCCGCGGGCCGGGTTGATCCGGCCCACCAGGTCGACCACGGCCAGGTAGTGGTCGATCACCGAGCACTCGGCGTCGGTCAGGGCCGGCATCCGGGGCCGGTCCGGGGTCCGTGGCCGGTCGGGGAGCATGGCGTCAGCCGGCGACGGCCGGCTGCAGGTCGGGCACGGCCCGGCGGCCGGTGAGGATCTCGTCGACCAGCCCGTACTCCAGGGCCTGGTCGGCGGAGAGGATGAAGTCGCGGTCGGTGTCGCGGGCGATCTTGTCCACCGGCTGGCCGGTGTGGGTGGCCAGGATCCGGTCGACCAGGGTCCGCTGGCGCAGGATCTCCCGGGCCTGGATGTCGATGTCGACCGACTGGCCCTGGGCGCCGCCATGCGGCTGGTGGAGCAGCACGGTCGAGTGGGGGAGGGCGTAGCGCTTGCCAGGGGCGCCGGCGGCCAGGATGACCGCGGCCGCCGAGGCCGCCCAGCCCAGGCAGGTGGTGGCGACGTCGCAGCGGATGTAGCGCATGGTGTCGTAGATGCCGAGCAGGGCCGTGACCGACCCGCCGGGCGAGTTGATGTAGAGCTGGATGTCCTTGTCCGGGTCCTCGCTCTCCAGGTGGATGAGCTGGGCCATGATCAGGTTGGCGCTGGTGTCGTCGACCGGGGTGCCGAGGAACACGATCCGGCCGCTCAGCAGCCGCGAGTACAGGTCGAAGGACCGCTCGCCCCGGCTGGTCTGCTCGACGACGACGGGCACGAGGTTCGACATGGCGCCTCCAGCGACGTGGGCCCCGACCGGAACGCCGGTCCTTGCCGAGCCAACGTGCCACAGCCGGGAGCAGCCCGGGGCGGTTTCCGCTGAGGGCCGAGCGGCCGCTCAGGTGCGGAGGTTGCTGCCGGCCAAGGCGACGGCCGCCTCCACGGTGGCCCGCAGCCGCTCGGCACCGCAGCCCTTGGGCAGGTAGGCGACCGCGCCGGCGGCGAACGCCTGGCGCTTGAGGTCCGGGCTGTCGAAGGCGCTGAACACCACGATGGCCGCCGCCGGGACGACCTCGCGCAGCAGGCGGGTCGCGTCCAGGCCGTTCATCACCGGCAGGGACAGGTCCATGAGGACCACGTCGGGCTCCAGCTCGGCGGCCAGCGAGGTGGCGTCGGCGCCGTCGCCGACCGCCCCGACGACCTCGAAGCCGCACAGCTCCAGCATCCCGACCAGCGCTTCCCGGAGCATCTGGTGGTCGTCGACCACCAGGATCCGCACCCGCCGCATGACAGCCCCCCTCGAGATCGGTCGGCGGAATCCTAAGGGATACGCCTGTTCCGCTCCAAACGGAGAAAGCAACGAAATGGCGCGGGCAGCCCGTTCGGGGTCTGCGGGGAGGGCAGGGTACGGGCGATCGCGTAGCCGGGTACGGCATCGGCTGGGGGACAGGGCGGGCTCCCGCCTGGGACCATCCACACCCTGGTCCTGCACCACACCGCGGTCAGGGGCAACGTCCCTGGACGACTGCTCCTGCTGAGCAGGCCCGCTCCGTGACCGGGTTGTGACCTTGCCCGGCCGGGCTCCGCCGCGGCTGGGACCCTGGCCCCAGGCCCCGGCCGGCCGGCCCCTCGGACCGGCCGTGGCCTGCGGCGCCGGGCGCTGCGGGCCATCATCCGGCCTGGTCGGCGGCCCGGCCCGGTGCCCTGGTCGCACTATGTAGGTCTCTCGATGGGCGGCCTCCGAACCCCCTGGCGACAATTCCGGCAACCTGGGCAGCTTGGCCGGGCGGGGGAGGGTCATGGCAGGGTTGTGGTCGCCTGCGGGCGGGGTGCCCGATCGGCCGCCGCCGTTCGGCGTCTGGGTCGGCGACCCAGGCCCACCGGGCCGGCCGACCAGGCCGGCCAGGCCGACCAGGCCGGCCCGACCGGCCCCGCAGGCCCGGCCCGCTCCCGCCCCGGCCCCGGACCGGCCGCGCTGGCGGCGGTCGGCGGCGCTGGTGCTGGTGGCCGGCACCCTGGCCACGACCATGGTCGCCGCCTCGGTGGTGACCGTGGTCGACCGCCTGGGGGCGGCCACCCCGCCGCGGCCCAGCCCGCTGTCGGCGCCGTCGCTGACCAGCCTGAACGCCGCCATCGCGCGTGGCGAGGTGTTCCTCGACGGGCTCTACAAGCCGCTCGGCCGGGCCGGGGCGGTCCAGTCCGAGCACTACGGGCTGCCGATCCGGGTCCGCTTCGGCGACCAGGGGCCGTGGGTGCTGCTCGGCGAGGGCGACGGCAGCCAGTGCACGCCAGGGAGCTGCCCGTCGGCGACCCGGATCCGCACCCTCGAGACGACCTACGACACCGAGGCCTATGAGCTCACCTTCGCCACCCCGACCAGGCCCGACGGCCTGCGGCTGCGGGCCGCCGTCGACTGGGCCGCCGGCGCCGCCCGCTACGAGGTCCGGGTCGGGGTCCTGGCCTTCGACGACCCCGCGGCCACGGCTGAGGTCTGGCTGGACGACGTCCGCCTCGGGACCGTCCGGGCCGGCCCGGCGGCCGCTGGGCAGCCGGCCCTGCGCCGCAGCTTCCCAGTCCGCGACGTCTCCCACCTGCGAAGCCTCCGCTACACGGTGCGCCACGCCAGCCAGCTGGCGTGGATGCACGCGGTCAGCCGCGACGACACGGCCCGGTCGACCGCCCTGGCCCGGTTCATGCTGGCGTCCGGGTTCGTGCCCGGCCGCGACCTCCGGGCGGCCATCTTCGGCCGCGGCCGCGACACCCCGACCGACTTCAGCTACCGCCACGAGCCGTTCCTGGACGCCTACGGCGACTGCCGGCTGGACCTGCCGGCCACCCCGCGGGCCC
>Ga0081539_10002074_pt1 | contig 30003 bp, 29 predicted proteins | sample TabmetS4T2R2_FD_71023 | JGI IMG/M metagenome (GOLD analysis project Ga0081539, IMG submission 71023) | Tabebuia heterophylla rhizosphere microbial communities from the University of Puerto Rico - S4T2R2 | ecosystem: Host-associated > Plants > Roots > Rhizosphere ... | reverse complement strand
CGAAGAGTTGCGCGCGCGTCCGGAGCGGAGCGTACACGAGTCGCTTGCGCTCGCCGACATCCTGATTGACGGGCGATTCGTCGCGGCCGAGGCGGCTGGCGCGGGAGAGTGGCGCGGCTCAAGCAATCAACGGATCATCTACTCTCCGTCAACATTTCAGCTTCATAACAAGAGGGAGCGTGCGTGATGGCTCTCATCGAGAAAGTCTGCCTCTACTACCGCGAAGGCACGAGCGATAAGGTCTATGAGATTCATCTTACGCAGGAAGAGGACGGCTACCGCGTCACCGGCTACAACGGTCGTCGCGGTACGAAGCTTGTCGCGCAGCCCAAGACGCCGCGGTCTGTGCCGTACCGCACAGCTCGCTACATCTTCGACAATCTAGAAGCCTCGAAGCTCAACCACAGTCGGACGCCCTACCGCATCAGTAGCCGCGAGACTCCAGCGAGCGCGAATGAAAAGACTGGCACCGCAGGTACGAAGTGTCGTCAGGCGGAAATCAAGAAAGAAGAGCAACAAGAGTATGCCGCGCGATTTCTCGACGCGCTAGAACTCTAGCCTCTACCTCTACTGCGAGTAAGGAAGAAACAGAGCGGCGAGCAACAGCCGCCAATTAAACGCTCCGAAGGAGTCACGACTTCGATGACGACACAAGTGCCTGACGGACTCACCAACCTGATCAATGCTGATCGCGTGCGCTCTTCGATCCGCCGTCTCTTCCAGAACGACATTGGTGAGTGTCTGTCGGAACTCTTCCAGAACAGCCAGCGCGCCCGCGCGCGCACGGTGGAGATCGTCACGAGCGAGGAAGGGTTCACGTACCGTGACGACGGCCATGGGCTGCTGGGCGGTGTGGAGGGCTTTCACACGCTGCTGAAGATCGCCGAGTCGAACTTCGACAACGAGACGATCACGGATCAGGACCCGATGGGGCTGGGGATTCACGCGCTGCTCGCTCACGACTCAATCCGGCAGGTGATTTTCGCCTCCGGCGGCTACAGGCTGTCGCTTAACACGAAGCAGTGGTGGGAAGATCGCGACTACTATACCCACTGGTTCGAGCAGCTCGAAGAACTACCGGAGACTGTTGAAGGCTTCGAGATCACTGTCGCCGCAAACGCGAAGCTGGTTGAGCAGCTCAAGCAGGTGTTCACCCATTCGACCTACCCCTACCGGAAGACCGGGCCGGCACAAGGCTACAAAGGCTATCTTGAGATTACGTTGGATGGCGCGAAGATAGATACCAGCCTACCGCACTGGGCGCGAATCAAACAGCCGCTCATCAAGACTAGCTATCAGGGTTCGCGTCTGACTATCGGCTTCGACTGCGAGTACGGCGCACACAACTCCAGCGTGAACTGGTATGGCCAAGTGATAGAGCTGGATTTCCACTCCGGCTTCAAATTCCACTTGGACGTGCGCTCAGGGCGGCCCGTCAACCCGTTGTCTCCGACGCGTCGAGGCCTCATCAAAGACGCTGCGTATGTGGCGCTGATTCGGTTCGTCAAAGATGAGATATTTCGCTTCGTCTTTGACACGAATAACCGCGCTAGAGTCAAACCGGCATACGTCGCAGCCTGCTTCAACCTAGACAGCGAGCGCGCACGCCGCGAATCTCCATATGTCGTCGCCGCCGAGTTGCTGCCGCTCGACAATCCTTCTTCGCTGGAAGACCTCGATTGCAAGGGCGATAACGAGTTGTTTACCTATGACAGAGTGCCCCGGCTTCTTGCGGAGGGTGTGATCGTGCTCGACCGTGAAGGGCAGAAGCAGGAGGATGAACACGGCTTGTCGTCTTTCATCAAACTGCTAGGAAAGGGTTACGCGCTAAAGCACGGTGACACTACGCGGCTGAGGATCGAGAGTCTCTGGTGGAAGCCGGGAAAACAGATCCGCGATTTCTTCCATGAGCCGGGCGAATGGGGCGTAAGCGTAGGTGATCTACCGCCGGCTGAATGGCACCCAGTTGAGCAGGAAGAGCCCGTCTTCTCGTTCAATGACGCCTCAAACTGGGAAGTTGATGCGGTTGACTGGACTGTGGGGACGACCGACATCGTCGCGTTCCTACGCAACGAGTCGTGGGCTGGATTCGACCAGGAATCGGACGAGCATAACTATGAAGAGTTGCAGGCGAGCTACGAGGAGTCGATAGACCGAGTCCTACGCGAAGTCATCGGCAACTGCGTGCCCGTCAGGTTCACTGTCTATGACCTGCAATCATTCATGCCGACTAAAGACGCTCGCATTCAGAAGGTGCGCTACCACTATGACGGGCAGGGTATCTCTCCGCAGGAAATCACGGCGGTTAATGCCAAAGGGGAAGAGGTGCGATTGAAGCTGCTATAAAGTGAAAGGCTGAAGATGAAAGAAGAACGCGTAGCAGCGGGGTCGTTGACGAAAGAGGATATCAAGCGCGCCGCCGTGCTGGCCCTGCACACTTACGACGGCGCGACTGCGGCCGAATGGCAGGATCAGGCGGACACGTTGCGCAAAGGGGACGGAGGAGACGCTGCCAGTAACGAAGACGCCAACCTCTCGCAGATGATCGCCGACGCTCTTCGCGAAATGGATGAAGACCTCGCGGAGCAATTAAGCCGGAAATGAACGTGACGCTTGGGTAGCTAACCAGTCAGGGTTTAGAAAGATGGTAGAACGTGAATCTAATCTTCAACTCGCAATGCTCTGGATAGCACTCAAAGACATCCAGGGCAGAATAGATAACGAGGCGATCCCGCTCGGGATGCACTTGGGGCTAGAGGACCCGGAGCTGATGCAGGCGCTTGAGACTTTGAGCGAGCGCATCGGAAAACACTTCGGACGCTGGCGTTTGGTTGCCGAGCCGCGGAAAAAGAAGAAGCGGTAAGCATCAATATCGGGACCATGAGAGAGACCTCAGCTCAAATCTGAATTCCCACACCAATTCATCAACGTAAAGAACCTTCATCGTGAGAGAAGGAGGAGACAGGTATGCCTGGGCGCAAGCGCGGGCTCTTTTTATTTGTCGGGGAGCGGCCGTCTGAACGCGCCGTTCAGATGGGCGTGACGTGGAGTGACGGCGCGCTCGCCTGCGCGACTCTCTTCAACGCGCTCAGAAGCCTGGGCATGGACCCGAGCCGACAACGCTACCGGAATCTATACACCTCACCCATCCGCGGGGCGGAGACGGACAGTGGAGATGAAAGAGTAGCAGTAGGCGAGATCAAACGTGAGCTTGAGCGAGGCCTGACTGTCGTTGGCATGGGCCGCATCGTGCAGCGTGTATTGGCGCGCGAGGGGATTCCGCACCTGCGACTGAGGCACCCGGCGGCGCGCGGGCGAGAGAGGCTGCGTGCCCGCTATCACACACACGCACGCGACGTGCTCACGCAAACAATGTAGGGCTGCGGTGCACAGCGGATGAATTATGATCACGGCAGTCACTCAGAGGTGGCGTCAAGGGCGCACGGGTTATCTACCCCGCCGCGAAGTAATCCGTCCGGCAGAATTTGAAGTGGCTCTTCTGAAGGATGATGGTGAGGCTAAACAGTTCATCGTCAGGCACCACTACTCCCGCTCGTATCCGGCGGCGCGCCGGCGCTTCGGACTCTACCGCCGTGGGCAATTAGTCGGCTGCGCCGTCTTCTCACACCCGACGCACACGAAGGCCCTCACAAATGTCTTCGACGTAGAGCCGATTTTGCTACTCGAACTAGGCAGGCTCGTGCTCTTGGATGAAGTTGAAGCCAACGGTGAGAGCTGGTTCGTGTCGCGGTGTTTCGACAACCTCCAACACCGGACGCTATCTCCTTCGCGGCAACGTATGGGCCGATCTATCGCGGAAGACTTGGAGCGGATACCCGATGAGGAGCGGCGAAACGTACAAGCACGGATCAGCTATTTGCGTAAAGAAAAGAAGTATGACCTGATTGCTAAGATTATCTCGCTACAGATTCTCATTGATGTACGTGACAAGGAGACTATGCGCCTTAGAGAAGAAATCTTAAGACTGACTGAGCAGCTTACTTGTTACAGTCAATCACAAATTTATAGTCACTCCAGATAAAGGTAGTCTTCAGGCAGTAACACATTTGGCTATAGTTCAGTTTGCAAGAATTGTTTTAGGTAAATAGGTCACGAAGCACCGTTAGCAATTATCGACGGATTTAAGGAAGTAACGTTAGGCTAAGACCTAGCATGTATTAATTCATCAAAAGAAACACTTGCCCGCCATTTCATATTCGCCAACCGCTACTTAATGCGAAGTCAAAGGCCACTAAATAAAGTTTTAGAAGCTTGATCTGTCAACGATGTGCCCGAAGAAGTTATTCTGTTCACTTCGATAACAAACCAACGAAAATAAATAGCAGAACTGAAAGCGCGAATAACAAGTTCGCTACTACCACTAGCATTCAAATGATTAACTCTTAAACCCAGAATCCACCATTAAACCTCGAAATGCCCATAAAATCATGGCGAAATTGGTTGTTTAGATTACTACTCTTTCTTCTGTTTCCGCGTGGCACACTAATTCCTATAGCGGTTAATCAAGAACTAAGGTTGGAAGCACTCAGCAGCAGTAGTACCCAAACAAAATTCTTTAGGAGAAAGCATATGTTTCGTAAATCGAATTTTATTGCTCCAATAATCTGCGTCAGCCTGTTCTTGGTGCCTCCAATAATCACATTACTTTTAATAGTCAGGCATATATCTACCTCTCCTGTCTCATTGGGTGGACCATCAGTAAATCTCCCGATGCTACAGCGTGAGAACGATCTAAAACGGCCTACCAGAAGATAGGGTAACCAACTCCCCGACAGTTTAGTCGGAGGCAATATCAAAAAGACTTGGGAAGTGTCGTAGATAAAGTAAAGGGTATTTGCAGACGGCTTTCTGGAAGAGATGACAGGACAAGTAGGTCACTCGAAGACAGTGGAAGAGCACTTAACAACTTAACCCTTAGGAGGTCAGTCATGAAAAGATTTTCAGTACATCAGTTGGCGTTGATAATCTGCTTGGTTTTCACTCTCACGGCATCTGTGGCGCAGGCTCAAACAAGTTGCGCCGTGAGTGGAGATGTCACATCTCTCGGCACCCCATTAGCCGGGAACAAGGGTGATATCAATGACCAAATTCTACTTACGCATGGTGCAGAATTAAGCCGACAGCTCGGAGTTTATCCGGCCATCTTTTATTTGCAGGAAGCCGGCAACCCAAATGCGTTTGCAACCTCAAACCGCTATCCAAACCTCTTAGCCGCGGAAGGACGGCCCTATTACGACGGCCCAGATGGCACCGTTCTCATAGGTCTGCAACTGCTTGATACCGAATGGCGTGCGACATCTGGAACGGGCCAATCTATCGCCCCGATAGAGGCGCATGAATTCACTCACATCGCTCAAAATAAGTATGGGTTCCCGTATCAGGGCAAATGGCGCGAGTTGCATGCAGACTATGTAGCTGGCTGGTACACAGCACATACGTGTCGTGCTGGGAATTGCAATCCATACCAAGCGATGGCCAATTTCTTCTACAAAGGTGGGGGAGACCACGGTACACGTGAAGAGCGGGCGACTGCCTTTGCGGAAGGGTTTAAGCTGAACAGGGATCGCGGCATTGACTCAGGAATGCTCGCTTATCAATACGGCGTTCAGTACATCAGTGCGCTCGTTGCTTACAGTCGTTAACAAATGCTTCGATTAATTCGAGTCAGCCCGAAGCATAGGAGAACCACCATGACCAAGAACAATATCATCAAAACGGGCATATTGTTTCTATTCGTTGTAGCTTTGTTGATTGCTAGTCCAGTAGCATTCGGCAAAACAACAGGAGGTTCTAATAGTAACTATTCGGATGCCACGTTAGAGGACCAAATAGCTACGTTTATGAAGCTGGACAATAACCAGCAGCGTATTTCTCTCACTTACAATGCGATCCTCGCGCATATAGCTCGCCAAAGAGCTTACGACATGGGGCGGCGCGATTATTTCAGCCATGTAAACCCCGATGGGATCGGAGCAAATTATCTCGTAACTCAGGCTGGTTATGTCCTACCTGACTTTTATGGGAAGAGCAGATCATCTAATAACATCGAAAGCATCGCAGCCGGCAATGAAACTGCTGAAGATACTTGGGTGCAGTGGATGAATTCCTCTGGCCACCGCACCCACATTCTCGGACTAGATAATTTTTACTCAGAACAGACGGATTATGGCGTAGGCCATGCTTTCATCCCAGGTAGCCGATATGGACATTACTGGGTAGTTATTACCGCCAAGCCTGGAAGAAGCAATGGCTCGTCGCCATTTAACTACGCAGACTACTTTGGTGCTAATACGGGTGAAGGATCAGCTTCCTCTTATCCTCATGTAATTCGTGGAGCAGACGGGAAGCTCAAACCTGCCAGCGGTTATGTGTGGGTTGATAGGAATGATCCAAACGACTTCCGCGTCAGACTGATGTCAGGATTGATTAAAGAGGACGGGAAGTATCGCCCCGCTGAAGGCTATAGGTGGGTTAATCCTAATGACGCAAAAGACCTTCAAGTTGAACCGATTCCATAAATTTCAAAGTAGCGGTAACTACGAGTAGTCCTATTTTTAACCTCACATACCGTGTGCTATCAGTTGAAAGCCACATGTCACAGATCGTTATAGACTGGAGTACCCACTGACACGGCCTCCGGTAGTTTTATATTGCTCTTACAGCATTGGTCAGTAGTTAGTATGCGCTCAAAGACCTATTAAAGTAGAGAAACATGGTCTTCTTATGAAAAGTCTTTTAGTCACGATTTTGATTACTGCGACGCATATTATGCAATCAGGACTCAACGACTAATCGCTTTGATTTCATTCAACTTGGGATTTTTTCGTCCTGTACTCAGGAGGAATTCATGAGAGTTACACATTTGACAGTCGTTCTTATATTAATCTTCGGAACAATCACGTTTTCACACGCGCAGGTAAAAAGGCCTACGCCTGAGCCTATTTTGATTCGACAGGAAAGCGGCACGCTTAAGCATATCAAGGGGACTCCCGGAAGAATTCCGCAAGTCTTTGAAATCGGCGTGGATGCCAACTCTTATGATTGGGGGAGATTAGAGTTTAATTTTAAGCTTGGCGACGGAACTTGCAGAGCGAGCTTCGGGTTCTCAAAGGACTATGAAGAAAGAGGCGTAGCGGACAGAGTTGCTATAGCACCGGGAAGTAACTTCAAACTGGATAGGACGTATGAGATATCTGAGATCAGAAAAAAGAACAAAATTTATGTGTACGTTGCTGACTACTATATTCCGCTTTTTGATGACGATTGTGATAATACCTATGAATTTACCGTCTACTTAACAAACTACCAACGATACATTCCCCCGGCACCTTATCCAGGAACCCTAGGAGGTCCCGATTATTACGATTTCAGGCACAAAGATTTTATTAGGAGAAATCCCGGAAGGACTCCGCCAGATTACTACAAAGATTTCGGAGAAAAATACTTCAATACATTTGTGACGGAAATATTTCCAACTCTCTCGAGTGAAGGACAAGAGTTTCTAAAACTCGTCGGAAAAGCATTGCAGCAAAAAATTGAGGATAAGCTTAAGGCAGACCCCAGAGCTTTTGCTGGTCTTGAACGATTATCTGATCGGTTTCGAACGTTTGCGTATTTTACGCATCCAGACGCCTATTGCGAATCTGGGTGGGAAAGGCTGTCACAATCTGATAAGGACAAAATAATAGGAGCTATCAGTTGGCAAGACAAGTATCTTTCTTGGAGAGCCGCCTTTACAGCGGGGAAAATCATGTATAAATGTGGAGGTTTCTTAGAAAAGTAAAATTGATAATCTACGATAGTCATCAAGCATCATTCTCATCTTCCTCGCCTTTGTTAACCCCCGAACGACTGCGAATATCCTTAGCGCGTTTAATAGCATCGGCAAGGAGTGAACCCTCTTCGGGGGGAGTGTCTTTCGTGAAGAGTTTAGCAAGGCTGAGCAGCTTGCTTAACGCGACCGATGGCGACATTCTTTCACTAGGGAACAATGTTCTGATCGCTGGCGTGATATATTTTTCAGAGTGGACTGCTATCTTTTGCTGCTCAAAGGCGACTTCTAGCACTTGCTTGACTAACTGGCCGTAGGCTTTCTGTAAGGATTCCAGCCGCCCTTCCAATTCAGACAGAGAGCGTGGCACTTGAACATTTCTCAAAATCCGTTCGGCTTCATCCAAACTGTTGACCGGCTGCGCTGAGGGAAGTTTCTCCGAAGCGGGGGCAGGCTTGTGCTTCGTCGGTACGTGGAAGGTTGGTAAATGGCGGGCGAAAACATCGGAGAAGTCCTTTGAGTTTCGCGCCACCACCATAGCGACCCCTTGAAGTTCCGCAACATTACCAGGCCAATGATATTCCTTTAGCTGGCCCTCCACCTCCGCATCCACCGATTTCGTTCCATTCTCGTTGGTGCGTCCTCTTATATTCTTCGTCTCTTGCTCCAGAAAGTGTTTGAATAGTATCGGGATGTCTTCCTTACGCTGCTCCAGGCTAGGGTAATGCAAAGGGTTCCCCATATATTCAGTTGCAAGCCGTGTATAAAGAGATTCGTCGAATCCCTTATCTTTTCGCCAATCGGGATCGTCTAAAGGCTGGTTACTTGCGGAAAGCAGAAGAACGTCCACAGCAATTTCTGAAGTCTGAGGGTTAAGCTTACCGCGCACACTTTTATTCGCATGGCTAGCTTTATATGACGAGCTAGGGTAAGTACCTAACCTTTTAAATTTTCTCTGCCCATCACTTTCAGGGCGCGCAAACCGTAGTAATTCATCTTGCGTTTTTTTCGTTAAATTATGGACTTCGTCAATGAAAAGTATACCTTTATGCGCCTTTTCGGCCATCCCACAACCGCTCTCTTTTGCGTCGGTATAAGCTCCTTCCCAGTAACCAAATAAATTCGCGTATTCCAAATTCTCCGCGCTTGGAGTGCTGTAATATTCTATGATTAGCTCTTGGCTGCGGCTGCTCAGTTGATGTATATAGCGCGCCAAGGAAGATTTTCCAGCCCCCTGCGGCCCAAGAATCATCGCGTTGCCTGAACGCATCCGTGCAATTCGTCGAGCTTCACGGAGTACCTTGAGCAAAGCGTGACTCCTTCCGATCAACTCTCCTCTTGGGTCGCTAGTCAACCCATGCTCATCCAGCAACTCTTTAAACAACGTAGGCTGCTTCTTCAAGTCCTCTTTTTCAATATAGGCCAACGCGCCCGCCTTATTTGCGTCTCTCGCTCGATCCGCGCGAGGGATGGTTGATAGCATTACTATCGGCAACTCGGAGTTGCCCGCCTGCGCTTCACGATCAGGCCACCTCCGCACCAACTCTTCCAATATTTTCAGACCAAACCTTTTGTCATCATCCTGAGGCGGGGTAGACTTGAATTCTAGGTCGAGAAGAATCAAAGCCCATCGCCACCCATCGGCGGAGGGCCACCCTGACTCAACAGCCTTCAATACTTCTTCAATGGAGTTTTCTACTGATGCACCATGACGGACTTGACCTGAGGTAAAAACCGCGTCTGCAATTACCATCTCGGATTCAACTAGCTTTTCTTGGTCACGTTCAGATTTTGCGACATCAATTAAGCCACACTTGGAGCAGAGATCGCCGCGCTGAAACGCATCTGTTGCGTATTGGTCGTCTATAACCAGAATTCGGGGTAGCGTCATGGCAAAACAATTCCTTCGGGTAAATCCCCTAGCTTCTCATGCAAAATTCTCGCACACTCTTGAACCTGCTCGAATCTGTTTCTAATCAGATTCTGTTCGGCAGATTGTTGCAGATACCAGACAGTTGTGAATTCTCTTAAAGCATTTTCCAGATCATCAATAGCCCTGGTTACCGGCTCTGTATACTGTTCTATCTTAGTTTGCCTCAAATATATGTCATGAATGACAGCCTTCACACTCTCACGTGCCTTCTGCGACAAATTAGCAAGAGGGCCGCGGTCTACTAACTGTTCAGGGCTAAACCCCTTCACCATGTCGCGAATGAGTTGGCGCGCGTCATTCAATTTAGTCTCAAACTCGCCGCCGGATTGAATTTTTTTCTCGAAAGACTCTCTTTCCTCCCATAAAGACGGTCTGCTGTTCACCTGCGCTACAAAATCAGGGCTTATTTGTAGGATTTGATTTTTCAACCAAGAATGCCGTAGCAACCCACGCTGCAAGGCGGCATCGCACGGCAACCCTTTGAGAATCAGCACAGAATAGTTCCTTTTGATTTTAACGTTCTTGGCTGGAAGATAATTAGCTTGCTCTCGCTGCTATTGTAAGTAAGTATTTTCTAATCTGATCGGCTACGTCCTCGGCAGTATTCTTGTCTAATTCAGATTGAGATAAACTTTTCCCCGTTAGCAATTCGTATTCCTTCTTAGTCTCTTCCCAAACTGACCGCCAATCAGCCACCTGACTCGCGATAAAGTCTGCCTCCTGAGTCTCAGTAGTCAACACTTTTGCCAGTAAATAAGTGGAAAATATGTAGTTCGGCCACTGCGGATCAAGAATGCTCCAATTAATCTTTTCATTAGACTCACGTACATGCTCAAAGAAATTTTTGAACCGGACTTTTAAATCACCAGATAGCCTAGTGTTCTCTTGTAAAGTGCCAACCGCACAAGCCGAGATATGAAAGCGGCTTCCAAACTTTTCCTTTAATCTATCAAACTCATTGTTCGGAATACCTGCTCTTGGTACACCCTTTACAAGAAGAATGCCCTTGCAGTAGGGATCGCTCAGTCTTTCAGCCAATTCTTGTTCAATCCACCGTTCCGTATTGTTGGGGTGGATTACGAGTAAATAGTTATTATCAACTGGAAAGGGATCAAATTTGACGACAGAGTCAAGCCGATGATCTATTTCACCATAAATCATCATATGTCGATTTTACCTTTCCAATTGATGATCATTTCGTTCGAAGCTCCCTTTGTGTCCATGAAATCAATTGAAATCTCGCTTTCTTTTTCTTTCTCACATCCAATGAATTTCGTGTTATTTAGATTTAACTTTAGTTGCCCACTAATTGTCCAAAGGAATTTCGTCATATCACCGCGAGGCTCTTTCCCTGCCTTTAATGCTTCTGATAGGGAATTCCTTAGATTCCGAAGATTCCCGGCCTTCTTGTTAGATTTCGAAAAACTTAACCTCAGTTCGCAAGAAGAGAGCGGTACTCTGGAGATAGGGTCTCTGCTCTTGGTGATTCTAATAGCTGCCTCTTTGATTCCATATTTCTCATGGATCATGCCAAGAGCATCAATTGTATCCACGGGAGTTTGAGATGCTACCCAGAAGTGTGTAGGGGATGGCTCCCCCTGTTCAATTATGGTGTTACATTCCCATACCCTTAAAGCAAACTCCAGCATATCAAGTGGCAGCCCCGGAGCAACTCCACGCTGTTTGTATGAATTACTGAACCAGCTCTTAATAGTAAGGTAAGCTTGCTTTACTTGCTCTGCTTTGGGTTCGCTGTTACACAGATCGGGAATGCTATTCAGTAACTCTTTAAATAAAAGCTTTTTTGATGCACATAAAATGTTAGAAACACTTTCCCACAGGTCTTGATCGATATGAATATCCTTTTCAAGATGCAGCGCCTTGATGAGAACACCAGCTACTATCAACTTGTAGGGTTCGACATCACCATCAATCCAATCGTGCCTTGGTGTGATTTCCGGCAAGCCATCGCCCAATTTGATGGCGAGCCCGTTCATCACAAAAAAATCTTTTACGTTGTCACCACCAAGTAAAAGGCCTCTTACAGGATTCAGTTCGGTTTCTAGTTGAAGGAATGGCCGTTGGATATTCTGCAACCCCTCTCTTATTTCTTGCAAAAAAGGGTCTATCCGTTTGTATAAACTAATCTGTGCATCTCTTTCCCTAATTTGACTCTGGCGCCTGTCAATGGCTTCTGAAGTAAAATAGTAGTGCCAAAACAATAGGGTGCGGGCATATATCCTGCGTAGTTCTACGGGCTCAACCCGCTTCGTTGTGGTGAAGTGAAGAAAAACAGCACCTAGTTTTTGGAGGGATTCCTTCCGGCCAGACATTGAACTCAGAAAGATAGGCACGAGCAGTACGTAGGCAAAAGGGTAATTCTTCAAGTAGTGTGAGTATAACCTCTCGACATATAGACGAAATGTCGCCTCGATCTTTTCCTCTTCGCTCCTTATATCAAAGTTAATATCGAGTCCGATGTCGGTCTTCGCAATCTTTTCTCCTTGTAAAAAACTCCACTCCCTTTCACCCTTGTTTTCCCCATATGACTCAATTCCTTCGGTCTCAGCACACCATATCCGGGAAGTGATATAAAAAGCGTCGCTTTCCGATATTAAGACTGGCGAGACATTTTTCAGACTGTTAATGATACTTTTATACTCATCTATCAAATTACTTCTTTCGTCATCCTTCAAATCTGAATAAACGAGGAGCCGGGAGGTACTTTCCTTTCTATCTATTTCTAACACTTCAGCTAGGACAAACTGCACATGTTTGTCATTGAATCCCGGGATTAACTCTTCAAACAACTTCTTATAAGCTTCATTAACTATTTGTGCATCATCGCTCTCTTCACCTGAAAGATTATTAAAGGGGAAGATTTTCTCTAGAGAGAACTCCTCTCTGCGGAGCAGCCGAATTGGCTTAACATCTGTGCGGGGCTTTGACATATCGCAAGTACCAGGAATAAGGAATAGACCTCTGAGTCGAGGGTGTAAGGTAACACCTCATAGCAATAGTTCCACCGCCTTTATAACTGAAATAATCTAAAAAGAGAATGCTTAGTACGACGCTGACACTTACCGAAGCTTATCCTTCAGTGTCCCGCAGCCGTATGAAACAGTAGTAATTGCCGTGTCGTCCTTCGGCCCCCTACTACACATACACAGATGTCTAGCTTCGGTCGTAACAAAAGACCCCTTAGCGCCTAAAACCCGCATCAGGTCTTCAGCGATATCCTTTGTCATCATTTCTTGAATCTGTAATCTCCGGGCATGTACGTCATGCACGAGACGAACAATTTTTCCTAGTCCAGTGATTATTTCATTTGGTTCGTAGCTGACCGACGCGGTGCCAAAGAAAGGAGCAAAGTGGTGCTCGCAAAATGAGTAAAAATTAATATTTTCTACAGTCACTATACCTGAATAGTCCTTGACCTTGACTACCTCATTCAGCACATCCTCTGCTCGAAGGCTGTACCCCGAAAATAGCTCATCGAAGGCCCTGCGGATTCTATCTTCGGATAAGCGAAGCTTTTCCCGCACATGGCTATCTGAAATGAAGCTAAACATCTCACGCAAGTTATCGCTCATGTCCGGTTATACACCCTTATCTGTTGATTAATAGAGAATTCAGGCTCTGCCAGGTTATCTCGAAGGAAATCTTCTAGTGCTGTCGCTTTGTCGGATGATGGGTAACTATCCATCAAATAAGTGACTTGCTTCCCGAGTAAGCGATAATCTCTACAGTGGACACGTCCACTGAACTTTATTTCCTCTTCTAATTGATAGCCTATCGGGAAATTTGGCAGATCAACTTCTGGATTGGCATTATCAAAATTTTGTTCTATCCAATGGAGCAGCACACCCATAAATTCGTCGTTAACATTAGTCACGGTGATAATATTCTGTGGAGATAGAGACTGCAGCTTATCGTTAAGGCGAAGAACGTCCTGATCCAAAAACTGGAGGACATGCGAGAAGAAAAGTGTACCAATCTTCTCACCTTCGTCTGGGCCGTAATCAAAAAAGTCGATCACCAATCTACTGTGTCGCTCAGATAGAAAATACTCTGAGTATTTAAGTACATCTATCTGCACAACTTTTTTAGATGGTAAAGCTGCCGAAGTAATATCGCCTGTTCCAGCTCCTACGTCTACGATAGTTTCTTCGAACTTCTCGTAAAGCCGTTGCTGGATAATATTTGCGATGATTTTATTCTCATCGCTATACCTATGTTTGAATTGTCGAACGTCTTCCTGAGAGATTTTCATGGTGCTGTGGTACTGCGGTGTGGTGACTTCCGGCTGCACTTTTTGGGCTAAGATGAAAAGGATTAAAATTGGTATTTACATCAAAATAATCCTCGCTCTCAACCTTCTTAAGGTGTTTGACGACAGCTAAAGTCAATGGTAGGGCAATAATCTCCCAAGCCACTTTAAAGGCCCACGCTGAAAGGATGATAGATCCAATCTCATTAGGATATCTCCCGGCGAAAGCAATAAGAACGAACGTAGAAGTATCAACAGCTTGTCCAATTACGGTCGAAGCCACAAATCGGAACGGCATGGCTCTGCCTTTCATCCGTACCTTGATTTTAGCTAGGACGTAGGAGTTACAAAACTCCCCAATGAAATAAGCGGTAATAGACGCTAAAACTATAGTCGAAACAGGCTTAAAGATTTCTTTGAAGGCGTCTTGGTGCTGCCAAGAAGGTGCGGCAGGGAGAATTCTAGCTATTTCATATGTGAGGGTCATTAGAAGCAGAGCAATTAACCCTGTCCATATCACCTTTCGAGATGCAGCATATCCATAAACCTCAGTCAGAACATCGCCGAAAATGTACGCAAGCGGAAATAGAATAATTCCGCTCGGCAGAGTAAGAGGACCCAACGAAAAGAGTTTCGTATCCAAAGTGTTAGAGATCAATAGGGTAGCAGTAAAGATTCCCGTAATTAACGATAGATATTTATAGCTTTTCACTTCTTCACCCTTGGACCCAAATCTAGTAGATCGGCAGGCATCGTTTCCGCGGTCACGTGCTGCCGTTGTTAGGCACTGGAGCAGAGTTGAGACTCTGCCCATTCCATTTTATTTCCGCAACAGCTCCGGGCGCTGCTTAGGATCAAACCGCATCTTCCCGTCTTTATCCATAGCCCACGGGTTACTGTACTCCCGCAGATGTGGCAATAGTTCACACTTGGGATTAAGGCGGAGGGCTTGCTCACATGCCCTGCGGTAGCGTCGATTGTAGAGCCTCTTGTCCTGCTTCTCGCTGCAAGCTTCGGTCAATCCACAAACGGGCGATATCTTCTTCGATCTGCTCATTTCCAATAATACCTCCATCAATGGAAAGGCAGGTCGCTATACCCCCTAGCGTTTTCATACTGTTCTCTCATGCTAATCTCCTTCTATGACTGCCTTTTGTCTTAATTCTTAACCCTAGCAAACATCCGGTAACTCGCCAGCACAAAGAGATGCTGGTAGGGAAGTGTGATATAGCAATCAATATGCCCAATATAATTGCTGGTAATTTCACTAACGGAATATTGATAAACATTAATCAATTCAATGGGATATGGTGATTCTGCTTATTACTATTATCTTGAATAAATAAAAGGTAACTTAAGCTTGAAAACAATAATGGCATTGTTAATAGCAAAAATGCTATCGCAGATGGCAAATTAAACAACCAAGACATGATGCCTAACCTACTTTAGAAAAATCTCTCAATCAGATATTTCAGACTGAGTCCACTACTAGGCAACTTTTGAACCTTAGTCCTGCTCATTCCCTATCTAAGAATGGCAGTGGACATCATATATATGCTGGTCGTTGTGTAGAGGTGCCGTAGGAAGGCCATAAATGAATTCATCCTTGACCACCAGAAGTTCAACAAGCAGGATGTAAGGCGAGAAATATACTTGCTGCAAGCCTAGCAATCCTTGGAGGAATTCTCCGACCGTTTAAATTGAAGCCGTTACGTTTAGCGAGCCATCTCCTGGAAAGGGTACACATTAAACATGGATCAGAATTAGATTGGCACAAGCTAGATGAAATCGATTAGCACCCTTATTAAAGAATGCGGCAATAATATTCCTCCAAATAATTATGTTTCTACCTATCTCTTTCACTGAACCCCTTGCTCTGCGGTTTAACATATCAGCCTATGGCTGAATTGTCCCGAGGATATAATCAATCGTATATCAGCTCTCTCCGATATATGCATCATGCTATGCAGAACGAAACGGGCTATAGCAGAATTGTTATCACGCCTAGCAATTCTTATCTCGTTTTTTTATAACACGCTTTTCTTCTCACCTCGATGGCCTCGCGTCCATCTGATTTTTCAGGCTCTTTCTAACACATAGCAGATTCTGAATGAGCTATTGGTTTGGCCCATTGGTTGCTCTCATCCAACTCAAGCAAGTTACTAAGTAGCTTGCGACGTATCCCTCTACCTAAAATTAAAAGGAGCAAAGCTATGTACCACCTACTTAACAGTGTGCGTAATCCATCTGACATGAAATACTTCAATAGAGGGTTTGCTTTAATTCCTCGGGTTTTACTTGTCCTTTTGTTTGTCTGTGGAAGCTACTTCAGTGGCTTCGCACAACAGCCGGATAAACCCGCTAGGGAGGAAGTTCAACTTTTTGAGGTTCCTGATAGGAGAGTGCTTGTAGCAGACACACACAAATTCCCTTTCTCCGCGATAGTAAAACTAAAGGTCACATTCCCAGATGGTACAAAGGCAGAGGGCTCCGGGGCACTTATCGGGCCGGACAAGGTTCTGACAGCAGATCATGTTGTATTTGACCAAGAATTTGGCGGAGATGCTGCGAGAGTCGAAGTCCTACCTGGCTACGATGATGACTACACAAGCTGCAAGCGAACGTTTGCAAAATCTTGGCGCCATAGCTCACACCATGGTTGCCATGACGGGGCCAGGTGCGATGTAGCGGTTCTAACCTTAGCAGAAGAACTGGGCTGTGGTACGGGTTGGTTTGGTTATAAAGAGTACGATAATGACGATTTAAAAGAGGTCTTTATAGCAGGCTATCCCGCAGACCTAGACGACGGTCAGAGGATGTATTTTGAAAAAACTACTGCCTCTATTGTTGGGAGCAGTTCCTACCATAACGTCTTACGGTACAGGGACTGGACCTATAGCGGTATGAGTGGTAGCCCCATTTTTACTGCCGACTACTATATCGTCGGAATTCATACAAACGGAAGTTCAGAGGCAAATTATGGGATCGCTTTATGTAGTGGACTCTTTGCCTCAATCAAGGATTGGGCATCACGGTAGATGATTTGAAAGGATTCAGAACTTCTGAACGCTTACCAACCCGCCGAGATTGGCCACGTACAGGTGAAGATAATTGCTGTAGATAACCTCGGACTACTGTCGAAGAATAAAATTTAAGGAGATGTTCGATGCCAATCCAAATAGCTCAGCGACATTTATTGAGAAGACAACACCTGCAACCAAATAGCATAGTAATACCATGCCCGCACCAACAACTTTGTTTGAGTAGTGTAGCTGGAGACACGGCGTGCGTGCGCGCTAGCAGCGATAAATCCACTAAGGCATTACATCTGTTAAAGACAGTTCTTCTCCTTGTTTGGCTGCTAACCTTGTGCCCTACAATTTTTTCTCAATCTGCCCAGCCAGCTCAAGATGAGTTAGCCCTACGAAAGGGTTGGCAATGGCCCGCTAGCAGTGACGGCACGACATATATTTCTGTCTGCTGGGAAAATGCTAATGCTTATGTGACTGAAAGGCAGTGGGTGAGGGAAGCTATCGGTAATACATGGGAAGCTGTGGCGAACATAAGCTTTCATGGTTGGGGCCCATGTAACAGCAATAGCCGGGGCATCCGCATAGTCGTGGAAGATATTCGCTCAAATTCGTTTGTCGGATATAGCATGGATGGCAGGCCCAACGGAATGAGTTTAAATTTTACCTTCAACAATTTCTCCAGGGATTTTTGCCAAGACAATAAGGAATTCTGCGTTAAAAGCATTGCCGTCCACGAATTTGGACACGCGCTAGGATTTCTTCACGAGCAGGATAGGCCCGATTCTATTTGCTATGAAGGACGTAAAACAAATAACGAAGCAGGAACTCTTACTCCTTATGACAAAGACTCTGTGATGAACTATTGCAATCGAAAATGGAACAATGACGGAAATTTAAGTGCTTATGATATTGAAGGGGTTCGCAAAATATATGGCTGGAAGAACACTGCTTCACGAGGTCATTTGACTGTTACCGACGAGCTAGCTGACGACCAAGTGTCAGAAAAGGTTACTATGAGTCTAAGAGGCAAAGATGAGGAGAGAGGTGCTGTTCAGATTTTCAACCTAGACAGCTCAAATCCGAAAGTAACCAAGGGTTGGAACTTCTACGGTACAGGCACTTACTATTACAAGGTTGAAACTGTCACAAAGCTTCGTGATGGCAGATCGATTCGAGGATATGCTGAAGGCGCTTGGACACTAACAAACGGTGAAAGCTGGGAACTCGCCTTGTATTCGAATGGTTGGAATCCGGCGGGTTACTTGAACCTAATGCTTAAAGGAAGAAAGAACTAGATGAACTATTTATTGGAGGGTTCATTCTCAACATCCCTAATATCCCATGCTTCTTCATCCACACCAAATATACGCATTGTCTTCCTCCCATAACTTATGGCGGCACTGCGAAGTAAGGCACGATTGCTAGTGGTGCGCTGGATCGTTTCTGGCTCATCAGTGCAGATTGTGGCGATGTTCACACCCGGTGATGTTGCGACCCGACCGAATGCTAGATCGCGTGCAATTTGAGACCGCTCATGACAGAGCGAGTATATTTGATTTAAATTGGCATTGCCGCGCGCACAGATAAGATCGAACATCTTCCGGCTTGCCCAGCTAGGTGCGTTGGTATAGTGGTTTGCGGGACGGGTCAGCAACACCAGCACGTCAGTACAGCCATTTGCCAGCGCTTGTTCGATAGGAAATGGGATCGCCAATCCGCCATCTATGAAAGATCTCCCGTCAATCTCGACCGTGCGGTTGTAAAGTACTGGTAAAGCCGTCGCCGCCTTGAGGACAGACAAAAGAGGGGCGCGTGCAGCCTTCGCGTCTATCACCATCGCGGTACCGGCACGTTTGTCTATCACTGCGACGAAGAGCTTCGTCCGAGACTTAAGAATCTTGTCGACATCGAGCGGTTTATCCTTGGAGACTACCTGTTCGAACAGGTAATCAACGTCAATTACCTTCCAGACCCTCAGCGGGTTCAGGAATGAGCGCGTAGTGCAACTGTCGAAGTAAACGCTGATGCCAAGTTCAGGCTGATTGGATAGAAAATAACTGGCGTTCATTACGCCCGCAGATGTGGCGTAGACCTCATCGAACAGCTCGGTGAAGCCTAAATGCGCCAACGCCACAGCGCCGCCGGCTGAGCAGACAGCGCGCATGGCTCCCCCTTCGATGACGAGTCCAAGCTTGCGGCTGTCAGGTTTGCGATCACCTGCTCGCCATCGCGCGCAACGCTCTTTTATGGCGGCGATGGCGGCACCCGGATTAGCGCCGTAAATTGGGCCTTCGGCGGCTGACGAATTGGCCGTGAGTAACTCGGACATCAGAACCTCCGCGGCCTCAGGGTGAATCCCCACCTTACTATAACAATGCCGAGTCCCATTCCCACGATGCCGAAATACGCGCCGACGGCCTGTGTGGCGCAGTCTCCTACTAGCCCTTGGGCGAGACCTAATGACCCAGCTCTAATACCATGTCCATCATGAACTACATTAGGTACAAAAAATGCCAGGGTGCCGGCTATCAACAACATGACGGGAATTGGCCAGACATGTCTAATAAGAATTTGCATGATTTCCCAGACCATTCCGAGCAACTGTCTGAATGTCTTCAGTTGGTTCTGAGTCTCTTTGAAATTAATCCATTTTTCGGACGTGCGGAGCCGATTGGTTGTCAAAGCCATGCCGACGCCCAGGCCGGAGCCGGTAATGATATAAAGCCACGCGTAGCGGGTATTGATGGACAAATCTAGCCAGAAGTCCGCACTGAATCGCTTCCGATTGGGCAGGATCCAACCGATGTTCTCAAGTACAGACATATTGAACACGGCGACCACCACGAAGACTATAATCACACTACCGAGTAAACCAGATATGGTGCCGACAACAACGGCATAAAACTGGCTTAGGGGGGGCTTTGAATCGTGCTCGCGCTCGGAAACAATGTAATACACTGTCAACCCCAGAACGATGCCTCCAGCCCAAATAACCCCGGCAGTAAAGCCCTGGAAAAACCCAGGCCCCGCATTGCCCTCAACCTGTGTCAGCGCCCAACCGAAAAAGCCCGGTATTAACTTAAACAACGCCGCAGATATCGCAGCGAAGAAGCCGGCAGGGATTATTATACAAAGAAGGATCGGCAACCCTTCCCATAACTGCAACGCGAAGGCGCGGGCGCGAATCTTGAGTTGGCGCAAGCGTCCGATCTTGCGAAAATAGGTTTGGAAGCTCGGCGCATGGCCGTGCCAGTTTGTGGAAATGCGGATGTGCGACAGCGCGGCCTCCACCTTGGAGTGATTCGCCGGATCATGAGGCTTGTTGAAAGCGTCGTCCAAAAGCTTCAGCATGAGTTCGGCGTTGTGCCGCTTGGCGTCCAGTAGTGCCAGACTTTCGGCTGCGGCTCGTCGCACGCTGGCATCTTCATCTTCAGTCGCCAAGCGGGCGAGTGCGGGCAACAACTCATCAATAGGGTCTCTGCCCAGCAACCCCACGGAATGGCGGCGCACTTCCGGCAGACCCGACCTCAAGGCTTCGCTCAATACTTTCAATCTTATCTTCGGGTAGTCTTTGCCAAGCCTTTTTGACCAGACCTGCGCCCGTCGAAGGCTATCTACGAGGCTAGCGCGGAAGAGGAACTCTGCTTCGTCCTGAAAGAGGTCAGTCTGACGACGGAAAGGCTGGCATGCCCTCAGCATGTCCCTGTGTTCTACGAAATAGTCTGTCAGGTCGCCGTCACATTCTTCGAGCACTCTACCGAGCACCTTTTCTAACAGATCCGCGGCATAGAGAAGCGAATTAACCCGGTCGTCTCTCTGCTGGATGACGGGCTCGACCAGCCGATCGTGCGCCAACTCGTACCACCGCTCGCCGCCTCGCTCCTCGCAGCGCAGCAGGTAATATTTCTCCAACTGGTTCACAATCCAATCGGGAAGGCGCCCTGTGTGTCCGTGCGCGCGCCGCACCATCCTTCGCGTTGACGCAGGGGTGACAAATTGCATGCACCCGAAGCGAATCAGCTCTTGAGAGTATTTGCCGTGTGCGCGAGTTTCTTCACTGTTGGCGACCTTTTCGACGGTATCATTATAGAACTCATCCAGAGCGTTGACGACGAACTCCTTGAAGGTCTTATCCTCGCCTGCGGCCTGTTGAAGGTGGTCCCTCTCAATCCTCTTGATACCCTGCGGCAAGCTTCTCCATAACCGCTCGCAGACAATCTGCAAATGGACCATCTCAATGAATTCCCCGTGCTTCTCGACGGGGACACCGTCCGGGCCAGGTACCTTGATGATGTTCAGTTGGTCTACGATTTCATCAACCACGCCATCTGCAAATTCGGTGTAATCGGCGATTGGCATCATGATGGCTTCTACGATGTTGGGGCGCTCCATGCGTTTGAGCTTGAACCGCCGCATCGGCAAATCGCGGGGCAGCAACCTCTCCGCGAGCAACTCCACGTCCGAAACGTATTCTTTGCGTATCGCGAGTACCACGCGTAGCGAATCGTCGCCCACGAGCGCATCTATCAGCTCTTGGAAAAAAACAGCTCTGTCCTCGTGGCGTTCGGGGTGCTGCGTGAACAGCTCTTCAAACTGGTCTAGAATCAAGACGCGCCCTTGCGTCTCCGGCTTGCGGCTGATTGACCTTAGGCAATCGTCTAGCCTGCTCATCGGGTTCGGGGGGAGGGTGAGGCTGTAGGCTGCGGCGAACGTAAAGACGTTGCGGATATCTGTGGACTTGTGAACGCTCGGTAGTGCGCCGCCTATACGCACCCCCATCAAGACATCGAATTTCTCTTCGAGTCCCCGGCGGATCAGAGTATTCAAGAGAGAACTCTTACCCGCGCCTGAAGGCGCGTCGACCAGGACGATTCGGTGCCCGTTGATGTGCCCGAGCAACTCCTCGCACTCCTTAGTGCGACCGAAGAACTTGTCCGCCATCCTCTCAGGAAATTCCTGTGGGCCGGGGTATGGGAACACGAGGTGATTTACACCCTCCAGCTTCGACGTTGGTTTGCCGGGGCTTTTAATAGGCTTGGCTGGGAGATTATTTTCGGCCTCCACCACCTCGACCGGGGCGGTCAGACGGTAATCAGTAACTGTGATGTACAGGTGCCCGTCGGGTTGGTAGCCTAATCTCTTTCGTAGTTTGTGGGCTACACTCCTCAAAGACTGGTTGATATCGTCCACAAATTCCTGGTCGGGCCATACGTAATCCTTTATCTCTTTTTTTATCTCTTCGTCCGAAACCTTGCCCTCCGGATCTCGTATGGCCTGCTCTACAAGTATCTGTAAAAGTCGGCGCTCCTGCCGCGGGATGTCTATGGCCACCCCGTCGCGGGTGAGATTCTGCCCGTTAAAGATATACGAGCCGAACTTGTAAACCTTTCTTCTCATCATGACTTACAGCCTTGGTGATATTTGGTGACGCTTAAGAATATTAATTTACTTTACAGCCTTCATGGGACGAATGTATGAACCATCCATCAGCCCGCTATGGTCTGAGTTAGCGAGCTTGAGTGAGGTAAAGGTAACACCGACCGAATTCGGTGAAAAGAAAAACCGGAGTCGGATCAACGCGAGGATTTTCGATTTGTAGAGCTTACACAAACCGAAGGAGCTGAAAGCAACAATGAGCGACTACGACGAAGCTGTAAAAAAAGGTGCCGTTTATTCCCCTTCACATAGGCCGCCGGGAGGAACTATAGCTGACAACATCAAAAAAACTCGAGACTCTAGGGGCGGCGGCTCTAGCGGTGGCAGCGGCGGAGGCTGCTTTATCGCGACAGCCGCTTTCGGAGATTTCAATGCGCCGGAAGTCATTTTCCTTCGCACGTTTCGTGACGAGTGGCTGAGTCGAAGCGCGCCCGGACGCGGTTTTATTGAGATGTACTACACGATTTCACCGCCTTTAGCTAGGATCATTGCAAAGTCTAATTCGTTACGAGGATTCGTTCGCAGGTTTATTTTGGGGCCAACGATTTCCCTGTTGCGGCGGTTCAAGCACCAGTAGAAACGGCGGAATACTATATGACAACCTGTAAGGTTGCTGTCGTCACTTACCTTATGGATACAGAACAAATGTCCAGAATCTTGGCAGGGGGATTAAGCGGCGAAATTTAACCACCAAATCAAGCCCTATCACTGAAGACAATCCTTTGAAGGAGAAGTGAGGGTCTCCAGAAAGAGATGGCCGATCTCTGACAAAGTGAACGGCCGTCACGTGAGGAAAGCTGATGCAAAACATATTGACATTGGAAATTCAATTAAATATTGTTCCACCGCTCTGCCAGATCGTTTTACCGCCGAAGGGGCTCTCTGCTTCTGGGCCTCACCACACCCGGGTCTTCAAACTTTACTGTCGAAAGTGAAGAGCGGGTTTAACGCAACTCCTAATTTAACAGGTGATTCATTTCAATAGTTTCCCTGTGACAGCATTAAGACTCACCAAGGAGCTAATATGGAAAGTCAAGTAACTCTGCTAAAAGATCGCTATTCCATTATCAAACTGCTAGGCCGAGGCGGGATGGGTGAAGTGTTTCTAGCAGAAGATAAACTATTGTCTCGCCAGGTTGCTGTCAAAAAAGTTATCTATGGTGATAACGAGTTCCTGCTTAAGGCTGCTGAGAAAGAAGCTATGGTGCTGGCTAGATTGCAGCATCAATGCCTGCCTAAAGTTTTAGATTACTTCAACGAAGGTGACGCGCAATATATTGTGATGGAATACATCACGGGTAAAGATTTAGGTGAAATGTTACGACTTAATAATGGCCCCTTTTCAATCGAAAAGATATGGGTCTGGGTCGACACCTTGCTGGATGTAATTCAATACCTTCACAATCAACTGCCCCCAGTGGTTCATCGCGATATTAAGCCGCAGAACATTAAAATTACGGACGAAGGAAAACTATTCTTATTAGATTTTGGATTGGTGAAAGATACTCCTACTCGTGTGCGCAACGATAGCTTATCATTAAGCGTTTATGGCTATTCACAGAGTTACGCGCCGTTAGAGCAGATCAACGGCGACCCGACTTCCGTGCAAACGGATGTTTATGAGTTGTGTGCAACCCTTTATCACCTTCTTACCAATATTAAACCTGCCGACGCGCTGGACCGCGCCACCAAGAAAATAGAGAACAAACCCGACCCTCTGCGTCCTGCGCATGAAGCTAACCCTAATGTGCCGCTTGAGTTGTCGCAGGTTTTGGAGGCTGGTTTGCAGTTGAGCTGTGACAATCGCATTAAGAGCATCAAAGCCTTGGCGGAACTCTTAAATCAAACGAAAGGAAAGAAGCGCGAGCGCATTAAAATAGAGATTGATGAGGACCGTAAAAATGTAGGAACAATCACCGAATCTTCGACCGTGGCATCCGCATCTGGCTTCTTGAAAGGGAAGCGTAAACTCTACTTGCTGGCTGCCGTTGCTGCTCTGCCCTTAATTATCGGTATCATCTTCGCCGCGCGCTTTCTTCTAAAGAATCCAGATTATGAGCGCATGCAGGGCGTATGGGAATACACTGACCCCGATGATATGAAGTGGGCTTTAATCGTGGATGGCGATTCTGTCATAAGGTCGGATTCAACGACTCGATATAAATTCACATTGGATTCGAGTAAATCCCCCAAACAGATTACTGTCTTAAGCGATCCTGAAGGCAAAGTCGAATCGGTTGGAATATTTGAGTTGTCTAATCAACAACTGAAGATAGCTTTTGCAGAGGATAAAAATAATCCCCCGAAGGAGTTTGCCCCACAGAATTACTTGCTCTTCAGCTATATCGGTAAGTCTTCAAACCTCGCCCCGGTTGATTCGAATTATCTTAATGGATTGAAGACATGGAACTACTGCATTGCATTCAATAAGATTAGTAAGCGTCTTAATTCGCTCCTTCCTAAAATTAATAGCGAGGGTACACCCGATGAGCAAATAAGCAAATTTAAGACCGCATTAGCATCTTTTGAAAAAGCACGCTCAGACATTAACCAATTGCCGGTTTCCGGCGTCGATCCCGAATTAACCTCATATGTTTCTAAGTTAGCTTTAAGCATTGATCAGGTGAAAGGAGTTATCAAGGAGATCATCCCCATCATTGAAGACGTGAAGGCATGGGTCGCTAAGAACCAATCCGACGAAACCGCCGGGAGAAGATTCGGTGATTGGTTATTCAGCAATGAGAATGGGGTTGATCAGGAATTGGAAGAAGAGAAACAACAGATTCAGCGTCGGATGTTGAGCCTACAAAACAGATATGTTTCAGTTCAAGAAGAGTTCAATCGTCTGATGGCGCAACAATTGGAACTACGGTCAAGCTTGTCAAAGAAGTACAATCGCGAATTTCCGCAACTGTAGAAAACGGCGGCAGAGTGTAATTATAGCTTCCGCCGATGAAAAAGATTCGCTTCAATACTATGTCTTGGATCGAGGCTGGCTCACTCAAAAGCTCGCTCTCCAGACAGCTAATCGAGCAACATGCCGACATCAAAGAGATGTGCGGGCAAATAATCCTTAAGGAGGCGTGGCAACTCAAAGAAGGGCGAACTAAGTTGGTCGGCGCTGTAAGATTAAATGACGGCAGTTATTTTAATTTCAGCCGCGTCGTCGAGTCTACGAATTCAGCCGAATGAAAACCTACGGCCTCTATCACGCCGAGCAAGTGCCTCGCACATTCGAGATGAGATTATAGGTCATCGCTTCCCACTTCGAGACTTTGGCGCGCGCTTGATCCCTTCGCTCTTTTTACTACTTGGCAGGTTTGTGGGAAGATCGAGTTGATCGTCAATCAGCACTTCGACGTAAATGTTAGCCACCCTCGCATACTCTAAGAGCACTGGCAGCGGAGGCTCGCGCGTCCCTAATTCGAAGGCGGAAATGCTACTCTGAAAAATCTCTCCGCTAAAACCCAGATGCCTGATCAACCCGTTCTGCGAAAGACCTAGCTGCCGGCGAATCTCTAACAATTTCTTCGCTAGGCGTTTCGGCTTAGGTCGTCGGGCCTTTCCCATCAGGAAGCACCTCCTGACGGGCTGATGGCCGAGGGATTCTGTTTGCGGCTAAACTTAATTAAGTTTACTATGTCATAGTGGCTTGCGGTCGCCAGAGGTGCATGAGACCTTGATCTTCTGGCGGCGGTCATCGTCCGAGATGTCGCCCCGCTTCACGCATTGTCAAAGATATGGCTCGCGTAAGATACCAAAGCGCGGTCTCAACTTAAATAAAATTATTGCATTATTCGCGGCAGGGGGTTAATCTCTAGCTTCTCGTGAGTGTCACCTCGCCGGACATTTTCGGCAATCAGACGATCTCACGTAAGCACACCAATGCTGGGCCGCCAACTAAACCCGACTTGCGGCAGCATTGAATTAAGCCCAGATTGAACTAGAGCCGTTAGAACAGCGCGAGCACGCTTTGCAGCAGGTTCAGCGCGGTCTCCGCGATTAAACTGCTGGCAGACGCGGTCGTCTCGCCCGTGCCTTCTGTTGTCTGGCTCGTTATGCCGGTCGAGATGTTGCCGTCCGTCGTCGCCGATGACGAAGGCGGTGGCGGCGGATCGGCAATGCCAGTTGAGATGTTGCCCGCGTAAGCGGGGACCGTAAGCGCAAAGGTCAGCACGACCAGAGCGCAGAGAATCCGTAGTTGTTTCATGGTTTTCTCCAAGAAAGGATTCGTGAGTTCTACTGAAAGACAAGACTCGTCAGCGTGACTGGCGAGGCCCGGGGGCTCCGCCCTGCCGGCTTCACTCGATGTTCTCAGTAAGGCGCATCTTAGCACCATCCCGGTTAAGATGCGCCTTCTTATGTCCGCCTGAAACTACGCTTTCAATCAAAAGAAAGGGCGTCCTCACATGGAATTAGGCCAACTCCTTCGCCAGATAGACGACCCATCATTGAGCCGGGACGAGCGTGCGCGGCTGCGTTGCGACCTCGCCAAGAGGCTCGAAGAAGGGGGCGATTACAAGGGTGCCGCAGGCGTGATGGGCGAATTGTGGCCGAGTTTCGATGAGCGCCCGGCGGTGGAAGGGTTAGAGCAAGGGACCGGTGCGGAGGTGCTTTTGCGGGTTGGGGCTCTCATCGGTTGGCTCGGAAGTTCACGACAGATTGCCGACGCGCAGGAGAGGGCGAAGAACTTAATAAGCGAGAGTGTCCGTGTCTTTGAAGAGCTAGGCGAAAGGGTGAAGGCTGCCGAGGCGCTCACGGACCTCGCGTATTGCTACTGGCGCGAAGGCGCGTTCGACGAGGCGAGGCTGATGCTTGCCGACGCGCTCTCGCGTCTCGGCGACGACGAAGAAGAGGAGGCCTATCGGAAGGGCGTCGCGCGAGTCCGCAGCGCGATCGTTGAAAAGGAGGCGACAAGATACGGCGAAGCGCTCCGCATCTTGACGGAGTGGGCCCCGCTTTTCGAAAAGATTGAAAGTCACGCGCTCAAGGGAAAATTCCACAACGAACTAGCAACGGTCTTGAAAGACCTGGGCGCGGCGGAGAATCGGGAGGACTACATGGACCGCGCGCTCGTCGAGTACACGGCGGCGAGCTTTCACTTCGAGCAGGCCGGCCACGAAATGTATCGCGCCTGCGTGGAGAACAACCTGGGGTTTCTCTACTCAATGGTTGGCCGCTACCCGGAGGCGCATGAGCACTTGAACAGTGCCCGCCGTCTGATGATCTCCCTCAAGGATAACGTCCACGTCGCTCAAGTGGACGAGACCCGCGCGAGGGTTATGCTTGCCGAGGGCCGCCCCGAAGACGCCGAACGGGTGGCGAGCGTAGCGGTAGAGGCGCTCGACCAGGGCGGCCATCAGCACCTTCTGGCCGAGGCCCTCACGACTCACGGAACGGCGCTGGCGCGGGCGGGCCGCGGCGACGAGGCGCGTCTGACGCTCAAGCGTGCGGCGGAGGTGGCAGAACAGGCTGGCGACCCAGAAGGGGCCGGGCACGGGCTTCTCACGGCCATCGAAGAGCTGGCAGATCTATTTTCGGCGCGCGATCTCGGCGACATGTATGTCCGCGCCTCGGAACTACTGGCGAAGTCGCAATACCCGGCTACTCGCGCACGCTTGGCCGAGAGCGGAGAAAAGGTGGTCCGCACGCTCAGGACGCATCTAGAGCCTGCGTCCGGCGTACACGACGCGCAGTTCGAAGAGTTTAGGCCGTCAACTGGCTGGCGGAACTTCAACTTCTGGACAGAAGTTCGGCGTTACGAGGCTTACCTCATCACGCTGGCGCTAAGGGAGGGTAAGGGCGTCGTCACGCGAGCCGCGCAACTGCTCGGCTTCAGAAATCACGGTAGCTTGAATTCACTGCTCAAGGGCCGTCACAAAGCACTGCTCCACCTACGCACACCTGTTGAGCCGCGCCGGCGCACAGCCTTCCAGATCAAGGCCCCGCGCCGCACGTCAAAATGCCGCGTTCCTTCTGTTGCATCTCCAAACGCCGCACCCGCGCGTCCGGTCAAGATTCTGTACGTCGAAGATAACCACTTCGTGTCCGGTGCCGTGAAGGAAACGCTGGAGCATGAGGGATGGGGAGTTGACCTTTACGAAGACGGTGCGACGGCGCTCTCTGCGCTGGCTGGAGATACCCCCTACGACCTTCTGATTTTCGATAACGAAGTGCCAGGTCTGAGCGGGCTCGAACTCATCAAGCAGGCGCGCCGCCACCCGCACCGCCGCAAGACGCCGATCATCATGTTCTCGGCAAGCCAGTGTGAGGCCGAAGCCCGCCGCCGCGGCGCAGATGTGTTCCTCAGGAAGCCAGAGGATACATCAGTAATAGCTGAAACGGCGGCGCGGCTGCTCAACGAGAAGATTAGACGAGATAAAGAGTCGACGGAATAAAGATTCGAGGGGGATTGATAGCTGAGGCATGCGACGACGGGCGAGGAGCGCATGCCTCACAGGCACGGCACTCCGCCATGATGGGGGGCAGCCGCCGGAGTGACCTGTGCCGCGGGGCCGCCGTGTGAAGAAGGGGTGGGAGCACGGCGGCCCAGGCTTCCTTATCTTGCTTTGAATTCATTGAGAGATATAGAGAGCGGGCCAAAGTCTGGGCTGTGGTGATTATACGCGTCGCGGGCAGTAAGAAACGGCCACCAACTTTCTACCTATGTCCTCCGAGCACTGTTATGTGCTGACTTGGAATTACGCGTATGACGACGTTGGAAATGCAGATGAGAAATAGCCACGGTCGAAGGATAGCGGACGGCTCAGATTTTCAGAGACGTCAGCTTTCGGGTGATGCCCCGACGCACCGATGTGGCACACCCATAACCATAAGTGGCCCCGCAGGGGTGTCACTTACCAACCCATCGCTGGAGGATGCGCATGGGGGAGATGTACCTCGACGAAGACAATTTTCACATGTGCCAGAAGCACGGCATGCACTACGGCCGAGACTGCCGGCGCTGCCTGGAAGAAAGCAGAGCGCGCGGCGCGCGGCCAGTGTCGGAGTCTCTGCTCGGAGGCCGAGAGAAGGTGGAGGCGATAAATCGCGCGCCTCCGTCCAAGCCTATGCCATCCAAAGAAGAGATGCTCCGGCTAGTGGCAATGCTACTTTACGCATTGAGCCAGATTCCAGACTCCGCTTCCGAGTCGGTTTCCGACTCCGAGAAGTTGACGGCACGAAGTAAGTGAAACACATCCAATCTAGCTCTCCGGTCGGAGCGCATCACCGCGCACTCCGTTGAAACTCTGCTATCAGTGAAAAGAAACTTAGCCCTCTCATCTAATTAAAGCTTTCCTGAGAAATGAAGATGATCAAGATACAGAAATGGAATTCATTGAGTGGAGTGCTAATATGGTCAGCAGATGTGCGCCACATTCACTGAATGCAACTAGCGACGGATGAAGATTTCAATCTCGGAATATAGCGTGTAACTATTCAGGTAGTAGAGGGAAGTTCTGTAGGTTGAAAGGGAAGCGGCTTGCCAACTAGCGCTCGCTCTAAGGAATAGAGCAGCGAGTGGCCCTGCTTGCGAGCC
>Ga0081539_10002073_pt1 | contig 30015 bp, 22 predicted proteins | sample TabmetS4T2R2_FD_71023 | JGI IMG/M metagenome (GOLD analysis project Ga0081539, IMG submission 71023) | Tabebuia heterophylla rhizosphere microbial communities from the University of Puerto Rico - S4T2R2 | ecosystem: Host-associated > Plants > Roots > Rhizosphere ... | reverse complement strand
CGCCAGCCGCAGCGCGGTGACCTGCCCGGGCACGACCGCGACGAGCGGGGCAAGCCACTCGGGGACGCCGTGCACGAGCGGAAGCGGCGTGTCGACCTGGCGCAGGAGCGGCGCGTCGTCGCTGATCGCGAGCACGCGCGCCCCGCGCGCGCGAACGTGCGCGACGATCTGGTGGAGACTCTCGAGCGTCGGCCCCGACGGCGCGACGACGAGCACCGGCCACCCGGGCGCGATGCCGGCGATCGGCCCGTGCAGCAGGTCGGCGGGCGAGTACGCCTCGACCAGCAACCCGGAGAGCTCGCGGATCTTCAGCGCGATCTCGAACGCGGTGCCGTAGCACATGCCCCGCGCGACCACGGTCGCCCCGGTCACGTCCCGGTAGCGATCGACACGCGCGCCGTCCTCGAACGAGCGCTCGAGCTGGTGCGCGACGCGATCGGGGATACGTGCGAGTTGCTCGAGGCGGTCGGCGTCGTCCGCGAGCGCGGCGGAGAGCAGGGCGACCGCGGCCAGCGAGTTGAGGTACGTCTTCGTCGCGGCGACCGCGCGCTCCTCGCCGGCCTCGAGGGGCAGGACGAGCTCGGCGGCACGCGCGAGCGGCGAGTCCTGGTCGTTCGTGATCGCAAGCGTCGGCCGACCCTGCCGCCGCGCCTCCTCGATCACGGACGTGACGTCGGGGGAGCGCCCGGACTGGGAGATGCCGACTGCGAACGCGCCGTCGAGCCGCGGCGACTCGTCGTAGAGGGTGAAGAGCGACGGCGCCGCGAAGGCCGTCGGCAGGCGGTTCGCGCCCCCGAGCAGGTACTGGGCGTAGCGGGCCGCGTTCGAGGAGCTGCCCCGTGAGGCGATCAGCAGGTAGCGGACGTCTGCCTCCCGGCGCAGCCGCTCGGCGAACCCACGTGCGTCGTCGCTCCGGCGCTCGAGGAACCGCCGGAGCGCGTCCGGTTGCTCGAGCAGCTCCTCCTCGAGCCAGGCCATGACCGAAGTGAACCAGAGCGGAGGCTAGTGGTCAATACCAGAAGTGGAGCAAAGTGGTGTCTTTTCGCCCGTACCAGTCCGGCGTGGCCGCAAGTGGCATTGACCACTCCCGGGCGATGTGCTTTGATCCCCCCGTGAAGCTCGGCGTCGCATCAGCCCTCCTGGATGGCTCGCTTGTCCCCGGCGACGTCGAGATCGACGAGGGCCGGGTCGTCGCGGTCGGACTCAACGGCCGCCCAGGCCGTGGGATCGCGGCACCCGGCTTCGTCGACCTCCAGGTCAACGGGTTCGGCGGCGTCGACTTCCTGACTGCCGACAACGGCGCGTACGGCCGGGCGGGCGAGGCGCTCGTCGCGACCGGCGTCACCGCCTACCAGCCGACGTTCATCACCTCGCCGGAGGAGCAGCTCGTCGAGGCCCTGCGCGAGGTTCCACGCGACGGCGCCGGCCCCCGCGTCCTCGGCGCGCATCTCGAGGGGCCGTTCATCGCCCCCGAGCGGCTCGGGAGCCATCCCGCAGCGTCGCGCCGCGACCCGGACCGCGAGCTGCTCGAGCGCCTCCTGGAGGCCGGCCCCGTGAAGCACGTCACGCTCGCCCCCGAGCTTCCCGGCGCGCTCGAGCTCGTGGACGTCCTGCACGCGCACGGAGTGACGGTGTCGTGCGGCCACTCGAACGCGACCGCGGAGGAGGCACGCACCGCGTTCGCGCACGGCGCGCGCACGGTCACACATCTGTTCAATGCGATGCGCCCGCTCGCGCCGCGCGAGCCGGGGCTCGCCGGAGCCGCACTCGCGTCCGGCAGCGTCGTCGTGCAGGTGATCCTCGACGGCGTCCACCTGGCCGACGACGTCGTGCGCCTGATCTGGCAGTCGGCCGCGGGTCGCGTCGCGCTCGTGACGGACGCGGTCGCCGCGGCCGGCGCGGGTGACGGGACGTACACGCTCGGTGGGGTCGCGCTCGCCGTCGAGAACGGCGTCGCGCGACGCGCCGACGGCGTGCTCGCGGGCAGCACCGTGACGATGATCGACGCGGTTCGCAACCTGGTGGAGCTCGGCGCGCCCGTCGCCGCCGCGCTGTCGGCCGCTTCGGAGGTTCCGGCACGGATCGCAGGACGGCCCGAGCTCGGGACGCTCGCCGGCGGCACGCCCGCGGACATCGTCGTCCTCGGCGACGATCTCGAGGTCGAGCGCGTGCTCGTCCGCGGCGTCGACGCGCTGGACTAGCCGGCTGCGGCGACCGGCTGCGCCGCGTCGGCAGTGATCCGGCGCGACGTGTCGAGGTCGAAGAAGTGCAGGCGCGCGGTGTCCGGGACCAGCTCCACCGTGTCTCCGGGCCGCGCGCTCGCGGACGGATCGAGACGGGCCACGACCGTTGATCGACGCCCTTCCCGCTGCAGGAACGCCGCCGAGTCCTCGTCCTCGATCGCAGCCTCGACGACGTCGTGCGTGGTCACCGCCGTTGCGGGGACGTCGACGTGGACGAGCAGCTCGGAGCCGAGCGCCTCGGAGAGGAGCACGGTGCCGCGTAGGCCGCCGTTCCCCGCGACCCGCAGATGCTCCGGACGGATGCCGACCGCAACCCGGCGGCCGTCGTACGCACGCAGATGCGGCGCGTCGGGCGTGAGCTCGAGCTCCCCGATCCGGAGCGTGCTTCCGCCGACGGTGCCCTCCAAGAGGTTCATCGCCGGAGAGCCGATGAAGCTCGCGACGAACAGGTTCGCCGGCGCCTCGTACAGCCGCTGCGGCGCATCGACCTGCTGCAGCTCGCCGCGGCGCATGACGGCGACGCGGTCGCCCATCGTCATCGCCTCGACCTGGTCGTGCGTGACGTACAGCGTGGTGACGCTGAGCTCCTGTTGCAGGCGGCTGATCTCCGCGCGCATCTGCACCCGCAGCTTTGCGTCGAGGTTCGAGAGCGGCTCGTCCATCAGGTACGCCTGCGGGTTGCGCACGATCGCGCGGCCCATCGCGACGCGCTGGCGCTGGCCGCCGGAGAGCGCGCGCGGCCGCTTGTCGAGGTAGTCGGCCAGGCCGAGCAGCCGTGCCGCCTCCTCGACGCGCCGCCGCTGCTCCTCCTTCGACACCTTGCGCATACGCAGCCCGAACGCGATGTTCTGGAACACCGTCATGTGCGGATAGAGCGCGTAGTTCTGGAAGACCATCGCGATGTCTCGCTCGCGCGGGGCGAGGTCGTTGACGACGCGCTCGCCGATGCGGATCTCGCCGCCGGAGATCTCCTCCAGGCCGGCGACCATGCGCAGCGCGGACGTCTTGCCACAGCCGGACGGGCCGACGAGGACGATCAGCTCGCCGTCCTCGGCGGTGAGGGAGAGATCGTTGACCGCGACGGTGCCGTCGTCGTAGACCTTCGTCACGCGCTCGAGCTCGATCCGCGCCACCTACGCCTCCTTCGCCAGGGCGGGCTCGCGCGCGGGCGCGAGCATTTCGGCCGCCGCCTCGAGATTGACACGTCCGGCTCCGTGCGTCACGACGTAGGCGCCGAAGTGCGGTGGCCGCCAGACGGGAAGGCCCGTCTCGACGACCACCGCGTCCGGCCGGTGCGCGAGCAGCTCTTCCGCCCCGGCGCGCTGCCACGAATGGCGATGCGCGTCGCGGAGGACGAGCACGAGCGGTGTCGCGGCTGGACCGGGGGCAGGCCCGGACCGCTCGACGCGCAGCACGCTCGAGACGCGTCCGCGGTCGCGGAGCGCGTCACCCAGCCCGAACCTCTGCTCGCCCGCGGCGACGAGCGGCTCGGGCCGAAACTCGACGACCGTCGCGGACTCCTCCAGGCGCGGATCCCCTTCGATCCGCAGCGCCCGCCGCGCCGCCTCGCGGCCCACGCCCTCCGGACTTTGTGGCTGACAGCCACTAACCGGGAACGTCGTCGCGAGCTCGCGCACGCGGCCGGCCGCTTCGGCGAGGCGCGCTTCGGCGAGCTCGCCGCGACGCACTGCGTCCACGATCGCGCCCTTGACCGCCTCGACCTCCCGCTCGCCGTACGAGGTGCCGAGGCAGAGCGCGTCCGCTCCCGCGCCGAGCGCGCGCACGGCTGCGTCCTGCGGGCCGTAGGTGCTGCTGATCGCGCCCATCTCGAGCGCATCGGTGATCACGACCCCGTCGAAGCCGAGCTCGCTTCGCAGGAGATCGTGGAGCAGCGAGCGGTTGAGGGTCGCCGGCGCATCGCCGTACGCCGGCACGCGAACGTGCGCGGTCATGATCGCCGCGACTTCCGCCTCGATCGCGGCGACGAACGGCCGCAGCGGATCTCCGAGGTCGAGGTCGAGCGTCGGCAGCTCCTTGTGCGAGTCCTCGCGGGTGTGACCGTGACCGGGGAAATGCTTTGCGCAGGCGGCGACGCCTTCGCGCTGCGTTCCGCGGACGTAGGCCGCCGTGTGGCGGGCGACGAGGTCGACGTCCGCGCCGAAGGAGCGCACGCCGATCGCCGCATTCTGGTCGTCGACGTTCACGTCCGCGACCGGCGCGAGGTTCACGTTCGCACCCGCCGCCGCGCACCCGCGCGCGATCTCCCGCGCGACGTTCTCGGTCGCCTCGGCGTCGTCGAGGACGCCGAGCGCGAGATTGCCGGGCGTCGGCAGGCCGAGGCGCGTGACGTCGCCGCCCTCCTCGTCGATCGCGACGAGGACGCCTTCCAGCTCGTCGCGCAGCGGGACGTTGTTCGCGAAGAGCACGACACCGCCGAGGCCGTCGTCGACCGCGCGGCGGATCCACTCGGGAACGGCACCGCCGCGGAAGCTCGGGAGGAGTACGCCGAGCGCGAGCCGCTCGAGCTCACTCATCCACGCACCGCCCCGGCGGTGAGCCCGAACGCGACGCGGCGCTGCACGAAGAGGAAGAAGACGACGACGGGCAGCGCGGTCAGCGTCGCTCCGGCCATCAACGGGCCCCACTCGGTGCCGCGAACGGTCGTGAAGGATGCGAGCCACACCGTCAGCGTCTGCTTCTCGGGGCTGTTCAGCATCACGTAGGCGATCAGGTACTCGTTCCAGGCCTGGATGAACGCGAAGATCGAGGTCGCCACGAGCCCCGGCGCGACGAGCGGGACGAGGATCCGCAAGAACGCGCCGAAGCGCGTGCAGCCGTCGACCATCGCCGCTTCCTCGAGCTCCTTCGGCACGCCGAGCACGAACCCGCGGAGCGTCCAGACCGCGAAGGGGAGCACGAACGTCAGGTACGTGATGATGACACCGCTCAGCTTGTCCACCTGGTGCGCGCCGCTGAGCAGGATGTAGAGCGGGATGATCAACGCGTTCAGCGGCACCATCTGCACGCCGATGATCATCACGATGAACGCGCTGCGGCCGTAGAAGCGGAACTTGGCAAGTGCCAGCGCCGCGAGAAACGCGAGCACGAGCGACATCGCGACGACGGTACTGACGATGATCAGGCTGTTCTTGACGTCGCTCCAGAAGAACGGACGGTTGATCGCGTCGGTGAAGTTCGCGAGCGTCGGCGCCGACGGGAGCCACGTCGGCGTGAGCGTGAGGATGTCCTTCCCCGGCTTGAACGCGGTCGAGACCATCCAGTAGACCGGGAAGAGCATCACGACGAGGACGACGGCTGCGGTCGCGTTGAGGGCGGCGCGGTGCGCGAGGTGCCTGCGCGAGCGGCGTCGCTTCGGAAGGTTGATCGCCACTCCCGGCGCGAGCTGCGTCGTCGAGCTCAATCTGCCTCCCCGATCCGGACCATCTGCCGTACGTAGACGAACGTGACGCTGAGCATGATCAGCACCATCACGACGGCGATCGCCGACCCGAGGCCGTACTCGCTGATCTTGAACGACTCGACGAACGAGTAGACGCTCATCAGGTAGTAGTCCTCGCTCGGCGTCGTGCCGAGCATCAGCCAGACCTGGATGAACACCTGGAAGTCCCAGATGATCGACAGGCTGATCAGGATCACGAAGATGGGCTTCAGCACCGGCAGCGTGATGTTCCAGAACACGCGCCACGCGTTCGCACCGTCGACTTCCGCCGCCTCGACGAGCTCGCGCGGGAGCTGGGCGAGACCTGCGTAGATCGTGATCGCGACGAAGGGGATCGCGCCCCACACGATCAGCGCGGTGATCACCGCGAAGCCTTGCCAGGGGTTCGTGAACCAGTTGTGGTGCTGGTAATCGACGATGTGGAGCTGGGTGAGGAGCCAGTTCACGACGCCGAACTGGAAGTCGACCATCCACTGGAACACCGCGACCGAGACGACCACCGGAATCGCCCAGACACAGACGAGGCCGGTCGTCAGCAGCACACGCATCGTCCGCCCGAGCCGCTCGAGGAGCAGCGCGATCAGCGTTCCGAGCACGATCGTCAGCCCGACGTTCACCGCCGCGAACAACACTGTCCGCGCCACGACGTGCCAGAACAGCGAGTCGTGCAGGATATGCGTGTAGTTGGCGAAGCGGATGTCCTCGCCCTTGTGTCGGACGAGCTCGAACAGGCCGTACTTCTGGAAGGAGAGGCGGACGAGCTTGTACAGCGGATACGCGAGCACGCCCGTGATGACGACCGCGGCGGGCGTGAGCAAGGCGTAGGGCGCGGCCGCGCGGACGACTCGGCGCCGAAACGCGGGGCGGCGCCTCGCGAGAGGCGCCGCCAGGCCGCTTCCGTTGGGGGCGGTCAGCAGATCAGCGCCGGCCGCCCCGCGGGTCACGAGTTGAGGATGCTTGTGATCTGCTTGCTTGCTGACTTCGTCGCAGCCGGGATGCTCTTCCGGCCGGTGAAGATCGCGACGAGCATGTTCTGAAGGACCTTCGCGTTCTCGACCTGCACCCAGTTCGGCGAGTTCGGCACGAACCAGCTGCGCGCAGCCGCACGCGCGAAGGGTGCGAGCTTCGGCTTCGACGCGTTGACGTTCGCGAGGACCGTGGTGTTCGCGATCACGCCTGCGCCGCTCGCCAGCTGGCGCATCGAGCTGGTGCTCGTGAACGCCTTGATCCAGTCGACCGCGAGCTGCTTGTCAGATGCGGTCACCGGCACGGCGAGGTTCGAGCCTCCGAGGAAGGTCGGCATGACCTTGCCCTTGATGTGGCTCGGCATCGGGTACGCGCCGAGCTGCGCGTCGAGGGCCGGGTTCCCGGTCTTCGGATCGGTGATGACACCCCATTCCCAACCGTTACCGATCAGGGAGGCTACGTGCCCCTGCGCGAAGACCTCGTCCTGCGTGTCCTCCTTGCCGGTGCGGTCCGCGCGCGACGACGCACGGACGAGCGCCTTCAGCCTAGTCAGCGCCTTCTGGGAGAGGCTCGAGTCGAGCGTGCCGACCCACTTGCCCTTCTTGAAGCGCGCGATCGCCCCGCCGTAGTCGTAGACGAACGACATCGCCGCGTACCAGTACTGGCCGGGGAAGTACAGCGCGGAGAAGTTCGAGTCCTTGCCGTACTTCTTCATCAGCTTCGCCATGTCCTTGGAGAACGCGTCGAGGCTGGTGGGCAGCGAGGTGATGCCGGCGGCCTTGTAGAAGTCCTTGCGGTAGAAGACTCCCCGGGCCCCGGCGTAGTACGGCACGCCGTAGAACTTGCCGCGGTAGGTGCCGGCGTCCGCCAGCCCCTGCAGCCACGTCTTCGAATTGGGGAAGCCTGCCTTGTAGCGCGTCAAGTCGGCGAGCGCTCCCGCCGCCATGTACTTCGCGAGCTCGGTGTTGCCGAACTCGACGACGTCCGGCGCGTTGTTGCCCGCCAGGGCCGCGTCGAACTTCGTGAGGTGGTCACCCCACGTCTGGATCTCGACCTTCACGTCGACGCCCGAATGCTGCGCCTTGAAGGTCGCGTTCGCCGCGTTGACGACGTCCATCCAGCCGTTGGCGTCCGTCATCAGCCAGACGCGGAGCGTCGTGGCGGACGTTGCCGTCGGCGCGTCGGCGGCGTTCGTGCGGCCGCTCGCCGTAGGCGCTGCGATCGCAAGTGCCAGAGCGAGGGCTGCCGCGGTGAGGTATCTCATGCGAACTCCTCGGGGATCCGACGCCCGCGGCGCGGTGGCCGGCTCGACCGCTTGGGCGTCAACTGGTACAGACCACCGACCACGGCGAGAGCCTGGCACAACGAGAAGAAGTTGTCAAGACCACTTCGCTGGTACGTACCAACCGTCACCCGGCCAGCGCCTTGCGGACGCCTCCGGAGGCCTGCGCGAGCCGTTTCCGGGCCTCGTCGGCGTCCACTCCGAGGAGCAGGGCGACGATCGCGACCTTCGCCGCGCCGTCCGCCGCGGCCAGGGCTGCCTCGGCGTTCTCGGGCGTAGCGCCCGTCGCGAGCTCGACTGCGCGGCGCGCCCGCGCCCGCAGCTTCTCGCTGCCCGCCCGGACGTCCACCATCAGGTTCCCGTACGTCTTGCCCAGCCGGATCATCGTCACGGTCGAGATCGTGTTCAGGATCAGCTTCTGGGCCGTGCCCGCCTTGAGCCGCGTCGAGCCGGCGACGAGCTCAGGTCCGACGACGGCGACGACCGCGTGGTCGCACGTGCGCGTGAGCGGCGCGTCGTCGACGCAGACCACCGCGATCGTCAGGGCGCCGCGTTCCCGTGCCTCGGCTGCGCCTGCGAGCGTGAACGGCGTCGCGCCGCTCGCGCTGACGGCGACGACGGCGTCCGCCGGGCCGACGAGAGCCGCGGCGACGCCAGCGGTTCCGGCCTCGGCTTCCTCCTCGGCGGCGTCGCCCTCGATCGTGACCGCGACGACCTGGCCCTCCGGGACCGAGAAGGTCGGTCCGCACTCGGCGGCGTCGAGTGCGGCGAGGCGCCCGGAGGTGCCGGCGCCGAGGTAGACCAGCCGCCCGCCCGACTCGAGTCGCCCGACGATCGCGTCGATGGCTTGCGCCAGATCCACCGCGGCTGCAGCAACAGCTCCCGCAACGCCCGCGTCCGCGTCGTTCATCAGCCCCACGAGCTCCCGTGTGCTGCGCGTGTCGAGGTCGAGCAGGTCGGGCCGGTGCGCCTCGGTGACGGGCCCGTTGTTCACGGACGTCCGTTGCCCTCCGTCGCGGCCCGGCGGGAGACGCGCGGCAGCGAGAGCTCGGTCACGAGCCGGTAGCGGTCGCCGCGGTAGATCGAGCGGACGAACTCCACGATCTCCCCGTCCGCGCTGCGGCTCGTGCGCTCGAAGAGCAGCGCCGGCGAGTGGACGGGAACGCCCAGCAGCCGAGACTCGTCCTCGCTCGTAACGGTCGCTTCGATCGTCTGGACGCCCTCGACGATCACGAGCCCGTAGTCACGCTCGAGCAGCTCGTAGAAGGAGGAGTCCTCGAGCTGCGTGCGCGTCAGGCCCGGGACGAGCGCGGCCGGGACGTGCAGCGTCTCCACGGAGATCGGCTCACCGTCGGCAAGCCGCAGACGGACGATCTGCACCACCCGCGCGTTCGGCGAGACGTTCAGCGAACGGCCGAGTGCGGCGCCGGCGCTGATCGACTGCAGCTCGACCGTCCGGCTGCCCGGCACCATCCCGCGCCGGCGCATATCCTCGCTGAATGAGGTCAGCGTCAGCTGCTGGGCGATCTTCGGCTCGCTCACGAAGGTGCCGCTGCCGTGCCGGCGGACGAGGAAGCCCTCGCGCACGAGGTCGTCGAGGGCCGCGCGGACGGTGAGGCGCGAGACGCCGAGATCGGTGCTGAGCTTGCGCTCGGAGGGGATCGCGGCGCCGACGTCGAGCTGCTCGATCAGGTCGAGCACGCGCTCGCGGATCTCCATCTGCTTGGTCACGCCCGCATTACACCACGGTTCCGACGAGTGGCCAAGACCACTTGGACGGAAGATCCGGCCGTCCCTCGCCGTCTAGCGGGTGCACGGCCCGACAAAGGAGGCGAACCGAATGTCCGAGCACGAGCCCACCGCTCCGCTCGAGGAAGGGGAAGACGACGTGAACGCCCATGTCCTCAAGGAGGCTTTGGCGGCGGGCGCTGCCTCGGCGGCGTTGTTCGCCGGTCAGGCTGCCGCGGCGCCGCAGCAGTTCGCGAACCCGGACGCAGGCGCGGGAGCGGCGCAGAACATTGATCCCGGCCCGGGTGCCGCCGGCGGCGGCCAGAACGTGGATCCGGGGCCCGGTGCTGCGGGCGGCGGCCAGAACGTCGACCCGGGAACCGGCGCCGGCCTCGCGCAGCCGCGGCAGGACATCACTCGCCGGTACGCGCCGGTCGCAAAGAAGAAGCACCGCTAGCCGAACCCACAGCCACCGAACGCCGGGCTCAATGCCCGGCGTTCGCGTCCCTGAGGACGGGCGCGAGCCGCGCCGCGAACCCGCGCGTCGTGTGGTCGCGTTCGACGCGTGCGCGTCCCGCAGCGCCGAGCCTGGCCGCGAGCGCGCGATCACCGAGCACGCGCTCGATCGCCTCGCGTAGCGCCTGCGGATCCTCCGCGGGCGCGACGAGCCCGTTCTCGCCGTCCGTCACGTAATCACGGAGCAGCGCGCGTTCCGTGACGACAAGGGGGCGGGCGGACGCGGCGGCCTCGAGGGACGCTGTGATCCCGCCGCCCTCGGACCCGTAGACGTAGCCGTCGCGCCGCTGGGGCACGACGACCAGGGCGGCCTGTGCGTACAGCTCTCGCAGCCGTGCGTACGACACCGAATCGACGGTCACGTTCGGCGGCAACGCGAGGTCGCGCACGAATTGCGGCTTGGTCACGATCTGCACGCGTACGTCCAGCCCTCTCGCGGCCGCGACCAGCGTCGCGAAGTCGCGCGCGTCGTCCTTGCCGACGCTGAGGACGAGCGACTCGTTCCGGTCGTACTCCCGGCTCGGAAAGAAGCCGTCGTCGATCGGGACCGGCAGCGTCACCACGCGAGCCGGGTCGACGCCGATCCGATCCACGGCGTGCTCGTGCTGCCAGCGACCGATGCAGACGACCCGCGCCGCGCTTCGCAGCGACGCGCGGACGACGCGACGCCGCAGCCGCGAGCTTCGCTCGTAGATCAGCGCGTGGCCGTAGTTGATCGTGACGATTCTCGGCCCGCGAAGAACACGCGACGCGAGCGGGAGAACGTTGATCAGCGGTGTGAAGGCGACGTCGAACGAGGCGAGGCGACGCGGGAGCCCGAGCTCGCGTGCGTGCCAGCGAATCCGGCCGATCAGGCGCGCCGGGTCGTAGTCGGGCGGGTCGACCAGCTCGGCGTCGACGTCGTGCCGCGCGAGGTGGTTGAGCCCGAACAGCGTCGAGTCCGGCGCCTCGCCGGCGGCGACTGCTGCCGCGAGCGCCGCGCGCGAGTTGGGGAAGACGAATGCGGCGCGGAGCACGTGCGCAGACTAGAGTCCGACTCCGATGCGCTCGACGGCGATGTGGCGCCGGTCGGTGACGGCGGCGGGCGTCTACGTCTCGGCGGTCGTCGGCTTCATCGGCACGGTGATCGCGAGCCGCGAGCTCAGCGAGCACGGGTTCGCGCTGCTCGCGACGATCATCGGCACCGCCTCCGTCTTCCAGCTGATCGGCGACGTCACCGTCGACGACGCGCTGATCAAGTTCGGGACGCGGTACCAGACGCGCGAGCGGTGGGGCAGGTACCGGCGCATCTTCGAGGTCGGGCTGCTGCTGAAGCTCGCCGGCGGGCTGGTCGGGGCCCTCGGGATCCTCGTCGTCGTGCCGTTCGCCACCTCGATCTTCAACGACTCGGCTGGGATCACCTTGCCGCTCGCGCTGGCGGCGTTGCTGCCGCTCGTGCAATCGCCCGAGGGCGTCGCGGCCTCGATGCTGATCGTGCGCGGCCTCTACCACGTCCGGGCGCTCTTTCTCCTTATCTCTATGGCGCTACGGCTGAGCGGCCTCGCCGCGGGGGCGGCGATCGGGCTGACGGGAGCCGTCGTCGGCGTCGTCCTCGCTCAGGTCGTGGCCACTGCCGCGATCTGCGTGGCTGCGCTGCTCGCGTATCGCCGCGGAACGCGACACGAGAGCGAGGCGCTCGCGGAAGACCGGCGGGAGTTCCGCAGCTTCGTCGTGCAGTCGAGCGTCGGCTCGCTGATCAGTCCGCTGCGCGGCACGCTCGCCTACCCGCTGCTGAACATCGTCGCGAGCTCGTTCCAGGTCGGCTACTTCCGTGCGGCGCAGGCTCCGCAGACCGCGTTCTCGTCGCTGTCGGCGCCGCTGCGGATGATCCTGATCGCCGATCAGACGCGCGAGTTCGAGCGGGGCAACATCCGCGCGATCTACCGGCTGCTCTGGCGGTACACGGTCGGCACGACGCTCGCGATGCTCGTGATCGTCCCTGTCGGCTGGTGGCTGACGCCCGACCTCGTGCGCTGGATCTTCCCGAAGCAGTACCCCGGCGCCGTCGATCCGACGAGGCTGATCCTGATCTCCGCGATGCTGTCGGTGATCTGGGCGTGGACGAAGTGGTTCCCCGTCGCAATCGGCAGGCCCGGGCTGCGGATCTGGACGCAGAGCGTCGAGATCGTCGTGCTCGTCCCGACGTTGCTCGTGCTCGGCGCCGCGTACGGCGCGACCGGCGCCGCGGGCGCGGTCGTGATCGCGGCAGGGGTGGTCGCCGCGCTGTGGACGGTGATCGTCTTCCGGCTGCGCCGCGAGCACCTCGCGCCGCCGCCGGCAGCGGAGGCCGAGCCGTTCGACCTCCAGGCGGAAGCCGTGGAGTGGCGCTAGGCAGATTTGTCCCTCGCACCGCTTCGCGGGCGCGGCGCGGGCTTCGCCCGTGCCGCGTCGCTCCCGCTTTCCTGCTCGGGGTGCGCGACTGCACTGCCCGCGTCGCGCCTGGCTTCGGCGTCGGGCTTGTGGCGCTGCCGGCTCAGCCGGCAGCGCGGCGCTGCGTAGCGCTAGGCGGGTGCGTCGTGCCGGCTGCGCGTTCCGGCGACGAGCAGCGAGAGCAGCGCGCCGACCGCGCCGACCGCCAGCAGGATCCAGCCGATCGTCCGGAGCTCGACACCTTGCACGCTCAGGTCGACCGCCCAGATCAGCACAGCGCCCGCCGCGGCGAGCAGCAAGCTGAATCCAAGTGCCATCGTTCCTCCTTGTCGTTCGACGAGGGTTACCGATGAAACGCGTTGCGCGACCGCGCAGGTACGACCTGCCGGCGCTAGCCTGAATCAGCGGGCCGGTAGCTCAGCTGGTAGAGCAGGGGACTTTTAATCCCAAGGTCGCAGGTTCGATTCCTGCCCGGCCCACCTCTTCGACGTTCGCAGCCGTCAGCGTGCGCGGCGAGCTCCAAAGAGCCGCGCCTGGCTATGCAGCTGCGACGCTCCGGCGGCCTGACCGGGTGCCGGTGGTGTTGCAAGCCGGATCGATTCCGCGTTAGCGTCGTGTTACCGGCTCGACGGACGATCCAGGCATGGGAGACGAGCGCTCGATCGCGAGGTCCGGCCTCCCGGTGGAGGCGATCGGAGTCGGCGTGCTCTTTGGAGCCTTCAGCGTCGCGATTTTCGTCACCTACGCGCGGCTCCAGGCCGCTGACCTCTACCACGTCTCCGCGAACGGGGTAGCCGGCGGTGCGGGCCGGGTGCTCGTTTTCCTGAACTTTCCGATCGCGCTCGTCGCGATCGCGGTGCTCGCCCTGCTCGCGGAACGCGCGCGCGATCGCGTTTCCGTCGCCCTCGCCGTAGCGGGCATCGTCCTCTGCCTTCCCGTCTTCTGGCCGGGGGTCGTCGACGCGGCCGACCTGGACGCAAAATGGATCAACTCGGTCGCGGCCGTGGGTGTTGCGATCACCGTGGCGATGGCGATTGCCGCTGCGCGGCGCGGGCGTGAACATCTCACGCGGCGCGGTCGCAGCGACGTCGTACGCATCGTCGTGGCGGCCGTGGTCCTCGTGCTCGCGGTCCCCTGGATCGCCGCCGACCTCGGCTTCTCGTTCAACGGGGTTCCCGTGCTCGGAACGCTCTACCAGAGCGGGGAGCTGAGATCACAGCCGGGCAATCCGGAGCTGCATCGGGCAGTGCACCACGGCCATCACCACGGAATGGACGGCGTCTTGCTCGTGCTGAGCGCACTCCTGCTCTCGCGCGTCGTGCCGTCTGTGCGCAGCCGCGCCGTGCGCACGGCCGTGACGGCGTACCTCGCTCTGATGCTCTCCTACGGCGCCGCAGAGGTTGCGAACGACTTCTGGCTCGAGCAGGTCGTCAAACGGGGATGGACCGACTGGGCGATTCCCGACACGACGGTGCCGAAGCTCTCGGTCGCCTGGGGCCTGATCGTCCTGGCGGCGGCGTGTCTCTTCGCCGCAGCCGAATACCGCGCGCGCCCGACGGCGAGGGCAGACACCGTCGGCGCCCTGCGTCCGACCGCACTATGACCGCGCAGCGGTCGAGGGCGACCGGCTGGCGCAAGATCGCGTCGGCCGTGTGGGGAAGCCCGAGCGACCCGCAGATCTACGGCGACATCGAGGTAGACGCCGAGGCGCTGCTCGCGTACATCGAGGATGTCCGCAGCAAGACGCAAACGCATGTCACCGTCACGCACGTCGTCGGGAAAGCGGTCGCGAACGCGCTGGGCGAGCACCCGGAGCTCAACACCTACCTGTCGCGCGGCCGCTTCGTGCCGCACGACTCCGTGGACATCTTCTTCGTGGTCGCCGTTGCCGGCGGGCGTGACCTCTCCGGCGTCAAGGTTCGTGGCGCCGACCGGAAATCGGTCGCCGAGATCGCCGAGGAGCTGTCCAGCCGTGCGGCGCGAATCCGCACCGGCGACGACGTCGAGTTCGGCCGCAGCAAGCGCCTGCTCGACGCGGTGCCGATCCCGCTTCTGCGCCTCGGGCTGCGGGTCGCGGACCGCCTGACCGGCGACTTCAACGTCGATCTCGACCGCGTCGGCCTCCCGCGCGAGGCGTTCGGCAGCGCGATGGTGACGTCCGTGGGAATGTTCGGCGTCCAGCGCGCGTTCGGTCCGCTCTCGCCGTACTACCGGATCCCGCTCCTCGCGCTGGTCGGCGAGGTGACGCCGAAGCCGGTCGTCGTCGAGGGTGACATCGTCGCGCGTCCGATCCTGAACATCTCCGCGACCATGGATCATCGGTATCTCGACGGGTCGCACGCTGCGCGGCTGGCGAAGAGCGTCCGCGCGTATCTCGAGGCACCCGCATGAACCGTCCGTGGCTCCGCTACTACGGCGACGTTCCGACGACGCTCGAGTATCCGGAGATCGCGCTTCACGAAGCCGTGATGGCAACGGCCGAACGGGTGCCGGATGCGATCGCGTTCGACTTCCTCGGGCGGACCGCGACCTATCGCGGTCTCGGTGAGGCGATCGAGCGGTGCGCCGCAGCATTCGCCGCGATCGGCGTGAGGAAGGGCGAACGCGTCACGATCTCGATGCCGACCTCTCCGCAGGGAGTGATCGCGTTCTACGCGGTCACCAGGCTCGGCGCTGTCGCGTCGATGATCCATCCGCTCTCGACCTCCGAAGAGATCGAGCACTACCTGAACCTCAGCCGCTCTCGGTTCGCCTTGACCTTGGATGCGTTCTACGACCGCTTCGCGAACGTCCAAACGAACGAGCCCTTGCAAGCGCTCGTGCTCGCGCGCATCTCGGACTACCTGCCGCTGCTGAAGCGGCCGGCATTCTGGCTCACGCGCGGGCGGAAGATTCCGTCCGTCCCCGCCGATCCTCGCGTGCGCTGGTGGTCGGAGCTGATGCGCGAGAAGCATCCGCCGGCAGACGCCACGCCGACAGGTCCGCACGAGCTCGCGTCGATCCTGTATTCCGGAGGCACCACCGGCAAGCCGAAGGGGATCATGCTCTCGCACTACAACTTCGTCAGCGAGGGCATGCAGGTCGCGGCCTGGGTGGGGATGAGCGAGCGGGACACCGTCCTCGCCGTCCTCCCGATCTTCCACGGCTTCGGGCTCGGCGCGCTCGTTCACGCCGGGTTGACAAGCGGTGCCCGGCTCGTGCTCGTTCCGCAATTCAGCGCCGAGATTGTCGCGAAGCTGATCCGGACGAAGCAGCCGACGCTCATAGCGGGCGTTCCGACGCTGTACGAGGCGCTCTCCCGCGACCCGTCGCTGCAGAACACCGACCTTTCCTGCTTGCGCGCCGCGTTCTGCGGCGCGGACACGCTGACGCGACCCGTGAAGGAGCGCTTCGAGGAGCTTGTCCGCTCCGGCGGCGGAAGCGTGCGGCTGCTCGAGGGCTACGGTCTCACCGAAGCGGTGACGGCGGTGATGGGAACGCCGCTCGACCACTACCGTGAGGGCAGCGTCGGCGTGCCCTTCCCGGACATGCTCGCCACGATCTGCCGGCCCGGCACGACCGAGGAGCTCGCTCCGGGCGAGGAAGGCGAGATCTGTCTTGCCGGGCCGGCGGTGATGCTCGGCTACCTCGACGATCCTGCCGCAACCGCCGAGACGCTGCGCGAGCACGAAGACGGGAGGACCTGGCTGCACACGGGCGACATCGGCCGCCGCGACGAGGACGGCTTCTTCTACTTCGCGGCGCGGCTGAAGCGGATGATCAAGTCGTCGGGGATGAATGTCTACCCGGCGCAGGTCGAAGCCGTGCTGCTCGAGCATCCAGCCGTCGAGGAGGCGTGCGTTGTCGGCGTTCCGGACGAGGCGCAGGGTGAGCGCGTCAAGGCCTACGTCGTTCCGAAGGATGCTTCCGCGGCGGACGAAGCGCTCGCGCGCGAGCTGATCGCATACTCCCGCGAGCGGCTGATCAAGTGGTCGTGTCCGCGCGACGTCGAGTTCCGCGACGAGCTCCCGAAGACGCGGGTGGGGAAGGTCGACTTCGTTGCGCTCACGCGGGAGGCTGCTGCCGCGGGCTGAGTCCGTTCGCGGTCGCCGCAGTCCTCGGAGAGCGGGCCGAGCTTTCGACGCCCGCGGGCGAGCTCAGCGACCGAGGGTCTTGTCGTCGTACCGAGGCGGCAGCACGCCGAGCTCTTGGCCCGCGTTGCGCGCGAAGGATCCGGTGTACTCGGCCTTCAGGCGGGCGATCTCCTTCGAATCGGCGTCGTCCGCGGCGGGCTCGCGCTTCGTCGCGCGCCTCAGGTGCTTCATCAGGCTCGAGCGAAGACGATTCATCTCCACGCTCTCGACTCTGCCACCCGCGCGCGCACGACACAAGGGCCCGATGAAATCGACGAAGGGCCGCCGAGACGGCGGCCCTTCGCGTCTTCCGAGTGTTGCTCGGGTTACTTCAGATCGAGCTCCCAGCCGCCGAGACCGTGCGTCGCGGCGTAGAGCACCCGCGCGCTGGGCACGATCGTCAGGCCGGGCACTTCCACCATCGGCATCCCTGCGGCAGCGACCGTCCAGGTCGTGGAGCCTGCGGCGAGCTTCATCACGCCGAAGTCCGTCGCTGCGTACAGGTCGCCGGTCACGTCGTCACGGACGAGGTCGGTCACGGGGAGGTCGGCGAGGTTGTAGGTCCGATCCGTCCACGTCGCGGCGCCGCCAACGCGATTGACCTCGAACACGTGCCCCGGGGTGCCCGGCGTGTTGATGTTGTAGCCAGAGTACGAGAGCCAGGCGTGATTCGGGTTCGCCGGGTCGATGTAGATCGAGCTCACGAACCGCGGCGGGTCGTTGGCCGCCGACGGGTCGAGCCGCGTCCAGACGACCGACGCCGCCGCGTCGTTCGCGTTGTCCGAGATGAACACGCGGCCGGTGTTCGTCGACGCCCAGAGCGTGCCCGTGTTGGTCGGCGCCCGCTCGACGGCCGAGACGAACGCGCCCGCGCGGTCAGCGCCGTATGCGGCCGAGGTCAAGTCGGTCGCGCCGGCCGGGCCGATGCGCTCGAAGTCACCGCAGTCCGGGTTGGCCCCGTCGGTGGTGAACTCCGAACAGTTCGCCTCGAGGTACGCCCGGTCGCCGCCCCAGTCCTGGGTGCGCCACACGCTCTGCGAGCCCTGGAAGATCGAGCCGGCCACCGCCGGGTTCGGGTCGGCGATGATCGGCGCGTAGAAGTTCGAGCCCTCCGGGCTTGCGGCGATGTCGCCCGAGATGACCACCCACTTCGTCGGGTCGCCGTTCGCGAAGTTGCCGTCGTGGAACTGCCCGTAGAAGGAGTTGAACCGCACCGTGCTGTCCGCCGCATTCCAGCCGGACTGTCCGCCGTCGCCGTAGATGATCTGCGGCCAGACCTGCGACGAGCCTTCGAACTCGAACGTCCCGTTGTCCTGCGTCCCGCCCATCAGGCTGTCCTTCGGGCTCTTCGGGTCGACCGAGAAGCTCTGGAACTGGAGCGTGGAGAGCCCCTTGTTCAGGTTCGCCGTCTGCTGCGGGATGCGCGAGAGCATCGCCTTGCAGAACGCCGTGTCGGCCGCGTTCAGGCCGCGGCTGTCGCATTCGCTCGACGCGTCGACGTACTGGCCGTTCGCGCGAACGACACCGCCGTCGTCGCCGGCGATCCACTGCAGCGGCTCACCGGGGACGGTGACCAATGCGTGCTGGTCGGGGTGCAGCCATCCGTTCTTGTCGCTGTCGAGCGTCATGTCGGTCCACGTCGCGCCGCCGTCGATCGACTGGATGACCGCGCGGCCGTTGGACACGCCGTGCTGCTGGCCGTACGAGTACGAGCCGCCGAGGTAGACGACGTCGGGTGCACCGGCCGGCGAGTAGACGACGTTGTCGTACCAGCACTGCGCGGTGCAGTAGCCGATGTTCTGCGGCGTCGTCATATCCGTGAACACCGCGGCACCGGCGGCGTCGTCCGTGCGGTAGAAGCGCGCCCGGTTGGCGCCCGCATCGGAGGTGTTGCCGTCGCCGACGTACATCCGTGTCTTGCCGCCCGGGAGCTTGTTGACCGCGATGCTCGCGCGGTCGGCGTTGTTGGCCGGGTTCAGGGCCGGCTTGATCTGCGTCCACGTTGCGCCGTTGTCCAGCGAGCGCCAAACGCCCTCGGCGAACGAGGACTGATAGATGATGTTCGGGTTGTTCGGGTCGAGCGCGATGTCCGTCGTGCCGCGGATGAACGTCGCCCGCAGCAGCGTGAAGGTCGCGCCGGTCTGCCGGTAGACGCCGCGAACGGCGCACCCGTTGGGCGTCGGGCACCCGACCGCGCCGCCGGTCACCGAGCTGACGCCGCGAATCGCGCTCGCGAGCCCGACGAGCAGGTTCCCATCCTTGTCGAACGTCATCGTCGAGATCGCGCGGTCGCGGAAGAGACCGCTCCCCGGCACGAGCGTCCAGCTGGCGCCGCCGTCGGTGGACTTGTAGATGCCGACGCCGGCCTCCGAGTCACCGGAGGCGTTCGCCTCGCCGGTGCCCGCATAGACGGTGTCGCCGCTGGGATCCTTCGGATCGACGAGCAGCGCGCCGATCGCGTTCGTGCCGAACGAGCTCGACACGTACTGCCAGTTCGTGTTGCCGGTGTCCTTGGCCGCGTCGGTCCGCCACACGCCGCCGCCCGCTGCACCGAGGTACAGCTTGCAGTTGCCGTTCTTCGTGCAGCCGGCGAGCGCGAGCGCGGTCACGCGGCCGGAGGCGGTGTACTCCTTGCCGCCGGCGAGGAACTGGTCGAGGAACGCCGGATACTTCGCCTGGGTCGGGCCGATCGACCGCCAGCCCCCGGATCCCCTGCCGTTCGCCTTGAGCGCGTTGAAGGTCGCGATCGAGTTTTCAGTCGCCTCGAACGGAACGGTTTCCGCCGGATAGGCGCGCTGCGCCTCCTCCTGGGCGGCATACGAGCCGGCCGGGCCTTCGTTCGGGATTCCGGCCTTCGCGGCGGCGGAATCGGGATCACCCTTGAGCGCGAAGGAGAAACCGCCGACCTTCGCGTGGTGGGCCGAGCTCTTGTGAGCGAGCCTTACGGCACCGATCGATGCGCCCACCGCGACGACGAGCGTCGCCGTGAGCGCGAAGAGCCTCCTACGAGTTCGCATCCCCATCTCCCCTCGGTGTGTACGGATTGCATCCGCCGGGGGCGCGTCGAAGGGACGCGCGCAGGCGACTCAGCGAGTCGGTCGATCGAATGCCTCCTCATAGGCAGCTCGCAATGTGTCCCCGTCCCCAAGCTGACGGATCGTGACAGGGATCGAAGCCGAGATCAAGGTGGCGATATCGATTTCCCTTGCTCCCAGCGACCATGCAAGGCGTGCCCGGTGCTGATCGTCGACTGCGCGATCAGGTCACGAAATCGCACCATCGCTGCTCGCCGTTCGCGTTGTTGTGCACGGCGAGCCCGCCTTCGTAGTGGTTGTCGGCGTAGAAGTACGTCTTCGTGTACCACTGGTAGTAGCCGCTCGACACGTAGGCGGAGACCCATTTCCACGCTTGTTGGCCGCCGACGTACCAGATCGCGTTGCCACCGTTGCCGCCGATGATGATGGTGTTGCCGCCGTAGGCGTTGCCGGTGATCCACGTGGGCTTGCCGTTGGCGTCCAAGATCTGCGCCCAGGCGCCCCATCTCGAACCCTGCCACGCCCGCACGTATGCCGTGAAGGCGATCCGCTGCTTGCTTCCGGCGCCGCGGATGAGCTTCACCGTGGACGGGAAGTTGACCTCCATCCAGATTTGATTGTCCGCCTCGTTGCAGTTGACGCCGCTGTCGGAATAGACGATGTCACCGCGAACGCGTCCGGCGAGCGGTTTGGCGGGTGGCGTGGCCTGCCGCTGCTTCGCGTCCGGCGGAGTCGCGGCAAGCCCCGACGGTGTGCCGCTCGCGCTGTTGGGCGGATCGGAAGTGACCTTGCCTTTCACCGGAAGCGCCGACACGCCTTCGCCCTGGCCGTTGCGGACCGCCAGCGGGTTTGCGCCGGTCTTGCTCGAGCTCACGGTTCCGGACGGCGAGGCTTCCTTGGAATCGGATCCGCAGCCTGCTGCGAGAGCGAGCATGGCGACCGCGATCCATGTGACGTGGTGCCGCAGACCCACGGAGCGAACGTACCACTCGTGTCGCGTCGACTACAAGTCCGGCGCAAGACGCGTGATCGTGCGCGCCAGCCGCCACGCGCGTGGCGAGCCGAGCCCGGTCGCGAAGTCCCAGCCCGGCGCCGAGTCGTAATGTCGATTCGAGCCGCGCGTTACGTCGTGGAACGAACGGGGATCGACGGCGGCGGCGCGATAGAGACCGGGCGCGAGGAAACCGAGCCGGCGGCCGTCGCGCATCGCCGCCTCGTGGAGCAGCGTCGCGATCCCGGCCCAGAGCGGCGCGGCAGCGCTCGTTCCGCCGAGCTTCGCGAGCTCGCCGCCGAAGACGATCGCGTAGCCGGTGTCGGGATCCGCCGCGGCTGCAACGTCCGGCACCTGCCTGCGGCCGCGACCTGCCTGCTGCTCCGCGCGTGTCTGCCATCCCGGACGCGCGTCGTGTGGGTTCACGCCCCCGCCGCCGCCGCGGTCCTCGAGGAAGTCGAGCCACGCTCGTTCCTCGCGATACGCCCCGTCGACCGTTGTCCGCAACAGCGTCCCGCCCACCGCCACGACGTTGGGACTGTCCGCCGGCCACGACACACACAGCCGGCGGTCCGCCGTGTCGAAGGCCTGGCAGTCGTATGCGCCGTGGTCGCCGGCGGCGACGAACACCGTGACGCCCGCAAGCACCGCCGCCTGGAACGCGCGCTCGGCGAGCAGGCGATCGGTGTCGCGGAGCCAGGGTGCGCCTGCGAGCCTGCGGACGTCGGAGATGCCGTAGCTGATCGAGATCGAGCGGGCCTCGCGGTCGGCGACGATGCGGTTCACGATCGAGGCGACGTCGACGGCGAACGAGCCGAACGCGTAGGTCGTCTCGTAGGAGACGAGCCGTGCGCCGGGCGCGATCCCGTGCGCGACCTGGACGTCGAGCGCGGCCTCCTCCGCGAGCGGCGTCTCGACGTCGTCGCTCCCGCCGGCGACGGCGACGCGTTGCAACTCCGTGGGCGCGACGCCCATGAGCCGGTTGAACTGTGCGAGGTCGTCGTCTCGTGCGGCCGCGAACGAGATGAATGCGATCGTCTCTCCGTTCCCGCGGATTCCCTGTCGCCAGAGCGGTTCGACACCGTACGCGCGCGCAGCGTCGGTTGGGCGCAAACCTCCGGCCGGGACCGCGAGCGCATGCGGCGCCGCTCGTGTGTCGAGCCCCGCGACGCCGCTCAGCCATCGCGTCAGCGCGTGTGGAACCTGCGGCGGCCGCACGGTCGTCCGGTACGGCCGTCCGTCGCCCGCGGTCCGACGCACGAGCCGTGTGCGGAACAGCCGCTCGACCGTGGCCGCGTTGGCGATCACGTCGAGCTGCGTGCGCTGCGGATAGCGCGCGCGAATGCGAAGGCCGTCGTGCGCGAGCTCGCGTTCGAGCCGGCGCAGCTCGCGCGTGGGGAGGCCGAAGCGCCGGCCGAACGCCGTCGGCGAGACGGGGCGACGCCCGGCGGCGCGAACGGCGCCGGTGAGCCGGGCACTGCCCGGGAGTCGCAGGACGAGCGAGAAGCCGATCTGCTCTTCCGGAGCGACGCGGGTGCTGTCGACGTGCGCGCTCGTCCCGCACGACGCTGCCAGCAGCGCTGCGGTGAGCGGAATCGCGAGTCGCCTCATCCCGGCAGCTCGTCGATCCAGAGAAAGGTGTTGAGCACGCTGTCCGCGCTGCGGTAGACGGCATCGTCGGCCGGTGGCCGCCTGCAGCCCTCGCTCACCAGCGTCACGACGGCCACCGCTTTCCCGTCGGTCGCGCCGAGAACCACGACGTCGACGCGGCGATGCGCGCCCTGCGGCGAGGTCGCGGTGGCGCAAAACGCGCGCGCCGTGGCGCGGCGGGACCCGAGCGCGGCGCCCGGCACCGTCCGGTCCGTTCTGTCGGGATCGAGGTCCGGAAGACGCCGCCGCAGCTCGCGCAAGGCATCGGCGGTCGCGGCTCGGACGTCGGAGCCGGCGCGACCGCTGATCTCGAGCCTGCCGCGGTCCTCGAGGTCGAGCGTCAGCGCCGCCGGGCCGGAGGTCGCGGCACGCCAGTCGGGCCCGTACTCCAGGGCGTACCCGAGCCGCGAGCTCCGCCAGAGCGTCGTGTCCGCCAGTGCGGCGGCGCCGCGCGGCGCGACGCACGGCCGTTCCTGCGAGCACGGCGGCGCCGGCGGCGGCGTGCGAACGGCCGCGGAGACGGCGGCGCCGGCGGCGGCCGCCGAGCCGATGCCGAGCGCGAACCCTGCGACCAGGAGCAAGGCCCCCGCGTGGCGAAGCGCGGGAGCCCTCGGCAAGGCATGAGATGCGACGCCGCATGCGCGGCAAAACGTGTGGCTCGGTGTCCGCGCACCACAGTTCGCGCAGGTCACGTCGTCGCCGACGGGAACCTCCTCGGCTTCCTGGAGAAGGCCGAGGTGCACGAACCGGCGCAATGCGAGCAGCGCGAGTGCCGCCGCGGTCGCAGCGACGGCGACGCTCGCGTTCCGCGGCAGCATGAGCTCGAGGCAGGCGACGCCGACCAACAGCGCGGCGGCGGAAACAGCCGTCCGGACGGGTCGCGCGGCGAGGCGCGTCGCGGCGCGATCGCGAACCGGCGTGCGGAACCGAATCCAGAGCGTCCCCGCGACGACGCCGCTGACGCACGCGACGAGCACCGGATTGGCGATCGCCAGCTGAAACAGGTGCGCGAGCCAGGGCATGCGCCGACCACCGGGACGCGGGCCGGCGGCGAAGAGCGCCCACGACTGTGCGAGCGTCTGCGCTCCGGTGAAGCCCGCTGCCGAGACGACGGCGAACGTCACGCCGTCGAGGACGTCGTTGAAGCGGCGATACGGGAGCAGGACGAGCGGTCCGGCGAGCGCCGAGAGATACGCGACGAGCGGAAGCAGGACGCCGCCGACGAGCACCGTCCGCAGGCTCGGCGAGACAGCGAGCTCGACGCCGTTCGGCGCCAGCCGCGCTTCGAGCAGGCCGACGAGCAGGCCGCTCGCGATCCCCCACGCGGCGGTCAGACCGAGCACGCGCACCGGCTCGCGCTCGTAGATGTTCACCTCGCGGAGATAGATCACCAGCAGGGTCGGCACCACCAGCGCCGCGGCCACGACCGCCGCGGGATAGAGCCCGGCGATCCCGAGGCCGAGCACGAGGCCCGTTCCCGCTCCGAGGCCGAGGCGAAAAACGCCGAGGCGCGCCCGCGGCAGCTGCGGGAACAGCGTCGAGACGAGTGCGGGTACGAAGGTCCGCTCGTGCGGGGCGGCGGCGAACGGGCGTCGTCGGCTGTCCGCGGTGCCCGCGCGCGCGCCGCAGCGCACGCAGAATGCGCCGTCTGCGACGTCGTGGTGGCACGAGGCGCAGCGCATCCCGACGGGTCAGCGCTGCGCCACGTGACTCACTGGTACTTCCGCACCGCGTTGAAGAGCGTCGCCGCGTCGTTGCCGAGGTACGGGCCCCACATCATCTGCCCGTTCCCCGTGCTGTTGACGCTGTCGACCCAGCCCCACGTCCCGTCGTACGAGACGAGCCAGCCGCCGCCGCTCGCGCCGCCGGTCATGTCGCAGGTGATGCCGATCGTCGCCGGTCCGTCGATCCTGCCGCCGATCGGCGCGACGTATTTCCCGTTCACGACGCTGACGTTCACCGGATACTGGCGGTTCTGCGTCCCGGCGCGGCAGATGTAGAGGTGCTCGCCGTCGTAGGGCTTGTCCGCCGGATAGCCGAAGTCGTAGAAGAACTGTGAGGCGGGCTGGTTGAACGTGATTCCCTGCGCTCCGCCGACGGTCGCCATCAACGTCTGGCCGTTCCGCGGCGCGACGGAGACCGCGCCGAGGTCGAAGAGCAGGCTCCCGTTCCGCGACCACTTCTTCAGCACGAACATCCCACCCGGGCGGGCGGGCCAGAAGCCGTACGGCGCCTGTCCGGCGTGGTACCCGGGCGCGAACACCCAGTCCTTGTGGAACGTCTGCCCGGCGCCGCCGTGCACGCAGTGTCCGGCGGTCCAGACGGTGCTCTGGTTCTCGCTGTTGACGAGCGTCCCGGAGCAGGAATAGACGTACTTGCCCTCGGTCCAGAAGATCCGGCCGACGGTGCTTCCCGTGGGCCCGTCCCACGGGCCGTTCCATTCGACACGGTCCTCTTTGCGCGACGACGCCTTGAGCGGCGGCGTCAGCGAGATCTTGTCACCCGCCGCCGTGACCGGCGGGACGATGCGCGCTTTCGTCTTGGGCTGCGCCGGCGCCTTGGTGCGGATGCGCGGCGCCGGGAGCAGGAACGCCTGCGCCCTCGCGGCGCGTGCGTTCCAGAAGGCGTCGACCGCCGCCGGTGACTTGTTCGGCTGCGTCGACGGCGACGAGCCCGAGACCACGCCCGCGGGCGGCGCCTTCGGGCCTTTGGCGCCCGCTTGTTTTTCCTTCTTGTCTCCGCAACCGGTTGCGAGCGCACCCAGTGCAAGGGCGCAGAGAACCCATCCGACCCCTTTTTCCATTTCGATCGACCTCCCTGTGACGCCGCAGACGGAACGGTCCGACCGGCTTGTATGACGGCGGCCCGGAAAAGTCAAGACCGGGCGCTACGGCGTCACGGACTGCGGCGTCTCCTGCAGGACGTCGAAGCGGAGGCCCGAGGTCGGAGGCGCGCCGAGGGCGGAACGCCGGCGCTGCATCCAGAGGACAGGCTTCGCGTCGGTGCGTCGGCCGAGGACCCACCGGCGCTCGAGCTCGAGGCCCTGGTTCGGGACCGTCGCCGGCTCGATCTGATGCTGGGGGCCTGTCGCGCCGGCCTGCGGATCCTGCAACACGCGTGCACGCGGCTCGTCCATCAACACGACGGGGCGAGCGTTGAGGTCGGCAAGCCGCCCCTGAACGAAGCGGCGGCGGCCGTTCACCTCGTCGATGACGTACGGGTGCCAGTGGTTGCGCGCGCCGCGCTCGGGGACGTACGCGTAGCTCGGCGGCGCGCTCGCGTCGAGCTGGGACCCCGTCGGCAGTGCCGGCTGCACGGGCCCGTCTGCCGACGTCGGGACCTCGATGCCGTCGATCCGGCGCTCGACGGCCCAGAGCACGTTCGCGTCCTCGTCGACGCCGAGCGTGACGTCCTCCACCGCGTCCCCCGTCAGCGGCGTGGCGACGGTGGGCCACAGCAGCAGCGAGCTCGGGTCGAGACCGTTCACGGAGTAGATCGTCCAGCCCGACGGCGGCGACAGCGTCCAGGTGTCCCCGAACGAGTCGCGCACGGTGACGCTCTGCAGGGTTGCGACCTTGCCGATGGCGCTGCCGACCGGGAACGTGAACCAGTCGTCCGAGTGCGAGACGACGAGGTCGATCAGCAGCATCGTCGCGAAGTGGCTGCGGTCGGGCGGGTAGCCGCCGATGTCGACGTGCCAGTCCTCGATCTCCCAGAGGCGCGGCGCGGGTGCGCCGGGATACCGCAGGCGCGACGGATGCGCGATGCGCTCGTCCGGCTGCGTCGTCGGCGCGGGGACGGCCGCGTCCGCGTCAACGGAATACCAGTCGACGTCGCCGCCGTCGTGCCGCGGGATCTGGAGGTTGCGTCCCGAGGCGGTGAACGTCGCCGAGTAGACGAGCTCGACCGGGTCCCAGAGATCCGGCTGCTCGTCCGGGACGTCGCTGAAGAGGTCCGGGTCGAGGTTGAGGGTGTTCCGCTCGAGGTAGAGCAGGTAGCCGTCGTACTGCACGCCGTTGAGGCGGTCGTACGGCGGCGGCAGGCGCAGCTGCAGCTCGGGATGGCCGGAGACGGGGCCGAGCCCGGCGCCGGCGCTCTCGCCGATCCGGATGCGTCGGCCCGGCGTCCACCAGCTGTCCGGCTCCGCCTCGATGATCGCCTCCGGCGGCACTACGGCGGGGTCGAGCGTCGCGTCGCCTCCGTACGGGTCGATCGCGACCTCCGCGAGGCGGTAGTCGACGCGGACCGGGGACGACGCGTCCTCGCCGCGGTGCTCGCCCATCAGGTACTGGCGCGCAAGGAACCAGAGCGGGTCGTGGATCTCCTCGCGCAGCCCCGCGACGAGATCTTCGCCGGGCCGGGCGGGCTCGAGTCGGTTGTAGAGCTCGAAGCGCGTGGCCATCAGGTGAGCACCACCCCCGTGTCGCCGCCCGCAGGCAGGAAGGCGGCGGGCATGCCGCCGCTCAGCGAGTCGAGCTCGCGCGGACGCGCCGCGCGCATGCGGGTGAGGCTGCGCGTGTCGGCGACCACTTCGGCGAGGGTCTGCGTCGTCAGCGGTTGCGTCTCGACGGGCGGTACCGCGATCAGGATCGCTTGCTGCGGACGCGCTGCCGGCGCGTTGAAGCCGAAGGCAGCGGTCGTCGTCTGCAGGTCGACAGGAACGGTCTCGCCCCAGGAGTCGAGCAGCCCGACCGCGGCGGCCTTCTGCGGCTCGGTCGTGTCCGCGTCCACGACACCGCTCGGTCCGTAGACGGTCACGAGCCGCGTCTCGGGGACGACGCCGGCGTCGTCCGGCGTCTCGTTCTCCTGCCACGGGTCGCCCGGCCGGTTCGTCCAGACGTCGAACGGTGTCGCGGCCTCGAGCTGGAACGCCTCGAGTCGCGCGAGCGGCCGGCGCACCGGCGCGACGACCGTCAGCCATTCACCGTCGAAGTCGGACGACGAGGCCTCCGCCGAGAGCGTCGCCGGGATGTCGCCGACCTCCAGCTTCGCGAGCACCGCGAGCCTGCCCTCGGGCGAAGCGAGCTCGGCGATCGCGCGCGCGAGCCGCTGCGGATCGAGATTCGGCGCGTCGGCGGACGCCGGCGCGGCCCGCAACCGCTCGTCGAGCGCGTCGGCGGCGCGCTGTACCTGCGTCGCCGGGTTGGGCGCGTCCGCCGTGAGCGGAGTGATCCCCCAGCGAATCGCGTCGACGAGCCCCGTCGCGGCCTGGGCCGCGGTCAAATTCGTCGTCGCCGCCAACGTCTGCAGGGAGGTGCGCAGTGACTCGCCCACGGAGCGGAGCTGCTGGTAGCGCGTGACGAGCTCGGTCTGGATCGCCGAGGCGTCGGGGCGGCTCCCGTCGTCCGCGAGATGTTCGGGCAAAGCGGGCGTGCCTCCGAGAACGTCGACGAGGCGTTTCAGGCGGTCATGCGTGTCGGTTCCCTCGCGCTGCGTGATCGTCGCCGACGCCGGCGCGCCTGCGAACGCGCGCGCGAGCTCCTCGAGCTGGCCGCCCGCGAGCGCGAGCGTGTCCACCGGGGTCAGCCCGAGATCGTCGAGCTGGACGTCCGACGTCGTGCCCTGGTCGTCGAACTGCCAGTGCCACGACGAGCCGCCGGCGCCGCCGAACACGGTGTCCAGGAACGCCGCGACGGACGCGTCGGCGAGGCGGCCGGGGCTCGTGTGCTCGTCGACCGCCGTCGGCGGGTCGGTCCACGGCAGTGCCGTGACGACCGCCGTGTTGACGGCCCGACCGTGTCGTACCGTGCGTAGCGCGTCGAGGCTCGGCGGCGCGCCGAGGCCGGCCGCGGCATCCATCGCGGCGCCGGCGTGCTCCGCCCTTCCGGCGACGACGTCGAACACCCCTTCGAGCACGAGCAGGTCGCCGTATGCGTCGACGGCGTCCCGCAGCGGTTGCAGGCTTTGCAGCTGCGCGGAGGACAACGACAGGCTCGCCGGCGCGGCTGCCAGGACCTGCTGCCCGTCGCAGACGCGCCGGCCGGCATGCTCGCTGCGGATGGGGAACTGCGTCCGCAGCGACGCGATATCCACCGGGTCGCCCACCGCGCGCTCGACGTGACGCCCCAGCGCCTCCTGGATCGACGCCCCGGCGCGCACCTCGTCGGCGAGCTGCTTCGCGAGCCGGATCGAGCTCGAGTGCAACGTCATGTCCCAGCGCCCGGCCTGCGGATCGTGGATCGCCTTGTCGCGCAGGATCACCGACGCCAGCGCCTGCGGATCCGACGGCGCGTGCAGAAGGCCGCCGGTCGTCGGTCCAGGCGTGCCCTGGTACGGCTCGTCGACCCAGCCGTACACGCCGAGCGAGAAGGTCGCGCCGCCTCGGATCTTCTTCAACCGCCTCCAGGCGAGCGCCGTGAACCACGGGTCGATCCGATGCGTCGCGCTGTCGATCGCCGCGCGGAGCACGCGCTCGAGCAACGGGATGTCGGTGATCTTCGAGAGCTCGAGCACGGCCTGGCGCACGTTGCCGTAGACGGTCGCCGCGGGAGAAGGCACGATCGCCTGCGGGACGAGCGCGCGCGCGTCGGCGGCGAGATCGGTCGGTGTGGTGTCGTTGCGCGTGATCGGCTCGAGCGTCGGACCGAGCTGGCTCTTCGATGCGCGCGTCACCTCCGCCGCGGAGAGGTTCAGCGAGAACACGACGAGCCTGAGCAGGAGGCTGTCCGGCTGCCGCGAGATCCGGAGGAAGTCTCCGAGCGCGGCGCGCGTGGCCAGGACGCTCGGCGGGGCCTGAACGAGCCGGCGGAGGATGTCGCCGAGCGTCGTGCCGGTGGGCAGGTTCGTCGGCTGGACGAGCGGGATCTCGACGTCCTGTGGCCAGCCGAGCGTGGCGTAGCGGCGCAGCAGCTTCAGCGGGTAGCGGCGGATGCCGGCGCACGTCTGCTCCCACCAGGTGACGAGGTCCTGGGCGGACGCGCCCTGGCCGAAGGCCCACGTCAGCAGCTGGACGAGCTCGAGCGAGACGAACGGGCGATACGCGTACGTCTTCGACGACGCGCTCCGGCCGAGCGTCTCGAGCAGCTGCTCGGTCGACGCCCCGACGACACTGCCGGAACGTCCTCCGGCGTCCGTCCAGTCGTCCATCGCCGTGACCAGCGACGGCATGATCGCGCCCTCGAAGTCCGGGTCGCCCTGCGCCGGCTGCCAGCGGCGATAGGCGGTGACGGGCAGGAGACCGTAGGGCTGCGTCGCGATCCGGAGCGGCGGCAGCGGGCCCTCGGGGTTCATGTTCTCGCGCGCCCACAACGCGACCTCGTGCGCGACTGCGCCGAAGCCCCAGATGTCCTTGAGCATGTGTCCCCAGAGGGCGGGCCAGAGCGCAGCGACCATTGCCCGGTCGACGGGGCGCGTGTCGGTGTCGCCGCCGCGCAGCGGTGCGAGCGTGTCCTGCCCGGTCGTCGAGAGGCCGACGTCCGTCGTCGCCTCCTGCGGCTGCGGCGGTGCCGGTACGAGGGGCAGCCACGACTCCGGATCCCGTCCGAGGTCGGCGGTCGGCGCGCCGTCGACGGAGTTCGTCGGCGTTCCGGGCTGAAGCACCGCCAGGTCGCCGGCGTCACGGTGCGCCTCGAGCAGCGCGCTCGGGTTGTCCGAGCCGAGACCGATCGCGTAGAGGACGGCGAT
>Ga0081539_10002072_pt1 | contig 30021 bp, 23 predicted proteins | sample TabmetS4T2R2_FD_71023 | JGI IMG/M metagenome (GOLD analysis project Ga0081539, IMG submission 71023) | Tabebuia heterophylla rhizosphere microbial communities from the University of Puerto Rico - S4T2R2 | ecosystem: Host-associated > Plants > Roots > Rhizosphere ... | reverse complement strand
TCCGCGTGAACACTCTGCCCACCGCAGGCGCTGACCAATAGTGGAATGGCAGCAAAAATACCAAGTATTCTAAAAAGCGCGTTCATGACATTTTCTTCCTAGAATCTATAAACGAACGTTTGCGCGTCTTTTTGGCATCAAAGTGAGAGAACTGTTATTCACTGGATACTCCTTTTCTATAAGAACCTGAACTTAACTACAGTTTACGAATGCCGCGTTTGCCCAGCGTTTCGAAATGCGTTGCGAAGAACACGATTCGATTGATTGGGTCAAATTCGGGGATATAATCGCTGTATTGGCTGACTTATAGGGAAAAGGAGTGGCATGTCCCCGCGTCTTGCCTTGCAATTTCTCGGTCCACCACAAATAAATCTGGAAGACTCACTTATCACCACAGATCGGCGTAAGGCGGTGGCTTTGCTTGCCTACCTTGCAATTAATCGAGGCAAACACACCCGCGAATTTTTAAGTGGATTTTTCTGGCCCGATTATGAACAGGCGAATGCATTTTCTAACCTGCGCCGTACAATTTGGGAGGTTCATCAAGCTCTGGGGGAAAACTGGCTGATTGCCGACCGTGAGACAGTGAGTTTGAATGGTGTTGGCAAAATCGATTTGGACGTGACACAGTTTCAAGAATTGCTTTCACAAGCAAGCCACCAATCAGACATTCCGCTTCGAATCCCACTTTTAGCTGATGCCATTAAACTTTATCGCAACCACTTTCTAACGGGCTTCAGCCTGAAAGACTCTTATCCCTTCAACGAATGGGCTTATGCGGAAACAGAAGAACTTCGCCACCAACTAGCGGAGGCGTTGACTACCCTCTCAGCAGACTATTGTGCGCTTGGCCAGGCAGAGAAAGCCATTCCCCATGTGCGTCGATTGATTTCGTTGGACCCGCTGAATGAATCTTCGCATCGTCAGTTGATGCAAGTCTACTTGCAAGCAGGGCAACACAGTGCAGCCCTAAAACAATATCAAGCCTGTGAGCAAATCCTGCGCAAAGAGTTGAATCTCGATCCTCAACCAGAGACATATGCACTCTACAAGGATATTCGCAAGAGGGAAAAGAAGAACATTCAGATCGAAAAATCCATTGAGCTAAGTACACCTACACATAATCTGCCCTTACAAATCTCCTCATTTGTTGGACGCGAAAAGGAACAGGATGAGATCACGAATCTAATCTACAAGCATCGACTGGTGACACTTGCAGGGGTCGGAGGTATTGGCAAGACGCGGCTTTCATTGCAAGTGGGGCAAAGGGTTCTAAAAAATTTTTCCGACGGCGCGTGGTTCATTGCACTCGATTCACTTTCTGATCCTGTGCTCGTTCCGCAAACTGTTGCATCTGTATTAGATATTCGCGAAGTGACAGATCGATCCGTCATCGAAACACTGATATATGTATTACGTCAGAAAACCACCCTGCTGATTTTTGACAACTGTGAACACTTGTTAGATTCTTGCACACAATTGATCACATCCCTACTCACGAACTGCCCAAATCTCAAAATCCTCGTGACAAGCCGAGAAGTATTAAATGTGGGAGGTGAAGCTATTTTCAATCTTCCCGCTCTTTGCCTTCCTGAAGAAGACAACGATTCACTTGAACAATTGAATGGATATGAGTCAATCCAATTGTTTACCGAACGCGCAGAATTGGCCCTATCTTCCTTTCGGTTGACAGACAAAAATATTCAAAGCGTAGTTGATGTCTGCCGAATAGTGGATGGAATTCCACTGGCAATTGAACTTGCGGCAGCGCGCATCAACATCCTGCAGGTCGACGAGATTTTGAAACAATTACAACATTCTTTTGCTTTACTCTCTAGCGATGGTCGCTCAATCATACAACGTCAGCAAACCATTCAAGCTTCGATGGACTGGAGCTGGGGATTGCTCAGTCAAGCAGAACAGGTCTTCTTGCGACAACTTTCGGTATTCGCCGGAGGTTGGACGCTTGAATCTGCACAAGCAATATGTGATGGTGATGTTTTGGGTTTGACCAGCGCGCTCGTTCAGAAATCGCTGATTCTGGTGAAGCAAGAATCGAGTCGCCAGACCCGATATCACTTTCATGAGATCGTGCGGCAATATGCACACGAAAGACTCGCGCAAGCAGGAGAAGAAAAGAATGTTCGCACTCAGCATTTGAGGTATTTTTTGCAATTCTTCGAACAAACAGAAGCTGGGCTGAGAGGTCCTGAACAGATCGAATGGTATGCGCGCTTAAGTGAGGAGCGAGATAACATCCGTGCTGCACTAGAATGGGCCGATCAAACCGACGTGGAAGCAGGGTTGTATTTATCCAGCCGATTACAGCGTCCTGAAGAAAGCATGGATTTTCGCGAGGACAACTATTGGCTGTCGAGATTCCTTCAGAAGGTGGAGTCACATGCTTATCCGAGAGCACGCGCGAAGGCCCTACTTGCATATCGGTGGATCTTGCATAGCTTGGAAAAATTCGATGAGTTTCGCTCCGCAGCACAGGAGTGTTTAGCATTGTATCGAGCCTTGGGGGATGAATACGGCGAAGTCGAGGCACTCCTTTGGATGGCTCAGGAAGCGTCTGATCCATTGGAAGCATTCACCCTTCTGCAACAGGCGCTGACATTGGCTCACTCACTCGGTGATGCACGAACACAAGCTGAAGCCCTGGGGCAGCTCGGTTGGCTGGATTCAGGCAACAAGCTTGTCCATTGGAAAAAAGCGATCGCCCTCAGACGTCAAGTGGGCGACTTGCTGAAGCTAGCACAAAGTCTTTCCACCATGGGTTTCTTCTTAATACTCAACGGTGATATTGTAGCCGCACGAGAGCATCTGGCTGAGGCGAGTGCGTTGTATGAGCAGTTGAACCTGAAATCGGCCAGAACAGGTTTTCTTATGGCCTATGGGAAAATGGCCTTAGTTGAGGGCGACTTTGAAAAAGCGCGCGCCAGTTTTCAAGGGGAGGTCAAGATTAGTGTCGAATTTGGTCACCGTCTTGATTATCTGTGGGCTCGTGTCCACTTGGGTTATGTTGTTTTACAGGAGGGTAGTATAGCCGAAGCACGAGAAATCTTTGGAGAAACAGTTCAGGATTTTCAAAAAGACAAAAACATCATTGGTGTGGTATTCACATTGGAAGGAATGGCCGGTTTATATGTCACAACGAACAAACTAGCCTGGGCCGCACGGCTAATTGGCTGGGCCGACGCCGTGCGTAAGGAAATCAATGATATACGCCCACTATTAGAACAGGGCGATGTGGATAAAATCATTGCAGCATGTCTTGCAAAGATGGGCGAAGTCGCATTTTCGGATGCTTATGATGAAGGTCAGAAGATGACAATGGATGAAGCGGTCGCGTATGCGTTGGAAGAGTTGAAGGGCTGATACCAAATACGGCCGAGTATTCATCCTCGAACACAATTCCACTTCCCATGGTATACAATTGAAAAGCTTGCATTCCTATTGGACATGATAGGATGAAGGTTGATCTAACGAGCGTGCCTTGAAAAACACATGACGAATCACCCCAGCGGTACCGTTACCTTTCTCTTTACCGATATCGAAGGCAGCACCCAACTATGGGAGCAACACCCCGATGCGATGAAGGCCGCATATGCCCGCCATGAATCCATTCTCCGCGAGGCGGTTGCAAGACATAACGGTTATGCTTACAAAATGGTCGGCGATGCGTTCCAGATTGCATTCGAGACGGCTCCACAAGCGCTGGCGACCGCGCTCGACGCACAACGTGCCCTGCATGCTGAGCCATGGCCAGAGACAGGTCCGCTGCGCGTGCGTATGGCTTTACATGCCGGCGTGACCGAAGAGCGCGGCGACGATTATGTAGGTCCAGCGCTCAATCGCGTGGCACGTTTGTTGGGGGCCGGTCATGGTGGTCAAGTGTTGTTGACTCAACCTGTGTATGACCTTGTACGGGATGATTTGCCTCATGATGCAGAGTTGCGCGATTTGGGCGAGCACCGCCTCAAGGATCTCATCCGGCCCGAGCGCGTCTACCAGTTGACCGCGGCCGGTTTGCCTTCTGACTTTCCGCCGCTTAAAACTCTCGACAACTTCCCGAATAACCTGCCCTTGCAAGTGACCAGCTTCATTGGTCGCGAAAAGGAGATGACGGAGGTGAAGCGCCTGCTCTGGGAGGCGCGCCTGGTGACACTTACAGGTCCCGGCGGAACGGGCAAATCCCGTCTCTCCCTACAAATCGCTGCCGACTTCCTGGAACTCTACCCAGATGGCGCATGGCTGGTCGAGCTGGCGCCACTGGCAGACCCCGCATTACTCCCACAAACGGTAGCCAATGTGTTGGGGATCCGTGAATCCTCGAGCCACCCGATTCTGTCGCTGTTGACCGATTATCTGCGTAACAAAGAACTGTTGCTCATCCTTGATAATTGCGAGCATTTGGTGGAAGCTTGCGCGCAGCTCGTAGACACACTGCTTAAAGCTTGCCCACATATACTGATCCTCGCCACCAGTCGTGAAGTGCTAGGCATCCCTGGCGAAGCATCTTTCCGCGTGCCATCCCTTTCAACACCTGATGCGCGCCGCTTGCCACCTTTCGAAACATTGACTCAATACGAGGCAGTGCGATTGTTTATCGAACGCGCGGAGATGGCCACGCCAGGCTTCGATGTAACGAAGGAAAACGCGCCTGCTATCGCGCAAATCTGTTACCGCCTGGATGGGATTCCGCTGGCGATTGAGCTATCAGCCGCGCGTGTACAAGTCCTAAATGTAGAGCAGATCGCTGCACGGCTGGATAACCGTTTTCGACTGCTCACCGGCGGAAGCCGGACCGCCCTGCCACGCCACCAAACATTGCGCGCCTTGATCGACTGGAGTTACGATTTGCTCCCACAGGCTGAACGCACTTTGCTCGGGCGACTGTCAATATTTGCGGGTGGGTGGACGCTGGAAGCTGCTGAAACAATTTGTGTCGGTGACGGAATTGAGCAAGACGAGATTCTGGATTTGTTGATTCAATTGGTGAACAAATCCCTGGTCAACTCAGACTATGCTCACAATGGACATGCACGCTATCACTTATTGGAAACGATCCGCCAATATGCGCGGGATAAATTACTGGAAACTGGGGGAGGCGAACGCGTTCGTGATCAACACCTGGACTTCTTTCTTAAGTTGGCAGAGAATGCAGAACCAGGATTGCGCGGTCCGAGCCAGGTAGCATTGCTGAACATGCTCGAGAAGGAACTCGATAATTTGCGGGCCGCATTGGAATGGGCATTGGAATGCAACATCGAAAAGGGACTTCGGCTTGCCTCCGCGCTGATGTGGTTGTGGCACTTGCATGGCCATGGGAGTGAGGGCATAGAATGGCTGGATCGCGCGCTCACATCACGAGCAGGAGGAGAACCACTCCCGCGTACTCGCGCAAAGGCATTGCGGATGCTTGGATCGCTCAGAGTGTTCCAATCCAATTCGGAAGGCGCGCTGCCATCCCTGGAGGAGAGTCTGAAGTTATATAAGGAGCTTGGTGTTGATGGCAGACAGGGAGTAGCTTATGCGCTCTGGGGCTTAGGGACAGTGGCAGCCTATCAGGGAAACAGTGCTAAATCAAGGACACTGACCGAAGATGGCCTGGCTCTATTTCGAGAGCTGGGTGACAAATTCGGCATCACGGAATGTCTCAACACACTAGGAGATATCGCGCTGACCGAGGGAGATTATGAACAAGCAAAAATTCTGTGGGAGGAGTCTTTAGCCTTGAAAAGGGAAAGAGGCGATAAGGATGGGATCGCATTTTCATTGGCACAATTGGGGAACATTGCTTTCCTGGAAGGCGATTTCCAGCGAGCCACACCACTCTATGAAGAAGCAGCAACCCTTTTCCGCGAAGTTGGAAATAAGTTTTTTGCATCCGCCGCGTTTTACTCATTGGGCGAAACTGCCTGGGCACAGGGCAACTATGGACATGCCGCCAAAAAATATGAGGAAGCGCTCGCGATGGGCCGAGGTGCAGATGAGGAACGAGCTGTGGCTTTTGTTCTTTATGACTTGGGTGCCATGGCACGCTCACAAGGCAATTACGATCAGGCAGCCAAAATGCTCGAGGAAGCTGTCGCTCTGTTCCGTGAAATCGGGAACAAATGGGGACTCTCGACCGCGTATTATGGGATCGGTGAAGTCGCATGGTCAAGAGGCGAATATGACCAGGCCGCCAGGATGTTTGAAGATTCCCTTGCATTGAGCAAAGAGCTGGATGCGAAGTTTAATGTTGCTCTTGCGCTTTATGGGTTGGGAAAGGTGGCACAGTCACGCGGCGATTTTGAGTTAGCGGATAGACTTCATCGTGAGGCTCTCATGACTCGACGCGGCACCTGGGACCGTCCTGGCATTGTCCGCTCACTAGAGTCATTTGCGGCAATGGCAGTCGCGCAGGGACAGATGGAGCGTGCAGCCATATTGTTCGGCGCTATGGAGGCAGTGCATCAATTGATCCGCTTCCTCATGGCGCCTGTTGAACGCGCCGAGCGTGAGCAAGGCATGGATGTTGCACATACAGCCCTGGGCGAAGAAGCGTTTGCGAATGCTTATGAGGAAGGGAAAAAGATGTCACTGGATGAAGCAGTAGGGTTTGTGCTGGAAGAGAATTGATTACTCTTTCCTCGTCCGCACCCAGGTTACAACCCCAATCACCCCCAGGAACAAGCTGATAAAGTTAGTTTATGTTATACTCCAAACAGGTCATAATGACCTGTTTGGAGTATGAAAAATGGAAACCATTAATATTTCCGAAGCGAAAAGCCGCTTTTCTGAATTCCTGTCCCGCGCCGCGAGTGGGGAGCGATTTGTTATTGTGCGGCGGGCACGCCCGCTGGCAGCCCTCATCAGCGCAGGCGAACTGGAACGCCTTGAACGTTCCGCTGAGATCACACGTCGTTTAGCACAAACACTTGGGCAATCCTCTACACTTTTAGAGAAAATCGAAGCAGGCAAAGTTCACCCTGCCATGGCTGCGTTTGGGTTATGGAAAGATGAAGAAGACCTGGACGTTCTTGAGGCTCAAATCATTAACAATCGTCAACGTGCTTCATCCCGCCCTCACGCTAACTTATGATTCTTGACACCGACCACTGCATAGCCATCCTACGCCAAAAGCTGGATTTGAGCGAGCATGTTGCAGCAGATGAAGAGCTATTTATCACTTCCATTACTGTCGCGGAATTGACCCATGGCGCACATCGCTCACTTCATCGCGAAGATAATTTAACGCGGCTCGAGGTATTGTTCGCAGCACTCACAGTTTTATCCTTTGATGAAATGGCTGGCAGGCGTTTTGGTCATCTAAAGGCAGAACTCGAAGAAAAAGGTGAACCGCTGGATGACTTGGATTTACAAATCGCGAGTATTGCGCTTGAACACAATCTACCTTTGGTGACTAACAACGAAAAGCATTTTAAGCGGGTCGAAAACTTGAAGCTTGAAAACTGGATTGGATAAAGAGGTAGGTCCTTATGCCCAATTTGCCTTCAGAGAATGATTTTGAAAACAATGAAGAAGAGCAAGGCCCTCCACAACCCTATCATACATGGGAGGAATATTTTTATGATTTTGATCGTCAACTGGAAGAGGCACCTGCAATTACTGTTCGCATGAGGATAGGAAATCCAGCCATTCGACCTGCAAATGAGATTCCGGATTCGGAAATGGAATCAGAGCTTGATAAACTTATAGAATTGCTATATGACAATAATATAGTTATTGACTTCATTCATGATATTGAGGACCGGGAAGCTTATCTCTTTATCACAGAAGAATTACTAAACGAAACCATGGATGATATTCGTGTTCCCAACATGTACAGTCATTTCATCTATGAAGAGTTTCACCCTAATGATGAAGATGATATCAATTTACGGTCTGGCGAATTCTTAGACACCTTCTTTAAAGAAGGCACAGAATCGTTTTTCATCCCAATTGGGGATAAGGAGTTGTATGATCCTGATGGGTACAAGATCAGTGAACAGGAATTCAGAAAGCAGATCAGTGATTTTCATTCCCTCTATCCTGCTATTACAGAATTCAGGTACGAAATTCTCCAACTGAACATCGAAGGAGATTATGCAAGAGTAGAAGTGAAAACTTTTTGGGCAGGACTAAACAAAAAAGAGCAGGCGATTCTGCGCCATCAGGGCATTTCCACACTTCAACTCAAGCGTAGTTTTGATATTGGATGGGATGTTATTCAAGCAAGGATAGTTGGATGGAATGTTACATAAATCTGGGTCAGACTCAAACTATACAATGCTATTCTTTCCTTTTCCTTACCCAGGTTGCAATACCGATCACCCCCAGGAACAACCCTCCCACGGAGGCGCCCCACGAGAAAAAGTTCAGGAAGAAGGTTGACTCCAATACGTGAATTAACATTAGGAATGGCAGGGCGATGCCTAACAGCATCAGGGTCAATCCAAGGCTTACCAAGAGGCGTGGAGAGTTCATAGGTTATGCTCGCGCTTCGACTACGCTCCTTGGGGATCACTCGTCGCTCCGCTCAGCGCGGGGCCATCCTGATATAACCAGCATGCCACAAAGTGCCCGGGCTCGGGCTCGAAATCTGGTGGGAATTTCACATCACACAGGCCAGCCATAAAGTGTGGGCAACGCGGATGGAAACGGCATCCTGTTGGAGGGTTGACCAGACTCGGTGGCTCGCCCGGGGGCACTTCCTTGAACGTATCGGCATTGTGCGCATCCGGGTCGGAGGTTGCGGCGAGCAGGGCATGTGTATAGGGATGCAGCGGATTATCCAGTAACCGTCGTGTTTCGGCTTTCTCGATCAGGTTGCCCGCATACATCACAAAGATACGCTTGGAAAAATATTTCACCGTCGAAAGGTCATGGGTAATATAAATCACTGACAGACCGTGCGATTGCTGCAGGGCACGCAAAAGTTTGAGAATTTCCACACGCACCGAGGCATCCAGCATCGAGACAGGCTCATCGGCAACGATCAACTTTGGCTCGCGCAGCATGGCACGAGCGATCACCACACGCTGTTGCTGGCCGCCGCTCAACATATGCGGAAACTTCGGCAGGAAATCCTCCACAGGATGTAGTTTTACCTCCGACATCACCTTATGAATTCGCGCGAGACGTTCCTCCTTGTTTTTCATACCGCTGATCAACAAAGGCTCTTCCAAAATCTTTTGTACATTCATGAAAGGTGGTAAAGCACCGTACGGATCCTGTTGAACATAACCAACTTTAAAACGATAATGACGTATTCCATCCCCATTCAACTCAGATAAATTATCGCCGTCAAAGACGACCTCTCCGCTGGTGGGAATGTTTAGTCCAAGAATTGTTTTCATGAGACTGGACTTGCCGCATCCGGACTCCCCCACAACTGCTACCGTTTCCCCTTCCTCCAGTTCAAAACTGACGCCGTCCACCGCCTTCACATACCCCGCGTGACCGAACCCGAAGCGGCGCAATTCGTACCAGACATGCAAATCCTGAATGGACAACAACGGCTCGGTTTCCTTTGCCTCTGAAACATCCATTTTCACCTCATCTAATTCCGTCTTCATCTTTTCTCCGTTGCCGAACCAAAACCTGTCTGTAATCCTTTCAAACATTCCATCATGCCAAGATGGCGGCAATCGTGTGTCAGAAAGACAAGTAAGTTCAAACGAATTCTCTCAATCTTTTTTCTCAGTTCCTCATCGATGTTTTCAACGTCGGCATATTTTGTATCCAGGGTTTCGACAAATTCTTCAATCGCGTCATATGAGCTTCGCAGATAACCCAGCAATTCATCTTTCTTCGGAATGGGCAGGTTAGCTGCTACTTCATTGCTTAAGCCAGTGCCTACGGTTTCATGCGCCTCAACGGGAAAGCCCCATTTTATGGCCAGGTTTTCCCTTGCCCAGATTTCGCCTCCATCTTCCAACCCAATCTCCAAGCCAGTGAAATGCTGCAAGATAGCCGCTTTGAGATAATCGGACTCGCGCGCCAGATGCCAAAGGTGAAATCCAATAGAGGTACTGTAGCCCTCAGGCTTCCAATTGAGCTGTTCGTCAGTCAAATCATCAGCAAGGTTGAGGACAACCTTATGAATATCTTTGAAGTGGTAAAGTGCATCGTAGAGAGCAGGCATATCTTCTTAATTTCGTAGGTCACGCCAGTAGCGTGACACTTACCTCAACAAATCGATACGTCACGTTGCCTCGCTAGCAAGAGATCTGCGACAAACGTGACCTACATATTTATGCATGAAGCCAACACTTCACCTTGCGGCCGTTCTTCCCGAACATCGGCGGTTCCTCATCACATTTCTCAAAACGGAACGGGCAACGTGCTGCGAAGCGACAGCCTTTGGGCGGGTTCAATAGACTCGGTGGTTGTCCCGTAATGAACATCGGGTCTGAGTCGCTTCGTAATCGAGGCACACTTGCCATCAACATCTGCGCGTACGGATGAAGCGGCGCGGGGAAGAAATCACGCGCGTGGCCCACCTCCACGATCTGGCCCGCGTACATCACCGCGACTTCATCCGCCAGCTCACTGGATGTGGCGATGTCATGCGTGATCAAAATGAACGATGTGCCCAACTCCTGTTTGATGCGTTTGAGCACATTCATAATGTTGGCCTGTGTAAGCAGGTCGAGAGCAGAGGTCGGTTCATCCAGAACGATCAAGGCAGGCGAGGTCACCAGCGCCATGGCTAACGCCACACGTTGTCGCATCCCACCACTTAACTCAAAAGGATAACGCTCCACAAAATCGCGCGGCACGCCGACGTGTTGGAACATCTTGTGAACCAAGCCCAATGCATCAGCCTTGCTCAAACCCAGATGCGTAATGGCAGGTTCGGCCACCTGGTCGCCCACTTTTAAGACAGGGTTAAGCGAGTTCATGGCGGCTTGCGGCACAAGCGAGATTCCGACCCAGCGTACATTCTTGCGGAACTCCTCTTCGTCAAAAGCCATCACGTCTGTGCCCTGCAAATTGACATGGCCTGAATATCTTTCCACATTGCGCGGCAGAAGCCTCAAGATGGCCTTTGCCAATGAGCTTTTTCCACAGCCTGATTCGCCAAGCACCACCACAGCGCGGTTGGTATCCAATTCAAAATTTACGCCATCCACTGCCTGCACAACACCGGCGCGCGTCTTAAAGTGTAAAACTAGTTTTTCAATTTCAAGTAATTTATGTCCGTTTGAATTCATGCATCCCTCAATTTGGGATTAAAGACACGGTCCAAAGCAAACCCAAGCATCGCAAAACCAAGTCCCGTAATCATAAGTAAAGTCGTAGGTTCCAATATCCAGTAGTAATAGCCACGATATAAAGCCGCATTGCGGTTGGCATCATCGATCATCTTGCCCCAGGTAGGTAAAACTGGGTCGCCTAATCCAAGCACAGCGAGACCCGCCTCCAAGAATACGAACGAAGGCACCGATAAAACCAATCCGGGAATCAACAAGGGGATCATCCGCGGAATTAAATATTGAAATACGATTCTTGGATTGCTGGCGCCATAGGCACGCGCCGCTTCGATATACATGGATTCTTTTAGCTGCACGAATATGGAACGATACCCTTTAATGGCACCGGTAAATATGCTAAGGGCAATAGTCGCTCCCAGAATGACCCAGATGCTGCGTGAGTAAAATGTGCCGATCATGATCAACAGAGATAAAAAGGGCAGGACAAGATTGATCTCTGTAATTCGCTGGATCAACTCGTCCACCCAACTGCCATACCAGGCGCCCAGAGCCGAAATGATCATGGTAAGCACAGCTGTGCCAAGAGAGGCAATCAAGCCAAATGCCAGCGCCACAGGGGCACCCCATAGCAGTGGTATGACAAGGTCGCGGCGGGAATGATCTGTGCCTGCCAATCCGAATACCTGCCCATGCAGGACGAACTCCACATTGATATCCGAATCCGGCTCGAAGGTCGTTCCAGTAACCAATAACTGATATTTACCTTTGGTTGGGACATTTTTCTCTGGCAATGAAAAAAGGGTTGAAATGATGTTGTCGGTTCGTAGCTTAGTTTTTAGCTTTTCATCCTGCGAAAAGCGATAAGTATATTTTTGTCCAATTGCAGAGTTGGCAATGCGAACTGTCTCCCCATCGGGTTTTACCCATTCCAGTGAGACAAACGGTTGTTTCTCCGAAAACTTTGAAGTGACATACACGATCATTTCCTGAGGATAATAGTCATACTCAAAGTCGAAGGAGTGGGTTATTGTATAGGTGGTGACATCCTGATCGCCAGCCTCCACCTTTTTCTCCATGCTGCCATCAGATGTTCTCACCGCAAATGATTCAACGAATTTTCTGGACGAAAAAAGATTGATCCAGGCCGGCGGAGCAAATTTGGGATTCTGATACCAAACTTCTTCGCCCCCGCGCCACAACCGTATCGCTTCGTTATATGGGATTTTGATCATCGCATAAACCGCTGTAAATACCAGCAGAAAAACAACCAGCATCCCGACAACAGCGGAAGGATAATAGAACAGTCTTTGGAAGGAAGCTCGCCATGTGTTCATATTAATTGCCGCCGATCTTCACTCGGGGGTCTACCAGGGCATAGATGAAATCCAACAGGAACACTGTCAATGCCAGCATATAGGCATAGATAATCGTTGAGCCCACAATGATGGGAATATCATATAACCCGACTGCCTGATAGAGCGTCCTGCCCAAGCCAGGCCAGAGAAACACGGTTTCCGTGATCGTTGCGCCTGTCCACAATGAAATAATCAGGAGAGCAAAATTGGTGATGATATTGGGCAACGTGGGTCTCAGAATATATCTTTGCTCCACCTCACGAGCGGGCAATCCCTTTGCTTTCGCCATATCGACGTAGTCCTCGCTCGAATAGATCAGGAAAAACGTCCGATTGGTGTAGATACTGAGGAAAAAGGAACTCAATACCAGAGATAGGCCTGGCAGAATGAGGTGCTTTGCCAGACTGAGCGAATAATCAATCGGATTTGATGGCGGCGGGGAATCTACCATCCCCCCAAATGGAAGCACTTTCAGCAAAGCTGCAAAAATCAGGATCAAAAATATGCCATAAAACCATGGGGGGACAGCAGAAGTAGGAGAAAGAGCTACTACAACCCGATCCCAGATATTGCCATAACGACGCGAAAGATTAAGTGCAATTAAAAGGCTGGAAAAGAATAGGAACAGCTGCGAAACACCCATCAATAACAATGTGGCCGGCAGGCGTTCTAGAATGATGAGCCGCACCGTCTTTGAACCGGAATCACTGGTCATATTAAAGGCACGCCCCAATTGCAGAGTCAATGCATTGGAAAGGTAGCGGAAGTTCCGTATGGCAATCGGCACATTAAGGCCAAGGCGTTCCTCTTCCGCGGCGATTCGTTCCTTGATCAATTTTTGCCGAGTCTCAGGATCCATTTGCTGGGCCGATGCGCTCGCAATCACAGAGTTCGTGACGCGTTCGCGAATCTCGCCTTTCATGATCGTATCGACAAAGCCTCCCATGTTGGCGATGACAATTGTTAAATAAATACCAATCACCACAGTCACAAACAATGTTAATAACCGCACGACCACATATCGCGATACGCGCACGAAGGTGCTGTCGCGTCTTAACTTTTTCATCACTGCATTTTCTGCAGGTGTTTGGGTAACTACAGCCATGTCTTCCTCACTATCTTGTATTATGTAGGTCACGTTTTCAACGTGACGTACACGATGGTTTGACTACGTATCACGTTGCCCTGTTAGCGCGGGATATGCGACAAGCGTGATCTACCATATTTTTAAAAAGTTGGGGCAGGGGTAAGGCGGTTATAACCTTACCCCTGTCATATTTATGATACGTGGGACGGATACCGTTACGGGACAGCTACGAAGTCGAATGAGGTGAATGATGGGATGGCAACGGGAATGGGTACCACAGCTACTTCGAGTCTGGCTGAACCGGTCGGCAGTTTCGATGTGACGTCTGAAGGAAGTGTCACCTGATATTGTCCATCAGCGACTGCTGTGGCATCACCAACGCTCACAACCTCACCAGTTGCATCATATAGGATGTACTTCACCCGCGCGATGTCAGCCTGCGGATAGGGTTGATCGTTGAAGTTAATAGTAGCATCGAAGACAGTTTCTTCACCGACCTTCACCTGCCCAGGTCCATCAAGGACAGTTGTTGCAAGCTGGGGTTCGCTGAATTCTGCCCAGCGGTCTGCCAAGTCAACAAATTGATCATTGTTTTTGAGGACAGCCGTTTTCTCTGTCGTGAAGACCTGGTCCAAATAATAAGGACCTGTCCCAACCCAGAAGTGACCATGATCTTCATACCACTGCTTGAGGTTAGCGTAACGCTGGTCAGCTTCTTCCTTGGTAATATACTGGCCCAGTGTTGGCTCATATGGGATGAGGGAGTCGCTTGCAGCCTGATCCAAATACTTGGAAAGGATCTCAAGGCTGGGTCCACCGACCCAACTGGTATTCTCGATCGAAGCATTATCTGCCTTATCCTGGGTATAAGCAAGCTCGCCATTGGCCTCTGCCAGATTGGAGATAGCCAGAACTGGCCAGCTGTTTTCGCCTGAAAGACCAAACGGCGAATCGGGCCACAACGGCAGGATGTTCAATTCGGCGTCTGAGTTATAAGAGTCGGTATAGTATTCGATGGTCAGTGGATCCGTGGATGTAATGCGGATACCCTTGAATGACTCAAGAGCTGCATCAAGGCTCAAGGCAAGCGATTCATCATAGATGGCGCTTTCTGGCTTGGCAGGATCAAAACCCTGGATAATGGACATTACAAAGTCAGCAGGGGAAATCGGGCTGCCATCGTGCCATTTGACGGTATCCCACAGATCAGCCGGATAGGTAACTTTGCTCATGATATTGGCAGTGGCTCCATCGGGGAATCTCTCAGCAGCAGTGATGAACTTCTGCCCTGCCGCATCCCAATCTGCCCAAGCATCCTCGGGAACGTCGATCTGAGGCACTGCCGTCACAGTCAACCAATCCAGATTCTGATTGATCGGTAAGCCCTCTTTGTAGGTTAATTCAGCGCTTTCGATGCGTTGTGGATAGGCCAAACCTGTATATGGGTCAGCCATCAGGCCGGCACCACCGATGAAGTTGGAGGTTCCCATAGTGGTCATACGCATTATATGCGCATCCCATACCCAGTTGCTTCCGCCAACGGTATTCCATGGCTGTGTGAACAGGTCGTTCGTACCGATCTTCATCGTCCCGCCTTCCTGATCCTGGAAGCGCAGGTTGTAAGGACCGACATTCGTTGATTCAGGACCTGTAGCGAGGTCGAATGTTACCTGGACGTTATCGGCATAGGGCGCATATTGCTGCTGATCGATCACCCACACAAACAGAGAATCTTCCAGTGAGAGTTCAAGCGCGCGCCTCATCATATCATCGCGCTCCTCCTTGGATGAGAACTTACCGTTTGCCAAGTCATCGCCAAGTTGCTGGAGTTCGGGATCTGACACATTGGAGATAAAGGGCTCGCTGGCTTGAACACTGGTATTCAAATAGCTTTGCTGGATATTGCCGCGTTCATCGCGTAGAGAAGCTAAACCAGAGGGGATATAGCCCGCGGTATACAAATGCCACTGCCCATCGGCTGCGGTTGTTCCCTGCCAGATGGGGAAAGCTTCTGAGGAAGTCTTATATTGTCGATCTATAGTGAAACCAACAGTTTCTAATTGGTTAGATACATAATCACCCATTGGCTGGCGTGTGCCATCGCCATCTGAGCGAATAAGGAAGGTCAACGTCAGAGGCGCCCCGTTGAATTGCCACTTTCCATCAGAACCGAGTTCTGCACCCATCCCAGGCATTTCGGCATCAATCACTTCTTTTGCACGGTCAGGGTTGTAGGCATATTTAGATTCAAGGGCGCGGGCTGTATCGATCAGGTTAGTATATTCGACCAGTTGGGTAGTGATAGGAAGCACTCTTGGCAGGGAACCGCCGGCATAGATTTCCTGATTAATGTAATTGCGGTCGATTAACCAGTTTAATGCTTCGCGGATCTTGCGGTTTGAGAAAGGGTTCAGACGGCTGGTATCCGTGAACACGGCCGGGTTCAGGCTGATGCCGTAATAACCCCCGAGAGATTGCGTGGAGGGCAAACCGGCCTCCTTAATGGCAGGGAAGGTACTCGAAGCAAGGTTGAATGAGTAAAAGTCAATCGCGCCCGCCTGAATTTGTGAAACAGCCGAATCGCTATCCACCACAGAGACATCAATTTCATCCAGCCACCCGCCATGGCGTGTAGTGGGCTCTGCAGTTGGTTCAGCAGTGGGCTCTTCAGTGGCCGGCGGCTCAGTCGCGACGGGAGCCTCCGTCTGCGCTGCCGGGGACTCTGTAGCGGCAGGTGCTGCAGGGGCACAGGCCGCAAGAATCATACTGAGTACCACCAACAGGCTGAGAATGTAGTAAGGACTTTTCGAATTCATTATCTTTTCTCTCCTTAAAAATTTTATAGAATCATTATGTTGATGTAATTCAATGTATATTGGTAACGTCCACCTCCTTGGCGATTGCTGTCTCACTAAGAACTAAACTTTTGAAAATGATGTGGAGCTACACTTCAAAAGTTCAAATTTAGATATTGACGCGTCACCCTGTAAATAGGAGGGAGGCGGAAACCGGGCTGCGTAGACCCGATATCCGCCTCACCATCCTTTGGATTGCTTTCTGTGAGGAGAATTCGTGAAAGCAAAGCAGATTAGTCATGCTAACCTGCCCACATGATACCTACCGAAGTCAAATCGAGCATCCGCCTGTAAGTGTGTTTCCCATCCCTCAAGGTAATGGTTCTTCATCCCCCAAAAGAACAAAAAGGAAACTAATCAAACCTTGCACCAGATGTATAAAAACCCCTCCTGAGAGGGGTATAGAAACCGATTAATAAATGAAGAAAATCGGCCGGTTTTGTTATACTATAAAGAGAAGATGTCGGTCTGAAATGAAGAGATACTTGAAACAGATTATTTTATCAATCTTTAGTCTCTGGGTTGCCCTTGTATTGGCTTCCTGTGGAGGGGTAAATTCGCCTGATGCTGCTTCCAAATCAATTTCTGCGCAGGAAAAGCCTGTTTCCGCGCTCATCAGCCGTCCCCTTGCCCCAAACCGTACACCTGACGAATCCCTTCCGCAGATCTGCAACTGCGTTTTACGTTTTGATCATATTAGCATCGAGGAGGGACTATCTCAAAGTTCCGTTCGAGTCATCTTTCAGGATAGCCGCGGCTTCCTCTGGTTTGGCACGGAAGATGGCCTTAACCGTTACGATGGATATACATTCAAATCCTATAAGCCCGAACCCAGCAACCCAAATAGTATCAGCAGTGGCTGGATCAATGCAATTGTAGAAGACAAAGACGGCTACTTATGGGTGGGAACAAGTCTTGGCGGACTTAACCGTTATGATCCGGTCAGGGGAAATTTCACACAGTATCAACATAGCGATGAGCAACCAACCAGTGTGATTGATAACCATATCAGTGCGCTTCTAGTGGACAAGGATAATCACATCTGGATTGGGACGTTGAGCGGACTGGATCGCTTTGACCCAAAGACGGGCACATTTCATCATTATCCCTATGCTGAGATCCAACCGAAAACTCCGGAAGGCAACATCAGCAACCCTGATGCGCAAAAAATTCCCAGCAACATCCGATACTATACAGGTTCGACCCAGTCAGACAAACTAAGCAGCAAAAACGTCAGTACAATTTATCAGGATTCACTGGGGCGCTTATGGATCGGGACTTCAGATGCCGGTCTTAATCTTTTTGATGAAGGATCAGGCAAGTTTACGATCTATCAGAATGTGGATGGCGGGCTCGTTAGTGGCGACACTACGCCTACAACCATCAGCAGCAATCGTGTTACCGCTATCACTGAAGACACACAGGGTAAGTTATGGATTGGCACAAACAGCGGTTTGAATCTCTTCAACCCAGAGACGGGCGAATTCCGGCTTTTCGAGAATGATGAAGAGAATCCACTTACCCTGATGGATAATTCGATCAACACCCTGGTTTCAGACAGCACAGGCAATTTATGGATTGGCACAGCGAATGGATTGGATCGATTGAATGAAGACCTTGACCATTTTGTTCATTACAGCAATGACCCATCTTTTCCAAAAAGCTTAAGCAATAATTACATCATATCCATTTATGAAGATCGCGGTGGAGTACTATGGTTCGGAACATACGGCGGCGGTGTAAACAAATATGACCGGGCAGACGCCAAATTCGCCTATTATCGTAACGACCCAAATGACCCCAAAAGCCTGAGCGGGAATTTTATTTTTCCGATCCATGTGGATAAGAATGGGCTGGCATGGATAGGAACTTCAGGAGGTGGGGTGAACCGTTTCAATTGGAGAACTGGGGAAAACGTACGATTTGTCAATGATCCGGATAACCCAAACAGCCTCGGGTCAAACTCCCTACTCTCTATCTTCGAAGATAGTGAAGGCTTGATTTGGTTTGGCACGACCAAAAGCCTTGATAGCTATGATGTCAAGCGAAACATTTTCACACATTATATAAATGACGAATCCAATCCGGAGAGTATCAGCTCAAACAGAGTGTATACAATTCATGAAGATGGCAATGGAGAATTGTGGTTCGGCACTTCCATCGGCTTGGATCGTTTCGATAAACGGTCTGGCGTGTTTACCCACTATCGTTCAGATGTATCTGATCCCACCACCTTGAGTGGGAATAAGGTCCTTTCGATCCATGAGGATCGTGAAGGTACTCTATGGATTGGAACAGCCGAAAGCGGGCTGAATCGATTCGATCGCAAAACGAATACGTTTGCTCACTACCGCCACGATTCAAAAGATGGAAAAAGTATAAGCAGTGACTCGATCCTTTCAGTCTATCAGGATACAAAAGGACGCTTATGGGTGGGCACCGGAGGAGGAGGCTTAAACCTCTATCATCCTGAGACGGATTCATTCACAGTCTATCTCGAAAAAGATGGACTCCCGAATGGCTTTGTATATGGCATTCTGGAAGATGACCAGGGTCGTTTATGGATGAGCACGAATTTTGGCCTCTCACGCTTCGATCCTGAAACAGACACCTTCCGAAATTTCAGTGCAGACGACGGCCTACAAAGTAATGAGTTCGATTCCTATGCCTATGCAAAAGGAAAGGATGGCGAGTTCTATTTTGGAGGTATCAACGGGCTGACGGTTTTCCACCCATCGAATATTACAGATAATCCCTACGCACCGCAGGTCTCACTTACATCGCTGACCCAGGATGATCTACCCATTACACTCGATTCCAGCGTGGAGACTGTAAAAGAAGTCACTCTTGAATGGCCGCAAAACTCACTTGAATTTGAGTTTGCCGCGTTGAGTTATAACCAGCCCAATAAAAATCACTATGCTTACATGCTTGAAGGGTTCGATACGAACTGGCATTTCATCGGGACAAAACGCAGTGGACGATACACCAATATTCCAGGCGGCAAATATACATTGCTGTTAAAAGCCACAAACAGTGATGGCGTCTGGACTGAGACACCTGCTCGGCTAAACGTGACAGTCATTCCGCCGTACTGGCAAACAGTCTGGTTCCGTGCACTGATGAGTGTCGCGATTGTCGCTGTCATCCTTGGTGGTGTGAAATTACGCACCAAGTCTATTCAGGACCGCAATCGCGCTTTGGAACGACTCGTTCAGGAAAGAACACATGCGCTCGAAAAACGCGGACGCGAACTGGAAGCACTTTATCAGGCAGATGAAAAGATCCTGCGCAATGTGAGTTTGAATCAGGTCTTTCAAACGCTGGTGGATGTGGCAGTTGACCTGTTACACGCGGACCGCAGCGTGGTGTTCGCCTGGGATGAGGAGCAGACGAAAGTCCGGCCGCGCGTCAGTCATGGTTATTCCGCCCGAACGCTCAAAGTAATGGAGTTTGCCCGAGGCGAAGGGAATGTTGGACAGGTGCTAGCAACGGGCAAGCCGATCATTGCCAGAGAAATTGAGCCTGAGACGATGCGTCCGGATGTTCGAGAAGCGATCATCGCCGAGGGAATCAAGTCTTTTGTGCACTTACCGATCGTTGTAGATCATAGGGTTGTTGCAGTTTTCAATGTCGCATTTACACGGCCAGATTTTATCGGGGAAGATATCATACGCCTCTTCTCCGCGCTCACTGACCGCGCCTCGTTATCCATTGCCAACATGGAACTCTTCGAGCAGACCAAGGATCTGGCAGTCATGGAAGAGCGCAGCCGCCTGGCGCGTGACCTGCACGATAGTGCCAAACAAAAGGCATTTGCCGCGCTCGCGCAACTGGGGACGGCACGCGGCATCTTAAATGGGAACGGACATGCTGTAACCATTCATCTCAATGAGGCAGAAAATCTCGTCAGCGATGTAATTCAGGAGTTGACATTTTTGGTCCAGGAAATTTACCCGATCGCACTACAGGAAAAGGGTCTGGCAACCGCCTTACGTGAATATATCTTTGAATGGGAAAATCGTAATGATAGCACAGCGAAACTTTCCATTCGCGACGAACGGCGCCTGCCTCTTGAGATCGAGCAGGCAATTTATCGCGTGACTCAAGAATCTCTCGCCAATGTGGCACGCCATAGCAACGCCAGCCGTGTGGATATTGCATTGGTTTATAACGCCGAGTCCGTCCAACTCTCCCTCTCGGATGATGGCCGCGGGTTTGATGCCAAATCCAAGTCAACTGGAATGGGATTACGTTCGATCCGCGAACGTGTAAGCAGTATTCATGGCACGGTGCAGATTCAGAGCGCGCCCGGGCATGGCACAAGGATTCTTGTTCAGATACCAGTGAAGGTCTTCGAAGGAGCCGGTAATGGCAAACAATCATAATCACAATAATCGCATTAGCATCCTGATCGTGGATGATCATGAAGTGGTCCGTAATGGCATTCGATCCTATATCGAAACGGTAAAGGAATTCCAGGTGGTCGGTGAGGCGGCTTCAGGCGAGGAGGCCATCAGGCTGGTTTCAGAACATATCCCCGATATCGTCTTGCTGGACCTGATCATGCCGGGCATGGATGGAGTCGAGACGACGCGCCACATCAAGCAGATCAGCCCGCGCACGCAGGTTGTGGTGCTCACTTCCTATCATGAAGACGTACATATCTTCCCGGCGTTGAAGGCGGGCGCGATATCTTATATATTGAAAGATATGAAAATGGAGAAACTGGTGGATGCGTTATATCGAGCTGCGCAAAAAGAAGTGACGTTGCATCCACTGGTGGCAGCCCGTGTTCTGCAGAACATCCGCAGCGATAATAGCGAAGAACAGCCTTTATTTACTGAACTGACCGAGCGTGAGTTGGATGTCTTGCGATTGATCGCCAATGGTATGACCAACAGCCAGATCGCCGAAAAATTGGTGATCAGCGAATACACGGTGAAGGGACACGTGAGCAACATATTGAGCAAACTACATCTTGCCGACCGGACTCAAGTGGCTGTCTACGCTTGGCAAAGAGGATTGGTTAGCAGAGAACAAATGGGGAAGAAGTAATTCGCGCTGAGCGGAGCGACGAGTGATTGTCGAGGAGTGTAGACGAAGACGACACTTGCACCTGGTGCAAGTACAGGTGAGCGCGAATTATTAAGAAATTCTAACTTTCTTTGTAACCCGCGCTTCGACTACAGACCTCGCTAGGCTCGGCCTTCCGCTCAGCGCGATGGTTAAACTCTCCAATACTCTCCCCCACCACCTTCGCGTTTCATCAATCCAGAGCCAACCAGTTCGCGCCGCAGGGTTGCGGTATCTTCATAGTACTGAGCCAGGATTTCGTTCACGCGCTTTTCGCTGTAGCGTTTCCCAACATCAAACGACTTTACAACATATCGCAGGATCGCATCGAGTTTTTTGCGCTGGGCAGGAAGCGTTTTTAGACTTCCATCGCGCTTTGAATAATCTTTGATCACCTTATTGTCATAAGCATCTGCATCCACCTCCGCCGCGACGGATGAAAGCTCGTTTTGCGAAAACATACTGCGCGCCTTTTCCTGCAATACAGATTGATCCAGTTGGTACACGCTGTAATAACTTTCGGTACGCGATGTCACCAGATCCGCATCTGCCAGGCGCGAGAGGTGATGTGAAACCGTCGAAGGCTTGAGGTTCAATAACGCGGCGAGTTCTTCCACGCTGTAAGGCTTCTCGGCAAGCAAACCCACGATCTTGAGCCGGTTTGAATCTGCCAGGGCTTTGAAGAATGTAACGAGTTCTGTGTTTGAGTTTGTCATTTTTTCACTACTTTTTTCAACACAAAGAGCACAAAGGACTCGAAGGAAAATCTGAGAACAATCGATTCGCTCATCGGTCGTCCAACCTTAGTTACCTTAGTGCCCTTTGTGTTTAGTTAATTCTCCAATAACGCGTACCATCGCTCTCGCGGTCAAAGAAACCATAATCAACCAGATTACGGCGCAGGGTAGCTGTATCCACATGGAATCTGCGCAGGATTGTATTCACTTCCTTCTCTGTGTAATTCGTGTTAAAGGAAAACGCGTCGAGGACGAAGTTCAGGATGATCAGCATTTTCTTCCCTTCCTGAGGGAACTGCTTGATGGTGCCATCCGCGTTGAGATACGTCTTCAACACCTTGCGAACATTCTCTTCCTGATTTTCATCAGGGACATAAACCGGACGCTTGCCTTCGAACTGACCGCGCGCCAGCGATTCAATCGCTTTTTCATTTAAATCATAGACGCCATCCGCTTCACTGACAACACCGGATGAAGTTAACTGTTCCAAATGCCGCATTACATCGGATGGGTGCATCCCTAAAACATCCGCGATCTCTGCGGCGCGTTTTGAGCCCTGACTCAACAAACCGACAATCCGCAACCGGTCTGCCGACGCCATAGCTTTGACAAAAGACAGGATTTCAGGCTGCTCGTCCATTTTCACTCTCATCTAACTAATTCGATATATATCGAATTAGATTTTAGCATGAAATCAGGATGTGTCAAGGAGGTTAAATTCGTGCGGTCGGGTAGAGAGCGCATGCATTAGTCGACAAAGTCAGTGTACAATAGAGTCGAGTATCCATGATTGACGAACTTCGCTCCAAAATCGCCGCAAATCAATTTGAATTCACCAAACATGCCCTTGACCAAAGCATCTTGCGAAGGATCACGATTGCGGAGTTGCATGAAGCCATTGAAAATGGAGAAGTGATCGAGGATTATCCTGAAGATAAATATGGACCCAGCTGCCTTGTATTCGGCATGACAAAATCAAACAGAGCCATTCATATACAATGCAGTCATCCTTCGCGAGAACTTGTCAAGATTATTACCCTTTATCAGCCTGACCCAGACCAGTGGATTGACTACAAAGTAAGGAGAGAATTGTGATGGTTACAACATATCCAAAGGAAACCTTTGTACCTGAAAAGGTTACCTACACAATTGAAGTGGATGGTCAATTAACGGTGATCGAACACGTTCCTGCACGCGTATGTCTTGAAACTGGAGAGCAACTCTTTTCAGCAGAAACTGTTGAACGGATCCAGCAATTGATCTTTAGCAAACGTAAACCTACGCGTGTGATGGAAGTGCCCGTATTCGAATTTGCATAGAGTATTTTCAAAATACTCTATGTCATAAAAACAGGCGAAACGCGATTGAGTGTTTCGCCTGTTGTATTTTGATCGCGGCTTGCATCACTAACGTTCGTGCTATTGATAGTACTCAGGGCAAGGCAGAAGGAGGTCAGGTTCACTTCATACTAGGTGTTCGAACTGACAGTACCGAATGAGCTAGAACTTGTGTATCGGCTGTTTGAGCATTAGTCCGAAAGTCTTTTGCTGCTAGGATGTTTTGTCATAAATGGAATACATAATCTAAACCATGATTTTTCCCTTCAGTGTAGTCCCATCACTAAATCTAAAAGGTGTCTCGAATTCTAGCGGAAATATACTGGTTACATGTTTAGCAAACCTTTCACACAGTTTTTCCAGTTGTATTTCCTTTTGCTCAGAGAGGAATGGTTGTAAAGGTATATCTATTAAGTCCCCGTTTCTATCTGGAAAGCTAATTAGATATACCTCATGATTACTCATACGAACAGATACTACGCCATCAATTGTAGTTCCGTCATGCATGATTATTTCGCATTTAGCAAAAACAGCATCATAGTCATCCGGGATTGATTCAGCCATTTTTATAGCAATCACTTTGTCATCTTCATCTTCCCAACTCCAGAGGGGGTAGACAATAAAATCGTTTATGTTTAACTGTGAAGAAGATTTTTTATCATTCATGTCGATATTCTTTCATTTGACAATTAAGTCAGTGCCCTTTATCACAATAGAGACCATCTGTAACTGTTGTAAATTTTTTAGCGAATTCATTTGCTACCTGAGAAAATTCAACTATCTTAACCGGTACGTTAATGTCTAACAATTTAAATGCAGCCAAACGACGATTATCAAGGGACCAAAGGTTACCGCCATATTGAGTGACACGAAGATAACCTTGAAAGAATCCATTTGAAATCTCATCTGTTAATGTGTCTAATGGCACTCCTGCCTTGGTGTTTGGAGAAATGGTATCTTGAGTAAATCTTAACATTTTTGCGGGCACCTGAATTATATCGTCACCAATTTGACTGGCAGCACTTTCAAGCCCAGGCGCTGTTTCTTGAATCATTTGACCAGCATTCTGTACTTCACTTGCACACATATCCCCGCCACAGGCTAAATTTGCGGCTTCTACAGCTGTACCTGCCTCTACGGCGGCTGTTATTGCACCTGCAACACTAACACCAGCAGCAATACCGACACCGGTTCCAATGAGTGCGCCAGCTAAAGCTCCACCGCCGGTTGCCATCCAAAAATGACTTGAATTAAACTCACGCCCTGTGGCAGCTACGTAAGCAGTATATCCCACTGCGCCGACAATTCCTCCAACGGCACCGCCAATAACCGCGGTGAGACATATTGGACAATGTCCACTTGGATCATTATATAGCACAGGGTTATTACTAACATAAGCATATCTATCCCAAGCCTGTACACCTTGACTCTGTTCTGGAATGATCGTGTCGGGCTGATTGAATCTTCCCAAAGCAGGGTCATACCAGCGAGCGTTGTAAAACATCAATCCAAAATCAGGTGTGTAGGAATACTGACCTGTATAGGTGTACTTCGTTGGTGTTGTGCCAGAAGCATAGCGCGTTTCACCCCAGGCCTTATAGCGCAACTCAGAAACAATTTGACCACTCGCATTCGTCGTGAGCGATGTGCTGCCCAAATGGTCTCCCAGCAGGTAATTCAAGGTGCCATTCGTGCGCATGGCGATTCTCTGTGCGCCGGCATAATAGTATTTGGTAACTGTTGAGCCTGCCACTTCGTAGTGAGTGCCTACAAAGTTGGTGGTCGTTGTGCCGTTGACAGTGCTCTTGACGCGCTTGCCATCGCCATCCCTTCGACTTCGCTCAGGGCAGGCGTACACGAAGGTCGCGTTGTTGAATGCCGCGGGCGAAGTGGGTGAAGGGACGAGAGTTGGTGTGGAGGTCCTTGTTGGCGTTGGACTGGGTCCGGGGGTATTTGTCTGCGAAGGCGTAGCCGTAGCGGTTGGGGTATTCGTGACCGCGGACGTAGCCGTGGGTGTGGAGGTGGGTCCGGTTGTATATTCGATCACCAGCTTGGGACGTTTCGTGGACGCGCTCGCATCGGAGGTCTTGTAGTTAAAGCGGTCATTAAGTTCCGTATCTGCAATAATGATGAATCCGTTATTGGTGAATGTGCCGTTGATCAATTCCTGGATCTTGGCAGGGGTCAGTGAGATCTGCTTCTCGACATCGATCGCTTCATTAGCAGCGATCAACACCGAGCCGATGTCTGTGCTTTCGCGGTCATTCGCTCCTGATGCTCCCGCGCCCTGCCAGCTCACACCGGTGGATGCCTCATTCCAGGTCGCCTGCGTTTCATTGAACGGCACTTTCAGGCGATACACGCGGATGGTGCGGTCGTTGTCAGAAAAATCTGCATCGGTCCATAATGAGAGAGTGGCAGAAGTGATAGTTGCATTCGAAGGGATGGAGGAGAGATCGAATTTGATCAGGCTGCGCGCCACCTTATTGGTGGCGTTGTTGCTTTCTCCCACCCACATGGTCACGGCAGTTCCGTTGTTGGTAGTAGGCGAGGTATTCAAGAGGTAGGTATCGATCCCGGCGGCGCCATCAGGCTGGCTGATGTATGGGCTGCCTTGTTGTTGTAATGGAGCAAATCGATAACTGGTGAAGTGACCCAATCCCTCCCTCACCCCTAACCCCTCTCCCACGCTTCGCGGGAGAGGGGGATTCATGGCGAGAGGCAAGGAGGGTCCCAGTGCCATCGGTGTAATACAGCTAGGAAGGAGTGATAGATCAATGAATATATAATTTATCTTTCAGATATTAAGCGGGCGCATGATACCAGAGAAGTGCTTCGTGTCAAATTAAGAAAGGTTACACCTTTTGCTAACAATAATTGACCAATAAAAAGAACATAAACCATCCCTTCCAAAATGAAACAAATCGAATCAGGTATAATCCTTCTGTAAGAGTTGGTCCCAATCATAATTTCGGAGGTACCAAGTGGATCTCTCGAAGCACGCGTTTTTTGAGGGGAAAATCGTTCCGCTTGCAGAGGCAAAAATCAATATCGCCACCCATGGCTTTTTATACGGCACATCCGTTTTCGGCGGCATGAGGTCCTACTGGAACGAAGAGAAGAAGCGTCTCTTCGTTTTTCGTCCCTATGACCATTTTCGACGCCTACTCCATTCCGCGCGTATGATGGCGATGCACGCAATTTACGATGAGGAGAGTTTAATCCAGCTCACGCTCGACCTCCTGCGCACCGACAACTGGCAGCAGGATATCTACCTACGCCCCACGTTCTACAAGGCAGATATGGGTATCGGTGTGAAACTTCACGACCTAAAAGATGAGTTCTGCATGTTTGTGATGGCCTATGAGCCTTACATGAAGAATGATACGGACGCGCACGTGACGATCTCTTCATGGAAGCGAATTGACGATAACGTCATCCCAGCCCGTGGGAAGGTGGCAGGCGCGTATGCCAACTCCGCGCTGATCAAAACGGACGCCAACCGCGCGGGCTTCGATGAAGCCCTTGTATTGGATAATAACGGTCACATCTCTGAAGGCTCGGCGATGAACTTTTTTATGTTACGAGACGGAATTTTAGTGACACCACCCGTAACAGATAACATTCTGGAAGGCATCACGCGTAAATCCATTATTGAGCTGGCACGTAATGAACTGGGACTCACAGTAATGGAACGCTCCATTGATCGCACAGAAACATTCATTTGCGAAGAGATGTTCCTGACAGGCACTGCCGCGCAGGTCATCGCGGTGACAAAGATCGATCACCGGCCTGTCGGCGCGGGCGTGATGGGTCCTATCACCACAAAATTGCGTACGATGTATGAAGATATATTACGAGGGAAAAACAAACGGTATGAACACTGGAATGTGGTGGTATAACCCTCACCCCTAACCCCTCTCCCAAAATGGGAGAGGGGAATTTTTCTATCGGTTCTTCTTGAACCGTATAATCACAAGGTTCTTATTACATTCAGAAGATGTGATGACTTCCACTTTATCTGAAAGTGGAATGTTTGCCTGGTCCACAAGCTGAACATATAACGTTTTGTTGGATGCAACAGGTGCATTGCCAAGCACGAACTCGAAACCAGAGGGACCATATTCTTTATTAATTCCACTCACCGTTTGTTGTTCGATCGTATTTCCATTCAGCGTGCCGCGCAAAACGACAACCGTTCCGATCACGGGGCTGTTATTGGTATCTACAACCGTGCCGCCAATGCCTGCCCAGTTACAGGCCAGGTCAGGGTGAATCAATGAGCTTTCCACTTGAGAAGAGGTTGCACCAAATGGCGCGCGGGGTGTATTCGTTGGTTTGGCTGTCTTTGTTGGCGGCACAAGCGAGAAAGGTGTATTTGTAAAGAAAGGAGTAAACGTCGGGCGCGGCGTATTACTCGGCGTTAACTCCAGCGTTGGACTAGGAGTCCATGTCGCAGCCAATCCGAGAGGAGTCACTGTTGCGGTAGGAAATTGGGAACCTCTTCCGCCTGGCGGCAAAATATTAAAGCTAGAAGAGGGGTTAAGATAGACGAACACGAAATACGCGCCAACGCAGGCAGTAAGAACCAAAACAAGGATCGAAAGCATGTCCCACATCTGCATGGGGGCGCCTTGCGGTCTGGATGGTTTTCCGTCGAAGTTAAAATCATCGTTCATCTATGTTGCTCCATTATGAAATTACTGTGGCGCAAGGATAACATCCGCTTGCTGGCGCTGTTCCTCGATCCATTGTTTCAATGCTTGTTCCTGTACTGCCAGAAATGCATCTGGTGAAAGCGGACGGGCCGGGTCGCGTTCGAGAACTCGTACGATATGAAAACCTACATCCGTTGCGATCACATCGCTGTGCTCACCAACTGCCAGGCTGAATGCAATCTCCTCGATCCTTGCATCCAGTAAATAACCTCGCGGAACCCACCCGAGGTCACCGCGCGTAACAGGATCTGCTTCCAATGCCAATTCATCAAAATCGGCTCCGCCATTCAATTGGATCAGAAAGCTTTGAGCCGTCCCTTCATTATAGAGCAGAATTTGCTGGACGTGTACCTGCTCGGCAGTACTGGACACATTTGAAATAATTTTGTCACGCATCCAGGCTGATTCTGCCGCACGCTTCAACGTGGACCGAAACGCCTGTTCCGTGTACCCATGCTCTGATTCCCACTTGGAGAGCACCCCCGCCCCCCCGATTTGCGCAGCCAGCGAGTCAATTCGTGATTGCAAGGCCGCATCATCCAATGTGAATCCATCTGCGCGAGCCGCTTGTGCAAGAAGCAGTTGAGCGATGAGGTCTTCGATCACGGTGCTGGTCGCATCTGCCGAAGGGACAGTCTTTCCAAGAGATTCCTGCGACGATACATATCGTTGCACTTCCGCGTCAAATTCAACAACCGGGATACCCTCGCCGTTAACCGTGAACGCCATGGGAACGGGTGTGGCGGTAGGAGGCTCCGGAGTGAACGTCGGTTGGGGCGTGGAAGTAGGCTCACTTCCAAAAAAAGAAGCGCACGCGGAGAGTCCGAGTGCGATCATAACCATCGAGGATATCCAAATAGATTTGTGATGGGAAAACATCGCCCCGATTATATATTAAAAACCCCTCTCCCATTCGCGCTGAGCGGAGTGGCACAGGGCGCCACGAAGTCGAAGCGGGGAGAGGGGTCGGGGTGAGGGTTTAATAATCCATACCGCCGCCAGGAGGCATGGCAGGCATGGGCTTTTCCTTCTCGGGCATATCTGTAATGAGCACGTCTGTGGTAAGAATCATCGATGCAATGGATGAAGCATTCTCAAGCGCACCGCGCACCACCTTGACGGGGTCAATGACGCCAGCTGTGATCATGTCAACATATTCACCGGTCAGTACGTTGTAACCAATGTTCTTGTTCTTCTTCTCAGCTGCCGTGCGCCGGACGGTGTCGATGATCACCGAACCATCCTGGCCCGCATTTGCGGCGAGTTTGCGGATGGGGGCTTCGAGCGCTTTCTTGACAATATTGATGCCAACGCGGGTTTCTTCGTTATCCTCCGCGCCGTTCGCACTCTTCAATAGCTTGTCGAGCTTGGCAGTCGCGTTGATGAGCGAGATCTCACCACCAGGCACAATACCTTCTTCCACAGCGGCACGAGCTGCAGAGAGTGCATCTTCCACGCGATGTTTCTTTTCCTTCATCTCGGTCTCGGTCGCGGCACCCACACGGATGATGGCAACGCCACCGCTCAACTTTGCGAGACGTTCCTGAAGTTTTTCCTTGTCGTAATCGCTGGTGCTCTTATCAATCTCGGCGCGGATCTCTTTGATGCGGCCTTCGATGTCACTCTTCTTACCTTTGCCACCGACA